>Ga0182027_10015649_pt1 | contig 10411 bp, 10 predicted proteins | sample 712E1DmetaG_FD_121300 | JGI IMG/M metagenome (GOLD analysis project Ga0182027, IMG submission 121300) | Permafrost microbial communities from Stordalen Mire, Sweden - 712E1D metaG (Illumina Assembly) | ecosystem: Environmental > Terrestrial > Soil > Wetlands > Permafrost | place: Sweden... | reverse complement strand
GTGTCTGGACCGTGTCTCAGTTCCAGTGTGGCTGGTCGTCCTCTCAGACCAGCTACCCGTCTTAGCCTTGGTGAGCCATTACCTCACCAACTAGCTGATAGGCCGCGGGCTCATCATGAAGCGCCAGGCCTTACGGTCCCCAGCTTTGAACATCAAAAGATGCCTCCCAATGTTCACATCCGGTATTAGCTCGCCTTTCAGCAAGTTATTCCAGACTTCATGGCAGATTACCCACGTGTTACGCACCCTTGCGCCGCTCTAACTACGGAATATTGCTACCCCGTAGCCAGCGCTCGACTTGCATGTCTTATCCACGCCGCCAGCGTTCGTTCTGAGCCAGAATCAAACTCTCCGTTAAAAACGTTAGTTTAATTCTTGTCCGAGGATTAATCGGACGAATTACAATTTTAAAACTCTCCAAAGACAACCACTAACAGGTTATCAATGAAGGGGCTCTCACTTATCGCACAATTCAATTTTCAATGAGCAGTGGGTGGTTTTCCACCCAAAAATTATCAGGCTTTCCGCCCGTCTTTTGCCCCTATTTAGGGGACAAAAAAACCCAAGAGCCGACTTAATCTCTTTAACTCGGCGTCTTAGATTCGAGTTTTAAGGGCGCGCAATCTATCAAACGCGCACCGCTTGTCAACAGGCTTTCGCCAGTCGTTTCTTCCGCTACGCGGAAGTCCGAAAGGAAATATTACCAATGTCCACCAAACGTGCAAGGGGTATTTTAATCTTTTTGGGACTATCTAGTTCACAAATAAACATAGTTTCAAACGATTGATTGGAACCAGTTAGGGGATTAACGACTCGCTTTTCTACTGGCACGGATGGATTTTGGCAGCTTAACAGATGCCCCTTGGCGCAAGGCTGCATCCGGTGAAAAGGTGAATTTCAGTGGTTCATTTGCCCACGGCGGCAAGTAGCGAGTTGTGCCGTCTTTGAAACGAAACAATTTCCAGTCTTTTGGAGGCTCTGTGACTTTGGGCATATCAGGTAGGCTAAAATCGCTGAAAATAGCCTAAAGTCAAAGGGGAATTTCCTGCGGTTGACCGTGCATGACTTGACGCAGTTTCTATGAAATTAAAAAACCGAGTCAATTTTTCTTCCGCTTCTTACGATGAAACACTTTCTGAATTTTCAGCTCGGCAGCGGGCAGATCGGATTTCAAATTATGAACGTCGTTACGGAAAGATTGAACTTCCAAAAAAACATCCGAAACGTCATCCAAAATTTTCTTCACGTTGAATAAAATTTCCGTAGCCACTGAATCGGTGTTCAATAATACCGAAAGAATCGTCTGGCAGTATGGGCAAAATAAAGAAACCCCCGTATCAAAGAGGTCTTTTTCATCCTTGATTGGAATTTCCTCAAACTGAATAAACTCCAAAACCTTTCCGCATTTTGGGCATTTTCCTGTTTTCATTTGCTATACATCAAACGCTTACCGGCGGCCTTTTGCAAGCCAACATCCGTGCGTTCGCCGTCCGTCATTTTCCGGCAATTGTGGCGATGGTCAAACTCTGCCAGATACAGCGGCAAATGTTGTGCGGAAAGATGATGAAACGTGCCGACAACGCCGCGTTTTAATAGGCTGAAATATGATTCAACAGCGCACGTTGAAATGACGTTTTCACCTTCGCGCCGCGTAAATTCATTGGCGCAATGCTTTACTGATTTATGGTCGAATTTCACGTTTAATCCGTTGTAGCGCGTGTGGCCGTCTGTATAAACCGTCGAAGCGAGTTGCACGTTGTCACGAATGGCTTGCTTCAAATTCGCGCCGTTCACTGTTGGCATGACTTTGGAGCGAGCCGCGCCACCACGTTGAACCATCGTAAAGACCATTGCGTGTTTCGTTGGGCGTTTTCCTTCGCTTTCACTCTGTTGGCCAACTGGCACAAAGCACTCGTCGGCTTCAATCGTGCCTGACAATTTATCCTGAAATGACGTGTCGCGGAGTGCATGTCTGATGCGATGAGCCATAAATAACGCCGTGCCGTAGCAGCCAATTTCCAAAAGCCGTTTCAATTGGAGCGAGCTAATACCCTTCTTTGAACTGCAAAGCAGATACCAAGCAATCAGCCATTTTCGCAATGGAATATGACTATCCTCGAAAATCGTGCCGACAGTCACGGTGAACTGGCTTTTGCAATTCGAGCAGTAACGCAATCCGGCTCGGATTTTCTTGGCAGGATTGGCCGCGATGTCTGAAAACTTGGTTTGGTCTTTGCATTTGCAATGCGGACACACAATGCCGCCTTTCCAAAGCACGTATTCTAGATGCTTCCGCGCCTTGTCATCCGTGCCGAAACGGTCAAACAGTTGAATCAGCGTGAGGTCTTTGGCGGATGCTTTCGTTTTCATGCAGCCACTCTACAACCGCTTGCATTGTTTGTCAACTAGATAATCCCAAATCTTTTTTCGTCCAGTCGATGTCTATTCCAAACCCCGCTCCGTCAATTCATCCTCGTCCAAGCCCAAATAATGGCCCAATTCGTGCAATAACGTCGTTCGCACTTCGTCACGGAAGGCTTTCTCGTTACCGTCTGCAAAATCCCAAAGATTCTCCAAAAATAAAATAATCTGCGGTGGCATGGGAACGTTCTCTTCAGCCACAAACTCGGGTCCAGTAAACAAACCAAGCGTGTCCGATTCAATCCCGTCCGCCTGCAAACCGGCATTGGGCCGGCGATCAAATGTCACCGGTAACTTTTCCGCCCGCTCCCGTAACGGCTTTGGCAACGCCATTAACGTTGCTTCGACTTCAGCCGATGCAATCGCAGCTAGGTTCAATTCTTGTCGCAGCACTTGCACATACCGCTGCAGATTTTTTTCAATCCAATCAGGATCACGATGATTGAAATGCTGATCATCGCGGTTTTCTCGCTCAACACGTCGAGCGCGCCCAACAGGATGGCGACACCAATCAGGACGATGAACACACCGCCCATTTTTTCACACAGGCAGCAGGGTTTTTTATTTTCACAACAGCTTTTTTCTTCAGACGTTTCCATAACCGGTTCCTTTTTGTTGTGGGTTGAGTGCTTCGGCAAATTTAAATCAAACCGCAGCCGCTTTCGACGCTTTCAGGTCGCTGCGGCGCTGCGCCATGCTCTTGAAAAACTCATAGCCTTCGCGCAACCGGCGCACACAGACGTCCTTGTCTTCCAGCATGGTTTTGATGATGCGAAGAATCGGTTTTGGGCGCAGGTAGTAGCGGTGGTAAAACCGTTCAACGGCTTCAAAGATTTCTTCCTTGCTGCAACCCGGATATTCCAGGGTGCTTTGCTGAAGACCGTCATTTTCCACAAGATCGGTTTTGTCCTTTTTCACGAACCAGCCATTCATTTTGGCCTGCTCATAAAGTTCCGTGCCGGGATACGGCGCGGCGAGGCTGACCTGCAAACTGAAAATATCGAGCTCCTGCGCAAACCGGATGCTTTGCTCGATGGTTTCTTTCGTCTCCACCGGTAAACCGAGAATGAACGTGCCGTGAATTACAACCCCGGCCTGATGGCAGGACTTGGTGAACCGCCGCATTTCATCCATTGTCACGCCCTTCTTGATGCGCGCAAGCATGTCGTCGTTGCCGCACTCATAGCCGACGAGGAACAGACGCAAGCCGTTGTCCTTGAACTGCTTGATCGTGTCGTAATCAAGGTTTGCGCGGCTGTTGCAGCTCCAATGGACGCCGAGCGGACCGAGTTTCTTGGCGATTTCGCGGGCGCGCGGCAAATTTGCGGTGAAGGTGTCGTCATCGAAGAAAAATTCCTTCACCTGCGGGAAGAGTTTCTTCATGTAAGCCATTTCGTCAGCGACATTTTGCGGCGAGCGGACGCGATATTTGTGTCCGCCGATGGTCTGCGGCCAGAGGCAGAAGGTGCATTGTGCCGGGCAACCGCGGCCGGTATACATGCTGATGTAGGGATGCAGCAGGTAGCCGATAAAATAGTTTTCGATTTTTAAATCGCGCTTGTAAACGTCCGCCACCCACGGAAGCGAATCCATGTTTGGGATGAGTTCGCGATCGGGATTGTGTTTAATCTTGCCGTCCTTGTCCCTGTAGGAAAGCCCGGCGATGCTGGCAAAGTCGCGGCCTTCGGCAACTTCCTTGCAAGTGTAGTCGAATTCCTTGCGACCCACCCAATCAATCGCCAGTGAAGCTTTAAGCGTTTCCGTCGGCAACACCATCGTATGCGCGCCAACAAAACCAATTTTGACACCCGGTTTCTGCGCCTTGATGGCCTCGGCTACTTTGCAATCGTTCTTCAACGATGGCGTGGAGGTGTTGATGACGACATGATCGAAATCCTTCGCGATGCGCAGACATTCTTCCACACCGATATTGTGTGGCGGGCAGTCCAGCAAGCGCGAATTCGGTGTGAGCGCGGCGGGCTGCGCAAGCCATGTCGGATACCAATAGCTGGTGACCTCGCGCCGCGCCTGATAACGCGCGCCCGCGCCGCCGTCAAAACCGTCAAAGCTGGGTGGAGAAAGAAAAAGTGCGTTCATGCCAATAATTTATTCAGCCTTTTTTACCTCTTTGATTTTAGCCAGCAACGCATCGCGTTCGCTGGTGTCGCCATCGCTGCCACAAAATGTGCCGACGTGGGGCGCGACTTCGCCGTTTCCGGTCGCCGGCTGCACGGCGGCTTTGGCAGCGGCCAAATGGCCTTTGCCGATGCTGAAACCGTTGAACGCATTCACCTCGTGGCCGCGGTCATAGCGCGCAGGTTTGGGCGAAAAGTTGTAAATGAAATTTTTCCAGTTGTCGCCGCGCTGATAGTTCGTTCCGAGAGCGCCGCTGGGATCGTAACCACAATGCACCATGCAGTTTTCACAGCGCGGATCGCGGGCGACGCTGTTCACGACGCCGTATTTGCTCCAGTCCACTTTCCCCAGCATTTCCTGATAGCCGTCGTAGTGGCCATCGGTCATCAAATAACACGGAGCTTTCCAGCCTTTGATGTTGTAAGTCGGTATTGCCCAGGCGGTGCAGGTCAGCTCGCGTTTGCCGGCGAGGAATTCCTGATAAACCGGCGTGCCAAAAATCGTGAACACTTTGCCCCAATCGAGAATCTTGGCGAACTTTTGCCGCGTCATCTCGCGCGTCAGGAAAAAGGCCTTCGGATCCTTGCCGAGACGCCTGGTCATGTCCTTTTTGGCGGCATCGTAATCGTAACCGGGTGAAATCGTGTGGCCGTCCGCGCCGAGCCAGGAGAAAAATTTGAACATCTCCTCGATTTCCTGCACGTCGGTTTCCTTGTAAACAGTCGTGTTGGTGGCGACCTGATAGCCGAGGATTTTCGCCATTTTGATCGCTTCGACGCACTCCTTGAACACGCCCTCACGTTCGACGATGAGGTCATGCGTGTATTCAAGACCATCGATGTGGACGTTCCAATACATCCATTTGGACGGTGCAATAACCGGACGCCCGTCCGTTTTGCCTTTGCGAATCGTTTCGGTGTCTTTTTCTGAAATCAACTTTTGGTCGAGCAGTTTTTTGATTTTCGGCTCGAGCGCACGGGAATAAATCGCTGCCAGGTAATCCTTCATTTTCTTCCGCATGAACATGCCGTTCGTGCAGATGTAAACGATGCGGTCCTGTTTGAGGATGCCATCAACAAGCTCCTCGATTTTGGGATAAATCAGCGGTTCACCGCCACAAATCGAAACCATTGGCACTTCACATTCCTCCGCCACCGCAAGACATTTTTCCAGCGGCACGATGTCTTTGAGGCTGGTGGAATATTCGCGGATACGACCGCAGCCGGTGCAGGTGAGATTACACGTATGAAGCGGTTCCAGCTGCAAGACCATCGCGAATTTCGGGGTCTTGCGCAACTTATGCTTGATGATATGGCCGGCGATTTTCGCCGAAAGCGCGAGTGGAAATCGCATAAATTACCGGGCTTGAGCGAATTGATCGGAGGGTTCAGGCGCAAACGTTGGAGCGCCGGTCGCCGCCGGCGGGGTATTTTTCAGAAGAAACATCGCGGGCGAAACCGAGCCGCCACCGTTGATGCCGCCACACCCGGTGGCATACATCGCAATCGCCACCAGCATTGCCAGCCGCAGAAAATTCCTATTTAATCTCACTTGCCTAGTATAAAACACCTTGACGTGATGGCAACTTTTAATTCCGCAACCAGATGCAAATGGGGCGCAACCATTCTTATTTTCACAGCCTTGGGAATAGCTCTCGCCGATGAAGGGCTGAATAAAATTTTTGCGGCGCGCGCCGGGGCGGAATTCCACCGGACACAGGCCGAATTCCAATCCGATACAAATCACTCGGCCATCGCTCTGAAGTTTGCCCGCGCATGTTTCGACTATGCGGATTTTGCCACAAACGATGCCCAACACGCTTCCATTGCCCACCAAGGTATTGCCGCCTGCCGCCAGTTGATTACACACGAGCCGGAATCGGCGTCTGCCCATTATTATCTGGCGATGAACCTCGGCCAGCTGGCCCGCACGGAAACCACCGGTGCGCTGAAAATCGTCAAGGAAATGGAACGCGAATTCAAAACCGCTGCTGAACTTGACGGACATCTTGATTATGCCGGACCAGAGCGCGGCCTTGGATTGTTGTATCGTGATGCACCGGGCTGGCCGGTGAGCATTGGCAGCCGCCATAAAGCGCGCCAATGGCTGGAGCAGGCGGAAAAACTTGCGCCGGATTATCCTGAAAATCATTTGAATTTGGCCGAATCTCATCTCCAATGGCATAATCCAAGCGACGCATACCGTGAATTGGAGGCACTCGATGCGCTCTGGCCAGACGCACAGACGAATCTTGTCGGTAAAGCATGGGAACGAAGCTGGGATGACTGGTCAACGCGGTGCGACACCGTCCGAAAGCGCCTGAACGAAATGAGCAAACCGATGGAATCCTCCAAAAACAATCGCTGATTCGCCAAGAAACCACATTATATTTGCAAACAGAGGCTGAAAATTTCTATGGCGGCGGTCTCATGGCTGGATTAGTCTGTTATCTGAAAACGAATTCCTAGGCGATTTGCACATACCATGGCCAAACGACTACTGGCTACATTGACGGACACGACCCTGTTTCTGCAGGAATGGTTTGCCCATCCGCAGCGGACAGGCGCGGTCGTGCCCAGTTCCAGGCAACTCGCCACCGCAATGGCGCATTGGCTGCCTTCCGATCCCGATAGTTTTGTGCTCGAACTCGGCCCGGGTACTGGCGCAGTGACGCAGGCGCTGCTTAAACACGGCCTGCGCGAAGAACGACTGGTAGCCATTGAACGGAACCCCAAAATGGCGCAATTGCTCCATAAGCGTTTTCCGCGCGCCCGCATCATCAACGGCGACGCGTGGTATTTGGACGATTTGTTGCGCAATGGCCTCGATCCCATTGAAAATGTCGGCACGGTATTTTCCAGCCTGCCACTGCTTAATTTTCCAGAGCACAAAGCCGACGCGCTGGCGGAAAAAATCCGGGCGGTGTTGCAGCCGCAAGGCACATGGGTGCAATACAGTTATCATATCGGAAAAAACCAGTCGCGCGGCACATCCTCCTTTCAACTGCTCGCCTCCAAAATCGTCTGGCTGAACCTGCCTCCGGCACGCGTGAGCGTTTATCAGAAGTGAATTCTGTTGCAGTGGCAATCTTGCCCGATCCAATCGATAGCCGGAAACTCAAGCGCCCCCGGCAGGGCTATTATTAATTTAGAATTATTCTAAATCTTGACAAAGCCTAATCCCGAATTTATTCTGCGTGTGCCATGAATGGGGTCGAGAAAAAATCAAACAGCCGTTTGACCGAACGGTTGGGCACAGGCGGTTTCCGTTTCACGCCCCAGCGACAGCATGTTTATGACGTGCTGATGCAGAAGCGCGATCACCCGACGGCGGAGGAGGTTTTCATCCGGTCCAAAAAGACCATGCCCGATATTTCGATGGCCACGGTTTATAATTGCCTCGATGCGCTGGTGAAATGTCGCCTCGTGCGGCAGGTGCAGCTCGAGCGCGGTGCGACGCGTTATTGCCCAAACATGGAGGAGCATTGCCATTATTACTGTGACGAGTGCGGCACGGTGTTCGATGTGGCATTGACGGGAAATTCGGCAGTTGTCCCCCGACCAAAAGGATTTAAGATTGATCACTACGAAATCGCGGTTCACGGTATCTGCGCCGATTGCGCCAAAAAGAAGAAATGAATGAATCGCCTTTCATTAACACCCTGCTTCAGCGGGGTGTAAGAACGACGAGCGGATGCCAAAACCGTTTCAACGGTTTTTTGCATGGGGTAGAAACTGTTGAAACAGTTTCCGTTCATCTGCACGCACAGAACACCTCGCTGAAGCAAGGTGTTAATGAGACTTGCGATGTAACGATGCAACATTTTAATGATGTAACGATTTTTCAGAAAGCATGAGCACAGCCACGGAAACCATCGAAGGCCTGGTCAAACAGGAATATAAATACGGATTCTACACCGATGTGGAAACCGACTCCGCGCCACCGGGTTTGGCCGAGGACACCATCCGGCTGATTTCACGCCGGAAAAACGAGCCGGAATGGCTGACTGACTGGCGGCTTAAGGCATTTCGGCACTGGCTCACGATGGAGGAGCCGGTCTGGGCAAAAGTCCATCATGAAAAAATCAATTATCAGGACATCACTTACTATTCCGCGCCGAAATCGCAGGCTGAAGGGCCCAAAAGCCTCGACGAGGTGGATCCGAAATTGTTGGAGACCTACGAAAAACTCGGCATTCCCCTGAAGGAACGCGAACGGCTGGCCGGCGTGGCGGTTGATGCGGTGTTTGACAGCGTGTCGGTCGGCACCACATTTAAAAAACAGCTTGCGGAAAAAGGTATCATTTTCTGCTCGATGAGCGAGGCCGTGCTGGAACATCCCGAGCTCGTCCGCAAATACCTCGGCATGGTCGTGCCCCATACCGACAATTTTTTTGCCGCATTGAATTCTGCTGTTTTCACCGATGGCTCATTTTGCTACGTGCCCAAAGGGGTGCGTTGCCCGATGGAACTTTCGACATATTTCCGCATCAACGCAGCGAAATCCGGCCAGTTCGAACGCACGCTCATCGTAGCCGATGAAGATGCCTATGTGAGCTATCTGGAAGGTTGCACGGCGCCGATGCGCGATGAAAATCAGCTTCACGCGGCGGTGGTAGAACTCATCGCCCTTGAAAACGCCCAGATCAAGTACTCGACCGTGCAGAATTGGTATCCGGGCGATGAGAATGGCAAGGGCGGCATTTACAATTTCGTGACCAAGCGCGGCCTGTGCAAAGGCAAAAATTCCAAAATCTCCTGGACGCAGGTCGAGACCGGTTCGGCCATCACCTGGAAATATCCGAGTTGCATTTTGCAGGGTGACAATTCGATAGGCGAATTTTACTCCGTCGCCGCTGTTAATAATTTTCAGCAGGCGGATACGGGCACAAAAATGGTGCATATCGGCAAAAACACGCGCAGCACGATTGTGTCGAAGGGCATTTCCGCCGGACACGGCCAGAACAGCTATCGCGGTCTGGTAAAAGTTCTGAAAAGCGCCACGAATGCGCGCAACTTTTCGCAGTGCGACTCGATGCTGATCGGCTCAAAGTGCGGCGCACATACGTTTCCTTACATTGAAGTGAAAAACACATCGGCGTCCGTTGAGCATGAAGCCTCGACATCAAAAATTGGCGAGGATCAGATTTTTTATTGCAATCAGCGGGGACTTGCGACACAGGATGCGGTGAATATGATTGTGAACGGCTTTTGCAAGGAAGTGTTTAAAGAACTTCCGATGGAATTCGCCGTGGAAGCGCAAAAGCTATTGGGCGTGAGTTTGGAAGGTAGTGTAGGCTGAAGACGCTAATTTCGCGAATTGGCACGAATTCAATTTTAATTGGTGAAAATTCGTGTAATTCGCGTCTAAATTTTTCCGAAAATGAGCAAACCAATACTTGAAATCAAAGACCTCAATGCGGGAGTTGAGGGCAAGCAAATCCTCAAGGGCGTCAGTCTGACGATTTTGCCAGGTGAAGTTCACGCCATCATGGGCCCGAACGGCAGCGGCAAGAGCACGCTGGCCGCGGTGCTGGCTGGGCGCGACGGTTACGATGTGACCGCTGGCGAAGTGATTTACCGGGGTCAGAATCTGCTCGAACTCGATCCCGAGGAGCGCGCCCGCGAAGGACTGTTCCTCGCATTCCAGTATCCGGTCGAAATTCCCGGCGTCAACAGCACCTATTTCCTCAAGGCCGCGCTCAATGAAATCCGCAAGCACAAGGGCGAGTCCGAGCTCGATGCGATGGAGTTCCTTACCGTCGTAAAGGAAAAAATGAAATTGCTCGAGTTGTCCGAGGAACTGCTCCGGCGCTCGGTCAACGAAGGTTTCTCCGGCGGCGAAAAGAAACGCG
>Ga0182027_10015648_pt1 | contig 10412 bp, 9 predicted proteins | sample 712E1DmetaG_FD_121300 | JGI IMG/M metagenome (GOLD analysis project Ga0182027, IMG submission 121300) | Permafrost microbial communities from Stordalen Mire, Sweden - 712E1D metaG (Illumina Assembly) | ecosystem: Environmental > Terrestrial > Soil > Wetlands > Permafrost | place: Sweden... | reverse complement strand
GGACCTCGCACCAATCGCCCTCTTTGTCTACAAAAGACCGGATCATACGTTGCAGGCGCTGTCGCATCTGGCCGAATGCGATCTTGCCCGCCAGTCCACATTGTTCATCTTTTCCGACGGCCCCAAACCATCGGCTGCTCCCCAGGAACTGGCGGATGTGAAAAAGGTGAGGGCCATTATCCGGCAAAAGGAGTGGGCCGGCAAAGTAGTGATAAGGGAACAGGCCCAGAATAAAGGGCTGGCCAAATCGATTGTCGATGGAGTCACGGAACTGTGCGATACCCACGGCAAGGTCATTGTCCTTGAAGACGATCTCGTAGTAAGCAGGTCGTTTCTGAACTACATGAACGACGCTTTGAACAAATACGAGAAGAACGACAATGTTTTTCAAATCTCCGGCTACATGTTCCCGGTGACGCACAAAACCGGGCAAGACGCATTCTTTCTCCCTTTGACAACAACCTGGGGCTGGGCGACGTGGAAAAGGGCATGGAAGTTCTTTGACTGGAATCCTCAATATGCCCTTGAGAAATTGAAAGACGGAAAGGTTAGAAGTAAATTCAATCTGGACAATTCTTTCCCCTACGCCGAAATGCTGGAAGCACGATTGAACAACACGAACCAGTCGTGGGGCATTCTTTTCTGGTGGACGGTTTTCAATCAAAATGGACTTGCCGTGCATCCCAAAAAGTCAATGGTCAATAATATAGGCTTTGATAACAGCGGAACACATTGCTCGGCGAACCAATTCCAAACATATGATGTGAAAATTGCAAATCAACATAATGATATAGCCTTGCCCAGCGAAGTCAGAATTGATAGCGTAGCCTTTGATTCCATAAGAAAGTATCTAAGAGCGCCAAACACGAGTAGTCTTTACAAGAGAACTGCAAATAGACTAACTATGATGTTGCGTAGATTCGAACTTCGAACGAGACGCGCACCCAATTGTGGCGCTGGCAAGTGAGCTGCCAAGAAGGCCAACGCCGATTCCGTCAAGAGTCTTTTGAAACGGGTCAATAATGATAAAACGCAAAATCTTTCTTCTCATGAGTAGATTGTTTGTGTGGCTAGGCAGGTGTTCAGGCGACTTGCCATCCGGCGCAATACCAGAGGGCGTGCACGTCGGTAAGAACTCGGACTTTTCTGTTGGTAGGCTTAAATACAAGAATGGATGCAGCGTATCTATCCAAAACGACAGCCTGATACCGGGACAAATCATGTTTGATAGAGAGAACGCGCACATAGAGATCGGCAACAGGGTCTTTATGAACGGCACCCTGATTTCGGCCGGAAAAATATCAATTGGCGACGACGTCCTGATCTCGTGGGGCGTGACGATAGTCGATCATAATTCACATTCGATAGTATTTGCGAAAAGGGCGGATGACGTGGTGGCATGGAGCAAAGGAAAGAAAGATTGGACAAATGTGGAAATAGCTCCTGTGATAATAGAGAGCAAGGCGTGGATCGGTTTCAACGCAATTGTACTCAAAGGGGTTACCATCGGAGAGGGGTCAATTATTGGCGCCGGCTCCGTGGTGACGAAAAGCATTCCAAGCTGGAGCATTGCTGCCGGTAACCCCGCAAGAGTTATCCGGGAAATCCCTCTCAATGAACGATAGCAAGCCCGTCTCCTGGGAAGAATCCGTTCTCTGGCTCAGAAACCAGCCCGACAAACAGGACATTGCCAAGCAGTGCTATTACGATGACCCCATCGAAAGCGCAGCCCTTCGTTACTACTCATCCGAGGAATGGCATGCTGTCGACAAGTTGCTCAGGCACAGATTTCCCTGCGCTGTCCTGGACATCGGAGCAGGCAGAGGTATATCGAGTTTCGCTTTTGCAAAGAGCGGATGCGCGGTAACGGCGCTCGAACCGAACCGGAGCGCCATTGTCGGGTCCGGCTGCATAAAGGCTTTGTTCGACAAGACCGATTCGCACGTTACCGTGGTCAACGACGTCGGCGAACGGCTTCCCTTTCCGGATGAGACATTCGACATCGTGTACGGCCGCGCGGTTTTGCATCATGCGAAAGACTTGCCGAGGTTCTGCAGCGAAGCTGCGCGAGTCCTGCGAAAACGCGGCCTGTTCTTGTTCACGCGTGAGCATGTGATTTCCAGGAAAGAGGATCTGCCCGTCTTCCTGCAATCTCACGCACTTCACTTCCTATACAAAGGAGAGAACGCGCTCCTTCTTTCGGAATACGTGGACGCAATCAAGTCGACAAGGGCGAAGAAACTCAAGATACTCGACCCTTTGTCAACGCCGATCAACTACGCGCCTCTCGACACCCAAACGGTATACTCCAATGTGCGGAAGGGCATAAGAAGACGTTTGGGTAATTTGATCAGCGCGAAATGCATCAGCGGCACCGTCGTAAGGTTGGCTTTGCGCCGGATTTCCATGCGGTCCGATGAACCGGGCAGAAGGTATTCCTTTCTGGGAAGCAAATAGGAATGAACTCAAAAATGCAGTTCACCACAGAGACACAGAGATCACGGAGATTAACAATTTGACTTCCGAACTTCTTGTTTTCTCTGTGCGCTCTGTGCCTCTGTGGTGGATTCTATCGCGGAATTTAGGATGAACTCCTTACCTGAAAACAGCAAAGTACTCGTAACCGGCGGATCGGGCTTTATAGGTTCGCATCTGATCGAATTGCTTTGCAAGAGCGATGTTCAAATCGACATAATCGATTTTGTGGAGCCGTCGCCGAAGATGGCCGCCCCGCACCGGTACATGAAAGTGGACCTGGTGTCATATTTGAGTTCCTCATCGTGCGACTTGTCCCGATACGACTACATTTTTCACCTTGCCGGCAATGCCCACCCGTTCCCGTCGGTGGAAAATCCGGTCAAGGATTTCAACATGAACCTCAATACCACGCTGCTGTTTCTGGAGTCGCTCAAGCGAATAAAGGAGCGGCCCAAGCTGATCAATGTTTCCTCGGCAGCGGTGTACGGAGATCCGTTGACATTTCCAATAAAAGAGTCGGACCCCACCGTTCCGCTTTCGCCGTACGGCGTGAGCAAGCTGGCTGCGGAGAACTACGTGTCTGTATATTCCCGTTTGTACGGCGTTTCCGCGCTGTCGGTGAGGCCGTTTTCCATCTACGGTCCCCGGCTGCGCAAGCAGGTGGTTTTCGACCTGCTTACAAAGTTGCACGCCGACCCGCATACGCTGGAAGTCTACGGCGACGGCAAGCAGATGAGGGATTTCTTGTATGTAAAAGACCTGGTTGGCGCCATGCTTGTGGTTGCGGCGCAGGGAAAGGGAAACGGCGAGACCTACAACATCGCTTCGGGCACGAGCTACTCGATACAGGAAGTGATCGATACCATGTGCGGCGTGCTGGGAATAAAACCGGATCTTCGCTACAGCGGAAAAGTGCGTCCGGGCGAACCGGAAAAATGGATCGTTGATATCGCAAAGATACAACACACGGGATTCAAACCGGAAGTGAGCCTGCAAGACGGTCTTGCGGAAACAATCGGTTGGTTCAAGTCGGGGAAATAATTTTTTATGGACAGATCGGCGGCAGGGAAGAACATTTGTCTGGTGATGCAGGGCAGCCGCAACTGGATAGGCGGCATGGAATATATCTCAAACCTTGCCATTGCCTTGCATTCCTTTCGTCAATCCGCAAAGGGGTCGTTCAAAATCTTCCTGATGACGACAAAAGCGGTCGATCATGAGAGCATCGCACACGTTGCCGAATCGGTGGACGGGGTCTTTTACGAAGAGGACGAATTGCCCGCGCTCACGTATCCCAATCGCGCCCTGTGGTTCGTGCGCCGCGTGTTACTGAGGGATGCTTTTCCGAGATGGCATGGGTTCATAAAGAGAAATCGAATAGACGTCATCTACCCGACGTGCGCCGCAAGACCCGGCCCGTCAAAGCCGGTTGCGATCGGCTGGATATACGATTTTCAGCACAAATATCTGCCCCAGTTCTTTAAGCCGTGGGAAATCAAGGAGAGAGAAACGGGTTTTGTCAACATAGCCCAAAAGACTCAAACGGTTGTGGTGAGCAGCAAGACGGCGCAAGACGATTTGGCCGAATTCCTGCCGTGGGCCAGCGGCAAATCCAGGGTCCTGTCTTTCAGAAGTTCGTGCCAGGAGTTCTGGTACAGCCATGATCCTTTGCAAATACAACAGAAATACTCTCTTCCGGACCGCTTCTTCCTGGTGAGCAATCAATTTTGGCAACATAAGAATCACCTTATAATCTTTGCGGCTCTAAGAATACTACGAGGAAAAGACATACATCCAACGGTTGTTTGCACCGGCCAGCTTCTTGACTACCGTGACCCTTCATACAGCGATCGAATTCTTCGAACCATCAGCGAAAATGGTCTCCACAACCAGGTCTATTTGCTGGGTTTGATCCCAAAACAAGACCAGATTGCCTTGACGCGAAGATGTGTCGCGGTGATCCAGCCGTCGCTTTTTGAAGGTTGGAGTACGCTGGTGGAAAACGCAAGGGCATTGGGGAAAACCTTGATACTATCCGATATTCCGGTGCATTTGGAGCAGAACCCGCGCTATTCCATCTTCTTTAAGCACAATGATGCCGGTGATCTTGCAACCCACATGGAAAGCGTGTGGAATTCCAAAAGTCCGGGACCGGATTTAAAGAAAGAGGACGAAGCAAAATCCGAGAACCGGGAATTGATGCTGGAATTCGGCCGTCAGTTTGCATCAATTGCGATTGGCTCGCCCGCCGAGTCGCGCGAATCTCGACTCGCCACCGGACGGAGCACCTCGGGGGTCCTTGCGGATAGGGCTCAAAGCACGAGAGCGCGGACCCATACATGAAAAGTGTTGTTATGCGCCTCCCAACCATTAAATCGAGGTATTGACATGGGTATAATTTCAAGGCTCAAAAACACATCCCACCTGTCTGGCTTTCGGGGATTAGTTGCAAGGGTGTTGCGTCATACGGCAAATCGTATTGATTGCGTTGATACTAATGAGACGAAACGAGCCAATGAATTTCTTGCATGGGTTCGCTTCGCTGTCCCAGGGATGTTGAGCCAGGGAAATGTGGACGCAATGGAATACGCGATAGCGAATATGCCGCCCGGCAAACCCATACTGGAAATAGGTTCGTTTTGTGGACTATCGACGGTTGTCTTATCCTACTTACTTCAGAAGCTGGCAAAGACCACTCCGGTTTTTTCCTGTGACAAGTGGGAATTCGAAGGACAGCAACTTGGAGCACTCCTCGGCGACTCACCGACGATGACTCATGATGCCTATCAAGCGTATGTGAGAGATACATTCCTTCGCACAATGAAGACTTTCGCGGCCAATGGACTACCTTATACCATAGAGTGCTTCTCTGATGAATTCTTTCGCCGCTGGTTTGAAAACGAGGAGACTGTTGATTTGTTTGGCCGCGCAGTAACTCTCGGGGGCACGATAGGCTTTTGTTACATTGACGGGAATCATACGTATGAGTTCGCAAAGCGAGATTTTGATAATTCGGATCGGGCGCTAGTTTCCGGAGGATTTATTCTTTTCGATGATTCTGCAGACGGTAGTAAATGGGAAGTAAATCGATTGACTCGTGAAATCGCCTCTGGACATGAATATGAATTGGTTTCAAGGAACCCCAATTACCTTTTTAGAAAAAAGTGATGCTGGACTGAATCGCCTATAACAAGGGACTGCACTTGACTGGCAGGTTCGTGCTGTAGTCGGCATTGTCACGGTAAAATCTTCCATTCGACAAGGACACCAATGGGCATCTTTAGACTGATTCTTGCTATATGCGTTATTGCGGCTCATGCAATAAATTCAGGAATGCCCTTCTTGCCGGGAAGCACCGCCGTGGATGCCTTCTTTATTGTTTCGGGCTTTTACATGGCAATGATCTTGAGGGAAAAATATACGGGGAAGAACTCATTCATGCTGTTCATTACCAACAGATTCCTGAAATTATTCCCCGTGTACTGGGCGGTACTCCTGTTGACGATAGCATTCTCGTGCGTTGGGGGGCTGTGGAAAGGACATTGGCTTCGATTGCAACCAATCCTGGACGCGGGCCACATCGGGTTTGGGGCCTTGCTGCTGATTATCTTGACGAACTTGCTGTTGGTGGGTCAGGACATAATTGCTTTCCTGACATTGGACTCCAAGGGCGGTTTTGTCTGGAATGGAGCTACCCCGGCCGTGAGCCCGTTGTGTGTCATCGGCACAGCGTGGTCAATCGGAATTGAATTGGTCTTCTATCTGAGCGCCCCATTCCTTGTTCGAAGGAACTACAAGATTTTTGTCACCATAATCAGCCTAAGCCTGCTATTAAGAATGGTGCTTTACCTGAAAGGCTTTAGTGCGTATGGATGGACAAACATGTGCCTTCCTCTGGAATTCGCGTTTTTCCTCTCAGGCATGCTAACATATAAGATGTATGCGAAAATCAAGACAAAGCAGATAAGCAAGATCCTTTGGTGGAGCATTCTGGGCAGCCTTATTCTCCTGACTTGCTTCTACCAGTGGATTCCGTATACAATGGCAAACAAGTATGTATATCTCTTCTTTGTTGCTCTGTCGGTCCCCATAGCCTTTAAAGCTTCAAAAGGTAACAGGATCGACAGGCTCATCGGCGAATTTTCCTATCCGGTATACATTTCCCATTTGTTGATTTTAGGTATTGTCGATTATTTTATTCGCGCAGGCAATCGCTATGAATGGATAGCAACGGCAATCCTGTCCATCCTTTTCTCTGCGATTTTGTTTTACTTCATCGTGCTGCCGGTCGACAAATTGCGGCAGTCCAGAGTAAGCGCGCAGTGATTAGGTTCCTTCAATTCACGATTCTTCAAGCAAATCGAGATTCGCTTCCGCTACCATGATAACCATATTTTCAATCCCCAAATCCTTTTCCGGCCAAAGCGCCATTCATCAGGCAAACGCGATTTCCAGTTGGCTCAAATTGTCCGCCAAGGTTCAGGTCATTTTGTTCGGAAACGACAGCGGCGTCGCGTCTTTTTGCGCGGAGCATGGCTGTCTTCATCGGCCCCGGATTGCCGTAAACGAATTCGGCACACCGCTGTTGAACGATGCATTCACGCAGGCGCGTCGTGTTGCGCTCCACGAAACGCTGTGCTATTTCAATGCGGACATAATTCTCGCCAGTGATTTCGTACAGGCGATACAGGGTCTTAACGGCAAGGATGTCCTTGGCGTGGCACGGCGTCTCAATGTCGACTACAACGATCCGATCGACTTCTCCAATCCTTCCTGGGAAAACGCTTTCCTGGAATATGTCCATTTGCATGCGACAATGGGGAATGCGGGCCAGGCCGATTGCTTTGTGTTCAAGAAGTCCGGTTTTCTGCCCGAACTTCCCCCGTTTGCCGTGGGCAGGCCGGGCTGGGACCACTGGGTGATACAGACGGCGCGGCAAAGCGGTGTTCCGGTTGTCGACGTGAGTCCTACGGCGCTCCTCATACATCCGAACCACGGGTATGGACATGTTAAGCAGGCCACGGGAAAAAAATGGGAAGGTCCGGAAGGGGACAGTAACTACAAATTCCTGCGCACCGCAACGGGAGACCACTATACCATCGATGATGCGACGCATGTTTTGAAAAACGGGAAGATCCGGCTCGCGGTCGATTATCACCACCTGCGGGTGAGACTCGGAAGGATTCTCCAGAAGGCGCCTGCCATCCGTTCGGCGCTGCGCCTCATAAAGAAGCTGGCCGGTTTGGGGTATTGAGTAGTTCATAAGCGGACCTAGAAATATTCAAAAACGCGTTTTGTCATTGCGAGCAAAGCGAAGCACCACGACTAGGACTGCATACAGCGCTACAGGAGTAGCCGCAAAGCGAATCTCGCGTTTTTGCAAAGAGTTGCGGGAGATAGCCACGTCGCTACGCTCCTCGCAATGACATCGGGACACTTTTTAGAGGTCCCCTAAAGGCAATCCATCCTTCCAAGGAATAACGTGACCTACCAATCCGCCTGTTTCCACATTTCATGAAGATTCTTTTCGTAAGCAACACCTACCCGCCAAACAGCGTGGGCGGTTATGAAGAAGGGTGCAAAGAATGCGCCGACGCCCTTGCGTCGAGAGGCCACGACGTACTCGTTCTAACGAGTGTCTATGGCAGGGACAAACCCGAAACGGAAGGAAATGTCCGGCGTGTTCTTCTTCTCGAATTAAGTTGGGAATCTCCACGCCCGTCCGCGTTCAAGCGGATGTCCTTTCGCGTGCGCCAGGAAAAGCAAAACCGGAAAATCTTCCAGGAGCTTTGCGGCGAATTCTCACCGGAAGTGGTTTATTTCTGGAACCTGTCGGGATTGAATATTTCGCTCATTTCGGTTGCGAGAGAATTGAATCTGCCGTACTGCCTATATGTTTTTGACGGGTGGCTCACCTCGCGCTGGCAGCTTAGAAATCGTCTCGGTTTTAGAGCGTCATCCTTCATTGTCTCTCTGGCCGTCAGGCTGAGCGGCATTAAGCCTGCACCGGTGTTGCCGCGGCTCGATCACGTTGAGTTTGCGACAAAGTTTCTCGAAAAGAAAGCAGTGTCAAGCGGCGCTTTTATCCACGATTCAACCGTGATTCATTGGGGAATTCATATTGACGAGACAGAGATCGCGCTCGCGCCGTCGTCGCCCCGGAAACTGCTGTATGTGGGGCAAATTGCGCCGCACAAGGGCGTGAGAACGGCAATCGAGGCGCTGGGAATTCTCCTTGACAAGGAATCAAGAGACTTCACGCTTACCATTGTTGGCGGCTCGGTCGTGCCGGAATACCGGAAGGAAATGGATCTCCTTGCAAAGAGGTTATGCCCCAAGGGTTCGGTAACCTTTGCGGATGCCGTTCCGAGGCGAGAGCTTCCCGCTATCTATCGCAACCACGGCGTTCTGCTTTTCCCCTCCGTATGGGACGAACCCTTCGGCATCGTTATTCTGGAAGCAATGTCGCATGGCCTTGCTGTGGTGGCGACAGGGACCGGCGGCAGTGTCGAGATAGTGGAATCCAACGAGAACGCGTTGCTGTTCGAAAAAGGCAACCCGCAGGCCTGCGCCGACTGCGTGAGAGCGCTTGCAAACAATAACGATCTTTATGAATCAATTCGGGCCAACGGCCGCAAGACAGTGCGTGAGCGGTTCAACATTGCATCCACAATCGACAATATAGAGAACGACCTCATAAGGATATCGAAACAGGCATGACTAAAGCCGAACAAACAGCCACAAAGGCGAACGCGAGCGAAGACGGCATTGTGGGAATCGACTACATGCGTGGTTTTGGCGCCCTCTTTGTGCTGCTGTATCATTTGATTGGAAGGGTGAACAAGATTTATCCCATTTCTCCAGAGGTTCTGCACTACTCGATTCTGGGCACCTTTGGGGTCGACATATTCTTCGTTGTTTCGGGTTTTTGCATTGCCTTTCCTTTCTTCGGAAGTAACCGGCCTTTGAATGTTCCCGAGTATTACATGCGAAGGTTTTTCCGGATATACATCCCTCACATAACAGTGCTTCTTGGACTGTTCTTGCTTTTCCGGGCCGGTTTCAGCTTTGGCGGTCTAAACTTGTCAAGAACAGACTGGATAAGCAATTTCTGCCTGCTAAACGCATTTACAAAATCACCACATATTAACGCGGTGACCTGGACTTTGTGCTATGAAATCATGTTCTATATCTATTTCCCGATTCTGTTTCTCGTATTCAAGAAGTACTCGAAACGGGCGTTCAACATCTTCTGCATTGCGTTTCTTGCAACAGGCGCAGTTTGCAGCGCGTGCGGGATTCGAAGCATGCTTACCGACGGGTACTACATCACCTGGATACTTGGGATCGTGTTGATCGATCTTTACAAGAGGAAAAACCGGATAATAGGAAACCCGGTCGCACTTGTGCTGGGGATCACGGGCATAGTCGCGTTTAATATCCTGGCCACGCAGCCGGTTGTTTTCTACGGCCCCCTGCTCAAAGGTATTTCCGCAAGCCTTATTGTCGCCTTCGCAATTGGAATCGGAAAAAGAATAATGGTGCTGAGGTTTTTAGGCATAATATCTTTTTCCATCTATTTGATTCACAACGTTTCCTTTGTGCTTCTTGAACGAATATATCAAACCCTGGCCCACAACAGCGTGTTTGCCGCCCTGCCGGTTGGTCTCAATATTGCGTTCTATTCGGGCTATTTGCTGGTTGGCGGTTTGCTTTTTGGCACCATCTTCTTCTTTGCGGTAGAAAGACCTTCTCTGCTCCTTATTAAAGTCCTTTCAAGAAGAATCAGGGCAAAATGGAATTACGCACTCTAGAGTGCCTTGCCTTGTTCGCCGGACGCGGTTCTTTTCGCCGCAGCCTCATCACAACCAGCCGGGCCAATCCGTGAAGATACTGTTTGATGCCCAAATGTTTGGCTGGCAAAATTACGGCGG
>Ga0182027_10015647_pt1 | contig 10412 bp, 7 predicted proteins | sample 712E1DmetaG_FD_121300 | JGI IMG/M metagenome (GOLD analysis project Ga0182027, IMG submission 121300) | Permafrost microbial communities from Stordalen Mire, Sweden - 712E1D metaG (Illumina Assembly) | ecosystem: Environmental > Terrestrial > Soil > Wetlands > Permafrost | place: Sweden... | reverse complement strand
GGTTTACCGATCCAGGCTGATATCAATGGCTCTTTCAACATTCTTCGCAAAGCACTCCCATCGGCTTTCGCCCGTGGGATAAAGGGCGTTGTAGTTCGCCCATTACAGGTCCAACCTGTACGATAACTGGTCAATTGGCAGTGTCTATGATTGTCAATAAAGCCAGTAACTATTACAATATCCAGAACCAGGAAAACCTTACACCGTCGAGAGATCCCATACCTCATGGATCTTGGGAACATCACTGATCAAGCGGCGTGTGTACGGCTCTTTTGGATGCAGGATTACTGCATCGGCGGTTCCGCTTTCGACAAATTTACCGTGCTCCATGATATAAACGCTGTCAGAAACATAATATGCCAAACCAATATCATGGGTGATGAAAATAACCGTCATCCCGGTTTCATCCCGCAAGTTCATCAGCATCTCCAGGATGGTCGCACGCGAACAGGCATCGATCATCGAGGTGGGTTCATCGGCAAGCAGGATCTTGGGCTTCAGCAGGAAGATCCGGGCAATCATCAAGCGCTGCATCTGTCCACCGGAGAGCTCAAAAGGATACTTATTGGTCATTTCCTCGAACTTCAGGTTGACAAAACCGCAGGCCTCTGCCATCAACTCAACTTTCTTCGCATGCGGAAGCCTGCGCCCGCCGCGCATGTTGATGCAATCTATCAGCACGGCATCGATCTTATTGAATATGTTATATGAAGAGAACGGATCCTGGAAGATCGCCTGGATGTTCTTCCAATATTCCTGTTTCTTCTTTTGGGTGCGGATATCGCGCAAATGCCCCTGGAAGTAAATCTCCCCTTCCGTGAGGCTGATCAAACCCAAAAGCATCTTCGCCAAAGTGGTTTTTCCACTACCCGATTCGCCCACGATCGAGACTACTTCGCCCTTGTGGAGGTTGATATCCACATGATCAACGGCGATCGTTTTCTGGCTGCCCGCCCCGAATACCTTGGTAAGGCCTTTGGCGCTCAGGTATATTTCTTTATTATCAGCCATTTTTATAAGCCTTCCTGATCTGTTCTAACGGCATGATACAGCGGTATTCTCGACCGCCTTCAACTAAACGAGTATCGATGGAATTGTGTGTGCATTCTGGCATTACATATTTGCAGCGCGGGGCGAACCGGCAGCCGGGCGGCGGGTTTTTCAAATTGGGCGGCACACCCGGAATGGCTGCCAGTTTTACTCCCCGCAGGCCACTTTCAGGCACAATGATCGAGCCCATCAGGCCTTTGGCATAAGGATGGAGTGGATCAAATACGGCTTCCTTGGAAGTGGCTTTCTCCACGATCTGGCCGGCGTACATGACCATGATGTCATCGGTCACATTGTAAAGTAGCGGCAGTTCGTGCGTGATGAAGATCATCGATTTGATGTAACCTTTTTCCATCAAGTCTCGCAGCATCTTGATGACCATCTTCTGGGAAGTCACATCCAGCGCGGAGGAAGGCTCATCCGCGATCAGCACCAATGGTAAAAGGATCACCGAGATCGCAATGACCGTGCGTTGTTTCATACCACCCGAAAGTTCCACCGGGTATCTTTGCAGAACCTCTGCCGGCAGCCCCAGGATATGGAACCGTTCTTTCGCCAGCTCCACGATCTCTTTCTTGGATGCATCCGGTTGATGCACATGAATGACATCCTCGATAATACTGATGACCTTCTGGGTGGGATTGAGCGCGTTCATGGCGGCCTGCGGGATATAGGCAATTTCCGTGCCCAGGATCGATCTGCGCACCTCATCCGGATCCATCCCGGTAATACTATGCCCGTCGATAACGATCTCGCCGCTGGTATAGTGCAGCGGAGCGAAATAATACCCCATCAGGCTGAGCGCCAGCGTTGACTTTCCGCAACCGGATTCCCCTGCAATTCCCAGTGATTTACCTTCTTCCACCTTCAGGGAAACGTGATCGACCGCATAGACGTCTTCCCCAAAGCGGGTAATATACTTGGTGGTCAGCTCGTTTACCTCTAACATCACTTTAGCCATTACAATCACCTAGCTCCTTAGCGCCGGATTGAACACCTGGTCGAGGCCGGTATTCATCAAATTCATCGAGAATGTGATCAGGGCTATGGTTAGCAGCACGGGGAAGTATGCCCACCAATCTCCCAGGATCTCGGCCTGGTAGATCATCGCCCAGTTCATCATCAAACCCAGGGTTGGCACTTCGGTGGTTCTGGGTCCCAACCCGAGGATCGACAAACCGGCCTCCGCCAGGATCGCCGAGGAGATCTGCAGGATCAGCGCCATGACCACATAAGAAGCGATGTAGGGCAGGATATCCGACACGATGATGCGCAGGATGGAATGCCCGGATAGTTTCGACAGGTTGACATGGTCGCGGTTACGCAGGGAAAATACTTGCGAACGCACGGCCCTGGCCGTCCAGACCCAGGAGGTTAGCCCGATCACTATTGCGATCGTAACCGCGCCGCGTTTGTCCTGCCCGATGCTGAATGAGATCAGGATTAGCAACACAAAGGAAGGAATGACGGTGAAGATATTGGTGAAAAACGTAATGATGTCATCCACCATACCACCGATATAACCCGCCAGTAATCCCAGGGTCAAACCGATCAAGGTTGCGATGATGCCGGCAACAACACCGATCTCCAACGATACGCTGGCGGCCTTAACCAATTCCGTCAGCACATCCCGGCCGAAGTTATCGGTTCCAAGCGGTAATACCCGTACATTCGACACCTGGCTGATATTGGCATAATCAGATTGCTGAATATTACCCGTCTCTGTCAGGACGCCTGTGGTCGGATCTTTCGTTGCAATACTCACCCCCGTTGTTCCCAGGATTCCCTTCAGCGAGGCATCCAGTCTTTGATAGGCTCTTTGCTTGGCGAAGGTCATCCCGGAAAAACTTTTATTGGGGTCATAATTTTTCGTCCACAGAGCCATGAGCGCTGCGGAATTCGTGGTATCAATCTTGCTGGCCGGAATCCCATCCGCCACCAGCCATTCCTTCATTTGGCTGCGGGCGTCGTTGGTCAACTTGGCATCAATCCGCTTGGTCGCGGCATTTGCCAGGTTAAGTGTATATGCAGGAGAACCAATGGTGTCAAAAACATTCACATAGATCCCGGGTGGGAAGAAAGTACCCTGTCCGATAATCTCCAACGGCGCCGCAGGTATGATCAAAGGATAAACGATCACAACCAGCAGTAAAGCCACAAAGATGACAAACCCTATCACAAAATTAGGAGAGCGAAAAACTTGCCGAAGTGTATTTTTCATAACCGCATCTCTCCCTAATCCGATTGCGATGCTCTAATGCGCGGATCAATGATGCCATAGAGGATTTCGATAATAAAGTTCGCGCTCAACACCATTACCGTGACGATCAAAGTGGCTGCCGAAATGAGCGGATAATCCTGTCCTAAAACAGCATTCAAGAGCGTGAAACCCAGCCCTGGATAATTGAAGATGATCTCTGCCACCAGCGCTCCGCCGACCATGGTACCGATCGATAACGCCAGGCCGGTCACCTGAGGAAGCATGGCGTTTCTGAAAACATAGCCAATGATCTTGCTGTCCTGGATGCCCAGGAAGCGGCTGTATTTGACATAATCCGCATTCAATTCATAGATGGACATCGAGCGCATACCGATGGCCTGTCCGCCGATCGCGATCAAAACGATCGACCAGAACGGTAGCTGGTAATGAACGATCACGGACCATAAAAACGTCCAGGTGAAGCTGGGAATCAGGTCGAATCCATATCCGCCCGAGGTGGGGAACCATTTTAGATTAACTGCAAAAATAACCAGTAGAATGATCGCCATGCCAAAGGCCGGCAGGTTGCTGATAAAAATACTCACGGGCATGAGGATCCTATCAAAGCCCCCCTTGACATACGCGGCGATCGCGCCAAGAACATTGCCAATGATCCAGCCGACGATGATGGCCGGGAACTGCAGGCAGATCGTCCACCAGATGGAAGACCCGATAACATCCGCCACCGTTCGGGGATACTGGCTGAATGAGACACCAAAATTACCATGCACCGCATTTCTTACATACAGGAAAAATTGTACGATCATGGGTTGGTTGGTGCCAAACAGGGTCTCGTATTGCTGGTAGACCTTTGTGAGACCGGTCGTGTTGGCCATGCCCCGTGCAAGCCTGGCTACGATGGCTGCCACCGGATCACCCGGCATCAGTCGCGGCAGAATGAAATTCAGTATGACCGCGAAAACAAATGTGATCAGGAACCACATCAGCTTGTTAAGGAAATACTTCCAATATCCCTTCAAAGCTGCACCTCCTCGTAACAATAACAGGTTATGATCCGTCGGGATGTGAGAGAAGGTATAAGGGGGTATTGGGCGGGTAAAGCCCACCGAACACCCTCTATTTTCTTCCTCGCCCCGGCAATTTCCAGGGGGCCAATTAGATGCATTTTTCCAAACAGGTGATATGGACCAGGTCGAACCAGATCAGGTTCGCGGCGGCAAAGAATTGCTATATTGTGCTAAAAGTAACTATCACCTGTTATTGTAATCCAAATGCTGTTAAACAGACAGCCATGTTCCGGTGTTGTGGAACATGGCTGTCTTTCATGCCTTAATGGTTACTTGACAAGCTTGACGTTATACAGTCCGGCGATGCCCCAACCGTCGGTCAGATCCAACGGCGGGACGACCGGGTTGGTACCATCACCCTGGTGCGGGAAGTTGGTCCAAACGGTCTCGTTGACAGTATGGAAATCTTGAGGCCGGTACATGACCGTGAAGGACGGGATGTCGGTCAGGTAGATCTTGACCAGCTGGGTGTAGTCAGCCTTGATCGCGGCGGGATCGGTCAAAGTGGGGATCTCATTGATCAACTTATCCGCGGCCGGATTCTTGTAGCCGCCCCAGTTGCCGTTCCAGTTGTTCTTGGTCTGGGCATAGACAGAGTTCATCAGGTGGTTGACACGGCCCCAAGGCTCGGTCGGGCCAGCGCCATCGGACCACATCATGAAGATGTCATAGCCAGCGGGGAGCGGCCAGTTGGTGACGGCGGCTTCGAACGTATTCGCGTCCGGGTAGTTGGTGGTGATGTCAATGCCGATCGCTTTACCGGCGGCAGCCACTACTTCGATGGAAGCTTGCCAGTCGGACCAGCCATTCGGGCAGGAAGCGACATAAGTAAGTTTCTTGCCATTGTAGGTCCGCCAGCCATCGGCGCCCTTCTTGATACCGGCGTCATCCAGCAGCTTATTGGCGCCATCGATGTCCTTGCCAACCCACTGCAGAGCCTTGATCGTAGGATCAGTAGTATCATACAGGGCCTGCTCACCGGCGGATGGGTTCATCAGGGATCGCGGAACCTGGGCGAAGGTGGCGGATTGGAGGGTCATGGCGTTGGCATTGATGGTGTCGTAGTCAACGGCGATGGCGATGGCCTTGCGGACTGCCAGCTGATCCAAACCGTAGGAAGCCTGGTTGTAGAAGACGGTCGGGAGGCTCGCGCCAATGTCATACGGAGGATCGGGCAGGTAGGTGGAGATGGGCAGGTTCTGCTTGGTCCACAGATCCTGAACATTGGAGTTGAACTCCTGGCTGACATCCACATCGCCGGCCTGCAGAGCGGTTGTACCGGAAGCATTATCCTTGTAGATCACGTGCGCCAGGTACTTGGGAGTGGGCAGCTTGCCGAACATGGAGGCATCCTGACCCCAGTACTTGTCGTCACGAATGAGGACAACCTTGGTATCGTCCGAGAAGAACTTGTGATAGGGGCCGGAGAAAACGACATCTTCAGCGGTGTCGGCCATGAACTTGGTGGCATCGCCACCGGTGCGGGCTTCCAGGGTCTGAGTCCAGGCCTTTTGGATGACATAGTCAGCATCCAGGTATTCAGTGACGACCAGAGGATTGACCGGTTTGCCACTGGCATCCAGTTTGGCTTTGACATCAACCGTTTGGGGATCAACCGCGGTAATGGTATCAATGTACGCGCTATCGGCAGCGCCGACGCCGTCATTGTACTTGACATGCGAGGCCCAGGTGTAGGCGACATCATCGGCGGTGACAGGAGTGCCATCGCTCCAGTGAGCGGCCTTCTTAAGCTTGAAGGTTACATCAGTTCCCGCAGCATTCCATGCCCAGGGACCATCGGCCAGCAGAGGATAGGACTTGCCATCCATCATATCGAACAGGTAGGGGGTCTCGAACATGGTGACGCGGGCGTTGTCCTGCTCAGCGATAGCCATGGCATTGTTGCAGTTGGAAGAGTACGGATTCCAACAGGCAACCGTGCCCCATTGCTGACCATTGAAGTACATGGTCTCATTGCGGGGCAGCGCAGCGCCTGGAGCCAGAGGGGCTTCCGTGGCAGTCGGGGGGACAGCCGTGGGCGCAGCAGTCGCGGGTGCAGCCGTCGCAGGAGCGGCGGTCGCAGGAGCGGCGGTCGCGGGGGCAGCCGTCGTGGCAGCCGCACCGCAGGCCGACAAAAACATGCTAGCAGCCATAATAATGGCCACTAGAACGTACAGTTGCTTTTTCATTATTTTCTTCTCCTCAGAATTTTTGGTTGGTAGAAGGTTGAATAGAATAGTTTGTCGAAATACGTTAATGCACTTGTCTCGCGCAATCACCTCCTTTTTGTAGTTGACGAGCAAATGGGATTTTTTACGATGCCAAACGATTTATTATATCCCGAAAAGCTCATAGTATGGTGTAGCCAGATCGGCATTCCTAGGATAGGCATAGCTAAATATAATTCTAAGGACTATTGCTTACATGGACATGTAGAATTGTGCCCAAAACTAGCACAATCGTAATAAATATATTCGGTCCTGTATTTATATCTCGTGATCCTAGCTTTTTCGCATCGGATCCGCATTTTTGAACCATAGGCTTTAGTTAGATGGGTATTCAGGATGCTATTCACAATGTCAAGGGTAATATTTTTTAGTAAAACTAATATTTATTATAGTAAATTATTCTTCCAGAGTCAATAGATGTTTTTCCATATGTTTTTGGTTCCTCGTCCGAAACGGCCACGAAGATCCTATCGTTTGTATAAATACACCCATAAATATAGGAATAATCCATAAAAAGGTCGGGTAATCCTGTATTTAGCGGCTCCAAAAATAGATTCACAGTTTGAAAATGGCTCAAAATGGTAAACAATTTTTTAAAATACGTGCACGTTTTACTATATTAATATTGACAATTTTATTTTTTCGAGTATGATATTAACAGTCATCTGAATATTTCGCCAGCTTCATCCACCCGAACCATTTCCAGAGTTGCCTATGCCAGAAGTTCGCCAGCAAGATATTGCCGATAAGCTCGGTCTGTCAGTGAGCACGATCTCCCTGGCCCTGCGCAATTCCCCTCAGGTGTCAGCAGAAAATCGCGCCCTTATCATAGAAACGGCCCTGCAAATGGGGTATGCGCGTACGCAGTCCGAGCAGCGCATTGAGGTCAAACGGCTCACCTATATCAGCCCCATCGCAGCTATGGATGCTTTTTACGGGAAAGTGCTCATTGGCGCGGAGGCCGCTTGCCGCCAGCGCAAAATAGCCCTGCACTACAGCCACCTGGAAGAACCGGATAGCTGGGTACTGGATTACTACCGGGAAGCAGATGGTCTGCTCCTGGTAGGAAGCGTTGCTCCGAAAATTGTTCTGCAATTGAAGGCATTGGGACGCCCCATGGTTCTGGTGGACAACAACCTGCCCCAGGCTGGCCTTGATCGGGTCGTTACAGAAAATTACGATGGTGTTTACAACACTATCACCCGTCTATATCAATGGGGGCACCGGAAAATCATGTTCATCCGCGGGCCGGATGGACACCCCAGTTTTGAGGAACGCCGCCGGGGCTATCAAGACGCCATGAAAAACCTGAAGCTGGAAATCCAGGAGATATTCTGTCAAAGCTTGGAAGGACATCTGGTCGACTGTCTGCTAACCGATCTCTTTAATTCGCACCATGCCAGACCAGAGATCACCGCCCTTGTGGCGTACAATGATGGCGCTGCAATTGAGGCCCATCACACACTGCTAAATCTGGGCATCCGCTTGCCCGAAGATATTGCGCTGGTGGGCTTCGACGATCTTGAAGCAGGCCGGGTTCTGCAGCCCGGTCTTACCACCTGCCATGTGGAACGGGAAATGCTTGGAAAAATGGGCGTCGAGCGCTTGTTGGAGCGTATCAATAACCCCACCTGGCCGACTGTCTCCCTTATGCTCGATACATCTTTCATCGTCCGCCAATCCGCTGTCCCACCAGAAGCAAAATAAACCCAACCCATCGAACATCTTTTTTCCAAGGGAATACTATGCCCAATCCGCAAACCGTACTAACCAAATATTCTGGCAATCCCATCATTTCTCCCAAAGGCATGCCCTTCCCATGCGAGACCGTTTACAATTCTGGGGTAGCCAAATTCAAGGATAAATATGTGCTCCTGCTCCGCTGCGGAAGGCATGATGGGCGCTCGGTCTTTGGTCTGGCAATGAGTGATGATGGCTATCATTTTCAAATCCACCCGGAACCAGTCTTCAGTCGCGCCACCGAAGGGATTTTTAATGCCCCTGAAAACAAGGGAGTGGAAGACCCGCGCGTGACCCAAATAGGCGATACGTACTACATCTTCTACAGTTGCTACTCCTCACGTGGCTTCCAGATTGGGCTGGCACAGACCAGGGACTTTCTGCACATCGAGCGGGTGGCCCTGACAACTGCCATTGACTACCGCAACTGTGTCTTATTCCCCGAAAAAATCGACGGGCTGTATGTGCGCTTCGAGCGGCCCAATATCGGCAACCCGGGTATCTGGATCAGCTATTCGCCCGATTTGATCCATTGGGGCAACCAGCAACTGATCATGCTTCCCGATAAATATGATATCTGGCAGGATTTCAAGGTGGGACCCGGTGCGCCGCCGATCAAGACCCCGCGCGGCTGGCTGAACATTTATCACGCCACCACCGCCACCATGGCCGGGCAAATTTACCGTCTGGGCTGTGCCGTCCATGATCTGAAAGACCCTCGGAAGGTGATCGGACGAACCCACCGTTTCATTTTAGCCCCCGAGGCTTTGCACGAGCGGGTTGGTTACGTTGGGAATGTGGTCTTCACTTGCGGCGCCATTCCCGAACCCGATGGGACAATCAAACTCTACTACGGCGGCGCAGATACGGTAATGTGCGTCGCCACCGGGAAGATCGATGATCTGATCGATCTGGCCCTCGAAGACGGCCCGGATACCACAGTCTAAAACGAATTCTTCCGCTTCCTTTGGCCGGGAATGTTTTTTTGGATATCTATTGGGATAGAGTGTTATTCAATCGTTCTTCCAGAGGCAGAAGCGTATCTTCTAAGATCCGGCCAACGTTTGGCTCCGGCGTGGCAAAGATAATCTGCCAGATATGATTCAATGCCTTTACCAGCTTATCTTCAACGAGTCCCCAAAGAGGAACACGTTGCAAAGCCCGGCCAATTTTCAGCGACTGTGTCAGGGGGATGTAGGTTTTTTCGCGCTCCACCTGGTTGAGCGCCTCCAGGTTGGCTGGAATGTACCCTATCTCTCGAAATTGGGTTACCATATTCTCAGTCGAGCTAAGGTAACGGACCAGCTTGACCGCGATTGCCTCCTGGACCGGCTGTACGTGTTTCCAAACAATCAGGTTCGAACCGCCTACGAATGGGGTACCGGGTTGCATTGCAATGCCGGTATTTTGAGAAATCCTTTCCGCCGTCTTCCTATTGATTTGACCGAGTAAGTCCGGGCTCCGCAAGGTCATTGCAGTTCTTCCTTCAAGATATGCGTTAATACAGGCTTCGTCAGTCAAATTACGGGCCGCCGGAGGCAGAAACTTGTAAAGGCCGAAGTATGCTTCTAACCCAGCCAGGGTACCTGGGTTGGAAAACAGCACTTTCTTCCCATCCGGCGTGATTAACTCCCCGCCCATTTTCCATACAAAACTGCTGGCATTATGTAAAACGGATACCGAGTTCCCCGTCGTTGGGATTGCCAGGGGTATTTCAACACCAGCCTTTTGAAGATCCCCCAGGGTGCCAGCAAAGGCTTCAAGACTCGAAAATGCGGAGCTTTCATCCACACCGGCTTGCCCAAAAAGATCACGACGGTAATAGGCCAGATAAGTATTTAGCGTCCAGGGAATGGCCAGGATCGTTTCATTATCAAAGTCGATACAGCTCTGCCAGGCCGCCGGCAGGAATTTATCCGCTCCGCCAATGGCAGCCGCTTCGTTCATGGTAAAGGGCCTCAGGCAGTTCTGGCCGGCCAGGCTGCTCATCCAGGTGCTGCCTGTCTCTGAAATAATGGGGCCATGCCCGTACAGGCTAATTTTCATAAGTTCCGTCCACGCATTCGGCCAGTCAAAAGTTTGCAGGTCAATTTTTACGCTATTTTG
>Ga0182027_10015646_pt1 | contig 10412 bp, 7 predicted proteins | sample 712E1DmetaG_FD_121300 | JGI IMG/M metagenome (GOLD analysis project Ga0182027, IMG submission 121300) | Permafrost microbial communities from Stordalen Mire, Sweden - 712E1D metaG (Illumina Assembly) | ecosystem: Environmental > Terrestrial > Soil > Wetlands > Permafrost | place: Sweden... | reverse complement strand
TTGATGTCGTGAGCGTCGAGCCAGGTGCCGAAGATGCCGCGCGTGCCGAAAAGCAGGACAAATACGAGCCCGGAGATAACGGGGGAAACCGTGAAGGGCAGGTCGATGAGGGTGATGAGGATGTTGCGACCCGGGAAGTGATACTTGGCAATCACCCACGCGGCGGTCACGCCAAACACGGTGTTGAGGGGAACCGCGATCACGGCTGTGAGAAGGGTCAGCTTGATGGCCGCGGCGGTCTCCGGCTGCGCCAAGGCCGCGAAGTAGCCACCGATGCCCTTGCCGAAAGCCTGCGTGAAAACGGCGACCAGCGGCAGGACCACGACGAAGGTCAAGAAGAAGAATGCCAAGGCGAGCAGGACCAGCCGCACACCCAGCGACTCGGAACGAGCGCTGCTGTCGGCTCGACGCACATGGGTTGCGGTGGCGTTAGAAATCATGCGATGCCCACTTGCGATTCCAAGATTGCAGGAAATTCACCGCCAGCAAGGTCAGCAGTGAACCCGCTAACATGACGACCGCCAGGGCGGTGGCTTCGCGGTATTGGAATTGTTCGAGCTTGGTCACGATGAGAAGGGGCACGATTTCGGTCTTGCCGGGCATGTTGCCCGAGATGAAGACAATCGAACCGTATTCGCCGACGGCGCGGGCAAACGCCAGCGTGAAACCCGTGATCACCGACGGTGTGAGCAAGGGCAATATCACGCGCAGAAAGGTGCGCAAGCGCGAAGCGCCGAGCACGGCGGCGGCCTCCTCGATCTGTGGATCCAGCTCCATCAACACGGGCTGCACCGACCGCACGGCAAAGGGCAGGCCGACGAAGACCATGGCCAAAATCACGCCCGGATAGGAAAACGCGACCGAAATCCCGTGCCGTTCGAGGAAAGCGCCCACGGCGCCGTTCGGGGCGTACACGGTCGTGAGCGCGATACCGGCCACGGCCGTGGGCAGCGCAAGCGGAAGATCGATGATCGCGTCGACGATGTCGCGACCCAAAAAGCGATAGCGGATGAGCACCCACGACAGCAGCAACCCAGCCACGGCGTTGATTCCGGCGGCGAGAAATGCGCCGCCAAAACTGAGCTTGTATGCCGCGACCGCCCGCGACGAGGCGACGGTGGCCCAGAATTCGGACCACGTTAGTCCGGTGGTCTTCAAGATCAGCGCCGCCAATGGCAGGAGGACCATGATGCTGAGATAGAGCAGCGTGAAGCCCAACGTAATCCGGAAGCCCGGCAAAGCCCCCGCGGTCCAGGTGCGTCTGGTCTTTGCCATCTATTTTCCGGCCGAATAGAGCTGGTCGAACGTGCCGTTGTCGGCGAAGTGAGTCTTCTGCGCTTTCTGCCAGCCGCCAAATTTTTCGTCGACGGTGAAAAGTTGAATCTTCGGGAAGTGCTGGGCGTACTTGGCGGCCACGGCGGCGTTGCGCGGTCGGTAGTGATTGCGAGCCGCGACTTCTTGGCCCTCGTCCGAATAGAGATATTCGAGATAGGCGCGCGCAACGTCGCTGGTGCCGTGCTTGGCGGCGTTCTTCTCGACCACCGCCACCGGTGGCTCGGCTAGAATGCTGATGGCGGGCGCGACAATCTCGAACTTGTCTTTGCCGAGCTCGTCGACGAGCAAGAATGCTTCATTTTCCCAGGCGATGAGAACGTCGCCTAGGCCGCGCTGGGCGAAGGTCGTGGTGGCGCCACGCGCGCCCGAGTCGAGCACCGGCACATTTTTGTAAAATCTGGACACGAAGTCTCGAATCTTGGACTCGTCGCCGCCGAATTTCTTGTCGGCATATCCCCACGCGGCCAGATAGTTCCAGCGTGCGCCGCCCGAGGTCTTGGGGTTGGGCGTGATGACCTTCACGTCGGGGCGGATCAAGTCGTCCCAGGTCTTGATTCCCTTGGCGTTGCCCTTGCGCACGACGAACACGATGGTGGAAGTGTAAGGCGAGGCGTTGCTCGGCAGCTTTTTCTGCCAGTCCTTGGGCAACTTGCCGCCGTTGTCGGCGATGGCATCGATGTCGTAGGCCAAAGCCAGGGTCACCACGTCGGCGTCCAGTCCGTCGATGACCGCGCGAGCCTGCTTGCCGGAACCACCGTGCGACTGGTTCACCTTGACGTCGTCGCCGGTCTTGCCCTTCCAGAACTTGGCGAAAGCGGCGTTGAAATCGTGGTACAGCTCGCGGGTGGGGTCGTAGGAAACATTGAGAAGCGTGATGTCTTTTGCGGTGGCCGGCGCCTCCCAGAGCAAGGAGGACAGGACAAACATGGCAAGCATGAGTTTTGTGATCATGGAGGAGTCGTCCTTAGCGACGTCTGTATAGATAGACACATGTCTCACCTAACGGAGGTTGTCAAGGCCGTATCGGCGTTTCGCAGCCGGCTCAGTCTGTTGGCTTGGGTCGCGGAGATTTCTTGCGCTATGAATAGCCATGCCCGCCACCAGTCGACGCGTCAGCACGTTCACTGAATCCGTGATCCGTTCCATGACCCGGCTGGCGACCAAGCATGGGGCGATCAACCTGGCGCAGGGTTTTCCAGACTTCGACCCGCCAGATGCCTTGAAAGCCGCAGCCGAACATGCGGGCAGGCATGGGCCGCATCAATACTCGGTGACCTGGGGAGCGCCGGGCTTTCGTGCTGCGCTGGCGCGCAAGCAGGCTCGCTTCATGGGCATGCCCATCGATCCGGACGAAGACATCGTGGTCACCTGCGGCAGCACCGAGGCCATGATGGCGGCCATGATGACCGCCTGTAATCCAGGCGATCGGGTGGTGGTCTTTTCTCCGTTTTACGAGAACTATGTCGCGGACACCATCCTTTCGGGCGCCGAGCCTATCTTCGTGCCGCTCTACCCACCCGACTTTCGCTTCAACCCGGATGACCTGCGCCAGGCCTTCGCGCGCAGGCCCAAGGCGCTGATTCTGTGCAATCCGGCCAATCCCTCCGGGCGTGTCTTCACCCGGCCGGAGCTGGAGCTCATCGCCGGGCTGGCCGAGGAATTCGACACGTTCGTCATTACCGACGAGGTCTACGAGCACATTTTCTACGCGCCCCACCAACACGTCTACTTTGCTTCGCTGCCAGGCATGGCCGCCCGAACCATCAGTTGCGGCTCGCTGTCCAAGACCTACTCGATCACCGGCTGGCGCCTGGGCTACATCATTGCCGAGCCGCACGTGATCGCCGGGGTGCGCAAGGTGCACGACTTCCTCACCGTCGGTGCGGCGGCGCCGCTGCAAGAGGCGGCGATTGCCGGCCTGAATTTGCCCGACAGCTACTATGCCGAGCTGCAGGCCAGCTACAGCGCAAAACGTGACTTGTTTCTCGGATACTTGCGCCGCGCCGGCCTCCAATTCGCCGAGCCGGAAGGTGCGTATTATGTTCTGGTGGATATTTCCGAATTCGGCTGGAAGGACGACCGCGCCTTCTGCGAATGGCTGGTCACGGAGGTAGGGGTGGCAGCCGTCCCTGGATCGAGTTTCTTTCGCGAACCGGTGAACAGCTACATTCGCCTGCATTTTGCCAAACGTCCCGAAACCCTGATGGCAGCTGGCGAACGGCTGTTGGGCTTGCGGGAACGGTTCCGCAAGCGGGTTTAGTCAATCGCTGGCGAGTGCTCCGGAGGTCCGCTCAGGTGTTGCGTGTGACACGTGATGCTGGCAAGCTCCTAACCTCCTGACCATGACCAAAAACTGTTTGAAGTCCGCTGTGTTGGCCAGCGCGGCCGCGATTTTGGCGTCTTGCGGGCACACGCCGCCGCCGCCGCCTTCGCCGTGCACGACGCCGGAACCGCTGCGGGTGACTTTGACCGCTTCCCCACACTTGAACCCCGGCGAAAATGGCGAATCGCTCGCCACCACGGTTCGCCTCTATCAGCTCAAGGATACGGGCAAGCTGATCGAGTCCACCCTGGATAGAATCCTCGACGGTGACCGGGCCGTTTTGGGCGAGGACTTCGTGTCGGTGCAGGAGATTACGCTGTACCCAGGCGAGAAAGCCTCGCCGGCCATGGTGCGTGGCGAAGGCGCGACCAGCCTGGCGGTCGTGGCGTTCTTTCGGCGCCCGCTTGGGCCGTCGTGGCGAGCCGTCAGGAAGCTTCCGGCCCCAGATCCCCAGCACTGCCACGGGACGACCCCTGCGGCGCTGGCGGCATCGATGCTGAAGTTCACATTAGATGACAGTCGAGTGGAGATGCGATGAGGTTCACACCATGAAGGGTATTCAGCGAGTCGTTTGGTCGGAAGGCATGCTGGTGTCGCCCCAGCATATGCAGCAGGCGGACCTCTACCACGAACGGCTGCTCGATTGGCGCTTTGCCGCCACCGCGACGCTGAGCTGGGGCATCACGAACGTCGAGATCGACACGGGCGCACTTGCGGCCGATCAGCTGGTGGTGACCAAGTTCTCCGGCATCCTGCCCGATGGACTTGCTCTCAATTTTACCGCCGGAGATCCGGAGGCTCCCGCGGCGCGTCCGATTGGTGCGAACTTTCCGCCGCAGTTGCCGGCCCTCGAGGTCTTCTTGGCGGTGCCGAAAGAACGCGATGGCGTGCCGTCGGTGGCGGCGGAAACCACCGGCGACGCCAAGGTGTCTGCGGGCAAGACCGCTATTCGGACACGTTTTCGTAGTGCCAGCCAGAAGATCGTGGACATGACCGGCGAAGCGGCCGACCTGACCATGGCTTTCGCCCAGCGCAACGTGACCGTGCTGTTCGGCAACGACGCGCGCGACGACTACGATTCCATCAAGATCGCCGAGGTGGTGCGCGACGCGGGCGGTGCGCTGCTGGTCAGCGACGCCTTCATCCCGTCGGTGCTGACCATTTCGGCCTCGCCATTTCTGATGGGCGCCGTGCAGCGCCTGCTCGCCTTGATGGTGGCCAAACAGCGCCAACTGTCCGCCGAAAGGCAGCAGCGCGACTCGGCCTCGATCGAATTCGGCGCCAACGATGTCACGCGCTACCTGCAGCTCGCGGCTTTGAACGCGACCATTCCCTACCTCGTGCATGCAGGCCGCAACGGCGAAGTCAGTCCGCGCGAGCTGTACATTTTCCTGGTGCAAAGCGCGGGGCAGCTCTCGACCTTTTCCACCGATGCCGATCCGTCGGCCTTCCCGCCCTTCGTTTTCACCGATCTACGTTCCACGTTCGAGGAGCTATTCGCACTTCTGACCGGCCTTCTGCGCGCGAACCTGCGGGAGCTGTGCGTGCGCGTGCCGATGGAGATTCACGAGGGCATCCATATCGGCAACTTGAACGACGAGCGCATCCTCAAGTGCCAGCAGTTCGTCCTCGGCGCGCAGTCAAGTATGCCCGTCGAGCAGCTTGCGCGTGAGCTTGCCGGTCGGGCCAAGATCGCGTCGCTGACCCAGTTGCCCTTCCTCATGCGGGCGGCGACCCGCGGCGTTCCGCTGCAGGTGACCCACCGGCCACCGGCCGAAATTCCTGTCCGGCCGGGCATCGTTTATTTCTTGATGGACACCACCATCGATCACTGGCGGCACATCCTTAGCGAGCGCAAGGTGGCGATCTACGCGCCACCGCCGTTCGATCCGTCGCAGGTGAAGATTGAGTTGTATGGCATCCCGAGCAAAGGCTGAGGTGGCGAAATTATGGCTGACTTGGTTCAAGATCTGACCGGGGAGTGTTTCGGCGCCATCGCGCGTTTGCGCGAGCTGGACGGTCCTGTGCCGTCGCCCGAGACGGTGCATGCGCGCATGCGCGGCTTCATCGAGGCGCTGAAGGAACGCGCGCGCATCCGCGGAATTCCCGACAAAGACACGCAGGATATCGTGTACGCCATCGTCGCTCTCACCGATGAGATCGCGCTGACCACGCCCGAGCCGCTGCGATCCTATTGGATGAGTCAGCCGCTTCAACTCCATTACTTCGGCGAAAACGTGGCAGGCGAAGGTTTCTTTACTCGCTTGCAGTCGCTGTTGGGCGACGGCCGTCGCGTCGAAGTCTTGCGCGTATATCACCTCTGTCTGCTGTTTGGTTTTCAAGGCAAGTACGGCTTTCCCGGTGGCGACGTCGAGCTCTTGCGAATCGCCGATGGCGTGCGCAACCAGCTCGAACGGAACATGGAAATACCGGATTCGTTGTCACCCGCGGGCGAGCCGCCCGACGAACCGCTGGTGCGGCGGGCGAACAGCAATCTGCTGCTGTGGGTTTCGCTCGGCGTTTTCGCCCTGGCGCTTGGTGTTTTCGTCGGCCTTCGCCTGTCGTTCGATGGGCAAGTGGCCGACGTGTCTTCTCGAGTCGAAAAGCTAGCGCACTAGAGGTCACACCGTGCTCAAGTACATATTTGGGGCCATTTTCATCGCATTGGCGTGGGCGGCGGCACTGGTCTTTCGCGGGATTTCGCTGCTTTTCTTGGCGGCGATCATTTCGACGGTAGTCATCGTTCTCGGCCTGGCGGCCCTGGCTATTTACCGCGCGCTCGCCGCGCGGCGAGCGGCCAGCGCCATCGAAAGCGGACTTGGCGATCTCGCGGGCCGATCGGCCGGAGGCATGCGCCCCGATCAGCAGGCCGAAATCGTCGCCATGCAGGTCGAGTTTCAAAAGGCCATTCAGGGCCTCAAGTCGTCCCGCCTCGGGCACAAGGGCCGCGACGCCCTCGGTATCCTTCCCTGGTACATCATTATTGGTCCGCCAGGGTCGGGCAAGACCACGGCCTTGCGCAGCTCGGGGCTGCAATTTCCCTACGCCAAGGGCGGCAAGGTCAAGGGCGTGGGCGGCACCCGCAACTGTGACTGGTGGCTCACCAACGAAGCCATCATTCTCGACACTGCGGGCCGCTGGTCGACCCAGGACGACGATCACGAGGAATGGCTGGCCTTCCTGGATCTTCTGCGCAAGACGCGCCCGGGAAAGCCAGTCAACGGCATCTTGCTCGCCGTCAGCCTGCTCGATCTCGAAGGCGGCGAAGACGAAATCGCGGCGCTCTCCAAGGCCCTGCGCGATCGCCTCGACGAAGTCACCGGCCGGCTCGACATGGTGGTGCCGGTGTATTTGCTTGTCACCAAGAGCGACCTCGTGCCCGGCTTCGTCGAGATGTTCGGCGACCTGCGCGACAAGGAGCGCGGCCAGATTTGGGGACTTACCTTGCCCCTCATGGCCAGCCCTGACGAACGCGCCGATCTGTTTAACGAGCACCTGGAAGAGCTGGTCGACGTGGCCGGGCAGCGGGCCTTCACGCGGCTTTCCGAAGAACGGCGCGTGGACGCGCGCTTCAAGATATCGGAATTTCCCCAGCAGCTCGGCGCCGTGGGACGCAACCTGTCGGCCTTGGTCACCGACCTTTTCGCCGAGAATGTTTACCAGGATGCTCCCATCCTGCGCGGCGTGTACTTCACCAGCGGTACGCAAGAAGGCCGCCCCATCGATCGCATCATGCAGAACATGGCCGCGGCCTTCGGCGTGTCGAATCGCGCTGCCGCAGCCGTCGCGGTCACCAAGCCCAAGAGCTACTTCTTGCGCGAGGTTTTCACCTCGGTCGTTTTTCCTGATCAACAGGCCGCAGTTCGCAGTACGCGCGTGATCCGCCAGCAGCGTGTTCGTCAGATCGCGCTCACCGCCTGCGCCTTTCTTCTGGCGGCCGGATTTCTTCTGATTCCGCTGCAGTCGTACAGCACGAATTCGAAGTACGCCAAGGACGCGCTACGAGCGATCGACAAGCTCGCAGCCACCAAGTCAAGCCGGGAGGCGACCGGCCTGGTTACGGCCGCGGGGCTTGAATCGGTGGAAGAACTGGCCAAGTCGCTGTCGGAAGGGGGCAGCAGCTCGGTGCTATTTCCGCGCGCCGCTGTGACCAAGCAGTTGCAAGTCGCGGTCGAACGCCTGGTGGTGCGGCCCATTCTGCGCGCCGATTTGGTCAAAGCCGCGGGTGGCCTCGGGGCTTCCGAGCTGATGGATGCGCTGGTGCTTCACCTACTGCTGACGCAAGAGAAACAGCCCGACGAGCCCACGCCGCGCACCGACCGTTGGCAAGACGCAGTCAAGCTGGCATCCGAAAAGGCGTCGGCCCGCTGGGTGAGCCTGACCAATCAGGCGGCGGCAGGGCGGGCGCCGCGCGTGCTGGAAAACCTGGTCAAGTTTTACGCGAACGGGATCACGGATCCTGCCGACATGATCGATCGCGACAAGAAGTTCGTGAGCTATGCCCGCATGATCCTGATTGGTTCGGGTGACGACCCACTGGCGGAAATCGTCAACGACCCGGGCATGCCGCGCGATTTGAAGGCCATCGATCTCCTGGGTAGCGCGGTGGTGTTCTTCACGCCGCCTCAGGAAGGCAAGGCCAAGAAAGAGGCCGCAGTTCGCGGCGCCTTCACGCCCGCTGGCTACATTGCCGTCAAGAAACGGTTGGCCCAACTTCAAAAGGACCAGGACGACGACGAGGGCGCATGGATCTTAGGCAAAGAGCGCAAGGCCAAGGACGCGCGCGCCATCGCCAAAATCAAGGCGGACTACTTCGTCCAGTACATCAACGCGTGGAAGCGATTTCTCCTCACGCTCGCCATGCACGAGCCGGCGTCGCTCGACGAGGCGCGCTCGCTGTTCAAGAAGCTCAACGCCGACAAACCGTTCGAGGCGATCTGGAAGAACGTCAGCGAGAACCTGACCCTCAAGGATGAAGCGTCGCTGGCGGACAGAGCGCTGGGCATGCTGAAAGGCAAGGCGGCGGAGAAGGGAATCAACGATCCGCGCCCGGGCAAGCCCGACGACGGCGACGACGATCGTGATCCCGGCGCGAAGCAAGTGGCAACCGCGTTCGAGGGGCTGCTGCGTTTCGGTTCGGTCAAGCCGACCGGATTCGAGCAGTACGGCCAGATTCTTACCGAGGTCGCGGGCGCCATGGGCGATCAAGGGATGCCGGACAGCAAGGCCTTTCAGACCGCCATCAAGACCCAGCGGACGAACCTGTCCAACCTCATTGCGCGCTACAACGACCAGGGCTGGGAACAGGGCATGCTGGAGAAGATTCTCATGCCCCCGTTGCGCGGCGGCGAGGTAGCGATCGTGGGGGCCAGCGCAGATTCCGCCAATCGGAAATGGTGCGAGACCGTGTTCGTGGCGTTCGACCAACTGCTGGCGGGCAAGTATCCTTTTGCCACGGTCAAGACGTCGGGCGAGGCCAAGGTCGCCGACATCGAAAAGTTCTTCCAGCCCGCCACCGGGACGCTGTGGCAGTACTTCAACGATTCGCTCGCAGCCGACATCGAACGCGTGGGCTCGATTTTTCGCATGAAGGACGGCGCCGGGGTCCACTACCGCGACGACTTCCTCAAGTTTCTCTCGCACGCACAGGATCTGACCACGCGCCTATTCGCCAAGGAGCCGTCCAAGGTCGGCATGCCGGTCGGTGTGCACATTCGGCCGTCGGCGCAGTACTCGAAGATCATCTTGGATCTTGGCGTCAAGAAGATCACGGGTCTCAATGCGGTCGATCGCTGGGACGAATTCGTGTGGCCGGTCCGTCGCGCCAACATCCGCCTCTTCGTGAAGAGCGATGAGGTGGAATCCTTCGGGCCTCGCGATGAAAGCGAGTGGGCGCTGTTTTACCTGCTTGGGCAGGCTGGCAATCCATCGAAGACCGGCGACTACGTGTCGCTGACGTTCTCGCCCGCCAACGGGCAGAACAAGATCCAGATCGATTTCAAGCCGGAGAACATTCGCGAGATCTTCCAAAAATTCGCGCTGCCCAGGAGCGCCACCACCAGCGGCGGAAGCTGCCGAAAATAGGCGGGACCACCATGTCGAGTGATTCGCTGTCGCGCATGAAGGAACCCGCGGTGGGGCTCTACGGAAAGATCCTCGCCGAACGGGATTTCGTGCGCGTGAATGCCGGGGATTTTCAACAGGCGGGACTCGACCTTTGGTTTCAGCAGGGGATTGAATGCCTGCACGCCGAGCACACCGTGTTGCCAGCGGAGGCCGCGCATTTTCTGTTGGTCTCTCCGTCGGGCGGCGCCTTCGTGGGCGTCTTCGTCCCTGGAGAAGATGCGGTCGGCCGCCATTTTCCCTTGGTCATCTCGGTGCCGCTCGAAATCCGCAATCTGATCGAAACTCTGCCGCTGATACCGTCGATCTTTGCGCCCTTCTTCGAGGCGGCGACCGTGGTGGCGGAGGCGGCACGCGACCTGTCCGCCCAGGATTTGGCCACCCAGGTGGACTGGCTGAAACAACCGCTCGACCAGAACGCGCCGGCACTTCCGCTCGATTCGCTCCTGGCGGCGTCGAGTTTCTTCGAGCTGCGCGTCGCCATCGGCGGCTTGAACGAGGGGGGCGGCTACGCCCTCAACACGCTGATGACCGCCTGCGATCAAGCCTGCGCGAAGCCGCCCGAGTCTCCCAAGCAGACGGTGACCGTGGAATGTCCCACGCCGACCGACGGCATGCGCGCTTTCTGGCT
>Ga0182027_10015645_pt1 | contig 10413 bp, 16 predicted proteins | sample 712E1DmetaG_FD_121300 | JGI IMG/M metagenome (GOLD analysis project Ga0182027, IMG submission 121300) | Permafrost microbial communities from Stordalen Mire, Sweden - 712E1D metaG (Illumina Assembly) | ecosystem: Environmental > Terrestrial > Soil > Wetlands > Permafrost | place: Sweden... | reverse complement strand
GTAACCGAACATGAAAAATCTGCGACCGGCACCCAAACTCCACCGGGTGGAAGCGCGGTCGAATGCGTAACAGTTACTGATGCATTGGCATTCGGCACGATAACCCATGTCCCGAACGGATTTTTAGCCGATCCTTTGAATAAAAGATACGCCGCGCCGATTACAACGACGCCCGCCCCAACAAGGACGGCCGGATTCAAATTTTGCCGGTATTGCTTTTCCGGCGCTTTCTCAGGCGTTTGAGTTACCATTATTCTCCTTAACTGAGGTCGCCGGACGTTACATTATAATACATGGCTGCCGTGGGCGCAGTAGGGCTGGAATCCGGAGAAGCAAACATGTGGAATGCCAGCACCAGGTCGCGGTCCGGCATGACATTATTGCCCAGGGTCGTACAGGGAGCGTTGTCATAAGAAATGTCCGCTGTCCCGACACCAGCATAATCCGTTGCCGTGGAATGATACCAGTAATTTTGTACCCGGCTGGCCAGAGCGATACCCGGGGTAACTTCGATTACAGTCACGCAGCAAGCCCATAACGTGCCGCTTCCTTGATGAGCATTCAAGGCGCAGGTTATTTGAATGGGAGCGCCCACCGGAATACTGGTAGCGCGGACCCAGCCGCCGCCGACTGCCGGCTGATAAACTACCCATGCATCCGTGATGGCCCCTGTAGCACCATTGGCATCGCCAATGTTTCCGCCGATGGAAGCGATATTTCCGCTGCCGTGCGTGGTATAGGTTATTTGCCTGGTCCGGACGCCTTTCTGAATGAAACGTAATTGGGAATCAAATCCCCGCGCGCTTCCGTCATTACTTCTTACTCCCGTTTGCAGGAACCGGTTATTTTCTTCCCTTCTCGGGTCAGACCCTAATCCCATGCTCATTGCTGCTGCCTCCTTGAATTAATCAAACTCACTCCGATTACGAGTAATGCGCCGATCCCGACGGTGATGATGACACCTTTCTCCAGGTCACCTATCACCTGCCCGGGGAAATCCCAGATATCGGTGAACCAATTCTGGATATCCCTGCCGTCACGGTTCTGAATATCCCTGCCGATCATCTGCGTTCTCCGTTAATATAATTCCAGTCCAGGTAATCTTTGAGCCAGCTGGAATAACAGGCGGTAATGGGGTTCATCACCGTCTTGCCCGCGATACTATATGTTTCCCGGTCATTGAAATAATGCACCGGATCATAAATATTGACGCTGCCGGCGGGAATCAACGGATGAACAAGATCCGGACGGGTCGCTTCCATTACAAATTCGCTGCCGCCCAGTGTCAATGATACCCAGGCATGTCCGCCGGGCGGATCCGTGGTCATCAAATTCCCCAGCACGCAATAAACCTGATCCTGCGGAAGAGCGTTGCGCAACAGGGAAGTAAGCAGTATCGCTTTGACCGCGCAATTCCCCACTTTGGTTTTAATGGTCAGGTCGGCCGGCATCCAGTAATCGTTCTGAGTGGAGCGTTTGCCCATGACTTCGATCGTGGCCTTGATATTGGGATGATATTCTACCTGGTTGGCCACCCAATGCCAGCAGGCGATCAAACGATCATCACCGGTCAGGCCTTTGGTTATAGTATTGTAGAGGTTTGTTACTTCCAGCTCGTCCGGAGTAATGAAATCGGTCAGCCACCGACCCTCATGAAAGAATCCGGCGGAAATCGGCTGGTTGTCCATACCCACCGCTTCATTATGATGGCCCATGGAAACGGCCAGTGCCGGAGATACTTGAACCGATTGAATTGTCCTGTGGCCCATGTAAACAGACGGCGCCGGTGCTACCCCGATACCGCCCAAACTAATTTTCTGTGGCATGTTTCTCCTTAAAGGAACGCGGCGCCTTTCATTGCCGCAGTCACTATTTCCGGATGCTGGCCCACGAACTTAATTCCGGTTTTAGTCCCCTGGTACAAAAGAAAGCCGAGACCTACCAGTCCCAGCAAAACAACGACTTCCGTGGTGGTGATGACGGACCCGACACTCTGAATGGGACGCCCGGTGATATGCGGGTACCGGCCCTGATAATCTGAACCGCCATAAGCGCCGATTGAATATCTCTCATCCACCATGCCTCTTTCTTCCTGATTGCGCGTAGGTCCAACTCTACCTGGCATCTTAGCCTCCTTTAAGTTTTGGCTGGTACGGACAAACCGGTGTCCTGATAATTCTGTTCAATAATTCTTTTGCTGCTACCGGATAATTCCGTTTCGCTTCATCTATATGGGCCTCCAGCGCCAGCATCAACAGGGCTTTGTCCTGGACATTCAGGCACTTGCAGCCTTCCAATGTATCTGTTTTGGCCGGGGTACCGGTTACCTTGGCGAATTGCTTTCCGGCTTCTTCCTTAGAGATTTCATCTTTCTCTCTCCAGTACCGATCGCCGGTCTTGCGGTACAGCAATTCACGCTGTGCATGAGGGCTTTGCGGATCATCCTTTCCCATGCCTTTTGATTATCACAATTGAAAGGGCTTTGTCAACGCCCGAAAACTGTTCCCGATAAGGGAAAAGTGGGACATGTGGTTACATGTGGGACATTCACAGGGGGACCGCCCTAATTAAATAATTCTTTTAGGCTGAGCCTGTGGGACAAAGGGACATCGTCACTATAAGTATAACTGAGACATTTGGGACATTAAAACGGCTCAATGAAGTAAATAGGAAATATTTTGTGCCTGCGACGACGAATTTGACAGTATTGGGGTTATATCGCATAATAAAAGGCTTGGGATTAAAGGTTTAAGGAGGTGCCATATGACCGTCAAGTAAAAGGAGGGTTGTATGCATCCGGAAAGAATTGCCTGGAAAGGTAAGACCAACAAACATGGGCGGCCGTATGGTATGCATGTTAAAGGAAAGCATACCCGCGGTCTGTATAAGAGGAAATAGGAAAGAAGAAGGGCGCCGATCGGCGCCCTTCGCTATGTCTGGGACAAGTGTTTTCTCGGTCTTTATTCGGTCTTTGGGTTTTCCGATTCGGTCTTTGGCAAGAAAACCGGTGTGAGGGCGTTGCCTGATTCTGTTAGACCGACGTTAGACCGAACGGGTTCGGGTATTGGCGCGGCTGCCGGCTGGGGAGTTTCCGGTGCCGTAGTTTCCTCTAAGCCGTTGGCCTGGGCGAACGCTTTGTGCAGGTCCACGACCTGTTTTTCCAGCCAGCGGTAAGCATCATCCCAACCAAGGAAAAGAGAAGCCAGCGCCGGGTGTTCTTCCCGGCATGCGTCAATCAGGTACTCTGTTGTCAGCCAGTCTGTGTCCGGGCAGATGTTGCCAGCGCGGCGTAGTACGTCGTTAAAATCCGAGCCCTTGCCATATTGTGAGAACAGGGTGATCAACGATGCGTTGGTGGTAACCCACTTCACCATTATGGGTATCGTCACGGCGTTATCTTCGAGAAACTGGTTAATGGTTCCCTTAAAAACGAAAGGGATCCCGACTGAAGCAATGCCTTGCCCGATCTTCTTCAGGTTAAATTCAAACGGCATTTTATACCTTCCTGCGTTCGACGTTAATCTTCATATCGCAATTGGCGCAGATGGCCCGGGTCGCTGTCGGTCCTATGGCCACCGGTTGACCGCATTCCGGGCAGGTCACTTCACCGGCTTCACCGGCGTCCGCGGTCAACGTCGGGATGGCGGATCCGTCTTCTTGAGTCTCGGGAGCCGGCGGCGGCGCGCCCTGACGCGGTGGCTGGGCCTTTATAGGAGCGGGTCGGTTGGAAATTCCTCCGCCCTTAAGACCGGCGGCTATAACCTGTCCGATGACCTGCGGGGCTTTCCACAGCATTTCGTTTTGCTGCTGTCTGGCGGAAACGTCGGCCTGGGCAATTTTATTGGCCTGGTCCAGCTTTTTGAGTTCCAACTGGAAATTTCGCCGGTCCTTTTCCATCTGCCACGCAAAACTGCGTTCCGTATGCTTGTCTTCCAGCTGCAGGCGGAGCATTTCCAGGGAGATGGCGGCGTCGGTGGCGTTCTGCACCACGGTCGGTTTCGGTTCGTTGCCGGGTTTAACGTAACCCAGCATGGCGGTGATGTCCATGACTTCCTTTAACTGGTCGCCAATGCTCTTGGCATTTCCTCTGTTGCCGGCGATATCGGCCTGAAGTTTAAGGATCTGTCCGCCCAGCTCTTTCTGCAGGCCGGCAATGGAATTAGCCAGCAGTTCGCCTTTGAGTTTCTCATTCTCCGCTTCCATTTTTTGCATCCTTTCATTATTTTCCGACCGGATTTTATCGGCAAGGGCAGCCGCTTCCTTTGCTTGTGCTTGCAGGTCAAAATTACCCAGATTAATGGATCCGCCTATCTTAATGGGCGGTTCCATAGGCGGCTGCGGATTACGGATGGCGTCTATATTGTGGACTTCCTCTTCGTATTCCCGCTGCCCGCGGGCCTCCAGCGCCTTGTTTCGCCAGTACTGGTCTTCACTGACCTTTTGTCCTATTGTTTGGCCGGGAGTCGGATTCTTCCCGGGCGGTGGTACGAATACCTGGTGGATTGTCATATTCCCTCCTATTATTTAGCTGCAGCCGTAGCTTCTTCGGCCTGGACTGATTCGGTTTGTAATCTGACGTTCTGTTTGCGGGTTTCCGCCTGTTCTTCAGGGTTATCAATAACGAAAGACGCCAATTTGATACCGCGGTCGCCAAAGAAATGGAGGAAGACGGTATCAATCAGGCTGTCCAGCGGCATGTTTTCCGGCCAGCCCCAAACGCCGATCGCGGCGGCGCGTCCGGCGATCATAATGGGAGTCAGGGAACAGACCAGTACCCTGGGAACAAATTTAATCTGGAGAGCATCCTGGATGATTTCTGTTTGCCGGATGGCGTTGCCGGCTTCGTCTTTCTTCTTAAGGGCGTAAGTGGAAGCTTTGACCTGGTCGGGGGTACGCTTATCAAAGGATGGCATGATAATTTCCCCGGTTGCCATGTTGACTCTGCCTTCGCTGGCGTGGACACCCTTGCCGTCTTTCTTTCCGGCGTTCATCAGGTGCTTGTTGAATGTTGTCTTGTCCGTGTGGGTGAAACCGCATTTGCATTTGTAAGCCAAACTATCCTGGCTTTCGGTTGTCATAGTTCCCTCCCTTCCAATTGAGATAATCATAAAACAGGGAAAGAACGTTGTCAAGCGTAATTCTTCGGTCTTTCTCGGTCTTTAATTCTTCGGTCTTTCTTCGGTCTTTTGGTTACGACAGCAGTAAAGACCGTTAACGACACGCTTGACAACCATTCTTCATTGTGTTAATTAAAAATTAGTTTCCGGAGGTATTATGGACGAAATTATTGTTGCCACTCTGATTCAAGAAGGGACAAAACTGGTGACGGAGCTTTTCCGTTCCAGCTCAGGGAAGAAATTTCAGATGGCGGAAGTGGTGTGGCCGGTGGTGCCGGATGAGCTTCCCGGTTTTCAAGAGAAAGGCCACTCCCGAATTTCAGCCGAGTCACAAGTAAAAACACCGGAAGATTTGAAACGGCTGAGTCCGGCGTCTATCGTGTCCAATCCCGTCGAAGTATTTGATATGGTACATAGTGGAGATGTACCGCCTGCCCCAGTTCCGGAAACATCCGGAAGCGGTGAAAAGGTAGCGGTCAGCTGCGTGGGTTGCGCTATCGGGCATCTGGCCACGGTAGCCGGATTATTGAACGAAGCTGTCCGGTTTGTGCCTGACGGCATGGATTCAATCCACATTGTTACCAATCTCAATTATTGTCTGAACGAGCTCAACGCCATGGAGCGTGTTGATTTGCAGCCTGCCAAGGTGATGGAATTACCGGAATGGGAGCAGGGATTAGCCGCTAAAGCTACCGCCGCCAGTCGGGAAGCCCGCCATCTGATCGAATCAGGCATCACTTCCGGCGAGCAGCTGACCAAACTGGCCGCATGGCTGACCAATGTCCGGATGGAAATCGGCAACGCATGGCTGCAGCAAAAACTCCGGGCTCTTTCCAAAGAAGACAAAGCTGAAATTCAAAAGCGCGTAATGGCTAAAATAGAATCAATTGGAGGAGACAAATGAGTGATCAGACCACGACCCCGGAGTTTACCGCTCAGCCGGTAGAGAAATGCGATACAGATTGTATCGTGCAGAAGATGGAGGGCATTAAGACCCTGAAAGATCTGCGGCAACATGTGGCGGAGGGCATTACCAAATTGCCGGTGACGGTAGAAGATATTACCGCTGCCATTGAAAGTGAGCGGCGTGAATTGGAAGAAGCTATCGCCAAATGCGGCAGCATGGAAGGCATCCCCGAGCAGGCGATTGACGAGTTGTCCGAAGCGATTCCGGAAGCGGTGGTAGAGCCGATGCCGGAATTAGAACTGTTGCCCGGGTCGGTTGACAGCACTTCGGAAGTAAATTTTAATCTCGATGAAGGAGAATTCTAATGGCTGAATGTATGACGAAGGGCGCCAAGGACCTGCTGGTTGATGCAATTACCCAGGACGCGAAGAAAGAATGGCTGCTGGGCCTGATGAATTATATCCCGGTGTGCAGTGAAGCCGGCGTGGTCGGATTGGCCGCGTCTGCCGGCATGCTGGAAGTCCACAAACCAATGCGTAAGGCTCCGGAGCTCTGGAACATCAAAGTGGATTATACCAATGAGAAGGGCGTTACGGCGCCGTTTGATTCTCCGTCCAAGTTGCTTTCATTCCTGAACCTGAAATTATCCCAGACGCAGTCTAAGTACGCAGGCGAGTCGCTGCCGAAAGTAGCGAAATTCTACGGTACGGATCTGACAATCTGCGATGGCGAGAAATGCGACGCTGCCAGTGTGGCAGACATCTTCCGTCTGAATGGGTTTGTGGTAGAGTGCCAAACCGATGAAGCAGGTAAAATTGTCCTGACAATGGAATGTGAGAAAGGCCCGCCGGCCGGTCATGGCGTTGCCATGCACGTTATCCACCCGTATGCATTTGAGCCGCTGAAGAAATAAGGGAGACGCCGATGCCGGAAGAATTTGCCTCTAAACCGATGACGGTTGTTAATTTTGCGCAGACCTGCGTTGATCCACTGGCCAAACTGGTAATGATGGAAGCCATGGAGTTCGCTGTTCAAAAAGCCGAAAGCAGACTGGAAAGCCTGGGCAAGATCTTCACCGGACTTTCGGACTTCACCGCCATGCAGGATATCAAGGATATCCGTTTCGCGGTACAAAGCCTGCCTGTTTGCGGTGTTTCCATTAATCCCGCTGCACCTACCGGTCCGCCGCCCAGTAAAGAAGAAGTAGCCAAATTGGACAAGCGCGAGCAGGACATAGTGAAGTCTATGCCGGCAGGGTTGCAAGCTGGTACTCTGGAAGTCCTGGCAAAAGGAAAATTAGCGGCCGTGGAAACTAAAACCACGGCCGAGAAGTTAGAGAAAGCTGAAACGAAAGCCGCTAAAAATGAAACGATAGAAGCGGAAAAAGAAACGAAAGAACGTCATACGGCGCAAAGTTTAGGCGCGGTGGAATATGACGGCAGAACGTGGACGAGCCTGGGAGAATTTTTGAAAGAATTGCATGGCGGTACCGCCCCGCGCGGCGCCGTGCATTACGTTAAACAGGCCGATATCGACGGGTACGAAGTCCGTGTCCATGATAATAAAGGAAAAGTAATCCCGGCGAACATCAAGCAAACAGAGCTGGATAAGCTTAAACCTGTAACTCAGAAAGTCGGGCTGTACCTGGTCAAGAAAACCGGTACGGTCATAGCCGAGCCGTCCGTGGCCCAGGTGATGAAGAAACGCGAAGTGGGAACGGAGCCGGTCGGCGGCAAACAGAAAGTCGGCAAATGGAATGAGTATCCGCCGCCCTGGACACAGATGAACGACGACCGGAATAAGCTTCTGGGGTTTGAAGATGCTAACGGTCAACCGATTCCGGAAGCTTCATGGCGGCCGTTGACCAGTACCCAGCTGTCCTTGCTGGCTCCGGAAATACGGAAAGTAGCACCGATCGGCGCTACGACTATTCCGATCCGCGGGCAGGGTGTCAGCGGAGTTTCCGGTAAAACAGCAACAGCAGGAAGTGAAGAATGACCATGTCAGGGTCGCCTGCTCCCGGCGAAGTCGAAGCTTATGTTAAAGAGTTTCTAGCCAAGAGAGCCGCCGTGGACGCAGCCAAAGCAAAAGAAAAAACGGAAGAATCGGCCGGGCCGCCAAGACGGCACGGAAAATATATTTGGCCTATGACTCCGGAAAGGCAGCAGCGCAACGCGGAAGTAAGAGCCGCGATGGTCCTCAACGATGCCCGGATCCAGCGGGAATGGGATGAAAAACAGGCCGTTGAGCGTGAAGTTGCGGCCCGTGCGGTCGCTGCTCAAAAGATTACGGATAAACAAAAGGAAGTCCTTGACCGCTGGTGGAAACAGGTAGAAACAACGGCCATGCCGCATATCAACCGGGCGAAAGAAAACTGGCAGGAATATGCCAGGAAAGTTTCCGAAGCAGTTTATAAGGAAGCCGCCAAGAATCCGCCGCCCGGGTTCTCTATTGCCCAGCCAAAAACACCGGGCGATATCGCCCTGGCGGAAGCTTTGCGCGCGTGGTCGGACGCGGAAGCCAATACCCATGCCCGGCAGACCTTTGAGAAAGAAAAGGGAGTTAACGACGCCGCGATGCTAAAGAGTGCGCTGATGCCGCCTTTCACCGGGACAGTACGCCGGCCGGCTGAATACGCTGAGCTCGTAAAACAAAGAGAGGCTATCCGGGAGAAAACTACCGGCTTTACTCGTAAACCGATGGAGCCGACGGTTATTTTTACACCTACTGCAACAGAGAAGAAAGAAGCCAAGATAGCCGATGTCCGTGCTTATGGGGAGACGGCCACCGGCGAAATGATTCCCATGCCCAGTAAACTGGCGTTGGCCAAGGTCGCCGCCAAGACTTTGCCTCTTACTGTCACGGCGCCGTCACTGCTGCCGTCCTTTCTGATGAAGGAAACGCAGCCGGATATTATGCGCCGGGTAGTTTCCGGAGAACGTTCCGCCGCCATGGTCGACGAAACCAATGTAGCGCAGGCCAGGCAGTGGGGACTGGTGGCGTTCAAGGTTCCGCACGGCAATTTCACCGGGAAGGCTGCCGAGAACAATGCTTATATCGTTTACAGTCCGGGCAGTGCGGATAAGGCTAAAGAGGTGGTCGCAGTACTGCAGAAATATCCTATCGGCAAACGCGCCGCCTCCTATTATATAGAGATGGGCCGCGCCCTGGGCGTACCGCCGCAGGAAGTCAATGAATATGTCAACGCTTATTACGGCAACGAGAAAGGTAAAACTCCGACCTGGCTGGGAGTACTGGGCTTCGCCGCCATCGCCATCCTGATCGCCATGAATCTGCCCAAACAGGAGATGAGTTAATGCCTTACGATAGGACTGAATACAATACCTGCATGGGTCCGTGGATAAAGGGACAGAAAGACATTAAAGACGACCGGCGCATGAGTTTCTGCGTGGGCGCCAAGATCTGTTCCGGAAAAGCCAAAACATTAGAGGAAGGCAAGAAATTATGCGCGGCCGGGTTCGCCCGCAAACTGGGGATCCAATCCGAAGAGATGCGGTTGACGATTGACGACCTGACCGTGAAGATAGACGGCAAAGAAGTAGTAATCTCGCCCGAGCTGATAACGAAACTGTGCGGGTGTAAGAGGAAATAATGGCTGATTTCTGTATCTCTGATGACCTCCGGCAATTGCTGGAATTTATGAAGAACAGTCCGGACCTGATGCTCCGGACCATTCGGACTGTGCCGTCCTGCAGCGCGCCAAAACAGACCGTTTCCCCGGTGCCGGAAGATAATCTTCCCTGCCAGCAGCGGATTGACAATGTGGCGGAGTCGGTGCTGGTGATGAAGCAGCTGATCCGGGAAGGTGCGCCGGCAGAATTACAGGAAGTCATGGCTAAAACTTTCCTGGATATCGGTAAATGCGGGACTCCGTTATTGGTGGAGACCGCGCGCAGCTTATTCAAGGAAATCAATAAAACCACCGGTACGCAGTATTTCAAGGGAGAAGGCAATAGCCTTAACCGGAAACTGGACGAATTGATTCGGGTGCTGAAAGGCGATTGTTTTGAAAGCGGTTGCTATCTTCCATTGGCGCGGCCGGTTCCGCTGACCATTAACGAACGATTACAGAAAGTGGGATTGGTGGAGAGATAATGCTTAATCTGGCCCGGTCCAACACATTATGAGGAGATTATAATGAAACGTGTGTGTTCCTGGTGCGGAAAGGATATGGGCGAGAAAGAGCCCTTTGAAGATAAATCCGTGACAAACGGAATGTGCCCGGAGTGTTATAAAAAACAAACGGGAGAGGAGATGGCGATGGAAAATAAATACGTTCCCCAGGGTGGATTTCAGCAACCCTGGCCGAGCAAAGAAGAAATCCTGAAACGCTCGAGCATGACGCAGAGTATGAGAGATAGAGCTTTC
>Ga0182027_10015644_pt1 | contig 10413 bp, 13 predicted proteins | sample 712E1DmetaG_FD_121300 | JGI IMG/M metagenome (GOLD analysis project Ga0182027, IMG submission 121300) | Permafrost microbial communities from Stordalen Mire, Sweden - 712E1D metaG (Illumina Assembly) | ecosystem: Environmental > Terrestrial > Soil > Wetlands > Permafrost | place: Sweden... | reverse complement strand
TAGCAGCCTGTTGAGAAACTCGCCCGGTGGGGGCACCGGGCCTACATGGCCCGTGATTTCACGAGGAAATCATGTAGGCCGCGTGCCCTCACGCGGCGCTCGGCGGGATATTTCAACAGGCTGCTAGGGCGGCGCTGCTGCGCCGCCCAAGAATTCAGGGCAGAGCGGCAGCTCTGCCCTACCGAGAATTGATCTCATCCTTGCCGAATCCCAATTCCGGCGTTAAATTTACACGATGAAAGTCAAGGACATCGAAAGTCTGGTGGAGCGCAAGCCGTTTCGTCCCTTTGGCGTCCGCCTCAACAACGGCGAGCAGTACCTATTCATGGAACCCAGGGATGTCGGCGCGCCCAAGGATTATCATATCATCGTTCATTTTGGCGAGGACGAGGTGACGACCATGGATACCGACAGCATCGTCGGAATCATCGAGCCATAACGCCGCCGCCGAGGAACCGCGAAACCACATAAACGAAAGGAACATAGTGGGTCTTGTGAATGCTCGGATTACATTGCGAAACTGGAGGAATCCAGCGATTGAGCCGGTGGAAGTGGAGGCCCTGGCGGATTCCGGCTCGGTGCATTTGTGCATCCCGGAGCATGTCCGCCTCCAGTTGAAACTCGAATCGCTGCACGAAAAGGAAGTCACGCTCGCCGACGGCAGCAACCGCATGGTCCCCTATGTCGGCCCGTTGGAAATCCGCTTTAAGAACCGGGTTGGATTCGCCGGCGCGCTGGTCATGGGCGATCATGTTCTCCTCGGCGCGATTCCGATGGAAGACATGGACCTGGTCATTCTCCCCAAAGACCGCCGCCTGGATGTCAACCCGGCCAGTCCCAACATCGCCACCACCATCGCGAAATGGTCCGCCTGAAAGACATCGCTGCCCGGGGAGGCGTTTGCGTCACCACCGTTTCCAAGTCCTTGCGCGGCGCCAGCGACATCGCCCCGCAGACCCAGGCCCGCATCCGCTCGCTCGCCGAGCAGATGGGTTACGTGCCCGACTCCATGGCGCAAGGGTTGCGCAGCCGCCACACCAAACTGCTCGGCCTGGTCCTCTCCACCGTCGCCAATCCCATCTTTGCCGGCACCGTTCCCGCCCTCGAAGACGGGGCGCACGAACTGGGCTGCGATCTCATCCTGGCTCACCACCTCAACAACCCCGAGCGCGAGGAGGCCGCCATTCGCCGGCTCCTTTCGCGGAGGGTGGATGGATTTCTTATCTTTCCCGTGTACCGGCTGGCGCCCACCGCCGCCATTTACGAGGACCTCGCGCAACGCCGCATCCCGACCGTGATCCTGGGGCACCGCGCTCCCTTTTGCGCCCATTTCCACAACGTCGAAACGGACGACCTGCAAGGCAGCGCGCTCATCACCGCGCACTTGCTGGAGTTGGGCCACAAGAAAATCGCCTTCCTCTGCGGCCCCAACAGCGCGCCCTGGGCGCAGGAACGCCTGGAAGGCTATCGCCGCGCCTTGCGCGCCGCGCAAATCGAGTGCGACGACCGCCTGCTGTTCAACGCCGGCGCGACCCTCGATGAAGGCGGACAGGCCGCGCTCCAATTGCTGCGCGAGGCCCCGTCCGTCACCGCCGTCCAGGGCGCCTGCGATCTCTCCGCCATGGGCGCGGCCAATGTTTTCCTCAATCAAGGACTCCGCATCCCCCAGGACCTTTCCGTGGCCGGCTATGGCAATATTCTCATGAGCGAACACTTTCGCGTGCCCCTCACCACCGTGCGCGAGCCGAAAAGGCGCCTGGGCCTGGCCGCGATAAAAATAATGCAGATGCTCCTGCGTGGCGAGCAACCCGCGGCGAGGCGGCTGTCGTCCGAAATCGTCCTGCGCGCCAGCACCGGTCCGCCCGCCCCACCGGCGCAGGCTTAGGCGCTAAGAACCATGTCCTCCGATCCTCCTCCCGGCCCCGCCCCCGTCGAACTGCCGATGGATGGCGTTCTGGATTTGCACACCTTCCAGCCGCGCGAGATTGGCGCGCTCATTCCCGGCTGGCTGGCCGCCTGCCAGGAACGCGGCTTCCTGGAATTGCGCATCATCCACGGCAAAGGTATCGGCAACCTCCAACGCACTGTCCATGCCATCCTCTCGCGGTATCCCGAAGTGGAGCGCTATTCCCTGGCTGGGCCTCATTACGGCGGAACCGGCGCGACCATCGTTCACCTGCGCCCCTCGGTGCGCAAGCAGCGCTGATGCATTTCTGCGACATCGGCACAAGAGCAGTTTCCCTTCCCTATCGCTTGTCTTCCCCGTCCGTTTTAGCCGCTCGTTGGTTGCCGGACTGCGAACTGGCGTCGTCAGCAGCGATAGCCAGCCAAAATGGCACTTGAAGAGGGAACGTGACAACGTCCAGCGCAACGGCACCGGCTTTTTTCGAAGGAGATGACGGAAGGGTAATAGCGTCGTTAAAGTTTTGCATCGCGCTAAAACATCCCGTGACAAAAAGCACCGGGACAACGGCCAGAATGCAGAGTGCGAAGCGTTTCATTTCTCGCCGGCCGGCTGATGACACAAACCGCCGCACCGCCAAAATCACTTTATTCATGGGAGTAGTATTCATGCCCTTATTGTGCCATCAAACGCCCCAGGGCTATCATTGATAATTCTTAGGCACAATTGAAATACTCAATGTCCACGCGGGGCTTGACCTTCAGGCCCGATTGGTTAGGATTCTGAAAAGTTTTATCACTGTGAAACAAACATCTAAAAACATCTCGGCCCGCGGGGCGACCCGGCGGGAGTTCCTCAAAAAATCCACCCTCGCCGGCGCCGCGCTTGCAGCCGGCCAAAATCTGTTTAAGACGCCGGTGTACGGCCAGACCCAGGCCCCGGCCCCCGGCAACGCCGTCGGCGCCAATAACCGGATTGTCGTCGGCTACATCGGCGTCGGGTTGCAGGGGACCGCTCACATCAACCTGCAATTGCAAAACGCCGCGGCCAACAACATCGCTCAGGCCGCCATCTGCGATTTGTCGGAGTTTCGCCGGAATGCGGCCAAGGCCGTGATCGGGGGAAATTGCGTCGCATTCGAGAATTTTGAGGAGTTGCTGGCACGCAAGGATATTGACGCGGTCACCATTTCCACCGTGGACCAGTGGCACACCGGAACGGCAATCGCTGCGCTGCAAGCGGGCAAACATGTCTATCTGGAAAAACCCATGTCGCGCTATTTGGGCGAGGCGTTTGAATTGCACGACCTGGTGAAGAAGAACCCGAAATTGGCCTTCCAGGTCGGCTCGCAAGCCTGCTCGGACCCCAAGTGGCTCAAGGCGCGCGACATGGTCGTCGCGGGCAAGATCGGCCAAGTCGTGCTGGGGCAGGATTCCTACATGCGCAACAGCAAAGGCGGCGAATGGAACGAGGCCCCCTACTTGATCGCCGCCTGGATGACTCCCCAGGATTTGCCCAATTGGGTCAAATGGCAGGGGAACGTCCATGACAAGGTCGCTTATAGCGCCGAACGCTTTGTCCGATGGCGCAAGTTTTACCCCTATTGCGCCGGGCCCCTCGGCGACCTCGCCCCGCACCGCATGCATCCCTTGATGCTGGCGATGGGCAAACTGGAGTTTCCCACCCGCGTCGTCTGCCTCGGCCAAAATCCCGTTCACGCCGACAAGAACACCCCCGGCGCGGCCGAGCGGGATTGTCCCGAGGATATTCAACTCATTGCGGAATTCCCCAGCGGCGCGGCGCTGATTTTGGTCTCCGGCACTGTCAACCAAATCGGGCTGCCCTCGGTCATGCGCGGCCACATGGGCACCCTGGTCCTCGGCGGCAACAGCGTGAAGTTGGACCCGGAAGAGAAGTTCGCCGACGACATTGACCCGGAGACGGTTGGCAATCTGGCCATCGAGTCCATTGATTCGCACGAGAAAAATTGGTTTGACTGTATCCGCTCCGGCGCCGTTCCCAACGCGAACATTGACCTCGCCATCCGCGTCCAAACCGTCCTGTCCCTGGCCGAAATGTCCAATCGCCTGAACATGATGTGCCTCTTCGACGAAAAGTCGCGCAAGATCACCAGCGGCGACGGCAAGGAGGTGCCGGCAATCACTTATGGCACCCTGCCCAAGTCCTAGTTTCGCCGGTAGGGCGGCGCTGCCGCGCCGCCCAATAAACTGAATTGATGTAGCGTCGAGCCTCTGGCTCGAAGAAAACTCTCAAAAAGTCGTGTATAGTGAAAGTCCCTGATTCTGTGCGGGTGGCGCGCCATGCGATGGCGACGCGATTTGAGGTTCTTATGCACGGAAGCAGCGAGGCGGACTTGCGGGCGGCAGGACAGCAGGCGCTTGATGAGGTGGCCCGGCTGGAGGCGGAGTTGAGCCTCTACCGTCCCGCCAGCCAGATCGCGCGGGTCAACGCGCTGGCGGCACGCCATCCGGTGCGGGTCAGCCCCCCGGTGTTTGAGTTGCTCGAACGGGCGCGGCAATTGCACCGGGAGACGGGCGGCTTGTTCGACATCGCCATGGGCCCCCTGGTGCGTTGCTGGGGTTTCATGGGCGGCGAGGGGCGCATGCCGGAGCCGGCGCAATTGGCGGAGGCGCGCGCCCTGGCCGGGATGCGCCACCTGATGCTGGACCGGGATGAGTTCTCGGTTCGCTTTGATCGTGAAGGGGTGATGATTGACTTGGGGGCGATCGGCAAGGGGTATGCCATTGATTGCGCGGCGCAGTCATTGCGGGAGTCCGGGGCGACCAGCGCGTTGCTCCACGGCGGCACGAGCACGACTTACGCCATTGGCGCGCCGCCGGAAGCTGAGGCCTGGCAGGTCGCGGTGGCCTCTCCGCCGGACATCGGCGCTCAGGCGCCGCCGCCGCAGGTCGTCGTGCGGTTGCGGGACGGGGCGCTTTCCGTTTCGGCGGTTTGGGGGCGGTCCTTTGAAGCGGGCGGGAAGACTTACGGTCATGTGCTGGACCCGCGCACAGGCCGGCCGGCGGCCCGGGCGGTGCTGGCGGCGGTCGCCCTCCCTTCGGCGACGGAGACGGATGCGCTCTCCACCGCGCTGCTGGTGGCGGGCAGGCCGGGCGCCGGGCGGATCGAGCGGCTCCGTCCGGAGATGCGGACGCTTTTGCTTGCGCGCGACGGTCCCTCGGGCCGTTATTCAACGCGGGGCAATTTGGGAAATTGATGGCACTTTTGCGGTAGGGCGGCGCTGCTGCGCCGCCCTAAATTTCAGGGCAGAGCCGCAGCTCTGCCTTACCGGGAACGGGAATGTGAAAATTTTTGTCGTGAGTTCAAATTTGGAAATTTGTTGGCAAGACATTGAAAAATGGCCGGTTAGCGGCTAGGTTCAGATATAATGTTGGACGATCGTTCATATATGCGCGCGCCGCAGCGGCAGCAGTGGTCCATGACCACCCTGCTGCTGATCAGCCTGGTGGCATGCTATGTAATCCAAGTGCTTTTGGAAAAGCAACTCGGGCTGGACGAAGGGCAAAGCCGCGTGGACAAACTTTTTGCCTTGAGTCTTGCGGGCCTGAAGGAGGGAAGATATTACCAATTGATCACCTTCCAGTTCATGCACGGCAGTATTTGGCACCTGGCATGCAACATGATCGGACTTTACTTTTTTGGCCGTGCCGTCGAGGAGATGCTGGGCGCCGCCAGCATGCTCAAACTCTATCTCCTGAGCGGAACCGTTGGCGGCTTGTTCCAGGTGGCGTTGTGCATGGCCTTTTCCCGTCATTTTGATGCGGCCGTCGTCGGGGCCTCCGCTGGTATTTTTGGGCTGATCGCCGCGTTCGCGACTCGCGAGCCGAATTATCCCATCACCCTGCTCGTCTTCTTCATTCTCCCGGTTACCATGCTGGCCAAGTGGTTGTTGCTGATTGAAGCCGTCATATCCGTCGCCGGCCTTTGCATGCCCGGTTCCACCACGGCGCATGCGGCGCATCTGGGAGGGATGCTGACGGGCATTGCGTTTATCAAGTGGGGCGGCTGGTTCGCGGGCGCGAGAGGATTGTGGGAAACGGGAGCGCGCCGGCGTTCGGCCCGTCCGATGGTGCGGGCGACCGTCCTGCGCGCCGTCCGCCGGCCCCGGAAAACACCCGAGGAATTGCCTCCCGCCGAATTTATCAGCCGCGAGGTGGATCCCATCCTCGAAAAAATTTCCGCCCAGGGCATTCACAGCCTGACCGAGCGGGAACGCCAGATTCTGGAGGCGGCGCGGAACAAAATGGCCCGGAGGTAGGTTACTATTTATGATACAGCGTTATTCGCGCTTCATGCCATTGTAGCGGCGGTCTATGACCGCCGCAGTCAGTTATTCTTTATGATACAGCGTTATTCGCGGGCGGAAATGCGGGAGGTCTGGACAGAGCAGCGCAAGCTGGAAATCTGGCTGCAAATCGAATTGCTCGCCAGCGAGGCCCTCGCCGCCGAGGGCGTGGTTCCGAGGAAGGATTACGCGGTGATGAAAGCCCGCGCGGCGTTCCAACCGGAACGCTGTAAGGAACTGGAACGCGCGCTCAACCACGACGTCATCGCCTTCACCACCAACGTCGCCGAGAACATCGGCGCGCCCGCCAGCCGCTGGCTGCATTTCGGGCTGACGAGCAGCGATATTGTTGACACCGCTCTCGCCGTTCAGATGGTCCAGGCGGCGGCGATTCTCATCGCCGATGTGAAGGCCCTCCGCACCGTCATCGCCAAAAGGGCCGGCGAGCACGCCTTCACTCCCATGATCGGCCGCAGCCACGGCATCCATGCCGAGCCGACGACCTTCGGGTTGAAAATGGCGGTGATGTACGACGAGTTCGGGCGCGCCCTGCGCCGGCTGGAGAGCGCCCGGAAGGCCGTGGCGGTCGGGAAACTTTCCGGGGCCGTGGGGACGGGCGCGCATCTTTCGCCGGCGGTGGAAGCGCGGGTCTGCAAACGGCTGGGGCTTCGCCCGGCGCCCGTGGCGACCCAGGTGGTGCAGCGGGATTTGCACGCGGAGTTTATTGTGACGCTGGCGCTGGTGGGGGCGAGCATCGAGCGCTGGGCCACCGAATTCCGCCACTTGCAGCGGACGGAAGTTCTGGAGGCGGAGGAATTTTTCGCCCCGGGCCAGAAGGGTTCCAGCGCGATGCCGCACAAGCGTAATCCAATCACGGGCGAACGGCTGACGGGCCTGGCGCGGGTCCTGCGCGGCAACGCGGTGGCCGCCCTGGAGAACGTCGCCCTTTGGCACGAGCGCGACATCAGCCACAGCTCCGTCGAGCGGATTATTTTCCCCGATTCCTGCGCGCTGCTGGATTACATGCTGGTGACGTTGCGGGTATTGACAGACGGCCTGATCGTCTATCCGGAAAACATGCGGCGCAACCTCGAGCTTTCCCTGGGAATGTGGAACTCGCAAACCGTCCTCCTGGCGCTCATCAAAAAAGGCCTGACGCGCGAAGCGGCCTACGACCTGGTGCAGCGCAACGCCATGGAAACCTGGCGCGCCAAACACGCCGGGAACGCCGGCGCCGGCTTTCTGGACCAACTCCGGCGCGATCCCGATGTCAGCCGCCATTTTGCCGCGGGCGAATTGGAGAAGCTCTGCTCGCTCGAATTCCATTTCAAGAACGTCAAGTCTAAATTTGCGCGGGTCTTCGGAACCGCCCGGATACCGGGGCCGCGCCGCCGGACCCGCCGGCTGCGGGCTTGAGCAGGCGGCGCACCGGGGGATGATTCCAACCCGCAGCCAACTCATTCCGATTTGGCAGACAATGTTCTCGTCCAGAATGTTCATTTGCCGGCCAGGGCCAGCGCTGGCTCCTTCATCAACCTTCCATGCTCGTCAAGCAGGCAACTCCGAGCCAGACGAATCGTTTCTGCAATCGCCTCGTCGGTGACGCGGCCAGGCCAGGCATGTCGGATGTAGTCCCAGGATTCGCCGCGCTCCAGCATGGCCAAAACCTGCCAGACCATGATGCGCGTGCCCTTGTAGGTCGGCTTGCCGTGGCAAATCTCGGGGTCCGCCACAATGAAATCACCCAACTGAATCCGTTGCTCTTTTGGGTTTGCGTTCATGCAATTCAGCGTCAAATATGCGCCAACGGAAATGCGATTGCAAGCCGTCCGCCGCCGCGCTGATCCCCGGCTTGATCCTGCCGTTACGTGCCGCATCTCCGGACCTTGCAAAGAAAGCTTCATTCCGCCTGCCTCTTTCCGCATCATGGCTCGCAAATGTATCGCGGACGTTTAGCGCCTTCGCCGACCGGATGGCTGCACCTGGGCCATGCGCGGACGTTCTGGACGGCCCAGCAGCGGGCTGTTGCGGCGGGAGGCGCGCTGGTTCTCCGCAACGAAGACCTGGATGCCCGGCGATTTCGCCTCGAGTTCGTTGACGCCATGATGGAGGACTTGCGCTGGTTCGGCTTCCAATGGCAGGAGGGGCCGGACTGTGGCGGACCTTTCGGCCCCTATTCGCAAAGCGAGCGCGGCCATCTCTATCGCGCGGCGTGGGAAAAGCTGCGGCAGTCGGGCTGGATTTATCCATGCCGCTGTTCGCACCAGGATGTTTTGCGCGCCTTGCAAGCGCCCCATGCCGGGGAAGAGGAGCCGGTCTACCCGGGGACTTGCCGGCCCAAGACGGGATTCCCATTCAAGGCTATGGATGGCGAAGGGGAGGAAGTGCGGCGGTCACAGACCGCCGCTACAGGATTTACATCCAAGGGGGCCAACTGGCGGTTTTGTGTGCCGGACGGGGAGAAGATCGCTTTTACCGACGGCTTTTTCGGCAGTCAACAATTCCAGGCGGGCCGGGATTTTGGCGATTTCGTGGTCTGGCGCCGCGATGATGTGCCCTCTTATCAATTGGCCGTTGTGGTGGATGACGCGGCCATGAGGACCACCGAAGTGGTGCGCGGCGCGGATTTGCTGCTCTCCACCGCGCGGCAACTGCTCCTCTATCGCGCCCTGGAGTTGACGCCCCCGGCTTTTTATCACTGCCCGCTGGTCACCGATGCGTTCGGCGTGCGCCTGGCCAAACGCCATGACGCATTGAGCTTAAGGAGCCTGCGCGCCAAAGGCATGACGCCTCAACAGTTGCGCCAATCCTGGTGAAGGTTCTGATATTATGGCGGCGGTCTGCCGACCGCCGCTACGGGGACATGGCTCGCCGCACTACTTGGAGGTGGCAGGCGCGGCCGGGGCCACCGGGGTGGCAGCCGGAGCCGGGGAAGGAGTTGCGGTTTGCGGGGCGGCGGCCGCAGCCGGAGCAGTGCTCGCGACCGGGGCCTGCGCGGGAGCTTCCGCGACCGGCGCTGGCGCCGCCTTGGCGATGCGGCCTTCCTTTTCCTTGACCAATGTGGCGCTCTTGCCGATGCGCTGGCGCAGGTAGGTCAGTTTCGCGCGGCGGACCGCGCCTTTGCGCTCGACTTCCACCTTTTCGACCCGGGGCGAATGTTCCGGGAAAATACGTTCCACCCCCTCGCCATAGCTGATGCGGCGCACCGTGAACGTGGAATTCAAGCCGTGACCCCGCCGCCCAATGACCACGCCGGCAAAAATCTGGATGCGTTCCTTGTCGCCTTCGACTACTTTCGTATGAACGCGCACGGTGTCGCCCACGGCGAAAACAAGCGGTTCCTTCCGATACTGTTCCGATTCAATCTTGTCTAATAATATCTGGTTCATAAATTCTGTTCTTTCGCCGCCAAATCGGGCCGCCGTTGCGCCGTCCGGGCCTGCGCCTGTTCCCGGCGCCATTTCGCTATCGCCGCGTGGTTGCCCGACAACAACACCGGCGGCACTTGCTTCCCGCGAAAATCCGCTGGCCGCGTATAGTGCGGATATTCCAGCAGCCCGCTGCTGAAGGATTCGTCCACCGCGCTCTGGTCATCCCCCAGGGCGCCGGGCAGCAGGCGCGTCACCGCGTCAATCACCACCATCGCCGCCAGCGTCCCGTTGGTCAGCACATAATCGCCGATGGACAACTCGTCGTCCACCCACTCCTGGCAAATCCGTTCATCCACCCCTTCATACGCCCCGCATATAAAAAGCAAAGCCGGACAGGCCGACAACTCGCGCGCCACGCTCTGCCGGAACAGTCGCCCCGCCGGGGCGAGCAACACCACCCGCGTCTCCGCGCCGGCCAGGCTCTCCAGCGCCTCAAAAACCGGCTCGCACTTGAGCACCATTCCCGGCCCGCCGCCGAAGGGCCGGTCATCCACCGTCTTATAGTTGTCGTGCGTGTAATCGCGCAAATTATGCACGCGCAAATCCAGCAAACCCGTCTGGCGCGCCCGCTGGATAATGCTCGCGTCCATCGGCCCGGTGAACATCTCCGGAAACAAGGTGAGCACATCTATTTTCATGCTCGCGCCGGGGCCGCCGCCGTCGGCCGTTTCACGGTGCCCGCGGCTTGTCCTCCACGATTTCCAGCGTGCAACGCAGGCCCTTCTTGGCGCTGCCGGCCAGCAGCAGGGAGC
>Ga0182027_10015643_pt1 | contig 10414 bp, 6 predicted proteins | sample 712E1DmetaG_FD_121300 | JGI IMG/M metagenome (GOLD analysis project Ga0182027, IMG submission 121300) | Permafrost microbial communities from Stordalen Mire, Sweden - 712E1D metaG (Illumina Assembly) | ecosystem: Environmental > Terrestrial > Soil > Wetlands > Permafrost | place: Sweden... | reverse complement strand
TCATGCAGCGCGCTCTTGATCTCGCCCAGTTCCATTCCGGCGTCGATCCGCACGCTCAGGCTGATGTCGTGGCCGGCGCGCGTGGCGGGCGGAGCCAGCGGCGGGCGAATGCGCGAGGCGTCGGGCACCTGCGTCGTGTCGGAGGTGTCGCCCGTACCGCTCTTGCCCGTGGGCGCGCCCGGCATGTATCGCGGCGCGACGACCATCGGATAGACGAACTCAAAGCCGCCTTCTTCATACTTAAGCGTCTGCACGTAACCGATCTCGATCTCGACGCGCTCGCCCGGCGGGATGTTGGCCACCGACTGGGTGAAAAGATTGGGCCGCTCCTGGTCGAGCAGCGCCGCGCGATGGCCGGCGGCCCTGGCTTGTTGATAGACTTGTTGCGCCTGCGGGCGAGCCATCATCCGCCCGACCATGCGCCGCTGACCGACGATCATGACCATGGAATCGATCGCCGCCCCTTCGGGCAACGGAAAGACGTAAACGGCTTCGATCTTCTTGTCGCCGGGGTTGTGGAAGGTCTGGCGCACGCGCACCCGGGCGACGAAGCCGGCGATGTCGGCGCTGACGTCGGTGTGCGAGAGCGGGCAAAGCCCGGCGGTTTGGCCGTCGGGCGCCAGGATGCGCAGCTCGCCCGGAGTGGACAGGGGCTGGGCGAAGGCATCGCGCTGGCTCAGCAGGGTCAGCAGCGCGGGGACGGTCACGATCGCCAGCAGGGCGGCCAGGCTGACCGACCAGCCGATGACGCGCACACGCGGGCCGCCGCGCAGGAGCATGAACAGCCAGCCGAAGCGCGCGCGACGTGCTTCGATCTGAGCCCGGCGCTCGGCCAGGCGGCGGCGCAGACGCTCCTGGGCCGCTTCGGTCTGGGCCTCATCGGGTCCGTCGGCGCGGGTCGCCGCAACCAGTTCATCGAGGAATTGCGCCGGGCGCGTTTGGTCTTTATGGTTCTCTTGAGACATGGGTGGACTCCTTTCGCGGTTCGAGGGCCAGCAGGGGTTCGAGCAGCGCCAGCAGGCGCGCCCGCGTGCGGTGCAGGATCACGCCGACCTGGTTGGCCTTCAGGTCGAGCTGGGCGGCAATCTCCTCGTAACTCATCTCTTCAAAGGTGCGCAGGCTGAAGACCGCCGCCTCGCGCGCGGGCAGACTGGCCAGCGCCTGGCGCAGAATTTCCGCCTTCTGGTTCTGTTCGGCCTGGCGGTCGGGGGCTTGCGTCGCCGGGGCGGGCAGGTTTTCGATCGTCTCCAGGGTCCGCCAGCGCTGGCGGGCCCGGCGGCGCAGCAGGTCGGCCGCGCCGTTGATCGCCATGACTTTGAGGTACGCTCCCCAGTTGCGCGCCGACTCGGGTCCGCGCCGGGCATCGAGCAGTTTGAGGAAGACCTCCTGCTGGACGTCCTCGGCCTCCTCGGTGTTGCCCAGAACGCGGTAGGCCGCGCCGAAGACCATCCGCCCGTAACGGTCGGCCAAGGGTTCAACCCAGTTTGCCTCGTCCGATTTCATGCCTTGCATTTCTCGACCGTCTCAAAAGGGGGAGCGGGTTTGGGTCCGGGATCCCGTCGGGCCGGCGCCCGTGAGCGTTGTCACCCATAAGGACTCGCCGAGGGCCGCGATTATTACAAGAAAAAAAGAAATTCTTGCCGGGGTGAGCGGATTTTTAATTGATTGCCCCTTGGCCGCGGCGGATTTATGATGCATCCGGGTCCGTGAAACTCGGAACCGAAAGGGATGGGCAGGGCGGCGCGGACCGGCGAACCCCAACAATTTATAACCTGTATACCCCACCAGGCGGAGGATGATGATGAAGCAGTCCATCGGCGCGAAGACGATTGTGTTTCCGACCCCCGTGTTCATCGTCGGCAGCTACGACGAGGCGGGCCGGCCCAATATCATGAACGTAGCCTGGGGCGGCATCTGTTGCAGCAAGCCGCCGTGCGTGGCCATCGCGCTGCGCGAGGCCACCTACACGTTCAGCAACATCGCCCGCAAAGGGGCGTTCACGGTCAACATCCCCTCGGTTCACCAGGTCAAGGAGGCCGACTACGCCGGCCTTTGTTCGGGGCGCGACCGCGACAAGTTCGCCGAGCTGGGTCTGACCCCCACGTCCAGCGAACTGGTCGACGCCCCGTACATCGAGGAATTTCCGCTGGTGCTCGAGTGCAAGGTCACGCACATGCTCAAGCTCGGCCTGCACACGCAGTTCATCGGCGAGATTATGGACGTCAAGGCCGACCCGGGCGTGCTGGACGCCAACGGCTTTCCCGATATCACCAAGGTCGAGCCGTTCTGCTTTTCCCCGAGCAACCAGGGCTATTATCGTATCGGCGAGTTCATCGGCCAGGCGTTCCTGATCGGCGGCCGGGAAAAATAAGCCGGCGGTCCACAGCGTCCACTTCGTCCACCTCGTCCACTTCGTCCACGACAAGGCCCGCCTCAAGCAAAGAGCGTGTGCCCGTTGGCCTCCGCGATGCGCACCTCGCGTCGCTGGCCGATCCACGCGGCGGGACCGGGCAGGATGACCATCTTGTCGCCGCGCGTGCGGGCGAGCAGGTCGCCGGGCGTGCGCGGCGCCACGTCCTCGACCAGCGCCATCAGCGTGCGCCCGATCATGGCGCGGTTGACCTCCAGGCTGATCCGCTCCTGCACGTCGATCAGGCGCGAGAGGCGCTCCTTCTTGACCGCCAGCGGGACCTGATCCTTGAATTCCTCGGCCGCGGGCGTGCCGGGGCGCGGCGAGTAAAGATACATGAACGCCTGGTCGAAACGCACCTGGCGCACCAGGTCGAGCGTCTGTTCGTAATCCTCATCCGTTTCGCCGGGGAAACCGACGATCAGGTCGGTGGTCAGCGTGGCGTCGGGGATGGCCGCGCGCACGCGCTCGATGAGTTTTAAGTAATGCTCGCGCGTGTATCCGCGCCTCATGCGCCGCAGCACGGCCGAGGAACCGGCCTGCACGGGCAGGTGAAAATTCTCGCAGACGTTGGCGCACTCGGCGACCGCCGCGATGTGTTCGTCGTTGCAGTCGCGCGGGTGCGAGGTGACGTATCGGATCCAGGCCTCGCCGGCCGCCGCGCCGACCTGGCGCAGCAGCGCCCCGAAGCGCGGCGCTCCGCCGGGAGCGAACCGGTAGGAGTTGACATTCTGGCCGACCAGCGTGATTTCCCGGGTCCCGTGCTCCACCAACTGGCGCGCCTCGGCGAGGATCGCCTCCACCGGGCGGCTGATCTCGCGTCCGCGCGTGCGCGGAACGATGCAGTACGCGCAATTGTTGTTGCAGCCGAAAATGATATTGATCAGCGCCTTGAGCGGACGCTGGCGCAGCGGGACCGCGTCGGCCGGATAGGATTCGTCAAGGATTTCGACGCAGCTCTGCGGCTCGCCGGTGGCCAGGATGCGGTCGAGCAGCGGGCTCAGGCGCGCGATGGCGCGCGTGCCGAGGACCAGGTCGACGTGCGGGAGCCGCTCGCGCAGGCGCTCGGCCTCTTTCTGGGCCATGCAGCCGGTCACGCCGAGGATCATGCCGGGGCGGGCGGCCTTGAGCGTCTTGAGCTGGGCCAGGCGGGCCAGGGCGCGCTGTTCGGCGTGATCGCGCACGACGCAGGTGTTGTACAGCAGGACGTCGGCCTCTTCCTCGGCGGCGGCGCGCGACCAGCCCTTGGCCGCCAGGATCCCCTCCATCAATTCCGAATCATAGCTGTTCATCTGGCAGCCGAAGGTGACGATATGGTAGGTCAGACTCATGACGGGAAGATTTTAAAGGATTCCGCGCCAAGCGGCAAGGCGTGAATGCGAAGCGCGGAGCTCGGAGCGCGGAGTGCGGAATGAATTCAAAATGCGGAATGCGGAATGCGGAATGCGGAATGGGGAATGAAATACAGGAATTCATAGGTCCTTGGCTCCTTAAGGTCCATTGCGTCCACTTCCTATCATCCTTGGGATTGAAATGATGCGTTCAAAACGGTATCCTTCTTGAGGATCTTTGGGTATTGGTTGAGCCGTTCAAGTTTGAGGCGCGGGACCTCTGAATTCAGATGGGTCGGGCAGACCAGCGAGAATCATTCTCTTCATGACTGATCAACAATTGCAATCGTTCCGGCTGGCGACGGCCGCCGCCGTCCTGTCCCGAAACCGATTGGTTCACGTTTCCACGATGGGCGCCGCCTGGCCCCGCCTCATGTTGACCATCGGCGGCTTGATGCTCATGGCGCTGTTTTGCGCCTGCCGGGGCGGCGGCGACGGCCAGGCCGAGACCGTCCGCGTCGAGCCGGCCCCGACCCACGCCGGCTTCGTGGTCAGCCGCGAAGAGCTGCAAACGACGGGAACGCTCCTGCGCCTGCGCTGGAGCGGCGCTGAGATCCCGGTCGAAAGCCCCGAGCCCCTGGCCCTTTGCCTGCCGGCGGGGCTTGAAATCACCCCCCGCTGGCTTGACGCCAGCCTGGGCGGCAAGCCGGTCAAGCTCGGGCGGACGCAGAGCCCGGCCGCGCGTCAGAAAGCCCCGGTCCGCCCCCCCCTGAACGCCAGCGCCGGCACGCTCGACTTTGCCGGCATGATGCGGCGTTGGCCGATCTGGCGATTGCGCCCCAACGAGGATGTTTATGATCTGCTGCGCAAAAACAAGGTGGCGGGCGGAGCGGCCGATCTGGAGTTGACTCTGGAACTCAAGTGGCGCGTCGCACCGGGGCAAAAAATTCCCTCCCCCCCCGCACCCTCCTTATCCCCCGCCGCCGCCGAATCTCCGAGTGCCCAAAGCTGGCGGCGCGTCGCCGCGGGGATCGTCCTGAACCCCAAAGGCCTCGATGCCTACGAACAGCCCACCGCGCCGGCGCCCAAGGACTCGGCCAATCAGATTTCCGAGAAACCGACCGGTCCGCTGGCCCACGGCGGCGCCGGGCAAGCCTGGGCGCGCCTGGCCGCGGATCGCGACGGACTGGTCCGCCTGGACCCGGACGAACTGATCAAGGCCGGCTTCCCCGCCGCCCAAGTCCGGTCCGAAGCCGTGCGGATTTATTCCCACGGCCGCCCCGTTCCGCTCCTGCTCGTGCCCGGTCCGTTGGCCCCCGCTGGCGCCAAACCCGGCGTTTATTTCTGGGCCGGGCGAGGCCGGGGGATTTACTGCGCCGAGCGGGCCTACTGGGTCACCCTCGACGAAAAGGCGCCGGCCTGCCTTCTGGCGCCAACCACGCAAACCCTGGCGCTCAAACCGGGCGCGACCGCGCCGCAACCCCTGGCGCTCATCGAACGGACCGCCCGGCATGAAAAAGACAACCAGCTCCAGACGCGCACGGGAAACTTTCTGGCGATCGAGGGGATCGAGTGGGTCGAGGCGGCGCTCGAACCGGGCCATCCGCTCAACGTCGGCATCGAGTGCCCTCATTTTGTGGCTCGCAACCGCCCTTTGCACGGCCAGATCGAGTTCTTCATCGATCGCGAGAACACGCTGAGCCACGCGCGGGTCGAGGTCCGCGCCGCCGGCCAACCGGTGGCCAGCTTCGGTTTCAGCAGTCAACTCGACCAGAAAAAAGCCATCATCCTCCCCGAAAGTTGTCTGCGTGACGAGCGGACCACGCTGACCCTGCGCCTGATCGAAGACCGGGTCACCAGCGCCACCGAGCCAGGCGAAGGCTCGATCTGGTTTCATCGCGCGGAGATCACATACGGCGCCAGGCCGACTCCCGATGGCGGACGGTTGAGCCTCGGCGCGGACGAACTGACCACGCGCACCGGCTGGCTCGCCCTGGAGCCCCTGGCAGCCGACCCGGCGGCCCAGTGGCTGGCTTTGCACCTGGGCGCCGCCGGCCAGCCGTTCGATCTTTGGCCGTTGGCCAGCGCGCCGGACGGGCGCAAAAACCTCGTCTGGCAGGCCGTCAAAGGCGAACGGACCGAGCTGGTCGATCTGCGCACGGTTCCCGACGCCCCGCCCCTTTTGCCGGTCCAACTGGACAACCTGGCCGATGAAAACCAGGGCGCCGACCTGATCGTGATCTGCCATCATGAATTCGCGGACGCGGCCCGGCGCCTCGCCGATTTCCATCAGCAGGCGGGCTGGAACGTGCGGCTGGTCGATGTCCAGTCCATCTACGACGCGTTCAGCGACGGCGAACTTTCGCCCCTGGCGATCAAGGCGTTCCTCGGATACACCCAGCGCCACTGGCGCAAGGGCGCCCCCGGCCATGTGTTGCTGGTGGGCGATTGCAAGAGCGATTACCTCAACGTGACGCGCAATGAGGTGCACAATTGGGTGCCGACCTATACCTTCACCAACGGCCCGGACCAATGGGCCTCGGACACTTGGTTCTCCACCGTCTCGGGCGACGACGACCTGGCCGACCTGATCGTCGGCCGCCTTTCGGTGGCCAACCGCAAGGACGCCGACGCGGTGGTCGACAAAATCCTTGATTACGCCGGCCAGGGGCCCGACGCCGGCACTCTCAAGCCCGGCCCTTGGCGGGCGCGGCTCGGTTACGTCGCCGATGACGGCGAGTTCCCCGAGGTCGTCGAAGAGATCCGCAAACACGACACGCCGCCGGCCTACGGGGCCGAAAAGGTCTATCTGAACGAACTGCCGCTCGAGGACAACTGGTACCTGCCCAAGAGTTACGTCGAGCGCAAGCAGGCCAAGGTCAGCCACACGGCGACCGAGCAGATCCTGGCCATGTTTCAGAAAGGGGTGACCTATCTCGAATATTACGGCCACGGCTCGCCCAACATCTGGGCCGACGAGCGGATCTGGTTTGGCGGCGACTCGCCCAACAGCGACAATCAGCACCTGGCGGGCAGCGGCCAATACACCTTCATCGCCAACATGACCTGCAACAGCGGGGCGATCGATTACCCGCTGACCCCCTGGAACATCTGCATCACCGAAGACATGATGCGCCAGCCCAAGGGGGGCGCCATCGCCTGCTTTGTCCCCTCGGGTCCGGGCGTGACGACGATCCATCGCGAGATGTCGCGTTGCCTGCGCCAGGCGATGTTCGGCCTCGGCCTGCGCCGGATGGGCGAGTTTACCACCTCGGCCAAGCTGCGCTACGCCCTCGACCGGCACCCCAAGGAACTCCTTTACATGTATCTGCTCCTGGGCGACCCGCTCCTCGACTTGCAACTCACCCAGCGCCAGGCGCAGTTCACCCCGGCCCAGCCCGTGCTCGAGCCGGGCCAGACGCGCACGCTGACGCTGGAGGGGATTGAACCGGCCGAGGGGCAGTTTATCGCTGAACTGGTCGATGAGTCCGGCCACCCGCTTTGGTCGGCCGAGCCGGCCAGCTATCGCCGTGGCCGGGTCTCCGTGAGCATGGCGCCGCCGACGGGCGCGGCGACCGGACCGGCCACCCTGCGCGTCTACTGCTGGAATCCACAGGGCCAGGGTGGCGATCAAGACGACTTGGCGTTGGCCGGCCGTTTCACCGTGGAGCGGCCGCGCATCGAGCTGGTCAGCTTTGCGTTGGCGCCCCCCGAAGCCGCCGCGAGCAAGGCCGTCCCCACGGTCGTGCGCCTGAGCAACCCGACCGCTCTGGCGGCGCAAGGCAAGTTGGAGGTGCGCCTGCTTGACGAGCGGACCTCCGCCTCCAGGACGGTTCACCAGGAAACGGTTCGCCTCGCCCCCGGCCAGAGCCGCGATTGCCCGGTCGTGCTGAGCGAGCCTTCTTTCAAGGTTGCCGAAGCTCGGCTGCGTCTGAGCGCGCCGCCCGATGATCCCGCCCTGCCGCAGGTCGCCTATAAGCGGCTCCTTCTCGATAACGCCCCGGACTGGTGCGGCTGGACTCTCCCGCTTTGCGCGCTTGATTCGCCCGATGACGCCGGCCCGGTCACGCTGAAAGCCGTGGCGCTGGTCCCCGCCGAAGGCCATAAGACATACGTGGCGCACCTCAAGAACAGCGCCGGCGTCGACGTGACCACGCTGACGATGACCACCCAAGCGCAACTGCCCGCCCGGGCGCGCGTCGCCAATTTCGCCTTCGCGGCCACGCTGCTGGCCCGCTGCGAGCGCGGCTCGCTCGGCCTGTGCGAAAAGGGAAGCCGCGCGCCCTTGGCCGGCCACGGCGCGGCCGACATCCCCTTTGCCGCCATCCCCACCCGTCAGCCCCGGCTGCGGATTGTCCCCGGCTCGGTTCACCAGCACCCGCGGCGGCCGACCGAGGGCGAAACGGTTTTTGTCGATTGCGAGGTCGAGAACACCGGAAACCTGGACGCCGAACCGGCGACGCTGGAACTGCTCAGCCGCCCGCTGGGTCAGGGGGGCGAGGTCCTTCCCGACAACATGCAGAACGGCCACGCCAAGCTTCCCCGGTTGGCCCCGGGGCGGCGCGCGTCGGCGACTCTGCGCTGGGATCCGATCAAGAACGCCGGCAAGCAGACCCTTCAGATCGGCCTGATCACCAACTTCCGCGACATGGCGGGGCCGCGCGGCAACCAATACACACCCGTGGTGGTCGAGGCGCTGACCAAGGCCCAATTATCGATCGAGAAGACCGGCGCCGAGGCCACGCCCGAGGACCTCGCCGACCACCGCATTCTGCTCAAGGCCCGGATCAGGAATAGCGGCCAGACCCTGGCCCGCCACGTAATGGTCAGCTTCTACCGCAGCGGCCTGCAAGCGCCCGAGAACAAGCTGGGCGAAGTCGAGCTGAACGAAGTCCCCGGCGGCGGCGCCGGCGAGGCGGTTTTCGTCTGGAATTTCGATCCCGCGCGCGACCTGGTCCAGGGGACGCAGCTTCCCAAGCCGACCGTGCAGGTCTGGCTCAAAGGCTCGACCCAGCGCCTGAGCAGCCTGGCGGAATAAGAAGGAACGCGGAGCGCGGAGCGCGAAGCGTGGAATGAAGTAGGCCGTTCTTGTCGTGAGAGCCCTTCAGCCCTCATGGGCCTCATAGATCCCACGGGTCTCATAGGTCCCATAGCTCCCATAAGTCCTTTTCCCTCTATTTTGCTCTGATCTCCGCCCTCCGCCCTCCGCGCTTCCTCACACCGCCATCTGCTGGCACGATTCGGCGCAGCGCCGGCACAGCTCGGCGCAGGCCTTCATGTGCCGGTCGTCGCTCATCTCCTCGCAATCTTCCGCGCAGCGCTGGCAAATCTCGGCGCAGACCTCGCAGGTGAGGGCATGCAGGTCCGAGCCGCGGGTCATGATATTGGCGTTGGTCTGGCACATTTCGGCGCAGTCCAGAAGCAGGCGCAGGCGGTCGGCCTCGACGTGCTCGCCCCCCTGCTGCGCGCTATACGTGAACGTTTCCAGGCAGGTCTGGTGACATTCCTGACACTCCTGGATGCAGTGCTGGATATCCTGTTTCATGGATGGATCCCCCTGAACAAAAAACAATAAAGCCCAAGACAAGGCCACCAGGTGACAGGTCTCGAGCTGTGTTTATATTTTACCGGCAAGGGGGTGTGTTTGACCAGTGTGATTCGATAAAAAAATGAATCCCTCAAGGCGCCGGCGGGCCACGAGGGATCCGGGAGATATGATCTGAAGCCGGGCGTCCGGCGCTTGAAGGGGCGCGCGCCGCTTACTCGGCCGTGGGTTCAGCCTGGGCCTGGGGTTCCGCCGCGACCTTGGGGGCGAACTTGGCATAACGGCGATTGAATTTCTCCACTCGCCCGGCCGTGTCGACCAATTTCTGCTTGCCGGTGAAGAACGGGTGGCATGCCGCGCAGATCTCCAGGCGCTGATTGGGCTTGGTCGAACGCACCGTGTACTCGGCGCCGCAGGCACAGCGGATCGTCGTCAGCTCATATTTGGGGTGAATCGCTTGCTTCATGGGCGTTTTCCTTTTAAGATGGCGGAAATGGACGTTGTCCCGGAGTTCCCCGGCTTCCGGCTGGCGCGCCTCAGGGTTTCCGGCGTCACGCATAAACACACGATATTAGCGGCAGGGAATGCCTCTGTCAAGCGGTGAAGCGCAGATTTATGGTCATGAACAAGAGTCCTTCGTTGTCATTTCTTTGCGGTTCTTTGCGTGTTCTTGGCGGTTCTTTGCGTCACTGAATTGAAAAAAAACCGTTACGCAAAGGACCGCAAAGCAGGCGCAAAGAACCGCAAAGAGACCCCCGATTCATCAAAAACGAGTTCGAGAAGCGCTCCGGCCGGCCCAGCCCATTTTAAAAAGAACTGTCACCAAGGGTCCCATGCAACCCACACCCCGGTTTCAACAAAACATCCCCCACCCTCCAGACTCTCCCCGCCGGACGGGGTTTCAGCACTGGCGCGCAAGCGCATGGGTCATCGCCGGAGGTTTGGCTGGCCTGATCCTGGCCCTCGGCCTGGCGGGCTGCAACGGCTCCAAGACGGCCGAAAAGGGGGCGGGCCCGGCCGCGGCGCCCACTCCCTCCATCCCGAGCGCCTGGCGGACGGCGGATTTCGCCGGCCAGATCACCGACGTCAGCCAGGGGGAAGACTGGTTGCGTCTGGCTCTCACCCAGC
>Ga0182027_10015642_pt1 | contig 10414 bp, 11 predicted proteins | sample 712E1DmetaG_FD_121300 | JGI IMG/M metagenome (GOLD analysis project Ga0182027, IMG submission 121300) | Permafrost microbial communities from Stordalen Mire, Sweden - 712E1D metaG (Illumina Assembly) | ecosystem: Environmental > Terrestrial > Soil > Wetlands > Permafrost | place: Sweden... | reverse complement strand
CGCAGATCGGCATCATCGAGCATAACAAGCGTATCTCCTTTTTTCACCGTATCTCCTTCGTCGTATTTGAGCACGGCTATGCGTCCGAGAACCTTGGTGGAAACGGTAGCGCGGTATGCCTCGACAAATGCGTCGTCGGTGGCAACCGAGCTGAGACGTCCCATATACCATATACTAACGCCGACAATCGTACCGATGATCAGAATGGCAAAAGGGATGATCGCACGTTTCCGTTTGAACATGGGGACGTCGTCGATCGATTGATCGCCATCGGCGTTTGGAGCACCCGCTATGCCGGGATTAATTGCTTTTTGAGGATTGCCTGAAGGTGCATTCATAAACGAACTTCTCCGTCGATTTAATGTGAAATTCCGCGAAGGAATATTTTTGAAAAAAGTTTGATTTCATGGGCCAATAATTTGACTTCAGTTTCTCCGATGTCCTGATGCTTGACGGTTTTAAAGAACCTGAGGCGTAATCCATCAAGCACATGTTGAAGCAGCGATGCTGTTTTTTCAGGGGATTCTAGGGAAAACTCTTTTTGTGCTTTGCCGTCCGATAAAATTGATTCCAGGAAAAGGAGTTCTTTTGAACGAAATGTATGAAAGAGTTCCCGGATGATCGGATGAAGCGCTGTGTCGGCCTGGAGACTTATGATTTTTAAATTGAGCAGTTTATCCAGCAGTATGACATGCTGATGGAAATAATCGAGCAGTTTTTCCGATGCTGCGGATTTTCGTTTCAGGATTGCTTCGATCCGGTTGATGAAAACATCCTGCTCGCGGGCAATGACCTGCCGGAATATTTCTTCTTTTGTCTCGAAATAATAATACAAAGCAGCTTTGCTGATCCCGAGATCGGTTGCAATTTCGTCCATGGTGACTTTGCCGAGGCCGTAATGCGCAAAACGCATCTGTGCCGCATCGAGGATCAATGTTTGTTTATCGGGGGTCAGCGTGTTATTCAAGAAGTTGCCTATCCTATGTAATGAACCGAACCTGTATCTGACTATTCTACCAAAAAAGTCAGTTTATAAAATAATCCATGAAACAAAGAAGGGGAGGAAATTTGATAAAATTATTTTTGATGAGCAAGGATATGAGTGGAAAAGAGATTAATCGGCATTTCAAAAGCAGAACACGGGAATATTTCATGCGCAGAATATATTTTCAACGTTTGTTCCGGGAAAAGGGATAGGCCCTGGTCGGGCGTTCTTTTTGATCTTTACACCCAAAAATGGGTTTTTTTTCAAAGCACAGCACTGAAAGGATAACCTTATGGCAGTCAGTTACAAAGATCTTGGTTTTGTTAACACAAGAGAAATGTTCAAGAAGGCATTTGAAGGCAAATATGCTATTCCTGCATATAACTTCAATAACATGGAACAAATCCAGTCGATTATTACTGCATGCGGAAAATCGAAGTCCCCCGTGATCATGCAGGTTTCGAGCGGTGCGCGCAAGTATGCAAACGCCACATTGCTCAAGTACATGGCGCAGGGTGCGGTCCAAATGGCACGCGAACAGGGTTTCAACATGCCGGTCGCACTGCATCTTGACCACGGCGATACCTACGAATTATGCGTATCGTGCATTGAAAGCGGATTCTCATCTGTCATGATCGACGGGTCGCATCATCCCTATGACAAAAATGTGGCGCTTACCAAACAGGTTGTTGAATATGCTCATAAATATGATGTCACCGTTGAAGGTGAGCTTGGCGTTTTGGCAGGAATAGAAGATGATGTTCAGGCTGCCAAAGGAATCTATACACAGCCTGACCAGGTAGAAGACTTTGTCAAGAAAACCGGCGTGGATTCCCTGGCAATTTCCATTGGTACATCGCATGGCGCATTTAAGTTCAAGCCGGAACAGTGCACACTGGATGCAAATGGAGTTTTAGTTCCTCCGCCGCTTCGCTTCGACATCCTTGAAGAAATCGAAAAGAGAATTCCCGGGTTCCCGATCGTTCTTCACGGTTCCAGCTCTGTTGTTCCTGAATATGTCAAGATAATCAACAGTAATGGCGGAAGACTCAAGGCAGCAGTCGGTATTCCTGCAGAACAGCTCAGAAAAGCCGCGCGTTCTGCGGTTTGCAAGATCAACATCGATTCCGATGGCCGTTTGGTGCTCACCGCGATGATTCGTAAGGTCTTTGCCGAAAAACCCGAAGAGTTTGATCCTCGCAAGTATCTTGGACCTGCACGCGAAGAGCTTGTCAAGATGATGATAGACAAAAACGAAAATGTTCTCGGCAGCGCCGGCAAAGCATAATCTTATTTAAAGAACGCTTTGAATTCCTTTGGCCCTGATGATGCAAATCATCAGGGCTTTTTTGCTTTTAGAACCAGTTTTAATTCCGTGAGAATTTCACAGTGTTTATCGGACCTTGCGATTGACTCATAAAAAACCTCAAACGGAGCAATGGCTGCCAATCCTTCGGCAGCAATAAATTTCTTGAACTTTTTTATATCGATTGCCCGTGGATTTCCTGGATTCTCGGAAAGGTATTTCCGGACGATGATTTGGTCGGCCTTAATCTGATCGGCCGACAATTTTCTGTTCTCGCATTCGGCAATAAACTTGGAAAGCCAAATCTCTATCCAGTCGTCGTGCGAGGTTATTTTTCTGTATTCCATGGTTCTCCGGGTGATAATTGTAAAGTGAAAAGCATTTTGTTACAGGTCGACGTGTTTTGAATAAACATGAGATTTATAAAAAATTGCCGCCAGCTGATCGAAGTTTTCCGCTGTTTCTGAGGTGTAAAATTCCCGCAGGGCGTTTTTGGTACACTGTTTTTCGATTTCAGGATGACGCGATAAATAGTTCTGAAGGCTATGTGCAACAATAGCACCTTGAGAAACTATCCGGATATGGGAAGGACAAAACCTTTCGATTTTGTTCAATAGTAAAGGGTAATGAGTACATCCGAGTATCAGTGTGTCGATGGCCGGATCTTGATTGAGAATAGCCTTGATATGGCGCTTGACAAAAAAATCAGCTCCATCGGAATCAAACTCATTGTTTTCGACAATCGGCACCCATAAAGGGCATGCTTCTTGGGTGATCGTTATTTCGGGAAAAGACTTTTTTATTTCAATAAGATACGAATTCGAAGTAACGGTTCCAACGGTTCCTAAAATTCCGATATGGTTGCTTTTGGAATATGTTCCGATAATTTCGGTCATTGGTCGAATTATTCCGAGTACCCGCCTTTCAGGGGCAAGAGTGGGTAAATCGGATTGCTGAATGGTGCGCAACGCCTTTGATGAGGCTGTGTTGCAGGCGATTATAATAAGTCGACATTCCTTTTCGAACAACCATTTCACTGCTTCAAGCGAATATTTATGAATAATTTCGAATGACCTGTTGCCATACGGCGCGCGTGCATTATCACCAAGATAAATAAAGTCGTATTGAGGAAGGGTTTTCTCAATTTCCCGTAAAACGGTCAATCCTCCAAATCCTGAATCAAATATGCCAATTGGACTTTTCATGGTAGTAATATAAATGGCGCTTCAGCTGAAAAAAGGCGAGATTGTTCTACGGGATGAGCAGTTTTATTTCTGCGATTTGGTTCCAGCCTGATAAAGATCAATTTCCGATCAGCAACCTCTTGTAAATTTCCCGCGAATCTGCCTGCGTCTTTGCCCTGATTCCGTTTATTTCTTCGAAATGGGACTCCAGCGTGGAAACGATAGTGGCGTCCAGAGTTCCGCTTTGGGCCATGCTTTTTAGAACCTTTATCGTTTCCGCATTGCTCATGCCTTTGCGATAGGGCCGGTCTTCGGTGACCGCAGTGAAGACGTCGGCCACGCACATGATTCTGGAACCGAGCGAAAGGTCTTTCCCCTTGTGATGAAAGGGATATCCCTTGCCATTCAATCGCTCGTGATGAAATGCGCCCCATGTGTTTATGGTTTCGAAGTCCTCAACGGTCTCAAGTATCCGGTAAGTGTGAAAAGTGTGACTGCGGATAATGTTGAACTCTTTGGGTGTCAGGCTGCCGGGTTTTTCAAGGATTTCCCTGGGAACCGCGAGTTTGCCGAGATCATGAAGATATCCCGCTATTTTCATCATTCGGCATTCCCTTTCCGAAAACCCGCACAGCTTTGCTAAATGCACGGCACTCGCCGAAACTCCGCTGGAATGGGTCGCTGTAAACGAACTGCGGAAGTCGATGATTTTGGCAAACAGCATTGCAAGGTCGTTGAGTTGGTCCAAATCCATAACAATGGTTTTTGACCTTGCTTTACGCCTGAGATGGCGGTAGATGGTGGAAGATTTTATATCCAGCCAGAAATATTCTTTTTGCGACAGAGACATAAAAGCATCCACCAGTTCTGGTTTGAACATTTTTCCGCTTTGCTCCCGCGTTTTCTCGCAGATGTCCTTGACCTGGCCCAGGACTTCGTTTTTTGTGTCGATGAGGACCGCGATTCGGTCCGCAAGATGGATGATATGGCTTTCAAGCGGCACGGGTATACCGGCATCCTGCGATTCCTTGCCGTTGTTCCAGAAAGTATGATGGGAATTTATGATTGGCGCAAGAGGAGCCAGCGGCTCAAAAAGGGCAAGAAGCCCGCCGCCAAGTCCCGAATGCAGCGCAGCGGATTCAAAGTCAAAATTGAGAGTTTCTATCCTTTCCGCAAGCGAAAGCGCCCCGATGTCGTGTAAAGCGCCTGCAAGGATGAGGTCTTTTTGTTTTTCCAGCGGGAGGCCGAGTTCTTCACCGATGCAGGATGCGATATAGGCAACTTGCTTGTGATGGTCAACGAGCGCCGGACTCACAAGATCGATAGCGTCCGACAGGCAGGCAACGAGATCAAACAGCGGGATTTGAGGTTCTTTAATCATAGAGGGAAAATAAATGCTCCGTATTGCAAAATAAACGGAAATTGTGAGAAAACCATGGGCGCTCGGAATCGGTTTCGTGAATCGCTTCTCCCGGGGACTGCGCGAACATACTAAAAGCTGTTGCTAATTGGCTGTTGTAATGATATAATTGAGATCTTGCACAAGGGCAATTTTGAACGTGGAGGATCTGCCGCATGGATTTAGAAAACAAGACTAAAGAGCAACTTATTCTTGAATTAAAAGAATCACGGCAGGACAGGGAAAGCCTGCGGTCCCAACTCGACCGTATCATCGATATCACTGCAGGCATTATCTACATCCTTGACCCGGACGGTCACTTTGTTTTTGTCAATAATGCAGTCGAGGATATCCTTCATTATGATTCGGAGGAATTGATTGGACAACATTTTTCCCTAATCATGCCGCCGAACGAATATGCGCGGGTGAGCAGGCTGTCTGTGCTGCCGAATTTTAAAGGTAAGAAAACCGGCGGTGAAAATGCGCCAAAACTGTTCGACGAGCGCCGCACCGGTCAGCGAAAAACAAAGAACCTTGAAGTGCAGCTTCTTACGAAATCCCAGAAGGAAATCAGGATCATGGTCGGCGACGTGACAGGCATCATTGCCGTGGAGGGCGCGTACGACCGAAGTCTTGTAGACGAAAAGAAGAGCAAAGCCGTGGCGTTTGTGGGAAGCCAGGGTCTGATTTTCGACATCACCAGGTATAAAAAAGCGGAAAAGAACCGGTTAATGGTTCAGCGCCGGCTGCTTGAAATTCAAAAGGTGGACGCGCTTGGAAGACTCGCAGAAGGGATTGCGCACGATTTCAATAATAAGCTTGCCACGATTTTGGGGTGCGCGGAGATGGTCAAACAGAACGCTGCATACACTTCGGCGGAGCTGGACGTTTACATCAATCCTATTATTTCGGCAAGCACGCACGCGGCGGATCTTACCGGTAAACTGTTTCAGTTCGCGCGCAACAGCACTCCCTTAGAAGAGGACATAAGTCTTCACGCTCTTGTACATGACATGATGCAGTTGCTTGAGCATACGGTTGACAAAAGAATTTCAATCAGGCATTCGTTCTGCCCGCAGTCTCCCATGGTACGGGGTGATTCGAACCAATTGCATAGCGCGCTTTTGAACGTCGTAATGAATGCATGTGATGCAATGCCGGAAGGGGGCAATCTTGTATTTGAGATTGCAGTATATGCGGACAATGACGCATTTATGAAAATGCATCCACATGCGCTTGATGATTTGCGTTATGCGCGAATTTCTGTGATAGACAGCGGCGCTGGTATGGACAAGGAAACAAAATCGCGGATGTTCGAGCCTTTCTTTACGACAAAAACCAGCGGTTTTGCCATGGGTATGGGGCTCACAAGCGTATTGAACTTCGTGAAAACCCACCAAGGGTTCATTGAGGTTGAGAGCAGACCGGCAAAAGGCACCCGGGTTGACTTATTTTTGCCTTTTACAGGGTTCGAACCACCGGTGTCGCTTAGCGCGGTTCCTGAAGGCCAAATCGTGAGGGGAACGGGCCGCATCCTTATCGTGGATGACGAGCATTCTTTTCTCGGCATATCGAAATTTATTCTCGAAGATCTCGGCTACAGCGTGGTCACTTGCTTAAATGGCAGGGAAGCGGTAAAATATTACCGGAAACATTATGCAGATATCAATCTTGTCATCATTGACCTCATGATGCCGGAGCTTTCCGGACGAGACTGTTTCAACGAGATGAAGAAAATCAATCCTTCTATCAAGGCAATTGTTTCGACCGGCTATGGCCTTAACCAGGAGGTCGAGGCTGTTCTCAAGGACGGCGCCTGCGATTTTATTCATAAACCTTTTGAGAGTGCAAAACTATCGCAGGTCGTTGCCAAGATTCTGGCTCCGGCGAAAAATTAACTAATCCCATGCTTCCCACATGGGGACATGCCGCATGAGATAAGTTTACTTTATATATTATATACTTTGCGTGGGATCGGGCACGCCCCTTATTATTTAACGATAAAACTCTTTATTTGCTTCATACCTTGGTAATTTAATTTTCAACTCCTCTGCCTTGCTCATTACGTCTTTACAATACGATTTTACTTCTTCTTGGTTTGAATGACTTACTAAAATTTGTTTTATAGGGGGCATAAACCTTATTATTATTTTCATTGCAAAACTCAAAAACCAAGGCGGTAAACTAAACATTTTAAGGTCGGGGCTTGCCTGTAAATCAACATTTCGGGCTTTTAGCAATGGCAATAATTCCTTTCCATTTGCAATCACATTTTTCCAATGTTTGGCTGACTGCGTTGCGTCTATAAAATTCTACGGTATGTCCTGCCTTTTCAAAAGCCCATCCGTACTGAGTCGATATTACACCGCGACCAAACATTAGAATTTTCATTTTTTTCTCTTTATTAAATTATGTTGAATAATTGTTTCATCCTTCAAAACCATTTTCATTTGCATTTCAGAGCCGCACGATGCGGCGGTCTTGGCGCAAACCTATAATTTTCATTCCGGCTTATTGCATCCGAACGTGCCAGGCATGCAGAATTTGCCGCATTGGCGACATGACGGCTGCGAGCGAAGCGAAGGCGCCGACGGAGGCATCAGACGGGCAATTGCATAATGCTGTTGCATGCTGTAAACCGGCTCGCTACAGCAGTGTTCTTTTCCGGCGTGTTGTTCGGGATTCCCTCATTCATGGTGCGCTCTTTGTTTCGCACGCATTAATGCGCGATTGATTATTTATGCTTTTTGATTGTGCCGGATTATGCTGTTTGAGCGGCATAATCTGCAAGCTGATTGTTTAAGCTTGACGTCGTAAAAGGGATTGGCCCGTTTTCTTTATCAATTTTGACTTCATACGCAAGATTGTCAAAAAAAGAATCCATTCGTTTCTTACTGATTTCAACGGATAGGTCTTTGGATTCCTCCATATACCAATTCTTAATTTTGGTAACAATTTTTTGAAGGAATGTTTCCATATCAGACACTGTAATTGGATTTGCTTTCTGAAAAAGCTTCGTAGAACAATATTGACAAACTTCAAATCTGTTTTGATAAAAATACAAACAGGTAAGATAATAAACGTGGGCTTTGATAATTGGTTTTTGATAAATCCGCTGTGTATAATCTGTTTGGTGGGTAGGAATTGACAAATAATTAGACAATGCACGTTTGCATGCCCTAAAAAAATTCGATAGAGTTACCATATCTTTTGGATATTTTGAAACGGAAACGGCAAAAATCTTATCGTGATTTGAATGACCTGATTTGTGTTGAAACTTGTTCCTTCTTGAGCATTTGCCAATCCTTTCATTTCAAGATAATATTCTTCCGCCGCCCAGAAGGCGGCATGTTTGGACTTTTCTTGCGTGCCATTCTTCAGCTTCAATCCTAATTCATCAGGAAAGACACGCCGACTATCAATTCATTCGAGCCGGATTATTGAATGCAACGTATTGAAATTATGCTAGCATAATTTCAAGAATATCAATGCACATTATGCAGGTGACCCAACACGAAAAATCCAACCATACTCAAAAAAACTTATTTTTTCATAAATCCATCAATTTACATAGTTAACCATAAATTATAAAATAGAAATAAACAAACAATATTGCAATATATAATGGTGGGTAAATTTTGGAGAAAATCCGTCAACCATTATAGACTCAAAATACCTTTAGAACCCGTTTGGCAAACAAAAAGGGTGTGCAGCAGAAAAAAATATAGTGCAGCAGTCACTTTTTTTAAGGCTTTTTATGAGTTTTACACATAAAAACACCTAACTTATATAGCAATAGGAAATAAACGCCACTGTTTGAAAATAGCAAGCAGGTTCCCTTTTAATAGGGCTACCTGCTTAAATGTCGAAGCTTATGCAGTTAAATCGATCGCTTTGCCTACTCCTTCAGGAGAAGCAGATACTGGTGCGGATTGTTGCTGTTGCGCAGCAAGTTTTCGGACAGCTTGTTGGTCGCCTTTCGCAGCTTCCTGTTTAGTAACCGTGGCTGTTTCCGTGGCTTCTTGCGCAGCATTGCTTTGCGTTGTTTTTAGCGAAGAAACGGCGCTTAAACTGGCATTAGCAGACCCTGAAGATGCCTGGATGTTCATAGTTCCTCCTTGAACGTGTTTTCCTTCCGTGCTATTGTTGGCTAATTTTAAGAAGCGAAGCAGACAATAGAATGCACATTATTTATATATCGACCCGATTTTGTTAAGACTTTAATTAATTTTAGTTTATCCAGTATAATGAAAGAGTGGATTCACAATAAACAAGGACATCTCCATGAAAAAATTAGCGTTGCTGGGAGTTTTGTGTTTTGCCTTAAGTCTGCCTGTGGTTTCTGCGACAGTACAATCAAACCCTTCCGGATATCATCTTGTCGATAGCCTGAAACTTGGCGGTGAAGGCGGTTGGGATTTGTTAGAGACGGATACTGCTGCACACAGACTCTATATTTCACGAGGCACCCGTGTCCAGGTTGTCGATTGCGTAAAGGATTCTCTTGTGGGCGAGATTCCAAATACGAACGGTGTTCATGGCATTGCGGTTGCACCGTTTGCCGGAAAAGGATTCACAAGCAATGGGAAAGATTCAACGGTCACTGTTTTTGATCTTAAGACTTTAAAACAGGTAGCGGTAATAAAACTGCAGGCAAGCAAACCCGATGCTATTCTTTTTGATGAAGCAAGTAAACGTGTGTTTGTTTTTAACGGCGGAAGCAATAATGCGGTGGCCATCGACGCTGCCAGGAACACGGTGGTCGGAACCGTTTCTCTTGAAGGTAAACCTGAATTGGCCGTTGCCGACGGAAAGGGCAAGGTTTTTGTCAATATTGAGGACAAAAGTCAGGTTGCGGAATTTGATGCAATCACCCTTAAGGTAATGCATACCTGGTCGCTTGCACCTGGAAAAGAACCGAGCGGAATTGCCATTGATCGTTTGCATCGGCGAATATTTTCCGTTTGTTCCAATAATCTCATGATCATACTCGATGCCGATTCCGGCAAAGTGCTTGGCCAGGTTCCCATCGGAAGCGGCGTAGATGGCGCAGGCTTCGACCCTTCATCGCTTTTTGCCTTCAGCTCCAACGGCGAAGGAACCTTGACGGTTGTTCATGAAGAGTCTCCTGCAAAATTCAGCGTTGTGGAAAATGTGACAACGCGAAAAGCCGCCCGCACAATGGTTGTCGACGAAAAGACACATCGTATTTATATGCTCTCTGCACAATTCGGGCCAACGCCCGCACCAACACCCGAACATCCGCATCCTCGGGGAGCAATCATACCCGGAAGCGTAACACTGTATGTTGTCGGTCGGTGATAAAAACCATGTCGCAAGAAATTGTTGAAAAAAATATGGAAAAAGTGATTACACCAAATCAAGATACGTTCAGTAAAGTACCGGAAGTTACGCTTGTATTTTGGATCATGAAAATTCTGGCAACGACATTGGGCGAAACCGGCGGCGATGCGGTATCGATGTCCATGAACCTCGGTTATCTTGTAAGTACCGGAATATTCGGGGTTCTCTTTTTGAGT
>Ga0182027_10015641_pt1 | contig 10415 bp, 3 predicted proteins | sample 712E1DmetaG_FD_121300 | JGI IMG/M metagenome (GOLD analysis project Ga0182027, IMG submission 121300) | Permafrost microbial communities from Stordalen Mire, Sweden - 712E1D metaG (Illumina Assembly) | ecosystem: Environmental > Terrestrial > Soil > Wetlands > Permafrost | place: Sweden... | reverse complement strand
TCGTGTCTAATATGGCAATTGAATTACAGAATAGTTGGTTTGATTTGAAAATGAATAGAGTGGTTTATACTGTATTGAAAGTAATATTCTTGGGAGGTCAAGAGTAATTCTAAAGGAATATTCAGATTACACGGGCGGGGGAGAATCTGGATTTAAAAAAACAATGAAAGGAAATTTATTGTAATTGTAGCACTTGTAATTATTTATTTTAGATCGGCGCAAAGACCATGCATTCAAAGCACAAAATTGGTTCACTAAATAAATTACTTTTGGGCCATAAATTATTTAGGCATATATACAGCTATTTTGAAAATCCGTTTTGACAATTTCTTCATCTCGCATTATTGCATAAGGAAAGGTGAAGTTGAATTCTGAAGATAAATCCAAGGAGAAACCTGAACTTGTTATTGTATTCATTAAATTGTTTTGAAAGAGCAATCCCTGTTTTCTAAATCGATGATCTCATCCACAGAATTATTCAAATGGAGGCATATGGCTGATTGGTGTTTATATTGTGAGGCAGTAGACAAAGACGGGACATGTTATCCTATGACACCGAGTATCGTGATGTTGAATGTACCCGATAAGAAAGTTTTAAGCAGAACAAATTTGTTTTGTTTTCTCAGAAAACACTACTCCAGAAGTAGCCTCAAACCACTCAAAAGTATAACAACCAGTCAAGGGTATTGGCGACTGGCTGCCAAATGGAGTCGACCAGTAGTATATGTATTAAAGCAACTGGGTTTTCTGAAGAAATACTATAAGCACAATTACCAATTGATCTCACTCGCGCAAGAAATACCAGAGGATTTGAAGAAGGCATCCAAAGCTTTCAAAGAAGTGTACTTTATCGGATTCTTTGATTGGACTGGAAAAAAGGACTCGTCTGGAATGAGGGAGGAATTTTTCACCAGGTACCCCGACATGAGAGAAGATGTAATAAGCAAAGTAAATCCGGAATCCTACGAAGCTCCATCCAAAACAACGAACTTGCCTGCGAGCGCTTCTCGTTCAAGTGACGCTGCTGCTAATGAGGCAGCCGAAGCCGCACCCATTGGAGCGGAAATCAAAGGGAACTGAGTGCTGTTGTGCGATCCTGCAAGTGAGAAGCCCGATCCTGAAATTAGCAAAAGAAAAAGATTTCCATGTAATGTTGATTCAACATTTTTTCCATAGAAGGATCTTCAATGACTGTTGAGCTTTGGATGGGCGAGGAATTTGAATTCGGGAAAGAAACGAATGCTTTAGCCGTATTTCTCGAAAACATGGTTTCTATATACGGCTCGGACGAGGACCATTACATGGTATTGGCCAACTTCCTGGTCAATTCTAGCCCCATCGATCTGGCCGTCATCAAGCGGAATCGGGTTTTTGTAATCGATCTGAAAGAGGTCGGCGGACCGGTAAGTGGAGGGGAGAATGGGAACTGGACCGTTATCTCGCCAGGAGGCCACGCTGACAGGCTGAAAGGTGGAGCGCATGGCAATCCGTTTCTCCAAGTAAAAGATTATAGAATTGCGATGTTCAGATTTCTGGCAGATAACCAGGCCAGGTTTCTGAAACCTCGTACCGGAGAATTGCCACGTTGGGATCGAGTTACGGGAGGCGTCGTGGCTTTATCTCCAACGATGTTCCCGGGATCCAAATTCGATCTCCCCAAGAATCTTTGGTTCCGGGTTGTAGGTTTGGATGAACTGCATCTCACAGTTTATCGGGATCGTACCCCTGAAATCAATTTGCTGAAGGAAGAGATGCAACGACTGGTGCAGGACGTACTTCATTTGAACAAAATTCCCTTGGAGCGTTTGATCAGACAAAAAAGTGTGCCAGTATCGAAAGAAACCTTAGGTGAAGTTGCTATCTCTCAAAATTCTGAAGAAGAAATTGCAGCCCAATCCGACCAACCAAAAGGATCCAGCCTTCCGGCCTCTCCGGAACCCGCCTGTCTGGTATGCACGATCACCGGATCACATTGTGATGTTCCGCTCAAAAAAGGCAAATTGCTGGAGCTTAGGGCAGAAACGAATAACGCATCGGTCATCCTGAATGTCGGTGGCGATGAAACTTCCGAAGTGCAGATCAATGAAAATTGGAAACCGATCATCGAGCGCCTAGTTAAAACCTCACAAACTGAAAACCCGGTAACCATCGCTTTTCATCACCTGCGTCGAGATGGTCTCAGGCTTTTTGCTGAGCCCGAGAGCTTGATGATCCTTGAACCTGATTGGCTTATCAATGTGACCGATCTTACCAAGGTGGAGTTCTGTCATCGACAACTACTTCTGGAACGCTACCTACCATCGACATCCAATGAAGCAATGATCCGTGGTAATGTCGTTCACCAGCTATTTCCGGCGATCTGGAACAATCCCAACCCAAGAAACTTAGTATTGCAAAAATCAGAGGCCATCGCCGGCCAAATAACTAGCATGGCCACTTCCGGAACGGATCCAGATGAAATCAGTAAGGCCGTGGATCCACATATCGAGCATTTATCGGCTTGGGCCAGGAATCGCTCTCGTACGAGTACGCTCCGCAGTGAGACATTCGTGTTATCCCCAGCAGTGGGCATGAAGGGAAGAATTGATGCACTCTGGGAGAAACTCGAGCATCCAGTGATCCTGGGGGAATTGAAGACCGGGAAGAGCCAGGGTGGGGCTGCCAAGCCCGAACATGAACTGCAGGTCATCTCTTATGCTTTGATGCTTTTCGCACGGGGGGAGATTCTACCATCGGATCTGATCGCGATCCTGTTATATAGTGGCAATCAACAATTGGGCGATGATGGGAGAAATGTTCTGCGGCGTATTGATCTGAACCTGGAAAGATTCGCTCAAACCGTAGGGATCCGAAATGAACTCGTACTTATCGATTACACCGGGAATGCCCGGTTCGAGACAAATATCAATAAATGCCGGCACTGCAGGCTAAACGGCGACTGCTCCAGATTAGCAGAACTAAGGGAACAACCTGATCCAAGAGATATGGTTCTGATGAGTCCGGGTATCAATGGAATGCATGATTTCTCGCCGTCTGAAAAAAAGTTTTTTCAGCATTATGCCGAGTTGTTATTGAAAGAACTCCGAGCCGTCAAAAACAATCATGCCAATCTTTGGAATTGGTCAAAAGAAGAACGCGAACACGAAGGAAAGGCCTTGCGGATCAAGTCATCAATACCTTCCCGGAGCGAGAACAACAAAAGATTGCAATATCGCTTCCAAGCCAATAACGATAGAAACACGAGTGAATTTCGCGTTGGGGATGGTGTCATCATTAGTGGTTTGGACGGTCCATCCTCCGGGCGCGTCAGCCTGGGCAGTATTGTTGAAACAACAGCAACTGGCGTTGAAGTTTCTACATATGAAGAGCTTCAGTTTACGCCGGGGTGGTTGGATCTGTACACAGACGAAAGCTTGACCGAGCGTTTGTTTACCGGGTTATACCAGTGGATGGTTGGAGATGCCCATCAGCGACAACTTATCATCGAGGAAACCAAACCTTCATTTTCAGATCTGACACAATTTCCTCCTGTCCAGAGAGAAATGGGCGACCGCATTCTTAATCCAAAGCAAAAAGAAGCTGTCGCCATGTCTGTTAAAGCCCAGGATTATCTCCTGGTTCTGGGGCCACCTGGATCGGGAAAAACAACGTTGATCGAAAGTATCATCCGGACCCACCTGGGATTGGGCGAACGGATATTGATCGCGGCTGGGACCAATCGCGCCATAGATGAGGCATTGAAAAAGTTGATTCATACCGAATTCGGGAATCAGGTGCTTCGCTTGGGCAGTGAAACGACTGCCAGTCCCGAACTGGTTCCATACACTTTGGCCCAACTGATGAACACGGGTGCTATTCTTTCGGAGAGGGTGAATGAAGGCCGGCGAGCTTTAGAGAAGAAAAGCGTGGTCGGTGCCACCGTAAGCACATTGTTGTCCGGAAGCTATGAAGCATCCCTCGGACGATTCGATTTGATTCTTATTGATGAAGCTGCTCAATTAACAATACCGGCTACCCTTGGGGCAATTCGTTTTGCGAGGAAATTCATACTGATCGGCGACAATCATCAACTTCCAGCCGTGGTACAAAGCGAATCCAGGAACACCCGCAACCAGAAACTCGAAAGTGGCTCAATCATTGAAGCACCGTTGTCGTGTTCGCTCTTCGATACCCTGCGGCTTCGCATAGAGAAAAACAATTGGGACGGTCTGGTCACATTGGCAGATCAATATCGAATGAACAAAACCATCTGCAATATTCCCAGTTTGCTCTGGTACGGGGAAAATTTAAAACCTGCCAATAATGACATTGGAAACGGTAAGCTTCAAATCCTTAAGGCTCCGGATAGACATCCAATGGAGAATATTCTTTCCATTCATAAGGCGGTGATCTTTATTGACGTTCCATCGAATGAGATGGCAGGACCGAGAACAAATCTCTCAGAGGCAAGATGGGTGAGCAGGATCATTGGGAACTATGTAGACCTGGGACTCAAGGTCAGCCCCAATAAAGAGGAAAAGGAAGGGCAAGTAGGAGTGATTGCTCCTTTTCGAGCTCAGGTGGCTTTAATCCGGCGGGAGCTTGAGGAAGAATTCAAGCAGAAAATATCTCCGGATGTAATCCGCAAATTTGTCGATACCGTAGATCGTTTTCAAGGTAGCGAACGTGAGTTGATCATTCTTTCGCTTGCAACGGGTACCGGTCCGTTAAATGATCTTCTGCAGGATGAGCGTCGATTGAATGTAGCCATTACGAGGGCCAAGCATAAGCTGATCATTTTAGGAAATTATCAATCGCTTATGCAGGATCCTGCCTACTATAATTTACTCAAGGTAATTGAAGAAAATGTCGGCTACCCCGATTGGCTCATCGCAGGAAAGGGATAATTTGTCAGCGGCTCAAATCTTTAACGTGACTTAGTGCAGAGTACTGAGGGAAGAGGATAAACAGGCATGGCCAGGATCGAAATAATTAAAGAAGCAAAGGAAGACTCTCCACGCAGTGTGGAATGCCTTGAAATTCTCGTCTGGGGCGTCTGTGGTCACCAGGGCCAGGAATTTTCCATCGGGAGTGGAGCTAATTTCAACGCAAGCGGAAATTTTTGGCTTGAGATCCGTTACAGCCTCCAAGACATCCCCTTGTTCTACACTCGTAATATTTTGCATTATCTCGGACCACGTGACGTTGTTGGAATGGACGCAAATCTGCAGAAATTCCTGAATGAAGAATTTACCGGTTTCGGATTCGGGGATATGCTGCCGGAAACCAGCATACTGCTCACTCGGAGGAAATTCAGCTATCCCGATTCAAACGATGAAACCCACGAGTCTACAGATTACACTTTGAAGATCTCAGCGGATATGGGCGCAGTCTTTGGCAGCAGCCCTCCCGGAGAGCGTATGGTGGATTTTCGCTTCGAATATATTGAATTGGAAGAAGGCCTGCGCTTCATACGAGAGCTCATCCGTGAGGTTAGTGAGGCCGCTTCGGGTCACCATCCGGATCCTGCCGCCTTCCCGCCTGGCCATTCCGAGTGGCCTTTTGCACTCCGCCTTAATTGCCTGGCCTACGACCAGATTTCAACGGGGTATCAGGAATCTTATTTTTCCGATCCAACGCTTGCGGAGGCTTTCGATGGCTGGTTGGCAGAATTACCCGCCTCCGGGTATGTTCTGGATGCCGGCTGCGGTCACGGTGACCCAGTTATTGCACGGCTATTAGAAAAGGGGTTCCAGGTTACCGGTAGCGATCTCTCGCCGCTGATGCTTGCTCGCGCTCGCGAACAATTTCCTGCTGCGCGGTTTTGGGAAAAAGCCATCACAGAAATTGATGTCGATTCGATTTTTGACGGCGCTTGCTCTTTTTCTTCAATGCTTTATCTTGATCCAATTGATTTTTTCCATAGCATCTATCGCCTGTACCGGGCGCTAACGCCAGGAGGTCTGCTCTTTCTCTGCGGCTTCGATCTTCATCCAGGTTGGCGGGGAGAGCCTTACCACGTCGATCTAAACCACTGGATGTGGGGAGAAACCTACGGCAAGGATGAAACTGTACATTTCTTGGAGGAGCATGGGTATTTCAAGGTACTAAAAACCGTGGAAACAGGCACGGAAGCCGATCGGCAGGAGCGCATTGAGCGTTGGCGTGAACAGTCTCAGAAGGAATATGAAAAGGCTACAATAAATTTGCCACCCGAATTCCATTTGCCTGCCATTGAGATCTCCGCGAACCCCGCTCGCGTTGCTTACCCGTATATCGTTATCGCTCAAAAACAGGAGAAGTAAGTGATTCAATCTCTATACTTGCAGAATTAACCAATGAATCCAGGCAAGTTCGTATTAGTTCAGAATCGCTTTTCTGATTGGAAGAGAGATAATACCCATAGCCTGATGGGATGAATCGAACTATTGCCTATGAAATTTCGCTAAAACGTTTATTAGGCTGATCACTTGTGCAGGCAACAACATTGGAGATTGTGGCATTTGAATAGTGTCATCGGGGGATTGTACCAGTCCCATCTTCTTCCATCGATTTTGATGAAGCAGCCATCCGGCAGCGTGCCGATCGGGTCGGCAAATAGGTCGGAGAGGCAGTTTCAAGCCTGCTGGCAGAAATCGTACTCTCAATCGTTATGACAGGGCCGGAATTGGCCTTCCAGCCATCTAAAAATGCTCATCATTCTTCGGTCTCTTCAATGATGCCATCGAGACCGGATGGCATTCTAAAGGCGGCTGAGGTTGCCCAGATCCTTGGAATCAGCAAAGCGAAGGCATACAAGTTAATGCAGCAGGGTGAAATCCGTTCGATCCACTTCGACCTTACCACGCGGGTGCGCCGGTAGGATCTGGATGAATTTATCAAAACCGACATGAAATAGATCCAACTCCGGTTACACCATACTCAATAAAGCCGAGTGATCCACCAGGACGGTGATTCCCTCGTGCCCCATCAGCTTCGCCAGGGTATGCGTATTTCGGTGAAATCGCACAGCAAAACGGTGGAAAGCGCACACTCTGAGGGGAAATGTGCTGGCTTAATAATTGTACATCACGTGTTCGGATTGGACCGTATTGCTCGTAACTTTTTTTGAGAAAACATCGATTTTCTTAAGCTATTCTGTCGGCCGGCTACGCTTTTTATGTAATCTTTGAATGACTTAAGACAAAGCGATTACTACTTCGACTGAGTTAATAATTTAATCGATCAATTCAGCTTGATTATCGAAATGTTTCCGTGTGTAACGAGGGGATAGAAAAGAGAAAGCAAAATCAAAAATTCCAATGCCCCTGAGGTCTGCGTTCATGTCGAAAAAAAGAAAATCTTATGAAGGGAGAAATTGCGATTGATAAATAAATAGTGGTCAATAACGATCCTTGGACAATATTTATTTGAGGGATGCATGCTTCTTGGATTGTTTGGTCGTTGCCTGCCTCATTTGGCATTATAATTCTTAAGGAAATTCTCATAGTCAGAGAAACGTACCTCTAGAAATTTTGATTTTAAAGGTTCTGACATTAATCTTTAAACAATCGACCCATGTTTGCGCAATAGGGGCGAATCTACTACTCTCTGGCTTTCTTTCCACGATCACCCAGGAATTCTGGTTCCTTTCCAAGGGATGCAAGCATGGATAATCCTTTCTTCAGCCACCCCATCCTTAACTCCCCTTATGAGTGCCCTGCGCGCTATTGGGAGCTCGATAAGGATGGCCAACCCACCCAGCAGATCATCGAACGCCGCCGCGCCGCGGAGTTCATCACCCCTATCCCCAAACCACGCAGGCGCAGGCAAACCCAACCTCAGGCTGAAACACAAATAGCAATGGTCCTGGATGAGGGCAAAGGCCTTTCCACCAGCGAGCAGCAATATGACATAACCGGCAATATTAACTTGGTCAGGAACTATGTCGACCAATGGCGGATGATCCCTGATCCCAATGATTGGAAGGTGACACCGGAGACCGCACGACTGTTGACACACTGGCGGCATTACCAATTTGCCGACATCCGACCGTTCTTTTGCCAGGTGGAAGCCGTAGAAACATTGATCTGGTTGACGGAAGTCGCGCCTAAAGGGGGAAAGCGGGAGAAGGAGCTTTTAGAGCGCCTGGAAAGCGCCAGCAATGAGGCCAACCCGGGCCTCGCCCGCATCGCGTTGAAGATGGCGACTGGCTCGGGCAAGACGACCGTCATGGCGATGATCATCGCCTGGCAGACCATCAATGCTCTGCGCTATCCCACCAGCAACAGGTTCACGCGCGGCTTCCTGGTAATGACACCTGGCATCACCATCCGCGATCGGCTGCAGGTTTTACAGCCCAACGACCCGTACAGTTATTACGACAGCCGGGAACTGGTGCCAACCGACATGCTGCCGGAGCTTGGCAAGGCAAAGATCGTCATTACCAATTACCACGCCTTCATGTTGCGGGAACGCCTCCCGATCTCCAAGGGAGGGCGATCTCTGCTGCAAGGACGCGGCGAAGAGTTGAACACGCTGGAAACCGAAGGACAGATGCTTCAGCGGGTGATGCCGGAATTGATGGGTATAAAGAACATCCTGGCCATTAACGATGAAGGCCATCATTGTTACCGGGAGAAACCTGAAGAAGAAGATGAACAACTAACCGGTGATGACCGCGAAGAAGCCGAGGCAAACAACGCCGCCGCGCGTGTCTGGATCAGTGGCCTGGAAATCGTTAGCGAAAAGCTTGGTTTGCAAAAGGTGATCGATCTTTCGGCAACGCCTTTCTTCCTGAAGGGATCGGGCTACGAGGAAGGATCGATCTTCCCGTGGACAATGAGCGATTTTTCGCTGATGGATGCCATTGAATGCGGGATCGTTAAACTGCCGCGCGTGCCGGTAGCGGACAATATTCCCGGTGGGGATATGCCCAAATTCCGCAACATCTGGGAGAATGTGCGCAGCAAGATGCCCAGGAAGGGGCGCGGGAAAGCCAAGGATCTGGACCCGCTCAGCCTGCCGGTGGAACTGCAAACTGCCCTGGATGCTTTATATGGCCATTATGAGAAAACGTTCCAGCTCTGGCAGCAGGCCAGCATCAGCACACCGCCCTGCTTTATCATTGTCTGCCAGAATACCTCCATCTCGAAGCTGGTGTATGACTTCATTTCTGGATTCCAGCGGAAGAATGAGGACGGTTCGACGGAATTGGTTCAAGGCCGGTTGGAATTGTTCCGCAATTATGATGAGTATGGCAATCCGCTGGCACGCCCCAACACCCTGCTGATCGACAGCGAGCAACTGGAGTCGGGCGAGGCGCTTGACCAGAACTTCCGCTCGATGGCCACGGACGAGATCGAACGCTTCCGGCGTGAGATCATCCAGCGCACCGGCGATCAGCGCCAGGCGGATAACATCACGGACCAGGACCTGCTGCGGGAAGTGATGAACACGGTTGGCAAACTGGACCGGCTGGGAGGCTCGATCCGCTGCGTGGTCTCGGTCTCGATGCTGACGGAGGGCTGGGATGCCAGCACGGTCACCCATATCCTGGGCATCCGCGCTTTTGGCACGCAGTTATTATGCGAGCAGGTGGTTGGGCGCGCCCTGCGACGCCAATCCTATGATTTGAACGAGTATGGATTTTTCGATGTCGAATATGCCGATATCCTCGGCATTCCCTTCGACTTCACTGCCAACCCGGTAGAATCCAAGCCACAGACGCCGCGTGAAAGCGTGCATGTGCACGCCATGCGACCGGAACGGGATGCGCTCGAGATCCAGTTCCCACGGGTGCAAGGCTACCGGGTGGAGTTGCCGAACGAACGCCTGGAAGCCAGCTTCAATCCGGATTCCACCCTGGTATTAACCCCTGACTTGGTCGGCCCTTCCATCACCAAGAACGCTGGCATCATCGGCGAAGATGTGGACTTGAGCCTGAAACACCTCGAAGATGCCCGCCAATCGACCCTCCTGTTTCATCTTACCAAGCGGCTGCTGTACACGCATTTCCGCGACCCGGACAAGGAACCGGAACTGCATTTGTTCGGGCAGCTCAAGCGCATCACCAAGCAATGGCTGGATAATTACCTGGTCTGCCAGGGTGGAACCTACCCGGCGCAGTTGCTCTACCAGGAATTGGCCGATATGGCCTGTTCCCGCATCCATACCGCTATTGATCGCCATTTTGAGGGTGCCCATCCCATCCGCGCCGTGCCGGACCCTTACAACCCGACCGGTTCCAGCCTGCATGTCAATTTCTACACCTCCAAAGCCAGCCGCTGGCAGACCGACTCGTGCAAATGCCATGTCAATTGGGTGGTGCTGGATAGCGACTGGGAAGCGGAATTATGCCGCGCGGTGGAATCTCATCCACGTGTGCGTGCCTATATTAAAAACCAGGGGCTCGGGCTGGAAGTGCCCTATCGATACGGCTCGATCATGCGCAAATA
>Ga0182027_10015640_pt1 | contig 10415 bp, 7 predicted proteins | sample 712E1DmetaG_FD_121300 | JGI IMG/M metagenome (GOLD analysis project Ga0182027, IMG submission 121300) | Permafrost microbial communities from Stordalen Mire, Sweden - 712E1D metaG (Illumina Assembly) | ecosystem: Environmental > Terrestrial > Soil > Wetlands > Permafrost | place: Sweden... | reverse complement strand
TGCAGGTGGTCGACGCCTCCAACCTGGAGCGCGGGCTGTACCTGACGCTGCAATTGCTCGAGCTGGGCGCGCGAGTGGTGCTGGATCTCAACATGATCGACGAGGCCACCGCGCGCGGGCTGCGCATCGATGCCCCTAGCCTGGGCGAACGGCTGGGGGTCGAGGTGGTCCAGACCGTCGCCAACCGCAACCAGGGGAGCGACGAGATTCTGGCCGCGGTCGAGCGGACGCTGGCGCGGCCCAAGCCGCCCATGGGCCTCAAATACGGGCCGGATTTGGATGCCTTGGTCGAGCATCTGGCCGGGCAATTGGCCCAGGCCAATGGCGCGGCGCGCAGGTTTCCCCTTCGCTGGGCGGCGATCAAGTACCTCGAAGGCGACCGCGGCGTGCGCCGCTGGCTGGCCGAGGAGGTCGAGGGCGGCGCCGCGATCGAGGCCGACGCCGCCCGCCGCGCCCGCGCCCTCTGCGAGCGCCAGGGCGACACGATGGAATCGCTGATCGCCGAGGCGCGCTACGGCCTGCTGGCCGGCGTCTACAACGAGACGGTGCAGCGCGAGTTCTCCGCCGAAAAACGCCAGGAGATCAGCGAGTCGATCGACAAGTTCATCCTCAACCGGTACCTGGGCTTTCCGATCTTCCTGGCGCTGATGTTCGGGATGTTCCAGTTCGTCTTCTCCCTGGCCGTCTACCCGATGAACTGGATCCAGGGGGGCTTTCACTGGCTTTCGATGCTGATCCAGGCGCACCTGGCCGCGGGGCCGCTACGCTCGCTGCTGGTCGACGGCGTGATCGGCGGGGTCGGCGGCGTGCTGGTCTTCATCCCCAACATCCTGCTCCTGTTTTTGGCCATCGGGCTGCTCGAACGCAGCGGTTACATGGCGCGCGCGGCGTTCATCATGGACCGCATCATGCACAAGATCGGCCTGCACGGACGCAGTTTCATCCCGCTCTTGACCGGTTTCGGCTGCTCGGTGCCGGCGATTATGGCCACGCGCACCCTCGAGCACGAGAAAGACCGCCTGGCGACGATGATGGTCGTGCCGCTGATGTCGTGCAGCGCGCGCCTGCCGATCTACTCCCTGCTGATCCCGGCTTTTTTCAAGCCCGAGTACAGCGGGCTGATCTTCTTCCTCATTTACGCCATCGGCATCGTGCTGGCGGTCGTGCTGGTCAAGCTGCTGCGCGTCACGGTGCTCTCCGGCGAATCCACGCCGTTCGTGATGGAACTGCCACCCTACCGCATGCCGACGCTGCGCTCGATCCTGACCGACATGATCCAGAAATCGTATCTCTATCTTCAAAAAGCGGGGACCGTCATCCTGGCGCTTTCGATCGTGCTCTGGACGGCGACCAGTTACCCCAAAAAGAGCCATTACGAGATCGACGCCAGCCCGCGCGCGGCGCAGATGAGCCCGGCCCAGCTTGGCGCCGCGCGCGCCTCCGAGGGCCTGTCCTATAGCGTGGCCGGGCGGATCGGCCGGGCGATGGAGCCGGCATTCCGGCCGCTGGGCTTCGACTGGCGCATCTGCACGGCGCTGATCGGCGCGCTGGCGGCCAAGGAAGTCTTCGTCGCCCAGCTCGGCATCGTTTACTCGCTGGGCGACGGCGAGCAATCGGTGGCCGACCTGCGCCATATCCTGAGCGCGCATTATCGGCCGCTGGTCGGCTTCTGCATCATGCTTTTCTGTTTGATCACGTCGCCGTGCATGGCGACGGTGGCGATGATGCGGCGCGAGAGCAACTCCTGGAAATGGCCGCTGCTCCAGTTTTTCGGCCTGACCGCCTTGGCCTGGCTGCTGGCGCTGCTGGTTTACCAGGTCGGCTCGCTGCTGCACCTGGGAGGTTGAGGCGCATGCACGCTCAAACGATCGCAACTCTCGTCTGATCGCGGCCGCCGCGCTCTACCTGGCTTGGCGCTGGTGGCCGCGCCGCGCCGCGCGCCGCCGGACGCCGGACCCCTGTTGCGGCTGCTCGGGTTGCCCGCCGGCGCCCAAGGGCGAACGCCCGGATGGCGGCCGATAGGTTTTTTCTTTAACAATTGCCCCGAAATCATGTATTCCTGAAGTCAGGTCGCGCGGGGCGCGATGGGATAGGCTTGCATCGTGCAGAGGGAAAATTCATGGCGCTGATTGCATGTCCCGACTGTCATGCTCAAGTTTCCGACAAGGCTCCCTCCTGTCCGAAATGCGGTCGGCCCATCGCCCACGCGCAAGAAAGGCAGCCCGAATCGGAGCCGGAGACCATCCTTTATCGGGGTTCGCCGGTCATGTTCCGCAACAGCCCGATCTCGTTCATGATCTACATCCTTATCTTCGTCATGGGCTCGTTCATCCTGTATCAAACGCATCAGGGTCATTATGGTTTTTATTCGGAGATGACCCCTATATGGATGATCCCTTTCGGCATTAGCTTGATCGTCCTGCTGCGCTGGTGGCTGACCTGCATCAGTATCCGGCTGGAGATCACCAATAAGCGTGCGAGATTCCGCACGGGTCTGCTCAACAAGAGCTATATTGAGTTGCGACACAAGGATATTCGGAGTGTCGTGGTCCGCCAATCCTTCATTCAGAGGATGATGGGGGTGGGGACAATCGAATTATCCAGTTCCGCTGAGGATGATTCTGTGATTTCGGTCAGTGGGCTTCGTGATCCACAGAAGGTCGCCGAGATTATCCAGCAGCATCAGGAATAAGGAATCATGAGCCGGATCTTCAGCCTGGTCGTCATCATCATCCTAGCGGTGCTGTCTTTCGTGGAAGTCGGCCGATACCTGGCGGCGCGGCGCGCGCCCGAAGAGTTTCCGTATCCGCGCCGGCGTCTGGCGCGCCGCATCGCCGTCGCGATTCTTTTTTCTTCCATCGTTGGCCTGGCGGGCTGGTGGCCGCGCGTGTCGCCCTGGGTCGGGCTCGGCCTGCTGACCTACGTGCTGGTGGGGATGGCTTTGGGCCTGGCCCTGCTCTGGCGCGACCTGCGCGAGACCAGCCAGGAGGCCGTGGCCCACGCCGCGCGCCTCAGCGAGCAGACCGGCGAGGCGTTCATGAGCCTGCTGCGCCAGAAGCAAGCTGAAAAAGAACGCACCGGCGGCGAAGCGCATTCTTCCCATCCGGCGGACGAGCCCGGGCGCTGAAGGGATGCTCAGCAGTGTTGTACGAATGCACTCTGAAAGAGTGCGCATAATAAAGCCCAGGGTAACACCCTGGGTCAAGCGACACCTAAATCATCGAACCCCGATGGGGTTGTTGCCTTTTTGCCATGTCACCCTAAGAGCAAGATTAGGCAAATGAAATCAGCATTCTGCTTTAAAAACTTATGACTCCCAACAGAGCGATTCCAGGGCCGATTACCCTATGTCCGAACATACGCTGCCGGTTGGGGAAAGTCCATCATGACTTGGGAGCGCCCGGCGGGGCTGGTGGTCTGTAACCAAGATCTTGGCTGGCCAGCAAACACCACCACCGGGAAAGACTCATATCAAAGAATCTGATCGTTTGCTGGCTTATCAGTTGACGGTCGATGAAGCAGGCGGGCCAATTCGGGGAAACGATGCGAGACTTGGATGGCGATTCTGTGCGCAGTAAGGGGCCACTCTTACGGGTGGCCCCTTGTCGCCGCTTCCAGCTCTTTTCAGATTCACTCGCGGTTATAAATATTGGGTCCAGCGGGCGGCACTGACTCCGTTCTGGAGCAAAATGGCAAAGGGGGCCGTCTCGGCTAAAATGCCGGCGTCCAGCGTGCTCTGGCCCTGGATGGTGTAGTTGGTGCCCGCCTGCAAAAAATCAGCCAGGGGCACCTGGCTGATCACTGCACTCTCAAAAGTGTCATGCGTGCCGGGTGGTAGCGGATAGACCCCCAAGCTGGCCACATCCTGGCCATTTTGTCGGAGCACCAACGTCAGCGAGGTGGCCGGGTCGGTGGTGGCCGGCATGGCCCAGTGTACCTCCAAACCGCGTCCGGCGATGCCCGGCTCGTCTTCAGACGGCACCCAGAGCGAGAGCGGGCCGGGGTTGAACTCATAGGCGCCGATGTCGTTATGCGTGCCGTCGCCATGCGCGCCCTGCGTACGCCAGACTTTGCCACGCACGGGCAGGCCGGTAAAGTCGGTGGTCAGGGAGCCGCTGGTTACTCCAGCGTCGATGCAAGGTGAATCCGGCTTGAGGTGATAATCGTTCTGGCGGGCCTTGGTGATGTCGAGCTGAGTATCCGGCGCGACGTTGGCCAGCAGCGGGTCGGTATTGAAATTGCCCACGCCGCCGCCCGTCCAGCCCTTGATGCAGGAGTAAGCCGGGGGCGCACTGTCAAAATATCCTGCCGTCAGCGAACCATCGCTTTGCCAAAGGATGTTGTTGAAGATCGCCCCGTAACAATGTGCGAGTCCACCGCCTATCGTTTTGCCAGTCGAGTTATGGATGAGGTTATCCACGATCGTGTTATTGCGGATCGTGCCGCTGCATATACTCATTCCTCCACCGCTCCCTAATGAAGGATCTTGAGATGAGGTCTGCCAGCAGACGTTGCGGGCAATAATGTTGTTCTGGATGATTCCCTCACAGCCGATGAGACCACCACCGGCCTCGGCGGTATTCAACTCAATGATGTTGTTCTGGATCAACCCCGCGCAGGAATCGATGCCTCCACCAAGGGCGTGAGAGCCCGGAGGATAAGCTGGAACGCGGGCGTTGTTGCCGTAGATGTGGTTGTATTCGATCGTAGCCTTGGTGCGGTTGCCGCTAATGCCGGAACCCCCGCCGGTAATCGTAAAGCCAGCCAGTCGGCAGGTCGAGTCCTCGGTGCCGGAAAAACCAACAAGCCATGTATCATAAAGATCATCGGGCGATAATTTGATGATAGTCTGATTAACAATCGCTGGGTTAGTCGGGTCTTCAGAATGAAAATTGATATTAAAGCCCGCAAAACCCACTTGACCCACGTAAACGCCGGGAGAGACGATGACCTCATCTCCGTCACGAGCTATTCTGATGGCGTTTTGAATGTCCGTTGCATCGGCGGACGGCACATGGATGACCTTGGCATACCTGCCGCAAGCAAACCCAGAGAATAATAACATGACCCACAGACCCATTTGCATTTTTGTCCGCCAGTTCATTGTAAGATCCTCCTTCATGCGCTCCACCTCTTCCTGTCTTAAGGTATATTACTTTATTCTCAGATTGACCAGCGATTTGAGAGTCCCTACCGTCGTGTCGCTCACCCAGCTTCCGCCGACAGTGGCTTTATAGACCGCTGAGTCGACAACGCAGCCGCCAAAGTGACTGGGAACGGACGTATTGGGATTAAACACCAAAAGATCAGTATTAAAGGCATCCGTCCCAGTCGTGGCATAACTGTCTCCCCCGGGCGCCGTCGTATCCTCGTAGCTGGCGAAATAATAGGGTGTGTTTGGCTCCAGGATGATGGGCTGCTCCAATTTGGTAAACTCATACATGCCCACGCTGCAGGACGGGTCGCTGAGATCAACCTGTGCACTAGCGACGACCTCGGTGAGGATGCCATTCTCATCCAGCGGCGCGGGATCGCACCGCTGGATGATCAGCGTGTGCATCTTGCCATTGCCTGAAAATTTGTAGCGGCCCAGTTCGGTGACCATGAGAGGATTGCTCCCAGTTTTAAAGGTGATCCCGCGATAGCCGCTCCATGAGCCGGAGAAAAGCGAGCCAAGGCCCGTCGGCGACCCGAACAAGGCCCAATTGCGATCCACCCCGCCAACCTTGGCGGGGATTGAAAGATCACGGGCTGAACCGCATTTCCCTTTGATTCTGGGCATTAATCCACTAAAATCCCACCATGGATAAACAGAGCCGCCCCCTCAGCGAACTGATCGCCATGGAGCTGGTCGAAGAGTTGTTCAGCCACTTCTCGGCCCTGACCGCTCTGTCGGTGCGCCTGAGCGACGCCGCGGGCGAATTCATCATGGCCACGCCGGCCGAGATCGCCGACGTCTGCCCGCTTTGCACGCTGGTGCAGGGCCAGGACGAGGGCTGCCGCCAATGCATGGCCGCCTTCGCCCTGGGCGGCCGCGAGGGCCAGCGCTGGGGGACGCCGTACTTTTATCAATGCTGGCTCGGCCTGATGGAGTGGGCCGTGCCGCTGGTCATCGGCGGCCAGATCGTCGGCGTGCTGATCTGCGGCCAGGTGCTGATCAAGGAATCCGACGACCTGTTCTACGAGGGGGTGATCCGCCAGTGCCGCCAGCTCGGCCTCGGCATCGACCAGGCCAACGAGGCGATCGAACAGGTGCGCATCATCACGCCGCAGCAGGGGCGGGCCGCCGCCGAGATGCTTCAGCTCATCGCCAACCAGCTCAACCAGCAGAGCGCCCAGCAGGCCGAGCAGCAGCGCCGCCAGACCGAGCAGCAGCAGCGCATCGCCGAGGCGATCCACTGGTACAAGGGGGACGGCGACGGCCAGGAAGGCGTGCATTGCTATCCGATCGAGCTGGAGAAGCAACTGATCGGCCACGTGCGCCTGGGCGAGGTGACCAAGGCCAAGGAAATCCTGAACAACCTGCTCGGGGCGATTTTTTTCCGCGACATGGGCAACCAGGCGGTGCTCAAGGCGCGCTTGATCGAGCTGCTGACGATGCTCTCTCGCGCGGCGGTCGAGGCCGGGGCCGGACTGGAGGACATGCTCGGCGCGAACCTGTCATACCTTCAGCAGATCATCCGCTGCGAGACGATCGAGGACATGTCGGGGATCCTGATCGAGGCGCTGGACCGTTTCACCGAGGGCGTCTACCGCACGCGCAACACCGAGCAGCTTCGCGTGCTGGGCGAGGCGCTGGCCTACATCCGCCAGCACGCCGGCGAGGACCTCTCGCTGGAGACCGTCGCGCGCGTCTGCCACAAGAACAGCTCGACGATGCGCAAGCTTTTTCGCGAGCAGCTCGGGATGACCTTTTCCGATTATATCAACCGGCTGCGCGTCGAGCGCGCGCAGGAACTGCTCAAGGACCCGCACCGCAGCTTGGCCGAGATCGCCGTCCAGGTCGGCTTTTATGACCAGAGCCATTTCGGCAAGGTCTTCCGCCAGGTCTCGGGCTATACCCCGGCGCGCTTCCGGAAAAAGGTGCTGTAGCAAGAGGGAAGTCAGAAGTCAGAAATCAGAAGGAAACCGGTGGCCTCACAACGGCGAATGAAAATGTGTCCTTTAAGTCCTTTTCGTCCTTGGCCTATTTTCAAGAGATGACGATGACGATGACGAGCACGAGCACGAGCACGAAAAATCATCATGTGTAAATCATTGTTCACTCCTGTTTCGCGCGAGCGGCCGGTGGGGCGCTATGCGCCGAGCCCGTCGGGCGAGCTGCACTTGGGCAACCTGGCCACGGCGCTCGCGGCGTGGGAGGATTGCCGGCGGCGCGGCGGGATCTTCATTTTGCGCATTGAAGACCTCGACACCCCGCGCCTGGTGGCCAGCGCCGAGGCGCGCATGATCGAGGATCTGCGCTGGCTGGGGATCGATTGGGATGAAGGCCCCGACCTCGGCGGGCCGGCCGGCCCTTATCGTCAATCCGAGCGCGGCGGCCTTTACCAGGCGGCGCTCGCGCGGCTCGCGGCGGCGGGGCTGACTTATCTGTGCACGTGCAGCCGCAAGGACCTGCGCGAGGCCAGCGCGCCGCACGGCGCCGAGCCGATCTATCCCGGCCGCTGCCGCGCGCGCGACGCCGAGGCGCAGCGTCGCCATCCGGCCGGCGCCGCGGTGCGCTTTCGCGTGGACCGCGCTCCGCGGATTCATTTTGTGGATTTGAGGCTGGGGCCGCAGACCTGCGATTTGGATGCCGAGAGCGGCGATTTCATCATCCACCGCCGCGACGGGCTGTGGGCGTACCAGCTCGCCTGCGCCGTGGACGACGCGCTGATGGGCGTCACGCACGTCTGGCGCGGCGAGGACCTGCTGACCAGCACCCCGCGCCAGATCGCGCTTTTGCGGGCCTTGGAGTTGCCGGTGCCGGAATATGGTCACCTGCCGCTGGTGCGCGACGAGGCGGGCCGGCGGATGTGCAAACGCGATGGCTCGTGTTCGCTGGGCCGGCTTCGCGAGGCCGGCCTGAGCCCCGCCCAGGCGCGCGCGGCGATCCTGGACGCCACAAGGGATCGATAGGGGTTCTTGAAGGAATTCTCTCAATCGTCCTCGTCCTCGTTCTCGTCCTCGATTGATTGGGTTTTTTTCGATTACGAGCACGAGCACGAGCACGAAGAATCAGGACAGAATTTCTCAGAACCGCTCTAGTTGTTCATGAAGCCAGCGGCTTCAGAATGGTGAACGAAAATGAGTCCCATGGGTCCCATAAGTCCCACAGGTCCTATAGTTCCTTTTCGTCCTTTGATTATTTTCGAGAGAGCACGAGCACGAAAGAAAGCTCTCAGGGTATTTTATTGGGCGGAAGATTTCGGATCGGACATATCCCGCAGCCGGGCGGCCTGCGCGCGCGTGGCGGCGAGAAGCCGATCGAAGACTTCGCCCGCGGCGGGGAAATCGCGCAAGAGCGGCAGGTCGTTTTCATATCGCGACAGTTGTTTTTCGACGCTATCCTTCAAGTAACCTAGGAGATAGTTGAGCGAAAGGTAATTGAGGTTGGCCACTTCGGGGTCAGGGGTGCCGGGCTGCGGGATCCCCTCGAGCCGTTCCATGGCTTCGGCCAAGCGATCGGCGAGGGCGCGGTCGGCGTCGGCCATCGTTCGCAATTCGCCCAGGACGGCCTCTTGACCCGGACGCACGTACGGGCCGGCCTCCAGGACGTACTGGGCCATCGAGTGGTATTTATCGCGCAGCGCCGCATTGAGCGCGGCCAGGGCTTGTTCAAGAGCGGTCATATTGTTCAGCACCAATTCCAAAGTGTTATCCTAATCGTCCTCGTTCTCGTCCTCGATGATTCAAGATTACGACTACGACCACGATTACGAGCACGAGCACGAATTCATTCCAATTCCTTCAGTCTCTCATTCCGCAATCCGCAATCCGCAATCTACAATCCAATGAGCCTCAGGATCGGCGTAAAGAAGAAAAACAGCGCGAGGGTCGGGCCGGCGAAGAGGAGCGCATAGACGCCGTCCACCGCATCGACGCCCAGCGGCGCGTCGTCCTCGGCGCGGTCGAAGACCATCGCCTTGGCGATTTTCATGTAATAAAAAAGCGAGACGGCGCTGTTCAGCACGCCGATGACCGCCAGCGCGATGTAGGCCGTCGCCACCGGCGTCATCGCGCCGTTTTGCATCGCGCTGATCCCGGCGCCGAGCACGACTTTAAACAGCAGCAGCTTGCCGATAAACCCGGCGGTCGGCGGGATGCCGGTCAGCGAAATCAGGCAGATGAACATCAGCACAAACAGAAAGGGGGCCTTGAGCGCCGCGCCGCGCCAGCGTGAGAGCTCCGGGCTGCCCAGGCGGTTGATCAGCACGATCACGACCCAGAACGCGCCGAGGTTCATGAACAAGTAGACGAAGAAATAGAACAGCATCGCCTGGAGCGACTCGGCGCTGTAGACCGTGAACCCCATCAGGATATAGCCGGCGTGGGCGATCGAGGAGTAGGCGAGCAGGCGCTTGACGTCGGTCTGGCGGATCGCGGCGAGGTTGCCGAAGGTCATCGTGGCGACGGCGAGGATGCCAAAGAGGAGCGGGAGGTTTAGCCCCCGCGCCACGACGGCGCCGGTTCCGTAAAAGAGAGGCAAGAGCACGCGCAGCAACGCGCCGAAACCGGCCGCTTTGGAGACGACGGCGAGGAAGGCCGTCACCGGGGTCGGCGCGCCTTGATAGACGTCGGGGCACCAGAACTGAAAGGGGACCATCGCCATCTTGAAGCCGATCCCGACCAGCACCAACACAATGGTCAAGAGCAGCGGCATGATTTGCGACGAAAAATCAGAGATGAAAACAGCACGCCCGATGGAGTCCACCCTTGAGGTGAAAAAGCGCATGGCATCCACGATATCGAGCGTGCCGGTCATCCCGTAAAGGTAGCTGATGCCGAAGAGCATGACCCCCGAGGCGACGGCGCCGTAGAGCATGTATTTCAGGCCCGCCTCGGCCGAGCGGCGCTCGTGCTTGATGAACCCGGCCAGCACGTACGAGCACATCGAGAGCGTTTCGAGCGCCAGGACGAACATGATAAAATTGTTCGAGGCGACGAGCAGACAGGCCGAGAGGATCGCGCCGAGTAGCAGGGCGTAATATTCGCCCTGGCGGTATCCGGCGGTCTCGCGGCTGCGCATCGAGAAAAGAACCGTCGCCCCGCCGCCGAGCAAGAAGAGGAGCTTAAAGTATAGGGCCAGCGAATCCTGGACGATCAGGCACTGAAAGGCCATCGGGTTATTCGGCGGCGTGCGCCAGATCGCCGCGTGCGGATACCCCAAGAGCGCATAAAGCGCCCAGGCCGTGCCGACCAGCGCCAGCGTGCCG
>Ga0182027_10015639_pt1 | contig 10415 bp, 8 predicted proteins | sample 712E1DmetaG_FD_121300 | JGI IMG/M metagenome (GOLD analysis project Ga0182027, IMG submission 121300) | Permafrost microbial communities from Stordalen Mire, Sweden - 712E1D metaG (Illumina Assembly) | ecosystem: Environmental > Terrestrial > Soil > Wetlands > Permafrost | place: Sweden... | reverse complement strand
TACGTCGTTTGCGCAAGGCTACTCGACCTCGCGGCAGGGTGCCAATCCATCCCGCCACCCGGGCGGTCATCGGGTCGTGTACGTCCCGTGCGAGCCGTCGGCAAGCACGATGCGCAGCAGCCGCGTCTCGCGCCCCTGCAGCAGGCCGCGCAGGAGGCGCGTCTGCTCGGGGACCAGGTCCGGCGGCCGGAGCGTCGCCGAGTAGAAGCCGAAGATCGCCGTCCACGATTGGCCCAGCGCCGGGCGCACGGTCCAGCCATCCTGGTCGTCCAGGGCAACCTGGAGGGCGGGCGCCGAGGACCCGACGTCGGCCGGATGGAGCGAGAGGAGGCGCGTGGCGACGTCCATCTCGAGCGCGCCCAGCTGGTCGCCGACGGCGGGAAGCGGCTCCACCTCGCCGACCGCGCCGCCGGGGGGAACGCTTGCCGCGCGCTCGTCGTCGACCGTGGGCAGCCCGGCGGCGAGGGCCCGGGCCCCGGCCGAGGCGTCCGCGGCTGCCGCATCGGCGATCACGAGCCCGTCCCGATCGACCAGCAGCAGCGCGTCCGCGGTCCGCCAGGCAAGGATCGGCACCCGCTCGACGACGTGAACCCGGAGCGTCCCGGGCAGGGTCACCCGGACGTCGGCCTGGGCGATCGACGGGATCGCCTCGAGGCCGGCCTGCAGCCCGTCCGTCTGCAGCGTGAACGCGTTCGGGGCCGGACTGCCGAGCGCGAGCGCGGCCTGCAGGGCGGCATCGCTCGTCAGCACGACGCCCGACACGTCCGTCGTACGGACGCCAAACGCGGGCGAAGCGGCAACGCCCCAGGTGGCCGCTCCGGCGCCGACCATCACCAGGGCGGCAAGGGCCCGTCGCGGCGAGAGACGGGAGGACGCCCGCCGCTGGGTCGGGCGCCTGCGCGCGCCGTCCATCTGCCGAACCGGGAGGTGGCTCACCGCGGCAGATCCGCCGAGCTCAGCCGACGGCGGGGCACCGCTGCGTGGCGTTCCAGGGCCAGGATGACGATGCGCGCGCACAGGGCATCGAAGGGGACACCGCCCGCCGCGGCCGCCGCCGGGAAGAGGCTGATCGGGGTGAAGCCCGGGATCGTGTTGATCTCGTTCAGGTAGACGACGCCGGTCTCGCGATCCTGCAGGAGATCGACGCGGGCCATGCCCTCCGCGCCGATCAGGCCGAACGCCGCGGCGGCGATTCTCCGGCATTCGGCGGCGGTCGCTTCGTCGACCTCGGCCCGCGGCAGCACCCGGGCGGCGCCGGCGACGTACTTGTCGATGTAGTCGTAGAAGTCGCGACTCGGGATGACCTCTCCCGGACCGTGGACCTCGAGGGCGCCGGGCGCGTTGCCGAGGACGGCGACCTCCAGCTCCCGCGGGGCCGGGAGGCAGGGCTCCACGAGCACCCTCGCGTCGTAGCGCAGGGCGAGCTCCAGGGCCGGCGCGCGATCGGCCGCCCCCCAGGCGATCGACATCCCGACCGAGGACCCGAGCCGGGCGGGCTTCACGATCACGCGGCGCCCCGGCGCCCCGGCAGCGAACGCCTCGAGGTCGTCCAGGACGCCCGCTGGGTCCGCCGCCCAGCGCGTGGCGGTGACGTCGAGCCAGGGCAGGACCGGCAGGCCGGCGTCGCGGGCGATCCGCTTGAAGAGCGGCTTGTCCATCCCGATGGCCGACGCGGCGATCCCGGCCCCCGTGTAGGCAAGACCCGCGGCCTCGAGAATCGCCTGGATCGTGCCGTCCTCCCCGAACGGCCCATGCAGCGCCACGAAGACGACCGGCTGCGGGCGTGCTGCGGCGATTCCGGCGGTCGCCTCGCCGGCGCTCAACGGGCCCACGGCGCCCAGGCTCTCCGGGGCGTCGTAGGCCGCGCCGGGACGGCCGTCCCGGCGATGGTCACCGGGCAGGGCCCACCAGATGCCCGACAGGTCCACGAGGTGCTGGCTGACGGGATGACCCAGGTCCGCCAGCGCTTCGGCGATGGCGGTCCCGGAGACGATCGAGACGTCGTGCTCCGCGGACGGCCCGCCGTAGACGACGGCCACGGGCACGGCAGCCGCGACCGGCCCGCTCATGCCGGCACCCCCGCCCAGGCCGACCAGTCGCCGAGGAACTGGACCTCGAACGCGAGCGCGACGCCCGTCTCGCGGGCGACGGTATCGCGAACGAGCTCGCCGAGCGCACGGACGTCCGCGGCCGTTCCCTGGCGGTCGTTGAGGATCCAGTTGGCATGCTTCTCGGAGACCACGGCGCCGCCGATCCGGCGACCCTTCAGGCCGCAGCCGTCGACGAGCGCGCCGGCCGACGGTCCCTCCGGCGGATTCCGGAAGACGCTCCCGGCGCTTGGGAAGCCCAGCGGCTGGTGGGTCCGGCGCCAGCGCCGGATCTCGTCGAGCCGGGCGTGGATCTCGGCCGGGTCGTCCGGGACCAGGCGGAACGTGGCCCCCAGGATGACGTCCGCGGGACCGCCCAGCGGAGGGTGCTTGAAGCGGCTCTCCCGGTAGGCCAGGCCGAGGTCGGACGCAGGCAGGCTCGCCAGGCTCCCGTCCGCGCCGAGCACGAGGGCGGATTCGAGGATCGCGGCGATGTCCGAGTCGTGGGCCCCGGCATTGGCCCAGACGGCTCCCCCGACGTTCCCGGGGATCGCGAGCCCGAACTCGAGGCCCGAGAGGCCCGCCTCGGCGGTCACCGCGGCAGCCTTCGCCATCGGGAGCCCGGCCTCGGCCACGAGGCGGCCGTCGGCGATCTCGTGGCCCTCGGCCCGCACGTGGATGAGCAGGCCGCGCACGCCGGCGTCGGAGATGACCACGTTGCTGCCGCGGCCGAGCAGCGTGTAGGGCACCTCGCGCCCGCGGGCAAGCCGGACGATGGACCGCAGCTCGAACGAGTTGACCGGGGCCGCGTACAGGTCCGCCGGGCCGCCGACGCGCATCGTGGTGAACCGGGCGAGCCGCTCGTCGCGGGACGTGCGGATCCCGAGCCGGCGCTGGATCTCGGTCCCCAGCCGGACCGCGTCGAAGATCTCGCTCATCGGGACGCTCCCCCGCCCGCCGCGATACGGGCGATCTCCGCGGCCGACGGATAGGCGGATCGCGTGGCGCAGGCCAGCACGAGCCGGGCAACCGCGTCCGCCGCCGCCGGCTTCGCCGCCCCCCGCGCCGCCGCGCTCATCGCCAGGTGCGCGGCCGGGTCGTCGAGCAGCCGGGCGGCCCCCACGAGCGCATCGGCGTCAAAATCGGCGTCGTCCACGATCCGGGCGGCGCCGGTCGCCGCGTAGGCCTCGGCGTTGGCACGCTGGTGGCCCGCAGCATGCGGGTACGGCACGCACACGAGCGGCAGGCCGAACGCGGCCGCCTCGGCAAGCGTCGACGAACCGGCACGGCCCACCACGAGATCCGCCGCCGCGAGAGCAGCCGTCATCTCCTCGGCGAGGAACGGGAGCGGGCGGTACCGATCGCGCTGCTCCGGCGGCAGCGCGTCGCGGGCCGCCACCATCTCCGCCAGACCCGTCTCGCCGGTCACGTGGAGAACCCAGCACCGCTCGACCAGGCGCCCGAGCGCGCCCGCAACCGCGGCGTTGAAGCGACGCACCGTCTGCGACCCCCCGAAGACCAGGAGCAGCCGGGGTGCGGCCGGGATGCCCAGCTGCTCGCGGGCGGCTTCGCGATCGACCGCGCGGGTGTCCCGGATCGGCGTCCCGGTCAGGTAGCAGTTCTCGACGCCGAGGGCGGCGCAGGTGGCCTCGAAGCTGACCGCGACGACGGCCGCCAGCCGGGCTGTCGCCCGGGTGCTCCTGCCCGGCACCACGTTTCCGTCCCAGAGGACCGCGGGGATGCGGAGGACGCGTGCGGCGACGAGAAGCGGGATCGCGACGTACCCCCCCGTCGTGAAGACCGCGTCCGGGCGGTGTCGGGCCAGACGCCAGAGCGCTTGGGGAAACGAGGCTGCGAGCCGCAGAGGATCGAGGACGAGATGGACGTCACGCCCGGCGCTCCGCAGCGAGCGCAGGGCAAGCCGCGAGAACGGCATCCCGGTGCCGGCGACGATCCCCGCCTCCAGGCCCCGATGACCGCCGATCCAGGCCAGCTCAGGCGCGGCCGGCAGGGCGCGGAGCGAACGGGCGACGGCCACGGCGGGGTAGACGTGCCCGCCCGTGCCGCCTGCCGCGATCACCACTCGCATCCAGGAATCCTCCTTGCTCCGTGGTCTCGCGCGAGATTGCGAGCAGGATGCCCGCGCCGACCAGGCTGACGATGAGCGACGAGCCACCGGCGGACACGAACGGCAGCGTGATCCCGGTGACGGGGAGGAGCGTGACGACCACGCCGATGTTCACGAACGCCTCCACGCACAGGTAGGTCGTGATCCCCGCGGCGAGCAGGGCTCCGAACGTGTCCGGCGCCGCGAGCGAGATCCGCATCCCGCGCCATGCCAGGAGCATGAACGCGACCACGACGAGCGCACCCCCGACGAACCCGAACTCCTGGCCGATCACGGCGAAGATGTAGTCGTTGTGGGCGTTGGGGAGGATGATCCCGCCCGCCGCCGCACGGTCGCCCAGGCCGGCCCCGAACAGGCCGCCGAGCCCGAGCGCCAGCAGGCCCTGTACGCTGTGGAAGCCGGTGGTCAGGGCGTTCTGGAACGGGTTCTCGAACGCCTGCAGTCGTTCGACCTGGTATCCCTTCAGGAGAAGCGAGGCGGCCGCCACGGCCCCGCCGCCGAGGGCGAGGATCCCGAGCAGGTTGCCGCCCGCCACGAAGAGCATGACGACGACCGTGACTCCGAGCACGAACGTCGACCCGAGGTCGGGGGACTTGAAGACCATGACGAGGAACGGGGCGACGATCACGACGAACGGGAGGAGCCCTCCCCGGATCGAGCGGACCGCCGCGCCGCGCCGCGCCATCCAGTGCGCCAGGTACACGACGAGGGCCAGCTTGGCGAACTCGCCCGGCTGGATGACGGGCAAGCCGGGGAGCTTGAGCCACTGCGTCGATCCGCTCACCTCGACGCGCCACGGGGAGACCAGCACGAGAACGAGCAGGACCGCGGCACCGAGAAGCGCGGGCAGCGAGAGCAGCCGCAGCCACCGGTAGTCGGATCGCATCGCGACGAACATGCACCCCATCCCGAGGGCGGCCAACACGAACTGGGGACCCACCGTCGCGAGCGTGCCGTCACCGTCCGCGTACCCGCTCATGGCCGAGCTCGAGTAGACCATCAGGATGCCGAGCCCGGTGAGGGCCACGACGAGCGCCAGGACGACCGCGTCCGGAGCGTGCCGCTCGCGCGTGTCGACGGGCGCGGCGAGCCCACCCGAGGCGGCGACCCGTGAGACGGCGGACGATCGCCGAACGGCGGCCGTCGGGGCGGCGGCCGACAAACGCGTCGCTGCACCCGCGCCGGGTGCTCGGCGAATACCGCTGGCGGCCATCGTCAGCGACCCCCATCCGCGCCCGCGACGGGGGCGGCCGTGGCAAGCCGGGCGACCGCGACCTTGAACGCCCGCCCGCGTGCCGCGTAGTCGGTGAACTGGTCGAAGCTGGCCGCCGCGGGGCTCAGTAGGACCGTGGCGACAGTCCCCGGTCCGGCGCCGATCAGCAGCTCGCGGGCCAGCTCGTGCGCCCGGGGAACGGCCCTCTCGAGCGTCTCCGCCTCCTCGACGCGATCCAGGCCGGCGGCCCGGAAGAGCGCGGCCAGCGCCGGACCGGACTCGCCGATCAGGACGGCCGCGGCAGCCCGTGCCGCGACGACCGGGGCGAGCGCCCGCAGGTCGACCCCCTTGTCGCGCCCACCGGCGATGAGGACGAGCGGCGCCTCGAACGAGCGCAGCGCCGCCGCGACGGCGTCCGGCTGGGTGCCCTGGGAGTCGTTCACGAACCGGACGCCGTCCACCAGGGCGATGGGCTCGAGGCGATGCTCGACGCCCGCGAACGTGGCGGCTGCGGCCCGGATGGCGTCCGGCGCGAGCCCGAAGAGCAGCCCGACCGAGACGGCCGCCAGGAGGTTCGAGACGTTGTGGAGCCCGGGCAGCGGGAACTCCGCGACCGGCATCACGCGGCCGGACGGCCCGGTCCATGCCGGGCCCCCGCCGACGACCGGCAGCCGCTCGACCCCGGCGGCGGCGACCCAGCCGTCCACGACGCCGACCCCACCCGGGATCGGGCGATCCAGCCGGTAGCAGACCGCAGGCGCGGTGCCGAGGCCGGCGTACCCGCCGACGACCGGGTCGTCGAGGTTGAGCACGAGCGCCCCGGCCGGGTCCACCAGCTCGGCCAGCCGCCGCTTCACCGCCCGGTAGGCGGCCAGCGAGCCGTGCCGGTCCAGGTGGTCCGCCGTGACGTTCGTGTAGACGGCGACCGTGGTCCCCCGCGTGAGGCTCGGCAGCTGGAGCTCCGAGAGCTCCAGCACGACCCGGCTCGCCGCGCCGAGCCCGGCGACCCGGTCGATCAGCGGGACGCCGATGTTCCCGCCCAGCACGACCGGGTGCAGCGGGTCCGCGGCCAGGAGATGCGCGACGAGCGACGCCGTGGTCGTCTTGCCCTTCGTCCCCGTCACGCCGACCGTCGGTGCCGGGCAGAGGCGCAGCACGAGGTCCGGCTCGGAGACGAGCGCCGGCGCCGCGGGGTCGCCGGCCGCCACCCGTGCCGCGAGCGCGTCGAGCGCAGCCCGCAGGCGGGGCTCGGTGGTCGGGAAGCCCGGTGTGATCGTCGGCGAGAAGGCCACGAGGGCCGCCCCCGCCCAGGCCGATGCGGGGTCGATCCCCGGTCCCGCGACAAGGCGGACCGGCCGGCCCTCGAGCTCGGCGAGCCGGTCGGCGAGCGCGCTGCCCGGCTTCCCGTCGTAGACCGTGACGACCGCCCCCGCGTCGGCGAAGAAGCGCGCGAGCCCGACCCCCGTCCGCGCGAGGCCCAGGACCGTCACGGGCACGCCGGCGAGCGCGCCGTCGCGGACCGCGTCGAGGGTGAGCGTGGCGAGGTCGAACGGTCCCGGCATCGTCACTCCAGCCGCTGCAGCGTCGCAAGGAAGAGGGTGACGCCCAGCAGGCCGGCAAGCGCGGCCACGATCCAGAAGCGGAGCGTGATCTTCGTCTCCGGCCAGCCCCCGAGCTCGAAGTGATGGTGGAGCGGGCTCATCCGGAAGATGCGCCTGCCACCGGTGGCCTTGAAGAAGGCGACCTGCAGCACGACCGAGCCCGCCTCGATGACGAAGATGATCCCGATCAGGGGGAGGATGAGGATCTGGCCCGTGATGAGAGAGACGACGGCGAGCGTCGCACCGAGGCCGAGCGAGCCCGCGTCGCCCATGAACACCTGGGCCGGGTGAACGTTGAACCACAGGAAGCCCAGGAGCGCCCCGATGACCAGCGCACACAGGATCGCCAGGTTCGGCTGGGCGGGAACGTTGAGGAGGGCGATGATCAGGAACGCGACGTAGGCGAAGATGAGCGTGCCGCCGGCCAGGCCGTCGAGGCCGTCGGTGAGATTCACGCCGTTGCTCATCGCGACGATCGCGAACGCGGCGAACACGATGTAGACCCACGGAGCCACCGACACGGCGCCCACGAACGGGACCCCCACGGCCGCGATGGCATAGGTGCGCTGGATCTGCCACGCCGCGAAGACGGCCACGGCCGTCTGCCAGAGGAGCTTCTGGCGGGCCCGGATCCCGTCGCCCGTGCTCGCGTTGAGCCAGTCGTCGGCGAATCCGAGCAGGCCGACGAGCCCGAGCGCCGCAAGCGGGGCGAAGGTCGAGGCGTCGACAAGGTTGAGCGCGAGCGCCAGCACGCCGACGACCCCGATGAGGAGCACTCCCCCGGCGGTGGGCGTGCCGCTCTTGACCTGGTGCGACTCCGGTCCGTCGAGGCGAATCTGCTTGGCGAAGCCGGCCCAGCGAATCAGCCGGATGTAGGCGGGCATGAGGATCACGACGATCACGAACGCGAGCAGCATCCCCTGGATCAGCTCGACGGTCATGCCGTGATCCCGGCGCGAAGTACGTCCACGATGGCCTCGAGCGCGGCGCCACGCGAGGCCTTGACCAGCACGACGTCGCCCGGGCGGAGCAGCGACGGGAGGAGCGCGATCGCCGCCTCCCGGTCCGGCACGAGGTGAACGCGCGCGGGTGCCATGCCGGCCGCGATGCCCCCCTCGGCGATGCCCGCTGCGCCCGGCCCCACCACGACCAGCTCGGCGACGGCCCGGCCGGCCGCCTCGCCCACGGCCCGATGGCCCGGCACGTGCGCGTCGCCCAGCTCCAGCATCTCGCCGAGCACCGCCACCGGCCGACCGGGCAGAGAGGCGAGCACCTCGAGCGCCGCGAGCACCGCGGGCGGGGACGCGTTGTACGAGTCGTCGAGGATGGTGAGACCGGGCGCCTCGACGATCGAGCCGCGGTGGGGGGACGCCGCGGCCCACCCCGTCGCCAGGCCGGCGGCGATCGCCTCGTCCGGTAGCCCGGCCAGGAGGCCGACCGTCGCGGCGGCCAGCGCGTTGTGGACGCTGTGGCGGCCCAGCGCGACCATCTCGACGCCGAATCGCGCCGGGCGCGGGGTGCGAGCCACGAGGTCGAACGCCATGCCCGCGGCGCCGCGGCCGACGATGTGCTCCGCGGTCACGTCGGCGCCGTTCCCGAAGCCGTAGAGGAGGATGACCCGCGCCTTCGTGCGTGACCCGAACGTGCGCACGCGGGCGTCGTCCCCGTTGAGGATCGCGGTGCCGCCGGCCGGCAGCGCCTCGACCAGCTCGGCCTTGGCGTTCTCGATCGCCGCCATGCTCCCCGCCCGCTCGAGGTGAACGGGTGCCACGGCAGTCACGACGCCGATCCCGGGCCGGGCGAGCCGGGCGAGCGTCTCAATCTCGCCCCCGACGTACATCCCCATCTCGAGGACCACCGCGCGGTGCTCCGGACCGAGCCGCAGGAGCGTCAGCGGAACCCCGATCTCGTTGTTGGCGTTTCCCTCGCTCTTCAGCGTCGGAAGCGAGGCCGAGAGGACGGCCGCCGTCGCGTCCTTGGTGGACGTCTTCGCGAAGCTGCCCGTGATCCCGACGACGAGCGGGTCGAATCGCGCCCGCCAGGCGGCGCCGATCGCCTGGAGCCCGCGCAGCGTGTCCGGCACCCGGACGACGGTCACGTCGCCGAGCGCATCGAGCTCCGCGAGGTCGAGCGGGCGACCGACGAGCAGGGCGGCTGCCCCGGCCGCCACGGCGGCCCCGAGGAACCGGTGACCGTCGGTCCGCTCGCCCGGCATGGCCACGAATAGGTTGCCGGGCTCCACCGCCCGCGAGTCCACGGCGCCGCCGCGGACGGGACGACCGGCGTCGCGGAGCAGCGTGCCCCCGGTCGCCGCGACGATGTCGGCGGCACCCAGCGCGGGGGCGGGCACGATCGTCACGCCGGGGAGTGTCCCACAGGCGGGGCTCACGGGTGCGCGGTCGCGGCGGGTGCCGACGCCGCCGGCTTGACCGGCGGCACGTCGAGCGACTCCATCGCATCGGTCGCGATCCGCCGGAACAGCTCGAACGACTCGACCGCGTTCTCCACGTCGCCCGGGCGGTTGATGATCGGCCTCCCCTGGTTGATCTGGACGGCGATGACGAGCTGGGGCGCAGTCCGGCCCACGAACCCGATGAACGAGAAGTTGTAGACGTCCGTGCGGAACCTGCCGGCCTTGGAGTCCCAGATCTGCGCCGTCCCGGTCTTGCCCCCGACGAGGTAGCCCGGGATGAGGGTGCGCGACCGGTAGAACGGCACCACGTTGACCACCCGCTCCATGATCGCGGTCAGCTGGGCGGCCAGGGCGGGTGTCATCACGCGCCCGCGGTCGGCCGTCGTCGTCGGCGTGTCGCCGGTCGCCATCACCACGTGCGGCGTCGGGAGCGTCCCGCCGTTGACCATCGCGCTGTACGCGGTCGCCAGCTGGATTAGCGTGACCGCGACCCCCTGGCCGAACGACCCGTTCGCCAGGTCGATCTGCTGCCACGGCTGGACGGCCGGGTTGTGGACGAGGCCCGGCACCTCGCCGGCCACGTCGATCCCCGTCAGGGCGCCGAAGCCGAGACGCGTCCAGGTGGAGTAGAGCACCTTGGCGGCCTGCTGGGTGGTCCGGCCCAGCATCAGCGCCACCTTCGACATGACGACGTTGCGCGACCATGCCACGGCGTCCTGGAAGGTGATCGCGCCCTTGCTCCCGCGGTCGGCGTTCTGGACGGACGCCCGGCCCCCGTCGAGGCTGAGGCTGGCCTGGTCGTGGAGCACCGTCGTGCGGGTGACGACCCCCGCCTGCAGGGCGGCCGTCGCGGTGAGCAGCTTGAACACCGATCCGGGCTCGTAGACGCTCGAGACGACCGGGTCGATGAAGCGCGAGGGGTCGCTCGCGGCGATCGCGGCGTAGTCGTTGCCGTCGTAGCTCGGGTAGGTGG
>Ga0182027_10015638_pt1 | contig 10417 bp, 7 predicted proteins | sample 712E1DmetaG_FD_121300 | JGI IMG/M metagenome (GOLD analysis project Ga0182027, IMG submission 121300) | Permafrost microbial communities from Stordalen Mire, Sweden - 712E1D metaG (Illumina Assembly) | ecosystem: Environmental > Terrestrial > Soil > Wetlands > Permafrost | place: Sweden... | reverse complement strand
GAATTCGGCTACCGAATCCGGCGCCAACTGCACCACCTCGTTGCTGAAGCCCTGGTTTGAGGTGCCGTAGAAGTTGTTGTCTACGCCATCCAGAAGGTAGTTGGTATACACACTGCGCAGCCCGTTAATGTTGAACGCGCCCTCGCGCGCGCCGTAGCTATCCGACAGATTGCTCGGGCTGGGAACCACGCCTGTTGACAGCTCAACCAGCTGAGAGTACTCGCGGCCATTGAGCGGCAACGCGGCAATCTCCCGCGCGGCCACAACCTGGCCGTGTTCGCTGGAATCGGTTTCGAGTTGCGCCGCTTCCGCCGTAGTCGTCACCGTAGAGCTGGCTGTAGCAACCTTCAGTCCCACATCCACGCGCTGCCGCGCACCGACGGTCAGTTCGAACTTGGCCGTAGCCGGCTGAAAGCTCTTCGCCGTCACTTTCAACTCATAGGAGCCAATCGAGACGTCCACAAACCGGAACTCTCCCCGGTCGTCTGTCACCGCCGTCTGCTCCACTGCCGTTGCCGTGTTGTGCAAGACGACATTGCTGTGCGCAACCACTGCTCCACTGGGGTCGGTTACGGTTCCAAGCACGGTTGCCGTATCAAATTGCGCTTTGGCGCTGACTGCCGGAATCAACAGCAGAATGTAGATTGCAAACCGACGCATCACGATTTCTCCTCCAGTCAAATTAGGCTCCTCGTCACATGCGCAACAGTACGGCTGCGCTGACTGTCTCCGCTTGTCAGGTGCTGGGGGGCGGCGCCTTCGCGAGGACATGCGCGGGGAGGACGTTTCTTCTTTCAACCCATGTAGCCCGGGGTGATGAATTGTCAACCAATTTGCGCGAATGTGCCGCCTAAATGTGAAAAATGTGGTTTAAATCACCCCATGGTCGGGATTTTCCGGATTCCCGTAGGCGGAATGCATTTCCATCGGCCCGATAGCAAGTGAGAGGGCGACTGCGCGACATCGTCCCTTCAATCCCAATCCACTCAAGCAGATAGAACGTCAGAGCGTGTTCCGGCCGGACAACGGCGCAATCGCGTCGAGCGGCGCCGAGGGCAGCAAGTGGGCACGCGTAAGCACCTTGCGCGTGAGGCCCGTAAGAGCCATGCCCGCAGCCTCACGCAATGGAACCCAGCGGCGCTCACCGCCCGTCGCCGCCATCACCTCCACGTCGTCCTCAAAGACAGTGCGAATGCGCGCGTAGTAGTTGACCTGCATGATGGCGTGGCGGACCGTCATGCGCAGCTCTTCCGCAGGAACAGCGGGATCGAACAGCGTGGGCAACTCCCACATTCCCGGCATCACCGACACTTGCGCGGGCCGCTGTTCCAGCAGCACTTCGCGGGTTCCAGGCCCACTGGTGTTCGCGCTGCGGCTCTTGCCGCGAGCCCGCCCCGTGCGCACAGCGAGGGCGTAGGCCACTATGCGGCTCATCATCGGCGCCCGCCCCGGTGTCTTGTGCTCGCCGCGCGTTTTGCACTCCGCGGCCAACGGGCACACCAGACATTGCGGATTGCGGGGCGCGCAAACGGTGGCTCCCAGCTCCATCATCGCCTGGTTGAAATCGCCCGGCCGTGCCGGATCGAGAAGCCGGCCCGCGAGATCCTGAATCTTGCGCCGCAGTTGAGCGCCGCCGCCTTTGCGGCTGCCCGCCTCCCATCCGGCCACGCGGCACAGCACGCGTTCCACGTTGCCGTCGACAACCGCTACCCGCTCGCCGTGAGCGATGCTGGCAATGGCCGCCGCCGTGTAGCCACCGATTCCTGGTAGAACGCGCAGTTGCTCCGCGCGCTCCGGCAGATTGCCCCCAAAATGCGAGGACACAAACTGCGCCGCCTTGTGCAGCATGCGCGCCCGCCGATAGTAGCCCAGGCCGCTCCACAGCGCCAGCACTTTCTGCTCCTCGGCAAGGGCCAGTGAAACCAGCGTGGGAAAGCGCGCCATAAACCTCTTATAGCGTTCCACGACAACAGCCACGCGCGTCTGCTGCAGCATAATCTCAGAGACCCAGATCGCGTAGGAATCGGCGCTCTGCCGCCATGGCAGGTCGCGGCGGTTGCGCGTGTACCACTCAAGCAAACGGCTGCGCATCGCGGCGACCTTCGTGGGATCGGCGTCGAATTTCGGCATGGGGTCAGATTACGGCATGAGGCCGGCCACTCGCGCAATTCGTACAGAAGCCGGGGCCCCATCAGCACGAAAAGAGGGGCGCCCCATCCTTGGCGCGTTCCTGTTCCTGCCCCAAGGGTGGGATAGCACAAACCTCAACCCGCCTCATTGAATTCACCACGAATCGCGGTTGCCCCATCCTTGCGGCTTTCTTCCGCCGCAAGGGTGGGATAGCACAGCCCTGCTCTATCCCAGCAGCTCTCCGGCAATCTTCGTCGCGGCCTCAAGCGCCGCGTCGATCTGCGACTGATCTTTGCCGCCTGCCTCGGCAATCTCCGGTTTGCCGCCGCCGGAGCCGCCAACCAGCTTGGCCACCGCGCCCACCAGCTTGCCCGCCTGAATGCGCTTCACCAGGCCCGGCGTCACGCCGGCAATGATGGCAACCTTGCCCTCAGGCTGCGCCGACGCCAGCACCACCACGCCCTCGCCCAGCTTCTGCTTCAAATTGTCGACCAGCGTGCGCAACTGTCCGCGCTCCAGTTGATCGGCGCGGTGCGTGAGCACCTTCACGCCCTTCACTTCTTGAGCGCGGGCCACAGATTCGTCGAGCCCACCGGCCGCCGACTTCATGCGCATCTCTTCCAGCTCGCGGCGCAGGCGCTTCATTTCGTCTTCCTGAGCGGCCAGCTTCGCGCGAAGCCCGACGGAAAGATTGCCATCCGCCGAAACGACCTGCGAGGTAAACTGTGCCAGTTCAAAGTCGCGCCGGAACGTGTCCAGCGAGCCCATCCCGCTGATCGCCTCGATGCGCCTGACACCCGACGAGACCGACTCCTCGCTGGTCACCTTCAGCAATCCGATCTCGCCCGTTGCCGCGGTGTGCGTTCCGCCGCACAGTTCTGTCGAAAAACCATCCGAGAGCTTCACCACGCGCACCTTGTCGCCGTACTTTTCACCGAAGAGCGCCATGGCGTGGTACTCGTTCACGGCCACGTCAATGGGTACGTCTTCGAGCGTCTCCACGCGTGCGTTGGCCAGCACCTCGCGGTTCACAATGTCTTCGATCTCCTGCAACTCCTCGTCGGCCACCTGCGCGAAGTGCGAAAAATCGAAGCGCAGCCGGTCCGGGTGCACCGCCGAACCCGCCTGCTTCACGTGCGTGCCCAAAACCTGTCTCAAGGCCGCGTGCAGCAGGTGCGTTCCCGTGTGGTTGCGCTTGATGGCATCGCGTCGCTCTCCGTCCACTACCGTCCGCACCAGATCGCCGACCGCAAGCTCCTGCTTGAGCACGGCCTTGTGCGCGCGCACGCCCTGCACTGGCAGAACGCAGCCGGTAATCTCCGCAATCGTTTCGTTGCCATCGTTCGAGGTGAACCAGCCAAGATCGCCAACCTGCCCGCCAGAGTCGCCGTAAAAGCTGGTGTGGTCGAGAACGACCTCAACTTCATCGCCCACGGAAGCGGCTGGAACGCCAACGCCGCCTTTAACGATGGCCAAGACTTCGCAGTTGGTGGAGTTGAGCTGGCGGTAGCCCTCGAAGACAGTCTTCGGCAGATCGCGAAACGCCGGGCTGGCGCTTTTCTGGCTGCCGCCCTTCCACGAAGCGCGGGCGCGGGCCTGCTCCTCTGCGCGGGCGGCTTCGAATCCCTCCATGTCAAAGCCAATTCCCGCGTCGCGCGCCGCATCGACCATAAAGTCCAGCGGCAAACCGAAGGTCTCGTAGAGGTGGAAAGCGTCTCTCCCAGGAAAGGTGGTCGTTGAACCGCCTTTGGTAAATCTTTCGAGTTTATCCAACCTCTTGGATTCAAAAGAAATATCCTTTCCCTGACCCATCGATTCGAGCGCGAGTTCGTATAGGCGCTCTTCCCATGCTGCGAAGCCGGTCTTGAGGACACGATCAAATTGCCGCTCTTCGGCCTCAACTACCTGCGCAACTCGCTCGGCTGACTCGACGAGTTCTGGATATGCGTGCTTCATTAGATCGCGGACGGCATAAACCATCTGATGTAGGAATGGCTTCTCCTGCCCCTGGATGCGGCCATGGCGAATCGCGCGCCGAAGTATCTTCCGCAGTACGTAACCGCGCCCTTCGTTGGACGGAAGCACGCCGTCGCTGATCAGAAACGTTGCTGCGCGAGCATGATCGGCAATGATTCGCAGGCTCGCGTTCTCCAGGGCGTGGTGCTTCGGCCAGGGCGAGGGTGTGCGGCCCGCGTCTATCAGCATGACGCGCGCCTTTTGAATAATTGGGTCTTTAATTACCGATGCCTCGATTTCGCCTGGCGCGTTCGGAAAAAGAACAAGCTTCGCCGCCCGCGCTATAAGTGGCGTGAACAGGTCAGTTTCGAAGTTTGATATCTCGCCTTGCAGCACCGCGGCGACGCGCTCAAGACCCATGCCGGTATCGACGCAGGGCGCGGGCAGAGGTGCGAGCTTGTATGTCGTTGTGTTGGTAGAAGGGTCCACGACCGCCGAGCGATCGAATTGCATGAAAACCAGGTTCCAGATTTCGACGTAGCGGGCCTCGTCCTTGCCGAATGGGAGATCGACGCCCGGAGTCTCGGCGGCCTCAATCCCCATGTCGTAAAAGATCTCCGAACACGGCCCGCAGGGGCCCGTCTCGCCCATCTGCCAGAAATTATCCTTCGCGCCGTACTCGTAGACGCGCTCCTTCGGCACGCCTACTTCGAGCCAGAACTGCTCCGCCTCGTTGTCGCGCGGAACTCCGTCGGCTCCCTCGAAAATCGTCACGTAAAGCCGGTCCTTGGGAATACCCATCCACTCCGGGCTGGTCACCAGCTCCCAGGCAAACCTGATCGCGTCGCGCTTGAAGTAGTCGCCGAACGAGAAGTTGCCCAGCATCTCGAAGAAGGTGTGGTGGCGGCGCGTAAAGCCCACATTTTCAAGGTCGTTGTGCTTGCCGCCGGCGCGGACGCATTTCTGGGAAGTGGTCGCGCGCTTGTAGTCGCGCCGCTCCGCGCCCAGAAAGAGGTCTTTGAATTGGTTCATGCCCGCGTTGGTGAACAGCAGCGTGGGGTCGTTCAAAGGCACCAGCGAGGAAGAGTGCACGCGGCGGTGTCCCTTCGACTCAAAAAAGCTTAGAAACAGCTCGCGTATCTCGTTTCCCGAGCGAAATTGCATGGCTCTTTTAGTGTAACCACCTGCAGTGGGGCAGCCCCCACTCAAAGCGAGTCAGCAAGCCAGCGAGTCGGCCACCCCACCCAAGCAGAGCTTGGATGGGGCACCCGCGTCGCTCACTCCTCGCGTGTCTTGGCGTCGAGGTTGTCGAGCGCGGCCAGCGATTCGTCAGCCACGCCCCACTGGCGCAGGATTTTGTAGATCGTTCCCGTCGAAAACCCCGCCGCAACCAGCCGCCGCATCACGCGCGCCGTTTCTTTCTCATTTTCCGGCTTGCCGATCCGCTTGCGCTCCAGGTATTGGCGCGCCAGGGCCTCTTCATTAGCCTGGCCGTAGCGGGCCTCCAACGTGTCGGCGATCAGATCGGCGCGAACGCCCTTCAGCTGCAGGTCTTGTCGAACGCGCCGCTGCCCCAGCTTCTCGTTCTCCTGGCGCAAGCGCGCGTAGGTCTCGGCAAAGGACCGATCGTCGACGTAGCCGTGCTCTTTCAACCGTGCAACTACAGCCGCAACGGCCGCCTCTCCGCGCGCGCCCGGTTCCGCTCGCGTGCTCATGAGCCGCCGCAGCTCGGCCTCAGAGCGCATCTGCCGCCCCAACGCCTTCACCGCGTAGTCATAGAGCCCGGCATGATTGAGAAAAGCCTTCGGCTTCGCCGATTTGCGTGCAAACGCCATGGAGTTCACTCCAGCGGAATCAAAAGGCGAAAGGATCGATTCCGTCGCCAGCGATAATGTCTGAAATCGCGGTCGAGGGTAAGAATATCGCCGGTCCCAAGCTGATCGGCTATCGCAATCAAGCAGGCGTCGGCGAAATCGCATGGTGTATCGAGGTACTTCGTGTAGTAGGCAAGGACCTGGCTCGCCCCACCCGCCAGCCGAAAGGAAATCTCCAGGTGCCCCTTCTGAACGCTGGCCAGAATGGCCTGCGGCGCCCCTGGGATTCGTCGAAGATGATAGATCGCCTCTGTGATGACCGCCTCACAGGTGACCAGCGGTTGACGGACGCGAGCCAGAGCCGCCATGCACGGCAAATGGTATAACTCACGTTTGTCGTAAACGGAGACCAGAAAGCTGGTATCGACGAGGACGTACGAAGACGGCGCCGGGAATCTCACCAATCCCATTTGCCATTGCCCTGTCTATCCAAACGCCATTTCTTGCCGAAGCCTTCCATGTGCTTTTTGTTTGTGGCCAGATCGGTTGTGCCGGGATCAAACTCACCCGCTCCAATCAGCCTTGGACGGATCCGGTTTGACCGCTCCTGTTCCGCATACCGCTCTTCCAGTGAGCGGAGCCCGTCGCGGACCACCTGAGAGGCGCTCAACTTCGTCCGCTTGACCAACTTCTTCAGAGCGGCCTGCGTTTCTGCGTCCAATCGCGCCTGTATCGTCATTCCCATATGACTAGTGTACTACAAATCTGAATTATTGTATTACGGGCCACGCCGCTCTTTCCCGTTTTTCCCCTCAGTCCCTAGTCCCTACTCCCTTTCTTCGTCCACTCATCCACCCAGTCGTTCACCGTCTTCCACCAGAGCTGCGAGTCTTGCGGCTTCAGCACCCAGTGGCCTTCGTCAGGGAAATAAAGCATTTTGCTCGGCACGCCAAGCAGTTGCAGCGTGTCGAAAAGCTGGAACCCTTCGCTCACGTCGAGCCGGTAGTCGAGCTGGCCGTGAACCACCAGCGTCGGCGTCTTGAAATTCTTCGCATAGAGTGACGGCGACCACTTCCTGTAGGGATTCTCCGCGTCCGGCTTGCCGTAGTAGTCCCACGGATGCCCCTTGAACTCCCAGATGTTGAACCAGTCTTCTTCCGTCGTCCCGAATGCCGACTCTGCATTGAACATGCCGTCGTGCGAAACGATGCACTTGAAGCGATTGGTGTGGCCCAGCACCCAGTTGGCCATGTAGCCGCCGTAGCTCGCGCCCAGCGCGCACTCACGATCCTTGTCGATGAAGGGATAGTGCTGCTCGGCGTAGTCGAGGCCCTGCATCAGATCGGTGAAAGGCTTGCCGCCCCAGTCGCCGTTAATGGCATCGATAAAAGCCTGGCCGTAGCCGGTCGATCCGCGGAAGTTGATCATCACCACCACGTAGCCATTCGCGGCAAAGAGCTCCGGGTTCCAGCGGTAGCTCCAGTCGTCACCCCAATTGCCCTGCGGCCCTCCGTGAATCAGAAACTTCACCGGATACTTCTTTGTCGCATCGAACCCCGGCGGCCGGGTGAGGAAGCCTTCGAGCTTGGTGCCGTCAGCCGCCGTGAACCAGAAGGACTCCATCTTCGGCAGATCGAGTTGCGCGAGAAGTGCGTCGTTGAGGTGGGTGATTCCGCGTTGATCCAAAATCTGCGAATTCGCACCATTTTCGATATGCTTCCAATCTTTGCCGAGACGGTTCACATCGAATAATGTATGGCCCACCCATTTGGAATCCATTGCGACCACCTCGCTTGGCGCACGGACGCTCATTCGAGTCGCAAGCAATGTATTACCATCGGGCGTAGGACGAAGATTACTGTATTCCCCGCTTTCCGTTAGCCACACGGGCTTTGGGTTCGGTTTTCCATCGAAGACGCTCAACGCGAAGATCGGTGCTTCGCCGCCTGACTCGATGGTGTAATAGATAACGCTCGAATTTGCTGGCGCCCACGCAAACTCATCCACCCAGTTATCAAACCTCGGCAGCAAATCCGTAATCGTCTTCGCCGCGCGGTCGAGGAGCACCAACCGGAACTTGTCGCTCTCATACTCCGCCCGCGCCTGGCTCCGCCACGCCAGCCACTTTCCATCCCGCGAATAGGCCGGATCAAAATTCCCGCCCGCCGACGTACTCACCTTCACCGGCTTCGCCGCGGGATTCGTCAAATCGAGCGTGAAGATGCTGACGCTGGTCGAGATGGCCGGGGCGGGATCGGTGTTCTCGGTGAAGGCCAGCTCCTTTGAGTCGGGCGAAAAATCGCAGCCGCAGCCGCTGCCCTCAAGCGAGAACGGCGGAACGTCGTGCGTATCGCCGGGGTTCAAATCCCGCATCGCCCCGGTCTCAACCGAAACCAGAAACAGATGCGACCTCTTATCGCCGGTGTAGCGGTCCCAGTGGCGATAGAGCAGGTGGGTAAAGATCTGCGCCTTGACTTTGCTCGTGGCCAGCGCCGCATCGCGGTCCGTATTGCACTTGTTCCCGGTATCGAAGTCCGCCGTCGTGATTGGTGGACACTCTGGATATACTCCAGAGGTAAAAACCACGGAGTGGCCATCGGGCGACCACTTGGCGTTATCGGCCTCGGTAAAGATCGCCGTCAACTTCTTCGCATTCGTCGCCGCGCCGGTCGCAGGATCGAAATCCGCCAGCCAAATCTGCTGGCCGCCTTCGCGGCTGCTCAGAAAAAGAATCCGCTTGCCGTTCGGAGCGAACTGGAGGCCGCCGTCACCGGGCTGGCCCACCGCAAGCTTGAAAGGCTCGCCACCCGCGATGGCCTGCAACCACAACTCCGGCGTCTTGGTATTTTGCTGGAGGTTCACCGTCGTGACCGAGTAGCCCAGCCACTTGCCGTCGGGCGAGACGGCGGTATCGCCCAGGCGCTTCATCTGCATCATGTCCTCAAAGGTCATGGGGCGCTTCTGCGGCGCGGTTTCCGGCCCCAAGGACGAAGACCTGTCCATGGGGGGCGCAGGTTGTGCAGGATTGACGGTTGGAAGTACAAGAAGAGCGGCAAAGACAAGCAGGAACGACAACCTACACATGGTGAACCTCATCGCGTGGAGCGGAAGCCGGAACTTCGCGAAGAAGCAGTTTACACCGCGAGGTCCTGGTTCGAGACGGTTTCAACTGCGATCGGGCTTCCTTAAAAGCAACCGCAGATCCTTCGACTCGTCCGCGCTCCGCGCGGACTCGCTCGGGATGACAGTGAGAGAGTGCGAGAATGGTTAACTTCCAAGTGAGGCGGCATTGCGATTGCCCAAGGGGCCGGTCTCGCCGCTGGCGCCTGACGGCCGATCACGAATCACGATGCACGATTCACGAGGCACGAATCACAGCTCACTTGTTCTCGTTGCCGATGAGCCGGAAAGTAATCGTCCCCCAGAAGAGCCGCGCGCGCATTTGCACGGGAAGATGCCGCTCGTCGTCGGTGTACCAGATCCAGATGTCGCCGCGGTTTTTCACCACGCCGGCATCGGCAGTGGGGTGCACGCGAATTGTCTTGAAGCTTCCGATCGGTGTCTTGATCTCTTCGCGGCTCTCAACCTTCATGGTCACCGGGACCGTGCGCATGGCGTCGGCCACGGGAATCACGAAGTTGTGTCCCATCGCCATGGGCTGCGATGAAGCGTAGAAGACGCCGGTGAGCAGATCGGTGAGGCAACCGTAGACTGGTGACTCCAGGTGCTTCGCCTGTCCGTTGACCATGTTCTTCTCGTCGAGGATGGATTTTGAGTTGGCGTAGTCGATCCCCAGCGTAGAGTTGATCTGGCGGCGGCCCTCCACGGTCTGCTTGTCGAAGGCGTAGGTGCATCCCCTCTCGCGGTCGAAGTCCGACTGGAAGTGGTCGGCGACATGAAACAACAGGTTGATGGCGCCGATCGTTTCGGCAGTCGCGGCAATACGCTCGTGATCGCCGACCGCCTCAAAGTGGATGACCGCTGTGCCCGCGGGAAAGACTCGCCAATCCACCGCGTAGGTGAGAGTTTGCCGCTGGGGAAAGCTGAAGCCTGCGCGCGGCGGCGTGAGCGTTAACGGCTGTTGGCCGCGCGCTGTGGCGGCCACGGCAAAAGCGCAAATGAGGGCGACTGCCTTCGCGCGAGTCTTCAAAGTTCGGCACGGCTCCTTATCAATTGACCTGACCCTTATTATTGGACTTCATCGAATCGAAAAACGCTCACCACGCCCGGTGCAGGAGGGCTTCAAGCGCCGGTCGCAGGCAGAGCAGGCTCAGGTACAGCAGTATGGCCCCTAATGCAGCATTGTACTCGCGATGCTTCAAGTAAAGCGCGAAGGAGAAGCCGCCGTCCGCGGCGCGCGAACCATCGGCGGAACCGGACCGCGAGTCCGCTTCGTCAGGAAACCTGGCCGCAGTCACACGCGGAATGAAGCGCGGCACACGGCGGCAATAGTCGTCGAACCTCGCAAACGTGGCGCGCAAAAAACGCTCCTCCGATGCGATCACCGGTGCGTAGAT
>Ga0182027_10015637_pt1 | contig 10417 bp, 8 predicted proteins | sample 712E1DmetaG_FD_121300 | JGI IMG/M metagenome (GOLD analysis project Ga0182027, IMG submission 121300) | Permafrost microbial communities from Stordalen Mire, Sweden - 712E1D metaG (Illumina Assembly) | ecosystem: Environmental > Terrestrial > Soil > Wetlands > Permafrost | place: Sweden... | reverse complement strand
TTCAGGCGGTTGGGATGTTCGAGCAGTTGCCGGTAAAAATCAAAAACGTGCCCGTGTGTGTAGTGTTCGCCGAGAATCGAGACAAAGCGGAAAATGTAACCTTCCAAGCCAAAACCTTCGCAATACGCGGTGATTAAACCCTCGCCCGCAAGCTTGGACGCAGCGTAAAGCGAAGTTTGCACGGGAAACGGCGCGTCTTCGGGTGTAGGAATGATTTCCGTCTCGCCATAAATCGAGCCTGTGGAACTGAAGGCGATGCCCTTGATGCCGTTGGCACGCATGGCTTCGAGCACGTTGAAAGTGGCAATGGTGTTTTGCCCCAAATCCTTGTTCGGATGTTCGAGGCCAAAACGCACGTCGGCGTTGGCTGAAAGGTGGAAAACAAAATCGCATCCCTTCATCGCGCGCGTCAAGGCGGGCAAATCGAGACAATCGCCTTCAATCAATTTGAACCGCGGATTGACTGTCGCGGATTGAAGGAATTTGCGCTGGCCGGTGGAAAAATTGTCCCAGCCGATGACGGCTTTCCCGTCGGCAAGCAGGCGGTCAACAAGGTTGCTGCCGATAAAACCTGCCGCGCCTGTGATAAAAAATTTCCCCATGATTAGGCGCAGAGTTTAGTGTGTGCAGACGAGGCTTGCCAGTATTTTTGCTATCAAACGTCCAGGAGAAATCATCCGCGTGGCCAAAAATTTCTTTTTGAGATAGCTGCAAGATTATGGCACACGTCAACGGACGTTGGGCATCAACCGTTGCAATGATTGGGCGGGCCAAGCGGCGGCGGAATTGTCTCCTGATAGTTTGCTGGATGTGGGTTGCGGTGATGGGAGCATGCTATTTCGTTATCTCAAAAAAATCCCGGGAGAATTTTACGGCGTGGAAGGCGCGCCACCCTTGAAGATAAAAGCTGAACAGCGCGGGCTGAAAGTTTTCGGTTACGATCTAAATGGACGCTGGCCATTCGAAGATAACAAATTTGATGTGGTTTTCAGTTCGCAAGTTATTGAGCATCTCCACAACACCCGGTTGTTTGCAGAAGAAACCTACCGTGTGCTCAAACCGGGGGGCACAGCCATCATTGCTTCGGAAAACTTGTGCAGCCTGTTGAATTGTATCGCCCTTTGCTTGGGTTACACACCTTTCTCACTGATGCAGACCTTTGGCCGTTATTTGGGCAACCCACTGGGCTTGCATTATCATGAACCACTCGAGGAACCGTTGCCTATTGATCATCCGGCATTTGCCGGTGTTTCGGGGCATGTTCGCGTCCTCACCGTGCGGCAGGCAAAAGAATTGTTCGCACTTACCGGCTTCGACGCCCAAGTGCGTTCCATCAGCATTCTGCCACTGCCTGACGGCTTAAGCAGGGTGTTGGAACGAATCACTCCAAACCGCGGCCATTATTTGTTGGTTCGCGCACGCAAACCCATGGTGCATAGGTGAAACTTTGGGCTACTGGCAAAGTTTGAATTCATCACCTTTGCTTGATAAACTTTTGACATGCAGTCCAGTCTGGAAAATCTGCCACGTGTCAGCTTTATCCTGCCAACGCTCAACGTCGAGACGTTGTTGGACAATTGCCTTGTCTCTATCGTGCGCCAGACTTACCCGCGCAATCGTTACGAAATTTTAATCGCCGACGCCCATTCGACAGATCTCACGCCTGAAATCGCGAGGAAATACGGGTGCGTTGTCCTCGATGACGACGGCAAAAACATGGAGGAAGGCAAACGCCTTGCGCTGCGACATGCAACTGGTGAATTCATTGTCTTCGTGGATGCGGACAATGAAATCACCCATGCCGATTACATCGAACTGGCCGTGAAGGCGCTTGCGGCCAATCCACAGGCGCTCGGAGTGGAGAGCTATTATCCGCCATCGTCAAAAATGAGTTCGTTCTGTGCTTATCTCACGCATTTGCTCCACATCAGCGACCCGATTTGCTGGCTGATGAGTACGAAACCCAAACTCATTGCGAGCGATGGTGAGGTTGAGCGCTGGATACTGCCCGGCGATTCGCTTTCATATCCGCTCGGCGCAAACGGCTTTGTTTTTCGCCGAACTGATTTGGAATCAGTGAAAGCTGATGAACATTTTCAAGACACACATGTGGCGTTGCACCTCATGCGCGCGGGGAAACGCGAATGGCTGCGCATCCGCGGACGTGGCGTTCATCATTACTACGTGCAAACACTTTGGGGCTTCATTCAAAAACGCCGCCGCGCCACCGTGCATTTTCTGCGCGTACAAGAGGAAGCCAAGACGAATTGGATGAAAGAGAAGCCGCCCATGCCACTTTGGCTGGCTGCGCTTTATTGTGTCACATTTATCGGCCCATTGTGGCATACGCTACGCGGTCTGATTCGTGACCGTGACTTGCGCTGGCTTTGGCACCTGCCGGCCTGCATCGGCAGTGTGCTCGGAAACGCTTGGGGCGTGTTGACCTACAAACGGCGCGGCAAAGACAAGAAGCTCATCGCCGAGTTGCAGATGAAGCAGACGTTGAGGAGGTGACCGTACCGGGTACCGCGTTTTTCTTTTGCGCTCGACTTCTTTCTTGCCAGACGCAATAGTTCACGGATAGCCGATAACGTAAAAAAGTCTTTGCGCAACGCTGCCGGAAAAGATTTCTCCCCGCGGGCGACTATGAGGTTTTTGTTCGTGGTCATGGGATATATCGAGGCGGACCGGCCGAGCATCAGCGGCGGAGACATGCGTTGGCTCAAGTTCGCCAGTTGGCTTGTTCAGCAGGGCCACGAGGTGACGGTTTTTTCCACGGACAATTGTCAGCAGTTCATTGAGAAATACAATCCAAAGATCAAATTTCTCCCGGCCGGCAACATGGGAGCGATGAGTGCCGGCGGCGGGTTGCGTCGGCTGTGGTGTGCGTTGACCTGCTTGCGGAAAATTCGGACGAAATTCGACTACGTCTATTCGGTGTCTACCATTCTCTACGATGTCCTGCCAGGCTTCCTGTTGAGCCTTTTCCGGGGCGTGAAATGGACAGCGGTTTGCCATTGGATCGTCCCGCTGTTCGGACGCCAGACAAGGTTTTTACACGCGCTGTTATTTTACCTGGGTGACAAGGCCGGTCTGTTGCTGGCGGCGCGCGCGAATTGCATTTTGTGCGTTTCGGAAACAACACGGCTAAAGGCGCTTGAATTCCCCTTTTTGCCGGCCAGAAGAATTTTTGGCGTGGAATGTGGCGTGGAGATGGAATTGGCGCGAGACCGCCAGGGGACACCCAAAAATTTCACCGCCGTCCACATCAAGCGCGTGGCCAAAACGAAAGGTAGCTTTGATCTGCCGCCAATCTGGAAACTCGTGGTGCAGCGTTTTCCGACGGCCAAGCTCTACATATGCGGCGATGGCTCCACTGAAGAAATCAGCACGCTCAAAAGCTTGATCAAAGAAAATGGCATGGAGGACAACATCGAATACCGCGGGCCGGTCTATGATGAGGTGGAGAAGTTCCAGCTTTTGCATTCGTGCCAGTGTTTTCTGTTGCCCAGCTACGAAGAGAACTGGGCCATCGTGCTGGGCGAAGCGCTCGCATCCGGTCTGGAAGTGTTGTGCTACGATCTGCCGGACATCCGACCGGTGTGGGGGGATTCCCTGCACTGGATTCCCATCGGCGATATTCGAAATTTTGCCGACCGCATCTGCACGATTTTTGAGGGCAAGCTGACGAAAAAGGGAGTTCCGCCGTCACCGGCGCTCAAGAGTTGGGAGGATGTGTGCGCCCAGGAATACAAGATAATGACCCAGTCATAACGCAATGGCGCACCAGTTCAGTATGAGCAAACGAAAAGTTTTGGTGGTTTTTGGGACGCGGCCCGAAGCGGTCAAAATGGCACCGGTTTGCCACGCGTTAAAAGCCCGGCCGAACCGGTTTGAGACAATCATCTGCGACACCGGCCAGCACCGCGAAATGACTGCCCACATTCTCTCCCATTTCAACATCGTTCCCGATGTGCCCATGAACATCATGCGGCCCAACCAGACGCTGTTCCACGTGACCAACGCGGTGCTGCAAGCCTTCGAGGAAGTGTTAAACCACCACAAACCGGACGCGGTACTCGTGCAGGGCGACACCACCTCGGCCATGGCGGCGGCTCTGAGCGCGTTCTACGTGAAATGCGCGGTTGGCCACGTCGAGGCGGGACTGCGGACGCATGCCAAGTATTCCCCCTTCCCAGAGGAGATGAATCGCAAACTCATCTCGCAGCTTGGCGATTTTCACTTCACGCCCACAGCGGCGGCCACCGCGAACCTGCTGGCCGAAGGTGTCGGTCGCGAGACAATTTGGGAGACAGGCAACACGGTGGTGGACGCGCTGGAACACATGCTGCCGCAACTCAGGCGCGCCAGTTCGAGCGACGCCCTCAAATCTGTCGTGCCCAGTCTGGCCGGCAAGGAAATGATTTTGATCACCTGCCATCGGCGCGAATCTTTCGGTGACGATTTGCGCAAAATCTGCCAAGCCATCCGGCAACTGGCCGGCGCGCACCGGGATTTTGATTTTGTCTATCCGGTGCATCTAAATCCCAACGTCCAGTCCACGGTGAAGCGGGAGCTTTCGTCCCAATCGAATGTTCATCTGATTCCACCGCAACCGTACGACACGTTCCTGATGTTGATGGATCGGGCGAAATTCATCCTGACCGATTCCGGCGGCATTCAGGAGGAGGCGTATTCGATGCGGAAACCGATTTTGATTTTGCGGAAGCACACCGAGCGGATGGAAGCCGTGAATGTCGGATACGCGTGGCTGGTTGGATGCGAACCGGAGCACATCGTGGGACAGGCCGAGCAAGTGCTGGCCGACCTGGGGCGCGGCGCGGATTTCTTCACCAAACCGAATCCGTTCGGCGATGGCAAGGCCAGCGAGCGCATTGTGGATGCCTTGGACGAGGCGCTGGCGAAATAACGGCGATGTTCTGCCGCAAAAATTTACTCGCAGCCAGTTCTCTCTGAAGATAACGACCGTCGGGCAGCCGGGTGCCAGGGTTTTTTGTCCGCTGGCTCCAGCAAGATTCCCAAATCGCGCACCAGTTTCGGGTTTAAGGATGCCAGCAGTCCGCCGTGTTGCCCCCACCAGCCGACGGGCTTGAACCCACAGGCCGAGGTCAAATCCCGTAACGAGCGGGGAGTGAAATCTCTGATGTGGCCGGAAGGGGAAAAGCGTTTTAACCTCTCTTTCATGAATGAAGGCCAGAATCCGTACGTGACCGACTCCGTCCCCACTTCGGTGCCCAGTGGCTGGCCGCCGACCAGAAAAGCAATACGGTTCATCCAGGCTGCCGTGTTGGGCACGCTGATAATGCAAAGCCCTTCCGAGCGCAGCACCCGGCGAAATTCCCGAACCAGCTTTTCCGTCTCAAAAATATGTTCCAGCACCTGGTTGCAACTCAGGAAATCAAAACTTCCGTCTGGGAATGGCAAAGGCTGGCCATCCAGATTCTGTTGGACAAATCTAAAATCGTCGTCAATTTCCTTGAAATGGTCACCGGGGCTGCGCACCAGATCAACGCCTGCCGCCTGAATGTTTCGAACGCCCCACCGCTGCCGCAAGCCGGCCGCAAAATCGCGCAGAAACAGGCCCTTGCCGCAACCCACATCCAGCATTTGGAGCGGACGATCCCGATACGCCTTTGCCCAATCACCAACGACCCGCCGGGACAACAGCGATTCCATGTGATATTCCCCGGCGGAGTATGTTTGATCTTTCGCGTGCAGTTTTGAGTAAAATTGTTCGGCGTGATTCATAATTAAAATGGCTGAAGGATTCTCTCCATTACCAATTCGAATACAAGAGAACTTTTCTTCACTGCGCTTCCAACCTAGAATACACCACATGAAAATTCTGGTCACCGGCTCAAGTGGGCTAATCGGTTCCGAAGCCGTCATTTATTTTGATCGCGAAAGACATGAGGTATGGGGTATTGACAACAACCTCCGTCGTGAATTTTTCGGACCGCCCGGCGACACCTTGTGGAATCTGGCGCGCATCAAAAAAAACACTCGCTTCTTCCGCCATTTGGACATGGACATTCGCGACCGGCAAAAAATCCTCGACTTGTTCAAACATGAGCGATTCGACATGGTCATTCACTGCGCCGCGCAACCTTCACATGACAAGGCGGCAGAAATTCCATTTGTGGATTTTGATGTGAATGCGGTGGGCACACTCAACCTACTCGAAGCCACTAGGCAATCGAATAAGGAGGCTGTCTTCATTTTCATGTCGACGAACAAAGTTTATGGCGACGCGCCGAATGAAATGCCACTCAAGGAACTGCCAACCCGGTGGGAATACGCCCGCCCCGAAGACTGGCACGGCGTGAGCGAGGACTGCCGGATAGATCAAACATTACACAGCCTTTTTGGCGCGAGCAAAACAGCGGCGGATGTTGTCGCGCAGGAATACGGTCGTTACTTCAAAATGAACGTCGGCATTTTTCGTGGCGGTTGTCTCACTGGTGAGAATCATTCCGGTGCGCAGGCGCACGGCTTTTTGTCCTATTTGATCAAAGTTGCCAAAGCCGGCCAGACTTATTCGATTTTTGGTTACAAAGGCAAACAGGTGCGGGACCAAATCCACAGCGCGGATGTGATTTCAGCCTTCGCCGAATTCGCCAAAAATCCGCGGCCGGGTGAAGTATACAATCTCGGCGGTGGCCGCGAAAATGCCGCGTCGCTGCTTGAGTGCATAACTAAAATCGAAGCGTTGCTTGATTGCAAAATCAAAACCACCTATGTGGATCAGCCACGCAAAGGCGACCACATCTGCTACATCAGCGATTTGCGGAAGTTGAAGAACCACTACCCGAACTGGCAAATCACACAGTCACTCGATCAGATCTTGGAACGAATGGCCAAGTCACCCACCCAGGAGTGATCATTGGCTGAAACCCATGTGTTTCAGCTTCATTTCTCGCACAACACTGCCAAACGTTCACGATGAAATTGCTCGGCTTTCGCATTCCAAATCTCACGAAAGCGATTGATAGCCTCATAAAAAAACTGAAATCGCTCTTTTAGTTCGAGCACTGCCTTTTCAATTTCCTCCGGTGTCGGGTTGATCACACGACCAATGCCGTATTCTTCGATGTGTTGAGTGAAATGCGCCGCGTTGGTTGTAATCACTGGTGTATTGCTGGCAAAGTAATAGAAGGTTTTTGATGGAATGCCAAAATAACTGTAGCTTTGCGGGCTTGTATCACGATACACGGCATAACCACAAAAGCAGCGGGACAAGATATTGTTGATTCTTGCCGGATCGTTGAGCATGCCATGAAAGACAGTGTGAGGCGGTGCCAAATGTTTGATGGATTGCAAATAGGCTGAATCCCCAATGATGTTCAAGCGAAAGTGATGTCGCTTGCAGATATCAAACAGGACATCGAGTGCGTGATCGGGCGAAGGGAAGCCGATGTAACCAATTTCTTCACGTTGGCCGGGAAGCATGTGATTGTCGTCAATGCAAATAGGCAGAACAAGGTTACGGCGATTAGCATTTGCCGTCGGAATGCGCGGCGAGACAGTCCAAACTTCGTCGGCGTGTTTGACCACGAAACGCGTCAGGTAGCGTGTAACGCTGCGATAAGTTCGAATCGCGAATGAGCCGTTGATTGGCATATAATCGCTTAGCAAACATACGACGCGATGAGTCTTGCCAATTTTGCGAAGCAACAATGCACTCAATCCCATGCAATAATTGGTGGAAATGATGAGATCAATTTCCCGACCTTCTGAAAAGCGGTAGCAATGTTTGATTGAACGAACGGCCGTAAGAAAGCCAAACATAATTTCGTCAAGGGTGCGAAATCTTCGCAAATCTTCCTCCGGTCCCTTATACGCACACCGGCCTTCCTGCCAGATTTCCACGTGGTCAATCAATCCCTGCTGCACCAGCACAACGCGCCCGAATTTGGACACAAGCGCGGCCCAGCCCCGTTCGTTGTTCCCCATCCCCTGCAACATGACAATCTGTTTCACTTGCTTCATGGTTTTTTGACGCACGCCGAGGAATTATTAAGAGAAAAACGGCTGGATTAAAAATCCGCCGAGACATCGAGCCAATCTTTCCGCTCTTGAGCATGTCGCGCGACTTCGTCCAAAATATCGGCGAGATTTGTTTGCGGCTGCCAGTTCCAAAATAATTTCGCGCGGGACGAATCCATCACCATCCACGGAATGTCAAACGGCCTTGGTGCAAGGTCGGCTTCAATTTTGCGCTCACCGAACCGTTCGGCACACCAACGGCTAAGTTGCAACAGTGAAAAAGTGTTGGCCGGGCCGCCGCCAAAATTGAAAATCCGGTTTTCAGGTTGGCCGCAATAATCAAACTGTTTCAGCAGCAACGGGACGAGGTCGCGAGGATGCAAGACATCGCGCGATTGATAACCATGGCCGCCGAAACCGATGTATTTGAGTGGGTGGTGGCGTAAGCAGGCATTGATCCAAAAACTGATGATGCCTTGGTCGGCGCGCCCGAATTGTCCCGCGCCCGCCAGTAATCCGCAACGATTGATCCAAACTGAAAAACCAAATGCTTGTGCGTATTCGAGCGCAAGAAGTTCCGAAGCGAGTTTACTAACGCCATACAACGAAAGGGGTGGCGTGGTGGAAAATGCCTCGATTACACCTTGAGTCGAAACTCCCGTCGGCAACGGTTTATTTGTATCAAGTGCAAACGCTCCATCTCTTTCCAATATTGGCAATCCGACCAAAGCCGGAATGGAATAAACGCGGCTCGTGCTCAACAAGACAAAACCCGCTTTGCGCCTTTTGCAAAGCTCCAGAATGTTGACGGTGGATGCGAGATTGTAATCGAGAATCTGGCGGCTACTGATCCTGCCATCCACGCCGGCAAGCACACTAGGATTGGCTGCCGCATCAATCACCCAGTTGAAGTCTGGCAATTCATCCAAGTCCGCCGCCGCCCGCAAATCGCCATGATAAAATTTTATCCCGCGCCGCTTAAGCATAAGGCGATTCAACTCGCTGCCGGGGCGGGAAAAATTGTCCACGCCAAAAATCGTTAGTGGCTCACCGGCACAGCGTTTATTTTGCAATTCGCAAGCGATAGTCGAGCCAACAAACCCGCAAATTCCAGTAATCAACAGTTTCATTCTGTGTGTTCATGTTAGACAGGCAGACTTGGGTAAAGGCAAGGTTTAGTTTTGCAAAGTTCATCAGCACGGTCTTGACACTCATCCACAAGGAAATTATGAGTAATCGCGTCTTTCGCCGGGCGCTTTATTTATGAAACCAGCTATTTTGACTCAAAAAACAAAATCGAGCGCGTTTTGGGGGTTGGTACTGCTAGCGGCTGTTTTAGGATTGCTCTTCTTGAAAAGTTTTGCCCCCGGTTTTGTCCATTTTTCCAACGATGGTCCGCTGGGCGCACAAAATGCCAATTGGCTTAGGCTCCCTTACGGCTTGACCGGCATGTGGGACGATTTAAATGACATTGGCAGCAATGCAGGTGCTTTTCCCCTAAATTTAAACACACTGATTCACTGGGTTTTGGGACCAGTCGATTACGCGAAATTTTCGGCACCTGTCGCACTGTTCATTTTAGGATTTGGTGCATGGATTTTTTTCAAGCAATTGAAGCTCACACCGCTGGCAGCGACTTTGGGAGCATTGGCTGCCGCACTCACATCCACCTTTTTTTCGGACGCCTGTTGGGGCGTAGTCTCACATCAAATCGCCTTCGGCATGGATTTTCTTGCGTTGGCACTGATTGTCTCCAACTCACCATCAACACCGTGGTTCATCCGCTGGACACGCCTTGCTTTGGCCGGATTTGCGATCGGAATCAATGTGACCGAAGCAGCAGACATCGGCGCCATCTTCAGCCTGTTCGTCGCCGCCTTTGTTTTTTACAAGGCGCTGGCGGAAGAAAATGCTCCAGTTCTGAAAAAATTTGGCCGCGGTATCGCTCGGGTCGCAATGGTTGCTGTGTTTGCCGGATTCATCGCCACGCAAACCATCGTGACCTTGGTTGGCTCTTCCATCACCGGAATTGCCGGCGCCGCACAGGACGAGCAAATGAAAGCACAACATTGGGACTTTGCCACGCAATGGAGTCTTCCAAAAATTGAAACACTTGGGCTCATTGTGCCCGGATTATTCGGTTATCGGATGGATACCCCGAAAGACATGATGGAATTTCTCCAGCACAGTTACGAAGGCGGTAGCTACTGGGGTGCCATGGGACGCGACCCGGGATGGGATCGCTACTTCGCCAGCACCGAACAAAGTCCGTCACCGCAGGGTCCCTTGCGTTTCAGTGGCACGGGTAATTACGCAGGTATGCTGGTCATTTTGGTAGCCGCCTGGGCTATTACGCAATCACTGCGCCGGAAAAATTCCGCATTTTCCGAAACACACCGGCGATTTATTT
>Ga0182027_10015636_pt1 | contig 10417 bp, 4 predicted proteins | sample 712E1DmetaG_FD_121300 | JGI IMG/M metagenome (GOLD analysis project Ga0182027, IMG submission 121300) | Permafrost microbial communities from Stordalen Mire, Sweden - 712E1D metaG (Illumina Assembly) | ecosystem: Environmental > Terrestrial > Soil > Wetlands > Permafrost | place: Sweden... | reverse complement strand
GTCTCGGCGCGCCTGAGCCTCGCTCAGGTTGAGTACGTCCAGGGCGGTCAATCCCAGCCTGCCCTGCAGAAGGCGATCGAGCTCTGCCTCGATGCGAAGCGGTTGGTTACAGAGTTGGGTTTGGTCGAGAAGGAGTTCACACGAATCCTGAGCAACCTGCTGATCTGCTATCTGAGGCTGTTCCTCGACTACGGAAGGACCGAAGCGTACGCCCATGCGCAGCAGTTGGCCAAAGAGGCATGTGCCGAGCCGGCGGTAGCGCGAGTCTTCCTCAAGCGATGGGTGGCGGACGGCGAAGACCCGGAGCTCACTCAGCTCCTCGCGTCCCCACGGGCTGAGGACCTCTCGAAATATCTGAAGCTCGAGGCGCAGCAGGTTCTGAACGCCGGCGTGAGGTAAACCCGGTGACACGACCAGCGATTCCTGACGGGCGGGCGGGTGGCCGGCCGCTGATACTGGCGGCGGACTCCTGCTCCGGCTTCCGGGAACCCGTGCTCCGCTTGACACTCGGGTTTTCCGGCCTAAAGTTCTCACTGACTCCGGCCTTGGATGGCCTGAGTCGGTGGCCAGCTTTGCCATCGTGCTCATGTTGATGGGCCGATGCGGGTTGGCTCGTTGACAGCCTGATGGCTGCCAACCAAATTGTCTGTTGAGGGATCCCGTGACGCAGGCGTTGTGACACGAGGCCGAGCGACCGGGTTCCATGTGAATGGTGTGCTGTAAGGTTGCCGCGCGGCCGCGGCGGGACGGTCCTGGTAAGGGATAAGTTCCGGCCGGCTCTGCGGTGAGTGAGTAAAGGGAGGCAGAATGAGTCTGTGGTGTGTTCAGATCGGGCGCCATCGGCTGCGCAAGTTGGCAGTGGCGGCGCTGGGCGCGCTAGCGGCCGTGGCGATATTTGGCTGCGGCCGGACCTCGCCGGCGGCATTCTGGGAGCCGACCAAAGACGATACGGCCGGAATCAAGACCGCGGTTGAGGCAAACAAAGGCTACTTCCGTACCGGGCTGGCGGAACTGGCGATGACGATGTGCGATACGGCTCTGCCGGGGACCACGGCGAAGATCCTGCAGAACCAGATGGTGGGCAACCCGTTCAAGGGTAGGTTCCGGCTAAACGCACTCCAGCATGAGCTCTACAGCGATTCGTACGACCTGAAGTACACGTTCATCGCCGGGCTGGATACTCTGAGCGATGAGACAACGTGCACGGTGACGATGGCGGAGACAATTCCCGGAAAGCTGCACATGCACGCGTGGGAGAAGACCGCTTTTCTGCGGGAGTCGATCATAGTTGTGCCGCCGGCTGAGACTATCCGGCTGCCGTTCTACGCGAGCACGATGACGCCATGCGACACCGTGATTGAGAAGAGGATTGACGGGACCTCGACCGACGGTTGCTTGCTGAAGAAGATAAACGGCGCATGGCAGCTCTGGAAGATGGCCGGCGGGGGGCGTTTCTTCGCGCCGGACCCGAATGACGCGCCCTCCATCGGTGACGCTTACATCAAGAGCAGCCGGAAAGACAGTGTGACTGTCGACACTGTGGCGCTGCGGCCGGACACGCTCCACTACGGTATCCAGCGGCTCTTCTCGGTGGACTCCACGGACCATCAGATGCTGACGTACTCTCCCGGGGATTGGTTCAAATTGCTGACTCCGTATACCAACCAGGGCGATGCTTATGACTACGTCTATTTCAACGGTCATCGGTATGAACTGAAGGATACGGTGAAACTGAATTCGCTCAGCCCCGGGATTTACCGGCTGTCGCTTGAGCATATCCCCGCGACGGTGCTCTGGGAAGACAACGGTAGCTACAACGCTACCGTCTGGGGCATGCCGATTCGGATACAGTAGAGGAGGGCAGAAATGAAAAGCTTCAAACTCCAAGTTTCGTGTCTGACCCTCGCCGTGCTGGTTCTGGCTGGCATCGCGCTGGCCGCGAACACCGGCGTGGTTAGCGGTCGGGTGACTGACAAAAAGACCGGTGAGCCGCTGGTCGGCGTTAACGTCCAAGTCGAGGGGACCGAGCTCGGCAACGCTACCGACGCGGAGGGGAAGTACCAGATTATCAACGTTCCGGCCGGCACCTACACAGTCGGCGCGACCTACATGGGCTACAACGACCAGAAGGTGACCGGCGTGCTGGTCGTCCAGGACAACGCCGTCACCATCAATTTCCAGTTAGCGCCAACCGTGCTCAATGTCGGACCGGAGGTTGTGATAACCGCCGAGAAGTGGCATCCCGTGCAGCGCGAGGCCGTGTCGGTGGAACGGGTCATCACGAGTCAGGACTTCAAGCGCCTGCCGGTGACCAATCTTTCCGACCTGGTCGGTATGCAGGCGGGCGTGACCCAGACCCACAATACGGGCTGGACGCACATCCGCGGCGGCCGGTACGACGACGTGGCCTACCTGGTCGACGGCGTCGCCGCGCAGGACGCGGTGTACGGCACTTTGTGGTCGTCGCCCAAGCCGACGACCGACGCCTTGCAGTCGGTCGTCGTCATCACCGGCGGGTTCGACGCCGAATACGGCTCCGCCATGTCCGGCATCATCAAGGCCGTAACCAAGGAGGGCGGCAACAAGACGTCCGGCCACCTCGCTTACACGACCGATGATTTCTTCCCGGAGAATACCGGCTACAACTTCGGCTACAACCGTCTGACGTTCTCCCTGGGCGGCCCGACGCCGGTCTGGAACCGCCTCCGCTACTTCCTTTCGACCGAGTTCTTCCGGACCGCCGACGACGCCGGCGTCCGCTACAAGATCAACTCGCCCCGCGGCGAGTATGCGCTTGAGGGAAACGTGACCCTGCAGATGCCGAAAGCGTTCTTTCTGACCAAGGAAGGGTTGAAGTTCACGGTAGACGCCTACGGTTCGGACTACCAGTGGCAGGCCTGGGGCACCGCCTACAAGTACGACCAGGCTGCGCTCTACGCGAACCGGGTGCGGTCCTACAAGGGGAATCTCACCATCAACCACATGCTTTCGCCGACCACGGTCTACGAAGCGAAATTCGGCCTGTTCTCGACGTCGCTCATGCGGACCATGCGCAACTTCGACGCTGAGGCGGCCGACACGACCGGTTTCTGGGGCGCACTCAGGAAAGCCGGCATCTGGAACCGCTACATCTTCCGCGCCGAGGACTGGGTGTTCAAGAACCCGGAGGGGCTGGACAAGCAAAAAGCTATAGTCCAGCTTTACCGGTCCTACTGGCTCTCACCGAACGGGGACACGGTCTACGCGCATCCGGGCAGGAAGAACTGGGCCTCCGCTTACGAGCTAATCGACAACCCGTGGGGCGTGCCCAGTCTGTTCGTCACCGAGGGCGACAATGGAATCTGGCACTACCGCGCGACCGACCAGATGCTTGGCAAGATCGACCTGACGCATACCGTATCGAAGATCCACGAAATCAAAGCCGGCATCGACCTCACCCAGTATTCGCTTTCGGTCTACGAGAATTCGCTGCCATGGGACCAGAACCCGTTCTGGGACGCATACAACTACAAGCCGCTGGTCGCCGCCGCCTACATACAGGACCGGGCCGATTTCGAAGACCTGGTCGTGCGGGCCGGCGTCCGTCTCGACTACCTGGATTCGAAGGCAAATGTGCGGGCGTTCCCGGAGAGCCTGGGCGCGCGGAACGTGATCGCGGATTCGATGCTGCCGGTGCCGGCCAAGTACCGGCTCGCCCCGCGGCTCGGTCTTTCTTATCCGATAACCGAGCGGATCAAATTCCGTTTCTCGTACGGCCACTTCTACAAGAACCCCGAGTTCTCCGACCTGTACACCTACAATGACCGGACCGCCGCCGAGCTGCGCAGCCGCGGTAACGTCATCGTCGGCAACGCCGACATGGGCGCGGAGAAAACCATCGCCTACGAGATGGGTTTCGACGCCCAGTTGTCGGACATCTTCGAGTTCGACGTAACCGCCTTCTACAAGGACGTCTTCGACCTTAGCGGCGTGCGCACCGTCCCCGCCCTGCCCACGCCGTACTCGGAGTACTACAACGTCGAGTACGCGCGGATTCAGGGGGTCGAGTTTACCATGAGCAAGGCGCTCAGCCGATACTGGTCAAGCCAGATCGGCTACACCTTCCAGATCGCCAAGGGCACGGCCTCGACCGCTACGACCCAGTACCAACGCACAACGCCGCTGCAGCTCGACTACTTCCTCGACCAGGACCAGCGTCACTCGGTTCACGCCGACCTGGCGTTCACGTTCCCGTCCGACTTCGGGTTCGTACCGATGCGGGACTTTGAGGTGTCGGGCGTGTTCAACTTCGGCACGGGATTCCCGTACACGCCGACCGACCAGAAGGGCACCCAGATCGGGCTCTCAAACTCTGCCCGGATGCCGAGTTCCTACGACCTCGACGGCCGAATCGGCAAAGACTTCAGATTCCTCGGCCTGTCACTCTCGCTTACCTGCGACATCACGAACGTGCTGAACACCGAGATCGTCACGAACGTATTCGCCACCACCGGCAAGCCCGACTACACCGGAGCAATCATCACGCCCGAACAGTTCTCGCCGGGTCTCGCCTTCGGCGACCCCGAATACCACCCGGCCCGCGACTACAACCACGACGGCTACCTGACCCGTAACGAGATGTACGTCTCCTACATGAAGGCCTACACCGACGCCAATACCCCGCCGACGTACTATGGGCCGCCGCGCAAGATCAGAGTCGGTCTGAGCCTGTCGTTCTAAGGAGCAACCATGAAATCACCTCTTACCAACCGCAAGTGGCAGACTGCCGGGCTGCTCCTCGTGCTCTTGACGATGGCGGCCGGCCTGGCCTGGGCGCGCAGTTCAACGCCCCCGCCCGTCGGACAGCGCGTATACAGCAAGCAGTGGCTTAACATAAACAGGTGGCTGTGCCCGTTCTACAACGACGGGCGCTACGGCTATGACAACTCCGTCGCCAACGGTCAAGCCGGCGGCTCCTGGCCCCAGCCGTACCACAACTGCTACATCTTCGGCGCCGGTCTCTGGTTTGGCTCAATCAAACCTGACAGCGCCAACCCAAGCAAGCTTGACACGCTGGTCACGTTCGGCTACAACCCGAACTCCGGCGGCACCGAGATGTCCCCGGTCACGGTGGAGCATGCCGGGGACGGGACCGGCAGCACGGATGACCGGATTTTCCTCTATCCGACCGACTGGCCGCCCCGGCCGCGCGACCGCTGGGTCACCTCGTCCGATCTGGACACGATTATCCCGAAGGAGAATTTCTCGCTCCAGGATATGTGGTGCGCGTACTCCGACGTTCTACCGGAGAACCACATTTCGCCGGGCAAACCCCAGAACATCGACGTCTTCCAGACGGTTTATGCCTGGAACTACCCGTCGAACCAGGACATCTTCTTCATTACCTACGTCGTCCGTAACTCGGGTACCGATACCCTGAAGAAATGCTACATGGGCGCGGTCGTCGACCCGGACGTCGGCGTCGCGACCGACAACATGGTCGGCATGCTGCTCGACAAATACGTCCCGGGTGCGGACACCGTGAGGAACGTCGGCTACTGCGGCGACAACGACAACGTGGAACAACCGGGAACGCTCTGGGATAAGGGCACGCCCGGTGTCGTCGCCTACAAGTTTCTTGAGAGCCCGCGCGACACGAACCGCAAGCAGTTGGGGATGACCGCGTTCAAGAAGTTCACCATTGACATCGACCCGGTGACCGACGCGGCCCAGTACCTGACGATGGCCGGGTTCGACTACCGGACCGGTGTCTACACGCCGTACGACTCGGCGCTCGACATCGCCCCGGCGGACAAGCGGTTCATCCAGTGCTCGGGTCCGTTCACGCTGCCGCCGGGCAAGATGACGCGGCTTGTTGTGGCTGTCATGTGCGCGCCGTTCGGCGGGCCGGGCGAGCTATGGGACAGCCGGCCGATTGACTCGCTCGTCCACCTGGCCAAGCTTGCGAACCAGGCGCAGTTCATCTATGACCAGGGCTGGCTTTTGCCCGGGCCGCCGGTGGCGCCGAACATCACGCTGGTGCCGGGTGACAACCAGGTCCGCATTGTCTGGGACAACCTACCGGAAAAAACTCCGGACCCCTACTGGCAGAAGGTCGCAAGCGACACGACCAAGCCGGGCTGGGACCCGAAATACCGGGGCTATGACTTGGAGGGCTACATCGTATATCGGTCCAGGAACGGCAGCGACTGGCGGATTGTGGCGCAGTGCGACGTGCCCGACTCGATAACGTTCAAGTACCCGCCGGGTGGGGACTCGCTCGGCACGCCCGACAGCCTCTGGATAAAGGCGACCGACAGCGGCCTCTTCTACAGCGTGCTCGACACCACTGTCACGAACGGTTTCATTTACTACTACTGCGTCACCGCCTATAGCTGGAACTACCAGACGACGCAATGGGATTCGCTGCACCGCACCCCGGTGACATGGGATACCATCATCCTGCGTTCCGGCCTGGCGACCAATCACACGACCGTGCCGCGGTGGGAAGCGCCCAACTATGTGATGCCGACGACAAAAGTCGTCACCGCGGTCGGCGACACGACCGACACTCTCACTCCCCACCACGTCTTGGCCGGCCTGACGGTTCGGGCGAGCGTGGCGGTGCCGGGGCAGGTGACAAAGGACACGTACGAACTGCGGTTCCTCGGGCCCGTTTACGGCGGCAATGCCTCGAGTTCAATCTACCGCTACCTCGTTACTGACACGCGCAACGACAGCGTAGTCATTGACACGACGTCGTTCATCTACACCGTCGGCAACAAGCTCACCCGCGCGCTGCCGGCGTTTAACGGCCTGGCGTTGAGCTGCACTCTGCGCCTCGCCGCCCCGTCGAAGGCGCTCGATTCAGCGTATGTGATCCGCTCCGCCCAGTACCCGGCTGAATCGGTCAAGGCCAAGGCAGGTTCCTTCACGAACACCTGGGCGTTCCGCGGTTCCGACTTCAAGATAGTCTGGACCAACGCGCCCGGATACATGACTGCCAAGGTGCTCGACGTCACCCACGGCGGTGTCGAAGTGCCCAAGGTGCGACCTGGGAGCGTGGTCCAAGAATCGCTCGCCAATGGCTGGGCCTTCTTGAAGAAGAACTTCAGTACTCCGACCGATACCCTGAGCGGGCGAGTGGCGATCATCTACATCTGCGGTGGCTATGTCGAGGTCAAGCCTTCGGGCGATAGTCTATCGTCGCTGTTTTCCTCCATCCACGACGGCGACACGTGGTATGCGGTAGGCCACAAGGCCGACGGTACGGCCCCGTTCTACAACGCATACTATGCACTCTCGGTTCCGGGCAAGGCGGACACTGTCACCAAAGTCAAACTCAACGTCAAGGTCGTGCCCAATCCCTACGTCGTCTTCGACGCCTGGGAGAAGACTTCGGATGTGCGCTTTGTCAGGTTTACCCACCTACCCAATACATGCACTATCCGCATCTACACGATGGCCGGCGACCTCGTAAAGGTCATCAAACACACAGACACAAAGACTCTTCCGCTCGACCAGGGCGGCACCGAGACCTGGGACTTCACCAACGAGTCTCCGGGCAGCACCGGCACCGCGATCTCAGGCCAGCTCATCGCATCGGGTGTTTATATCTACCACGTCCAATCGCCGGTCGGTGAATGCGTCGGCAAATTTGCCGTCATTTACTAGAGGGAGGCAGCCATGAAACACACACTCACGTTTCTCTTTAGCCTGGCGCTCCTGGCGTCCGTCGCGCTCGTCTCTCCGGCCCAGGCCGCGTTTTCCAAGGTCGGCACCACCGGAGCCGCCTTCCTCAAGATCGGGGTCGGCCGGTCTACGGCGATGGGTGACGCCTTCGTCGCCATCGCTGACGACGCCTCGGCCAGCTACTTCAACCCGGCCGGATTGGCCCGGGTCGGTCGCCAGGTCCAACTCAACCACCTTAACTGGATTGCCGACGTCAACCACGACAACCTCGCCGTGGTCCTGCCGATGACCAGTTTCGGCACGGTCGCCTTCACGGTCACCGCATTGACGATGGGCGAAATGGAACAGACCACGATCGACAACCCCAACACCAACATCCGCGAGGACGAAGGCACGGGCCTCTTCTTCAGCGCGTCGGATTTTGCCGCCGCGGTCAGCTACGCGCGCATTATCACCGACAAGCTTTCCTTCGGCGTCACGGCCAAGGTCATCAATCAGACCGTCTGGGACTTGTCCGCCTCGGCGGTCGGCTTCGACCTCGGCCTTTTCTACAACACCGGCTTCAAATCCCTCCGCATCGGCGCCGCGGTCACCAACTACGGCACCCAGCTCTCCTATACCGGTCGCGAGCTCGACTACAGCTTCTTCTGGCCCGACTCCGGCCCAAGCGCAATCCAAGGCTCCTACAGCACCACGCCGGTGGGGCTGCCCACGTGCTTCCGCTTCGGCATCGCCTATGACCTCATCGAGGCCCGGAATCCGGACAAGGACTCCCGCCTCACCGCCGCACTCGACATCACCCATCCCTCCGACATCAACGAGACGGTGAACTTCGGTCTCGAGTACGGGCTCGCCAACGTCTTCTTCCTGCGTGGCGGGTACGTCCTCAACGCCGACAACTCCTATCAAGAGGAGATCGGCTGGCTTACCGGGCTATGCGCCGGACTCGGCGCGCGCGTGAAGCCCGCTCATGGACTGAGCCTCGGCCTCGACTACACGTTCCGTTATTTCGAATACCTAAAACCAACCCACCGACTGCAGTTGACGCTCGGATTCTAGGCTGACGGCTACAGGTAGCGCTTCAGGGGCACGGTTCGCCGTGCCCCTGCGGCCTTTTGTACTGCTCGTTTTGTCCGTTCTGCTGCTGCCCGCATCCGCCGCCCAATGGACCATGGGCGTGTACATGTGCGCGGACAACGAGATGAACGACCAAGCGGACATCGACATCGCTGAAATGGAGCAGGTCGGCTCGACCGAAGATGTCAACGTCGTAGTCCAGGTTGACCGCGCGGCCCGCGATCCCCGGCCCGGCTGCTATCGCTACTTTGTCAACAAGGGTGGTGCGGATATGCTCGCCGACCTCGGAGATGTCGACATGGCCGACCCCGCAACCCTGGCCGGCTTTGCCGGGTTTCTGCGCAGCCGTTACCCGGCCACCAACTACGTGCTGGTTCTCTGGGACCATGGCAACGGCTGGTACGCGGGCTACCGGGCTAGCGCTATCTTCATTGACGATTCGCACGGCCATGAAATGGGCGTCGCCGGTGGAGAGTTCGCGCAGGCCATGGCCGGGGTGAAGCAGGCCCTGGGTAAGCGGGTCAGGATCCTTGCCTTTGACGCCTGCTTGATGGACATGGTCGAAGTCGCGGATGAAGTCCGCGACGACTGCGACTACATACTTGCATCCGAGGCCGAAGTCCCGACCAACGGCTTCCCCTACGACCGACTGCTCGACCGGCTCACGAGCCGGCCGACGGGCATGCCGGCCGAACTGCTACCCGGCGTTTGCTCTGACTACGTTGAGTCGTACCCCGGCCAGCCGGTCGGGCTGTCCGCGCTAGAGATGGCAACGCTTGCGCCGGCGCTTGACCTAATGGCGGCGACTTTCCGCGGCAGCATCAACGCGTCAGACCCGGACGTGCGCACGGCCCGCGCCGTGGTCCAGACGATGCCGGGTTGGCCGTTCCACGTCGACCTTATCCACTTTCTCGAACTGCTCACCGGCGCTGTCCCCGATTCCCTGCTTCTATCTCTCCGCTCCGCGGTCGTCGCCAACGAGCAGGGCGCGGGCCTTGAACACGCCTCCGGCCTCGCTATCTGGTTCCCGGACAACTACCTCGCCCTGAAAAGCTCGGTCGAATCGTACACGACCCTCCGCTTCGCCAGGGAGTCAGGCTGGCCTCAATTCCTGAATCGTTACTTCGGCAGCGATGACCTGAAGCCGGACCAGCCCGCGATTGCGCGGGTGCGGCAGGGCAGCCGCGGTGATTCCCGGCTCTGGTGGAACTCCTGTTTCGACCTTGCGCCGGTGCGCTACAGCGTTTATGAGGCAACCGGGCCTCGGGAGGTCTTCAACGACTACAGCGACGACCTCTCGAACTGGATTGACCTCGGTTGGACCTTGAGCACGCAGCAGGTCCATTCCGGCTCAACGTCGTTCTTCTCCGGCTCGGCCTCGAACCTCGCCAACTTCATGGAGAGCGCCGCGCCATTGAGCCTGCCCGCCGGCGGGCTGCTTTCGCTCTATGCTTGGTACTACACCCGGGAAAAGTGGAATTCGCTGTCCGGTTTCAGCCGGGACATCTGTTATATCGAATGGTCGCCGGACCGTGGTCACTGGCATTCGTTGGACTCACTATACGGGGATGGCCGGTCATGGCACGAGCTGCGCTACGCATTGCCGGCGGCGGAGAACCTTTACCTCCGGTTCCGCTACGTCAGCGGTGCGGACACGAACGGGCTGGGC
>Ga0182027_10015635_pt1 | contig 10418 bp, 11 predicted proteins | sample 712E1DmetaG_FD_121300 | JGI IMG/M metagenome (GOLD analysis project Ga0182027, IMG submission 121300) | Permafrost microbial communities from Stordalen Mire, Sweden - 712E1D metaG (Illumina Assembly) | ecosystem: Environmental > Terrestrial > Soil > Wetlands > Permafrost | place: Sweden... | reverse complement strand
CGGCGGATGGATCGCGGTTGAGCAGCAGATGGCTGTCCTTCGAGAGTTCGAGCAGTTTCGGCAGGAGCCAGGTGTCGCCCCAGGCTGTCAGGATCAGGTCGGGATCGTACATGCGCAGGATCGCATTGAGGTTGGCCAGGAGAGCCCGGACCGGTTCGAGCGGCTGGCGATAGCGGCAGCCTTTGTAGGAGAAGATGATCCCTTTTGGCTCAGCATGGGAAGGGTTGCAATCCGGTTCCAGCCCCAGGAGGCGCAGGGGTGGGTATTCGGGATCCAGGTCCCAGGGTGAGTCGAGGGCGGCAATGGCTTTGATCTGTTCATCTTGAACCTCCACACGGCAGCGACACAGGGCGAAAACGCCAAAGGCCGCCGCATAACGCAGGGAGATGGGCAGATCCGCATCATAAAACGTCAGATCGGGGAAAGCGGTTGCGAAGCGCCGGAACAGCCCCGGCAGGTCGGCGGGATGCTGCATTTCTATGGACAGGACTGGCAGGAAACCGCTAAACAGGTCCCGGCGCTCGGTACGCGCCAGGTGCATCGGTTCGGGCTGGGAGGCAAGCCAGCGCCAGGCCGCGCGCAGGTCAGGTGCCCGGGCTTTGGCTTGTTGACCGGCCTGGCCTGCCACGTAGAAGGTGACCGGGAAGGCCTGGTGCAGGCAGCGGCGTTCCCCAGCCTCGCCCAGCAGCCAGATGGTCAGCCCCTGTTCCCCGGTGTAGCCATCCAGGAGCCAGCCGGTGAATTCAGTCATTTCCGGGAGGCAGGCGCAGCTTTTCGTCCAGTTGCTGGCATCTACTGGCGAGCAGCATGACCTGCTTGTGCTCCTCCAGCAGCATGGCCAGCAGGAAAGTCTCGAAAGGCAGGGCATGCGCAGCGTAGCCGGCTGCAGCGATATGCTTGTGAGCGGAGGCGAACAGGTCATCCAGGGCGATCTGGTCCGAACGGCGCAGGGCCCGCCGGAAACGGGCGAAGGAAGCCTGTTCCTGGAGAAATTCCTGGGTGATGGAAGGAAGGGTACGTCCCATGGCAGCGGTTAGAAGAGCGCGGGTTGCAGGAGCGGCAAAGCCGGCACTTCGACGGCGAAGAGTTGGCCGGCACGGGTGCACAGCTGCTCCACCAGGAAAGCCCGCTCGGCAGTGGGCGGTGGGGTGGTGGTGACCAGGACCAGGGAGGTCAGGCACAGACGCTCTACTTCATGCAGGCAGCCATCCAGCAGGCGACGGACTTCCGGTATGGGAATCTGTTCATCGTAGAAAGTCGCCAGAAGATCCAGGAGGATGTATGGCTGGGGCAGCGCGGGTGTACCTTCGAGCAGGGCCAGCATCTGGTAGCAGGTGAAGGCGCGCCGGACGAAGGTATGCTGCAAGGTGATGGATGGATCGGGGCTGCGGTTGCAGATGAGCCGGATCAGATGGTAGGCGGGGAAACGATTGCCACCGTCCAGAACGGTCAGTGGGCCGCGCAGTGCCAGTTCCGCCATAACCTGCGCGACCGGCTCGATCGATCTGCCGGAAGCGTAGAAGACGGTCAGGGAATGGGGTTGAGGGAGGGGAAGGATGTCCATGCTCTTAGCATAGACCTAATCGAGACAGATAAAAATCCCCCGGCGGGGGAACCGTGGGGGAGAAACGGGTTAACCGGGTGGGGGAGGCAGATGCTGAGTTGAGCCGAACCGGTAGCCCATAGCTGGTGTTCCCAGGCAGGGAAGTCCCATTTAGTAAGCCGCAGATGCAGCTTGGAATGGCTGGGCAGGCTGAATTTGAGCCTGGCGTTGTTCCCGTTGCACCAGATCCTCAAGAGCTGTATGCAAATCGGCATCCAGTTCGTATGTATGCGGATTGGGATGCTGCGTAAGCCGGGCCTGAATAAGAGGGGATACCATAAAGCCATGGATCTATTATAGCAGAAAAAATGTTCTAGTTTTACAAGGGCTGTACAGATAGATCGCGCAGTACCGTTGGCTTCTTAAGCTCTTAGCCAGCGTCTCGAAGGTTTGTGAGAGGGATATAATTGCCTTCATCAAATCTCTGGGACGGGTTATGCAAACCATTATTTTCAAAAAGAAGGTACCGCGCCATGACAACTCTAAACCCTGAGCATGCCCTCGGCGAGTTTGAGGGACAAACCGAGCTAGGGCGGGTCAATCGCCCGGGTTCCTGTGATTACGATGATAAGAACCAAACCTATATCTTCACAGGTGCAGGCGCCAATTTCCGGGGGGAGCAGGATGCCTGCCACTTTGAATGGAGGAGGATCAGTGGAAACTTCATTGTGACGATGCGGGCAGAATTTATCGGGGCAGGGGATAATCCACACCGCAAGCTGGGATGGATGGCATGCGCCAGCCTGGAGGTAAATGCGGCGCAGGTGTGTACCAGCCTCCATGGGGATGGGCTGGTGGCGCTGCAGTTCCGGCGAAAAACGGGCGGCCCGACCGAGGAAGTGCGGTCAGCCCTGACGAAGGCAGAGGTCATCCAACTGGAGCGAAAAGGTAATAGCTACATCATGTCAGTCGCCCGGTATGGCGAGCCGTTCGTTGCGGTGCAGGTCAGCGAGATTGAACTTGGCGAAGATGTCTATGTTGGGATATTCGTCTGCTCTGACGAGCAGGAACTGATCGAACAAGCCACTTTCCGGGATGTGCGGATTGTCCGGCCGGTACAAGAGGGCTTCGATCGCAGCAGGGACCCATTCGGAAGCCACTTGGAACTGCTGGATATTGCAAGCGGCCACCGGCAGATCGTTTATAGTGCGGAGCATGTGTTCGAGGCGCCCAACTGGACGCGCGATGGCAAAGCGCTGATCTTCAACCGGGATGGGCGGCTGTATCTGTTTGACCTGGCGAAAAGGACAGCGACACCAATCGACACGGGCGAGGTGGTCAGGAACAATAATGACCATGTGCTCTCATTCGACGGGAAGTGGCTGGCGATCAGCAGTCATGGCGAGGCAGATGGCCTATCCCGGGTATATACCGTCCCGGTGGGGGGCGGCCAACCAAAGCTGATCACTCCGAAAGGGCCTTCCTACCTGCATGGCTGGTCGCCGAATGGCAAGTTCCTAGTGTATACCGGGCAGCGCAACGGTCAGTATGATATCTATCGCATCCCGGTGGAGGGTGGGGAGGAAGAGCAGCTTACGAACACGCCGGGGTTGAATGACGGCCCGGAATATACACCGGATGGCAGGTACATTTATTTCAACTCAGTGCGCAGTGGAGGAATGCAGATCTGGCGGATGCGGCCGGACGGCAGCGGTCAGGAGCAATTGACCGATGATGAGTACAATAACTGGTTCCCGCATATCTCGCCGGATGGCAAATGGGTGGTATTCATATCCTACCTGGTGGGCGAGGTCGTGCCGGGCGACCACCCGGCGGCGAAGCGGGTGTACTTGCGTTTAATGCCTTTGGATGGAGGCATGCCTAAAGTGCTGGCGTACCTTTATGGCGGGCAGGGTACGATGAATGTGCCTTCTTGGAGCCCGGATGGGAATCAACTGGCGCTTGTCAGCAATATGGTGCCGTTCAAGTAGTTGCGCGTAGCTATCGTATCCATATACTATGAATTTGGATCCAATACTTTTACATTTCATCCAACGTACCGGAGGCCATGCTGCGCTTCTCGATCAGGTGGAATGACAGGTAGCCAATCAAGATGTAGATGGCGCCCACCAGCACTTCACCGGTTACCAGGTGGCCGATGACACCCCAGCCGGCGCCCTGCAGGGCCAAACGGGCCGCCATGATCCCACGGGTTAATGGCAATCCGTAAGCAACCGGCTGCAGCATGGGCGGCAGGGATTCAACCGGAAAGTTTACGCCCACCAGGATATATAAAGCTGAGACGAATGTAGTCAATATCATCCAACCGTCCCGTGAAACCAGTGAGATGCTGCCGAAGAGAAAGCCGAGTCCGCTGGATGTAATCGCGATCAGGAAAATGCACAAAACCAGCATCCAAAAGTTGACTTTGGAAAGGTCCAGATGAAAAATTAACGCAGCAATGCCGAGGCCTAGAAGGGCGGTTATAAAACCGTCCAAAATGTAAAACAGTGCCCTGCCCATGAAAATAGGTAGACGCGGCGCCGGGCTGCCCAGAACATAGGAAAGCGTACCCCACTGGCGTTCGTCTGCAATAGCCAAGTTCACGCCATTCAGGCCATTGGCTGCTGGAATGAGCAGAACGTTGCCGATTACAATATACAGGGGGTTGGTAAATCCAACAAACTTACCTAAATAGATAAAAAAGAGCATCAGAAAGAATGGGAAACCAAGCTTGGAGGCAATATATCCGAAGGGAGAGGTGATGGCAAAGCGCCCGTGGTATGAAAGCCAGGCTTCAGCCAGATAGATACGCAAAGAATGGACCAGTGATTTGATCATATCGAACTCAATTCCCCACTGACCCGGATATTATCATGCACTTTGACCTGCAGCCAACTCGTGATGCCTAGAAAGATCAGCGAGATGCCAATGGATACCGCCCAATGGGTGATCAGGAACGCCAGGTCTCGATTGCCGAGCAAGCTTTCATCCATGGCTTGTAAAGCCCAACGGATGGGGAGTATGCCCGAAAGGATTTGCAGCCAAACCGGCAGAATTCGAATGGGATACATAAACCCGCATAAAAAGGCAACCGGCATTTCAAGATAATCCACAAATGTCCCAGACATACGCGACCAAGCCAGGAAATTTGCCAGAAAGACCCCGATGCACCACATTGCGAATAAAAGCAAAAGTAGCGAAACGCCAGCTCCCCAGAAGTTCACGTTTTTGAGCGAGTAGCCGAAGATTGCCAGGGCAGCGATGAAGGCCACACTCAGGCTTAACAACCCGGCAATCACATTTGTCAATGTCCGGATGGCTTCCACGGTCGCCAGCGAGGTCGGGCTGCCGACGATGAACTCCAACACGCCAGTACGGCGGTCGTCGACAATATCGAAGGTGGAAGTAAAGACCAGCCCGCTCCACATACCCATGATGCCACCGCCGATCACATTGTAGACGAGATCGGGCATGGCATTTCCAGCTGCATGCGATAACAGCATTCCGACAGCGGTGAAAACAGCCGGTTGGATCACGAATAAGCCCAGAGAATATAAATTCAGGGTGATCACTTGCACTTGCACGGCCACCTGCCGTTTGATCAAACCCCACCGCAGGCGTTTCATTCCTTGTCTCCCTTTATTATGGTGACGTAGACATCTTCAAGGGTCTGGTTGCGTACTTCCAGCTCCTGGATGTACTGGGGATTCAAATAGGGTGAAAGCAACTCAAGCACGCGGGCAGGCTCAGGGGTACGAATACATATTTTTTCGGGCTTGATCGAGTTTTTCAATTCAACGACTGTTCTACTATCGACAACGCGCAATTGGTCTAGTAATACCTGCGCCTGGACGGCCTGTATGGTGGCTTCGATCACGGAATCTCCGCTGATGCGTCGCTTCAGTGCATCCGGGCTGTCGAGGGCCACAATGCGGCCTTTATTGATGATGGCGATCCGCTGGCACAACTCTTCGGCTTCGGCCATGTAATGCGTGGTGAGCAGGATGGTTTTGCCAAAGGAGATCAGGTCTTTGATGGTCTGGCGCAGTTCCCGCGAACCGACCGGGTCGATACCGACGGTGGGCTCATCTAAGAAGAGCACTTCGGGGTCGTGCAGCAGAGCGCGTGCCAAGTGCATCCGCTGGGTCATGCCGCTGGAATATGTTTCCACTTTGTCATTGCCGCATGTGCTCAACCCGACCAGTTCCAGCAGGTCCGGGATGCGTTTGCGCGTGAACTCCGGGTCCAACGAGTAAAGCTCGGCGAAATACTTCAGGTTTTGGATGGCGGTCAGGCGATTGTAGAGTCCCCGGCTGCCGCTGAAGGCAAAGCCGATATGTTTGCGCACTTCCGCGGTGTGCTTCACCACATCCATGCCCAGGATCCTGGCAGTCCCATTGGTGGGCAACAGCAAAGTGGTGAGCATCTTGACCGTGGTGGTCTTGCCGGCGCCATTTGGGCCTAGCAGGCCGAACAATTCGCCGCGCTCTATAGTTAATGAAACATCTTCGACAGCCACGGTAGACTTTGTCTTTGTTTTCCAAAGCCCCATTTTGGTTTTGAAAATTTTATTAAGCGAGCTTGCTTCGATGGCGATCGGATTCACAACCTTCTCCCTTATTTTTTCTTACTCGTTCCCTGCTTCCTCCTCAATGCATGCAATAACCCCTGCATTTCTTCTTCTTCGCCCGCCTGGCTGCTAAAGTATTCGGCCATGAATTGCGAGCGACGCAGGCGCAGTGCCATGGGGGCGACGGCCTGCAAATCTTCCGGTGAGACCTTGTCACATCCATCCGCAGCGGCGTAGGCCCGGGCGGCTTCGAACCAGGTGATCTCAGCGCGTAGGCTGTCAATGCCCATTTTTTGCACCAGGTTAATGGCCGGCCGGGCAACTTTATCAGGCAAGGTAACTTTTGGTAGCATCGCGCGGGCAGATTGGATCTCCTCGGCGGCGGCAACCATCCCATTTCCGTAAATGGAAGCCATGCCGCGTGGATTGGACAGATAGGCCTGGACGCGCCGGTAGGCTTCCAGACGCTCGGCCGGGTCATCCAGGCCGCGTACAATCACGCGCAGCCCGAAACGGTCCAGGATCTGCGGGCGCAGGCGGCCTTCTTCGGGGTTCATCGAGCCGATCAGCACGAAACGGGCCCGGTAGGTGGCGGAGATGGGGCCACGCCGGACAGTGTAACCACCCTGGGCGGCCGCGTCCAGGATGGCGTCGACGATGTCGTCCGAGAGCAGGTTGATCTCATCAATGTAGAGCAGATTGCGATCGGCCTGGGACAGGATGCCGCGCCGGACGCGCAGGCGCTCGTGGACGACGGCGCGTTCGTCAATCCCGCCGACCACGTCCTCCAGCCGGGAGTTGAGCGGCAACTCGACCAGCCGGACACGATCCGGGGCAACCAGTGGCTGGCCTTCGGCGTATTTACGGGCGCAGTCCGGGCAGACCGCGTCGATGCCGCCGGACTCAATATCTTCGGGCAGGCAGCCGTAATAGCACAGGGAGCGTTCCACCTTGGGGAGAATGTCCAGCAGGGAGCGGACGGCGGTGGTTTTGGCGGTGCCGCGCGGACCAACCAGCAGGATCCCACCCACGGATGGATTGATCAGCCCAAGCAGGAGCGCCAATTTCATCTCCTTCTGGCCGACAATCGCCAGGAAGGGAAAGGGCAGTGCCTCGGCCAGCCCACCTTCTTCGGCAGCATTGGTTGGAAGGCTTTTACCGGAAACGTAGTCGACCAGTTCGCGCAAGGTGCGGAAAGGGTGAGCAACACGTTCTTTTGGTTCGTTTTCCTCAGGAAGTGTTTCGGGTGTGGTCATTTTTCCGCCAGGCGCTTGAGCTGGCGTTCCCTGGCTGCATCCATGCGAGCCAGCTCTTCGGGTGTTTCGGCCAGCAGGGGTGGGATGCGGGTCGGTTTGCCGTCCTCATCAATTGCCACATACACCAGAAAAGCGGCATTGGTGTGGGTTTGCTGCCCGGAGATGGGATTCTCGGAGATGACATCCACCTCCACTTCCATCGAGGAGTGCCCGGCGTAGGTCACTTCGGCATTGAGAAGCACCAGATCGCCGATATGGATGGGCTGATGGAAAACCATCCTATCAATTGCCACGGTGACGGTGCGGTGGGCGGCGTGGCGGGTGGAGGCCAGCGCGCCAGCTTCATCCACCAGTTTCATGATCCAACCGCCATGCACGTTACCCTGGCTGTTGGCATGTTCCGGCTGCATCATCTGGGCCAGCTGGATGCGTGACAACCGCATGGGTTTTGGTTCGTGGGAGTGTTCCATCAGTCGATATCCTGGCGATCTTCCCCGGTATTGAGCGGATGCAGACGCTGTGGTTCATCCAATAATATATCCAGTACACCAAAGCGAAGGTCGCCCATCATGGGAGCCAGGGGGATGGTTGCGGGGATCAAGAGAAGCGCAGGAGGTGCAGGAGGGGTCTTACGCGGTTTGAGCGAGGTGGTGAAACGCTGGCGGATGATGCGCGGCTCGGCTGTTAATTCGCCGACATAAAAGCCAAGCACGGAATACACCTGGCGATCGGTGGTCACCCAGCCGATCCATTCGCCCAACCGGTTGTGCAGGTATGGATAATCCAGGAAGGCTTCCGCGTCCCCGCGGGATGTATAGATCGGGACAATGGCTCGCTGAGGTTGATGGTTCATGATTTCACCTTATCAACATCATTATACGTCCAATAGCGGTTTACGAAGAAATTCCATAGCATGACCACACCGACAGCAACCGCCAGGGTGAAATTCTTTCCCAGGAAATCCGGGGTGAATACATGCAGCGATAGGCGTTCAAATAAGCCACGCATGGGTGGTTCGAGGAAACGCAGAATGGGCAGGCGGATGGCAAGTCCGGCTATATTGACAGCGAAGAACATGATCAACTGGCGGGAGAAGGGGCGCGATCGCGAATCGGGATACGTCCAATAGCGGTTCCAGATGAAATTGCTGATGATCGCACAAGTGAAGGAAATCGTCCCAGCCCATACCAGCGCCAGACCGAAGAGATTCGAAAACAGGTTCATGATCCCAAAATCGACCACAGCGCCAAAGACGCCCACGGCCATAAATTTCAAAAAGCGGGTGCGCTCCTGAGGATTGGTAATGATATTGGTCATCGGGCAACCAGCTTTTCTTTGAAATAGGCGATCGTGCGAGTCAGGCCTGCCTCCAGGTCCACTTTTGGCTCCCAACCTAGCAGAGTACGGGCCCGCGAGATATCCGGGCAGCGGCGCTGCGGATCGTTGCCAAAGCGTTTGTCGGGCTGGTAATCCAAGCCGGCGGTGTTTCCGGAAAGGCGATTGATGATCTTGGCAAACTCCAAAATGGAAGTTTCGGTGGGATTGCCGATATTGACCGGCAGGTGTTCATCAGAAAGCAACAGGCGATAGATCCCCTCAACCAGGTCGTCCACATAGCAAAAAGAACGCGTCTGGGAACCATCGCCAAAGACGGTCAGAGGTTCACCGTGCAAGGCTTGCTGAATCATGTTGGGGACGACACGCCCATCATCCAGGCGCATGCGCGGGCCATAGGTATTGAAAATGCGGACAATGTGGGTATCCACTTCGTGGGCATGGTGATATGCCATTGTCATGGCTTCCGCAAAACGTTTGGCCTCATCGTACATCGAGCGCAATCCAACCGGGTCAACGTGCCCCCAATAGCTTTCCGTCTGTGGGTGTTCGAGCGGGTCGCCATAAATCTCTGAGGTGGAAGCCAGTAAAAATCGGGCAGCTTGGGCATGGCTTACACCAAGACAATTATGCGTGCCCAGCGCGCCAGCCTTCATAGTCTGGATGCGCAGATTGGGATAGCCATATGGAGAATCCGGGTTGGGGCTGGCGGGTGAGGCGAAATGCATGACCGCATCCAGTTTGCCAGGGATAGAGATATATTCCGAGACATCCTGCCTGATAAACGTGAACCGTTCATTTCCGGCCAGATGGGCAATATTGGCAGGATTGCCGGTCACGAAATTGTCCAATCCAACCACTTCATGACCTTCTACCAGAAGGCGATCGCAGAGATGGGAGCCAAGAAAACCGGCTGCACCAGTGATAAGAACGCGCATGGAATGCTCCATAATATAGATTTGCCTGGAGAGGGGCTCAAGCCCTACCCTGGCATTTATTTCCAATCAATGTTTGTGCTCAGCCCATCACCGGTAACCTGTTGGGATTGACCGCTGGCGGCATCCACGATCCAGAGATTCCCTTCATAGATGACTCCGATATAATCTCCGCCATTGTCAAGCAGGCGCGGCGCCCAGGCGAGGGTCTGGGTGAGTGGTTCGATGCCAGGCTGTCCTTCGGCAGGGAAAAGCGAGCGTGGACCCGTCCCGTCGCTGTTCACCACCATCAAGCGGTAACGGCTGTTTGCGGAAGCGGTAGGAAAGATGGCTTGCAGATAAGCAACCAGATAGGAGGAGATTCCCGACTTATCCGTTTGTTGGGAGGAAACGGCCGGGTAGGCGAACATGCCGGTCTGTGGCACGAGTGTGATGCTGGTGTTATTGGACATCGATATGGCGTTAATGGCGAAGTTGGGCGATTCTTCGGGAGCAATCAGCCCGGAGGGTGCAGAATGCGTTACCACGAACAAGGTCCGGTTATCAGTACCCCAAGCCAGACCAGGCGTCCAGGCCCAGTCACCGTGTGTATTCATGGGGGTAATATTCAACAGAGGCGTCAATGATGCGCCAGCGATATTTACCAGGCCAACCCCATCCGGACGGGAATATGCCAGGTGACCATCCGGTGACCAGGCATACGAGCTGCCCCACCAGGGATACACGCCGCCATAGTTGGTGTCAAGTACATCTGTGATCTTGCCTGGTTTCCCGTT
>Ga0182027_10015633_pt1 | contig 10418 bp, 9 predicted proteins | sample 712E1DmetaG_FD_121300 | JGI IMG/M metagenome (GOLD analysis project Ga0182027, IMG submission 121300) | Permafrost microbial communities from Stordalen Mire, Sweden - 712E1D metaG (Illumina Assembly) | ecosystem: Environmental > Terrestrial > Soil > Wetlands > Permafrost | place: Sweden... | reverse complement strand
GTTCGCGTTGCCTGGATCCTCACGTTCGGGCGAAAAAGCGAGAAAGAAGTCGGCCGGCGACTTGAGGCCGCTCTTTTCGAGGATTGGCAGCACCTCTTCATCGGTCGTGCCGGGGTAGGTCGTCGATTCGAGCACCACCAACTGCCCACGCCGCAGGCGTTTCGCGATGTCGTGCGCGGTGGCGTGGATATAGGAATTGTCGGGCTCGCGATGCTTGCCGAGTGGTGTCGGCACGCAGATCAGGATGGCGTCGCACTCCTTCAGTCGATCGAAGTCCGAAGTGGCTGAGAAGCGACCGGTCCGCTTGGCAGCGGCCACCCGATTGGGACCGATAGTCCTGATGTACGACTCCCCCTTGGTCAGCGCATCGACCTTCTTCGCGTCGACGTCGAAACCGACAACTCGAAACCCAGCTTCGCAGAAAACCAGTGCGAGCGGCAGGCCCACGTAGCCCTGGCCGATAACGCCAATGACCGATGATTTTGACTTTATCCCATCCTGCAAAGAATTCATGCCTGCTCCGATTTCTCCTACGTGCCTCGTCCAGAAGGCGAAGACGTGACAACATATCACACCCGAGTGCTGGGGCATTGCTTCGTTTCGCGCGCGCTGCCCCATTACAGCCATTGGCCGTCAGTCCCATCCCGGACGTGTAGTAAGGTGCCCGGATGTCGACCAGCACGCCAGTAGCCGCTAATCTGGGAGGCGGGGGGATGTCGATGGCAGCTCGCAAGTACATGGCCGACTACGCGGGGCAGAAACGTCCGGACGTTTTTCGAGCGATCATACGGGTTGGTCTCGCCGTCCAGGTCATCATCTCCCTTCTGCTGGTTGCCTTTGGGCTCCTCTGGGTGTTCTCGGTTCTCCCGCGCGACGAGCGCGGGTTCGCAACTCTTGCAATGGTCTCCATCCTGCCCGCGGTGTTGATGTCCATGGCTACGGCCGTGAACAACGCCGTGGAAGAACTCCGCCCAAACGTGATCGCCTCCGTCGCCCGGGGGGCTGACGTACGCGGCCGGGGTGTGTGCGACGCTGATCATGGGCTGGAGCCTGGTCGGACTCGCCGGTGCCCAACTGGCCAGCAAGACCTGCGACTGCACCGTGCGCTGGGTGCTAACGAAGCGGCGTCTTCCCTCCTATCTGCGGGTCATGGGGCCCCAGGACCATCCGTCGCGTGAAGCGCTACGCCTACCGCCGGGGCTAGCTCGAGAGATCGCCAAGTTCTGGAGGGAATCGACAGTTCCAGTGCTGCTCGCCATCGTGGTGTGGAACCGCTCCGAGATGATCTTCCTGAAGAGATTCTGCGACATCCGTCAGGTCGCGTTCTACTCCGTCGCATTTGGCTTGAGCTTGTTTCCTGCCGGGCTGGTTGGTCCCTTCTCGCGGGCGGCAGCGGTCAGTGTCTTCGCGGAGCAAGGGCGTAGCGCCAAGGCGGGAAGACAGGTCGCCAACCTATATTGGCGGTATCTGGTGCTGCTTCTTCTGCCGGCCTGCCTGGGACTTGCCGTCTTGAGCGGTCCCTTGGTGCGGATCCTGTACGGCGTCCAGTATCACCAAGCGGCCCCGGTCTTGATGTTGGCTGCTGCCTTTAGCATGTTTGCACCGCTGGCGAACCCCGCGACGTCACTGGTCACGGCAGCCGGAGGACAAGGACGTATTGTGGTCGGCGGATTGGTGGCTGCCGTCGCAACCCTCGCGCTTGACTACTGGCTGGTCCGCTACCATGCGGCGATAGGCGGTGCGCTGGCAAACGGTCTGGGACAGGTTATATCGACAATCATCATAATCGCAATCGCGCAGGTACGCGAATTTCCGCATTTCGCTCGGTTTCACACTGCGGGCATGCCTAGCGGCACTTGGAATGGCGGCGATAGTGGCGCTGTTCGTGCACGTGGTGCCGGACATCGTGGGCATTGTTGGAGGGCCATTGCTAGGCGCTCTGGCATATGTCGCATTCCTGAGGATGGGACGAACGGTGGAAGAGCAGGATCTTGACCGTCTGCTCAGGGCCGAGAGCGTCGTTCCTAGTCGGGTCAGGCCTCTCTACCGGAGGCTGGTCCACATTGTCGCTTCTCCGTCCCGTGCCACGACCGGATCCTCTTCATCGTCGATTTCGCACGCTTCGTGATTGACCGCAGCAAAAACGGGCGCGAGTAGCTAGAGGGGGGCATCACGGCGTGAGAATGGGCAACAGGATGGCGCCGGGGGCACGCAATCACGAGTCACGGATACACAACCCAACCACCCTCGATACCTCCCGATTCTTGCCCCCGTACCTAGTCAGACCTGACCCGCGCGCGAGGCCATCGCGCCGTTTCGGGAGCATGCTAGGATTCCCGCCGTGAGTGAGAACAGCAACATTGGTCACCTCTGTGCGGACAAGCAGTGCGAGGCCGGCTTGACCGAGCACGTGGCCTTTCGGTGGCTCGGTTCCCGGGGTGAGAGGATGGAATGCACGTTCGGCAACCTGCAGCGGGAGACGGCCCGGTTCGCCAATGTGCTGGACGGCCTCGGCTACAAGGCCGGCGAGGTCTTCTTCACCTTCCTCCCCAAAGTGCCCGAACAGTTCTTCGCGTTCCTCGGTTCCCTGAAGATGCGCCTCATCACGGGGACTCTGTTCTCCAACTTCGGCGGGGATGCGCTGCTCGACCGTCTGGGGGATTGCGCGGCGAGGGGAATCATCACCCGCCGCAGCTTCCTCAAGAAGCTCAGACCGATCCGCGACCGTCTCCCGGCCCTTCGGCACATCATCGCGGTCGACGTCGAGGAGAACGAGGAGCCGGGTGTTCTCAGCTACCGCTCACTGATGGGCAAAGCGGCACCGTCGTTCGTCGTGCCTGACACCGATCCAGAGACGCCCTCGGTGCTGCACTACAGTTCTGGTTCCACTGGAAAGCCCAAGGGGGTGCTCCACCGCCACCGGAGCATCGGTCATCAGCGTCGGACAGCCCAAGAAGTCCTCGACCTACGCCCGGACGACATCTACTGGTGTACGGCCGATCAGGGATGGGTGACCGGGACTTCCTACGGCATCATCGGCCCCTGGTCTCTCGGGGTCACCCAGATCCACCACGACGGACCCTACGACGCCGAGCGATGGATGCAGATCCTCTCCCAGGAGGGCGTGACCGTGTGGTACACGGCTCCCACCGCCCTGCGCATGCTGATGCGGGAGGATGATGGGCTGTTCCGGAAGTTTGACCTCTCCAAGCTCAGGCACGTCTGCAGCGTCGGGGAGCCACTCAATCCGGAGGCCATTCATTGGGGACGCAAGGTTCTGGGCAAGGAAATCCACGACACCTGGTGGCAAACCGAGACCGGGGGGATCATGATTTCCAACCGGCCGGGGCTGCCGATTCGTCCGGGGTCCATGGGGAAGCCGGTCGCTGGCATCGAGGCCGCAGCGGTGGCCAGCGACGGAACGCCGGTTCCCGATGGCCAGCAGGGAAATCTTTGCCTGCGGCCCGGGTGGGACTCCATGTTCATCTCGTATTTCAACCACGAGGACGTCTACCGCAAGAAATTCCACCACGGCTGGTACTTCACAGGGGACGCCGCTCGTCGGGACAAGGACGGGTACTTCTGGTTCGTGGGGCGTACCGACGACGTCATCAACACGGCCGGCCATCTGGTCAGTCCATTCGAGGTGGAAAGCGCATTGCTCGAAATCGATGAGATCGTTGAGTCGGGTGTAATAGCGGCTCCCGACGACATTCTCTTTGAGAAGATCGTTGCTTTCGTGGCATTGGCAAAAGGCTGCCAGTGGTCCACGGCTCTCGAGCTGAAGGTGCGCATGCATGTGGCCAATCGGGTGTCATCCATCGCCACCCCCCAAGAGATCGTCGTCATTGACTCGATTCCAAAGAACAAGAGCGGGAAGATCATGCGTCGCTTGCTGAAGGCTCGGTACACCGGCACCGACCCCGGCGACCTTTCTACCCTGGACGCTTGAAGGAGAGAAAAACGTGTCGACCATGGAAAAGTTAGCCGAAATCATCCGGACTGTGTTCGACGATGACTCGGTCGAGATTGGCAGCCAAACAACGGCCCACGATGTCGACGGATGGGACTCTCTCTCCCACATCAACCTCATCCTCGCCCTAGAGAGCGGATTCAACATCAAGTTCAGCCAGAAGGAGCTGCTGACCTTCAAGAACGTGGGCGACATGCACGACAGCATCAATGCGAAGATCGCTCTCCGCGGGGACGGCGTTGGCAAGGCGTGAGGTGCGGCGCCATGACGTTCACCTCGCCCCTCTACTTCCTTTTCTGGCCGGCGGCCTTCCTCGTCTTCTATTTCTCCCGCGACAAGTATCGATGGCTGGTTCTGCTGCTCGCGAGCTTGGCCTTCTACGCGGCGCTGAAAGCGCCCTCTCTGCTCATCGCGCTGACCGGTGTGACGGTGTTGACATACTTTTCCGGTCGCGGGGTCGCTGCGGCGATGAGCCCAGGTCGGAAGACCCTCGTGTTTTGGCTCGGGGTCACCGCCAATCTTGCCATCCTGATCGGGTTCCGGTATTTTGCCGTCCTCATCGAGGGCCTCAACGTGCTTTCTGGTGCGATCGGGGGTGGCCGGCATGTATTCGCAGCGGTCGATCCCATTTCCATCGGGGTTTCGTACTACTCTTTTCAAGCGATTTCCTACCTCGTCGACGTGTATCTGGATGTGGAGAAGCCAGAGAAACACTTCGGCTATTTCGCCCTTTACATCAGCTTTTTTCCCAGGCTGCTACAAGGCCCGATCGAGCGCGCTGGAGACTTTCTGCCACAGCTCCGACAGCCCTACGTGTTTTGCTATGAGAATGTGCGAAGCGGGCTTCTTCTGTTCGCGTGGGGCCTGTTCAAGAAGGTCGTGATATCTGACCGACTGGCGCTTTTCGTCAATGAGGTCTACGGCAACGTGCATGCGTTCTCGGGTTTGCCTTTGATCATTGCCACCTACTTCTACGCATTTCAGATCTACTGTGACTTCTCCGGCTACACCGACATGGCCTTGGGTACCGGCCGAATCTTCAACTTCAAACTGACACAGAACTTCGACAACCCCTACCGGGCCACATCCATTGCCATGTTCTGGCGCCGGTGGCACATCTCGTTTTCCCGTTGGATTCTCGACTACATCTTCAAGCCACTGCAATTCAGATTCAGATATTGGCGCGATTGGGGCACAGCCTTGGCCCTGGTCATCACCTTCTTGGCTTGCGGGGTCTGGCACGGCGCCACGGCCGGGTTCGTGATCTGGGGGTTGCTCCACGGCCTCTACATGTCGTGCTCCGTTCTCTACCGAGGGCTGGGCAAGCGCTTCCGTCGGAAGAAGCGGAACCCGACAGCACTGATCGACGCATGGCGGGTGATCGCTACCTTCCATCTTGTGTGTCTCGCATGGATCTTTTTTCGGGCTCGGTCTCTGGCCGACGCCTTCTACGTGATAAACTACGCCATGGTGGGTTTGCCCAGCAGCCTCGTCCGTTTGGCGAAGCGCGATTCTCTGGTCCACGACATCTATCTGAACCAGAGCAACAAGGAATTCTTCTTGGCAGTCGCATGCCTAGGTCTGCTGGCGGTACTGGCACGAGCAACGACGGCGCACGAAGCAGCTGTCCGCGCCTTCAGACAATGGGCACCAGTCTGGTTGCGCTGGTCGGCCTATCTCGGCTTCGTGCTTGCCGTGGTCGTCTTCGGTGTGTTCTACGGTGGCGCCTTCATCTACTTCCAATTCTGAGACAGGCGCGAACATGAAGCGATTAGTCGTCAAGTTCGTGCTGTTTGTCACCTTGGCCGCGGGAATGCTGCTCGCCGTCTCCTCTGTGTGCGGGAACCTGAGGACCAGGGTGCTAAAGGACCGCGTCTTCGTCTTCAGCGAGGGTACTACTACGTTGATTGCCGGCGACTCGCATCCTCAGGCCGCAGTCAATCCGGCTCTGTTGCCAGGGGCTGAGAGCATTTGCGAAGGCCAGGAGGGCTACTTCTTCACCTACCACAAGCTCAAATATTTCCTGGGACGCAACCCGCAAATAGCGCGGGTCATCCTGGGGTTCTCCTACCAGAACCTTGCCCGGCGCTACCAGGAGTTGTTCCTCAGCAGCGAGCAAGAGGCGACGCGACTGCTGGAGTCGTACTTCGTCTTGTTGGATGACGAGGGCGTAGAACTGCTGCGAGACCGAATCTCGAACAAAAGACCCTACTACGTCAATCTGCTCAAGTTCAGGTACGGCCTGCCAATCCAGATCTATCGCGACAAAGATCTGCTGCGGGAGGCCCTGGGTGCAGCATTGCGACGAGAGGATGTGACGTTCTTTGGAGGCGGGTTTCACAAGAGCGAGAAGTCAAGTGTGGAGGGAAAGCAGATGGACGCCAAGGTCCGCTTGTACTTCCAGGACGAGAAGGAGACGTACTCGGGCGTCTCAACTCTGATGGTGGAATACCTCAAACGAATCATTCAGCTGTGCGAAGAGCACGGCGTGGACCTCACCTTGTACAACGCCCCGCTGCACGCCAGCTTCAAGTCGCGGATTCCAGGACAAGCCATCACCGACTTCGCGCAGGTGAGGGACCAGTTGCTGGCCAGGTTCCCCAAGCTCCACTATGTTGACCATGTCGATGAAAGTCTGCCAAACGAGAGTTTCGGGGACGGAGACCATGTCAACAGCCTGGGAGCCGCGGTCGTGACCGGGAGGCTGGCCCGCCTGATACAGTTGTCGCACTGAATGTTCAGGTCGACATGCGCAACCAGTCAAACGTCCGCTGTAGGCCCTCCGCAGTCGGAATCGCTTGCTTCCAGCCCAGGCGTTTCAGTTTGCCGTTGTCGAATCGGTTTCCGCCCCAGGTGGTCGCGCTCTTGTAGGGTGTGAAGATCGGCGGCAGCTGGCCCTTTGACCACGCGTGGTATCGCTCTCCGATACGCGACAAGATCGCCAACGCGAAATACGGCACGCGCATGCGACGGATTGCCTTCACCTCGCGTCGATAAGCCGCCAGGTAGTCGGCACAGGTACACAGATCGTCGTCATGCACGTTGTAGACTTGCCCGGCCGCCTCCGGTGTTTGCCCCGCCAGGACGATCGCATCCGCGCAATTGTCGACAAACGACAGCGGCAAGAGATTCTTGCCACCAAGGTGCAAAAATACACCAAATAGGTTCAGTCCCACCCGGGAAGAGAATGCATTGCCACCCGGCCCGTAGATGACCCCGGGACGAAGGATCACGAGTTCAAAGCCATTCTTGGCAGCATATTCGCTGAACAACGCCTCCTGTCGCAGCTTTACGTAGCCGTACAGATCTCGCTTCTCGGGATGGGTTTCCAGCGGCGTCTGCTCGTCGACCACGGCCCCTCGCCCCAACTCGGCCACGCCGTACACACTGAACGAGCTGACCAAGACCACGCGCATGGGTTTGCGCGCTCCGATCGCCTCCAGCAGGTACTTGGACCCCACCACGGTATTGAGGAACATATCGGCGGGAGCGCCCCGCATCGACGCCGCCAGGTGATACACCACATCGACGCCATCGACGGCGCGCGCGGCGTCCTTGGGCGCAATCAAATTGGCTTCGACGAACTCGATTTGGGCATCGGGGTACTTGCTCGCCGCCGCCAGCACGCGATCGCGTCGCGACCCCGGCCGAACCGTGATGCGCAAGTTACGCTCGCCATGCGCCAGCAGCCGCTCGACCAGCGAACCGCCCAGAAATCCAGTTGCCCCAGTGACCAAGACTTTCTTCATCATCGTCCTCGCCCCGCGCCGACTTGCGCGAAGATCCGATCCATCCACGAGGACACACGCAACATGTCGTGGGTCGAAATCGGCAACGGCGCGCCGTCCAGAATGGAATCATAGAACATCGAGATCAACCGGTTAAGTCCCGAGAAGAAATGGAAGTCCCCACGCGCGAACGCCATCCCATTTCGTCCGCCTGCGCGCAGAAACTGCAACGCCTGACCAAACGCCGGAACCAAGCGCCCGATCGACGAGGGCAAGGTGGCACCCGGCTCCAAGGTGACTGAGCGGCTGACGTAGTCCACGTGCATGATGCTTTTCTCACCGTACACCCGCACGAAATGCGCAGCCGGCTTGACGTGCGAGGTGAACGTCCCGTAAGCCGACGTTCCGCTACCCAGCATCGTAATCCGCAGCTCGTCCTGCATCTCGTCCCGAACATCGCCGAATTGAACCGGGTGGCGACGCCAGGCGTGGGCATCGATTCGGGGCTCGTCATCCGGGATGAATTCGATCAACTTGTTCAAGAGATGGTCCACGTTGTTGTGAAACAGCTTGCCGGGCAAGGCGTGCACCCAGTGTGCCGGATCACCCAAAATGGCCGCACCGAATTGCCCGGCCAGGCTGTAGCCGAACCAGCTTTCCACGTGAACCACTTTGCCCAGCACCCCCGACTCGATGGCGGCGCGCATTTCCAGCGCCGGGGGATCGAACAAATATGTGTAGCCAATCGTCATCTTGCGACCAGAACTGGCCACAGCGTCAACCAACGCCTTCGCGTCGGTCTGGTTGAGCGCCAAGGGTTTCTCGACGTAGATGTGGCACCCAGCATCCAGGGCCAGCCGGGACAAGGGCAGATGGGATTGTGGCGGAGTCGTGATGTGAACCACATCAGGCCGCTCGCGCTCGAGCATCCGTTCGTACGAATCGTAGTACGCGGGGATGCGGTAGCGCGTGGCCATCTGCTCGGCCATGAGGATCTCTCGGTCACAAACCGCGACCACCCGCGCCCGGGTCGGAAGCTTCTGAATCTCCTCCACATGCCCGTCGGCAATCTTTCCGCAGCCAACCAACGCAATCTTGAGAGTCATAGCGGATCCCTTCTTCCACATTCAGCGAATCGAAGTCCAGCCCTTCGTTGCGCAGCGCAATCAAGGGGCCGCGGGAGCAAGCCCCTTCTTCATCCTCACGCGCATGACTTGGTCGCCGATTTCGGCCACCTTATGTTCCCAGGACTCTCGCTGCATGGCCTGCGAGCGACGGTGACGGGCCTCGGGGGTATCGCCCTCCACGGCCTGGTCGAGAGCGCGCAGGAACTGGTCATGACTAGCGGCGACGAAGCAGTCTCTCTCGTCGGCGTAGCTGCGAACCTCTGGGATGTCGGAGGAGACCACGGGGAGGCCAGCGCTGAGATACTCGCGCAGCTTGATGGGATTGACGTTGAGGGTGAGCTCGTTGAGCACGAAGGGAATCACACCCACGGTGAATGCCTTGAGATAGCGGGGCAGCTCGGCGTAGGGCTTGCGGCCGAGCAGGTGAATATTGTCGTGCCGCTTGAGGGAGGAGAGATCGACGTTCGACTTGCCGATGAGCACGATCTGCCAGTGTGGACGCCGCTCGGCGATGGCTTCTATGAGCGCCAGATCAATCCAGCTTTCGATGAGGCCGACGAACCCGATCACAGGTCCAGGTGGCAGCGCGGCCATCTCGGGCGCGAGCGAGGTGGATTCGGCGAGGGTCGAGGCGAAGTGGGCATGGTCCACGCCGTGTGAGGCAAGATGGGTCTCGGGGTTGATCTGTTTCCTCCGCTCGACCAGCGTGTGTGCGGTGGCGAACACCAGGTCCGCGCGTTCGCACATTTCGCGGTCCATGGCCGCCATCTTCTGCCCGTCGAGGTGCTTGAACTGCGAAAACTCGTCGGTGACGTAGTACACGAGCAGCTCCTCGCCGAACTTGCCAACGTAGCGAACTGCCGAGGGCAAGAAGCTCCAGAGCTGAAACGGGTTCATGCGCCGCTGGGCGCGCAGCACGCCGACGCTAGCCTTGAGGATGACCCGGTTCAGCCGAGCCGCCCATGCGCTGTGCGGAAAGGGGAGCACCACAGGCGTGAAGACGCTCAGCCCGGGGCTCACCTCGTCCGCACCGCGCATGAAGGCCTTGAGCTTCCGGCCAATCTTGCGCACGTCCGATCCCCTGGTGAAGGTGGGGGTTCGGGTCGTGATCGAGTTGAGCCACAGCACCTTGTTGCGTTCGGCGAGCAGGCGCATGACGTGGTTGTTGCTCGTCGGATCCTCGCTCCAGTCCTTGGCGAAGCAGACAATGTTCTGGCCGGTCATCATGCGATCCTCGTCTCCGTTCGGTCGCGAACCAGGTTTAGACCCACAGGCAGGCTGGCTTCCAGCCGTTTGATGGCCTGCTCGGCCAGCCGCTCTATCCTGAAAACTGGTCGACCAACGAGAGACGCCGAGGCGAGCATAGGCGGCGCGTGATCCTGTGGGGCCGACGCGAACCTGGCAGCCAAGGCAGCGACGGTCTCCACTTCGAAGTCGTCCCGGTGCTCGGCCAAGTACTGGCACAGGCCACGCAGACGCCAGCGGTTGACGTTGTTGGGCCGGCCGCGACGTTCGGGGATGGAATCGATGTAGAAGAACTCGAATGGGTGGGCCACGATGGTGACCTCCCTCATGTGCAAACGGCGTGCT
>Ga0182027_10015632_pt1 | contig 10419 bp, 8 predicted proteins | sample 712E1DmetaG_FD_121300 | JGI IMG/M metagenome (GOLD analysis project Ga0182027, IMG submission 121300) | Permafrost microbial communities from Stordalen Mire, Sweden - 712E1D metaG (Illumina Assembly) | ecosystem: Environmental > Terrestrial > Soil > Wetlands > Permafrost | place: Sweden... | reverse complement strand
GAGGCCGCGCCACGATGGGCGCGGAAACACATCAGCACCTGCTTCGTGTATTTCTGGCTGGTCTAGCTTCAATGAGGCCGCGCCACGATGGGCGCGGAAACCTGTCCAGTGCTTGATGGCAGCGCCGGCCGCTACGTCGCTTCAATGAGGCCGCGCCACGATGGGCGCGGAAACCGGCGGGCGCGGCGGCCACTCCGAGGACTCCGGCCTGGCTTCAATGAGGCCGCGCCACGATGGGCGCGGAAACAGCATACCCGGAGACCCTAGCATTCCCGGAGACCCAAGGCTTCAATGAGGCCGCGCCACGATGGGCGCGGAAACGGCATCGCCGATACCTCGGATCATGCGCCGTCCTAGGTTGCTTCAATGAGGCCGCGCCACGATGGGCGCGGAAACACGCCTATTGGGGCGTCGTGGGAGCGATGATCGACCAGGCTTCAATGAGGCCGCGCCACGATGGGCGCGGAAACCTCGGCATCTCGCACCCGGCCGTGCAGCTCTTCGGAATGCTTCAATGAGGCCGCGCCACGATGGGCGCGGAAACTCGTCAGACCATTCAACCGAGCCGTCCTCGCTGATTTGCTTCAATGAGGCCGCGCCACGATGGGCGCGGAAACGCTGACGTCCATTCCCGTCGACCTGTTCCGATACAAGCTTCAATGAGGCCGCGCCACGATGGGCGCGGAAACACCCGAAGCCGCGCTGCCCGTGGTTGCTGTTCCTGGGCTTCAATGAGGCCGCGCCACGATGGGCGCGGAAACACCTAGGATTCGGTGACTCGGGTAAGGGTACTATAGTTGCTTCAATGAGGCCGCGCCACGATGGGCGCGGAAACAAGTGCTCTCGGGTGGGGGCGGTTTACCGTCGCTGAGGCTTCAATGAGGCCGCGCCACGATGGGCGCGGAAACCGGCGAATCGTCAGACCGTTGATCTGGTCGTCGTCCAGCTTCAATGAGGCCGCGCCACGATGGGCGCGGAAACCTCGCCCGCGTGCGGGCTGAGCGACGAAGTCAGGTGGCTTCAATGAGGCCGCGCCACGATGGGCGCGGAAACGCGGCACAGGGGGATTCGCCGCGGGTCGATTCCCGGCAGGCTTCAATGAGGCCGCGCCACGATGGGCGCGGAAACGGCCACCGGCGTCTACGCGCACACGGGCGGGGCCAGGCTTCAATGAGGCCGCGCCACGATGGGCGCGGAAACTATTCCTCCTCGTCCGGGATGCTATCGCTGCGGCGGCTTCAATGAGGCCGCGCCACGATGGGCGCGGAAACGAAGGTCCGCCAACAAAAGGTCAACTCGCATCCAAGGGAGCTTCAATGAGGCCGCGCCACGATGGGCGCGGAAACCTGGAAATCGCGGCGCTGGGCGCCTGCTACGGATTGCTTCAATGAGGCCGCGCCACGATGGGCGCGGAAACGCCACGCGGTTGTTGTACGCCACGCAGAAGTCCAGGGCTTCAATGAGGCCGCGCCACGATGGGCGCGGAAACGCGGCGCCGGCCTGCACGGTAGCGTCGGCATTGTGGTTGCTTCAATGAGGCCGCGCCACGATGGGCGCGGAAACGTCCAGCCCGGTTCCGAGACAATCACCATCTGGCATGCTTCAATGAGGCCGCGCCACGATGGGCGCGGAAACAGGCGTATGTCGCGGGGACCACGCCCGCGAAGGCTGAGCTTCAATGAGGCCGCGCCACGATGGGAGCGGAAACAACCGGGCGCTCCCCTGGTGCGCGATCTTGCGCGCAGCTTCAATGAGGCCGCGCCACGATGGGCGCGGAAACTCCTACCAGGATACTCGGAATGATTTCGTGAAGATAGCCCTGCCTTTTCGAGCACCCCTGGTTGGACGCCGACCGGGTGTAGGCAGAGTCATTGCCTCGAACTTGAAAAGCTATTGAGATTTCAAAGAGATCGAGCGGGGTGCCCATGTTTGCGATCACCTCGCCGCTCGCTACACAACAACCACCCGCGTGGGTACAAGGAAAGCGCGGCCCACCGACTCCATGATCTCCCGCGCGTCCCGATCTACCGGACCGAGTCTCACCACCAGAACCTGGTCATCCCTATGGTGGATGGCGTCACCAAGTCGTCCGCGCAAATCGATCCTTTCGCGTTCGTTCAGGTCACAGAGAAACACACTGAACTGTAGCGCATCTCCGAAGTCCAACAATGTTCGATGAACCCTGTCGCGACGCCTGTCGTCGGCAACATCGTAGGTCACGAGATAGCGACTGCGTGAGGTGGTCATCTTGTCGTCATTCCCTGGTATCGAGGAACGTCACCTCGAAGGCATCGCGCCAGGATCTGTGCCTGAAGCGCAATAAGCCGTCGCCACGAACACCTGTAGTCGAACATTGGATGCGTAGCCATTTGATCGAGGCGTGCTTCGTAGGCTCGGATGAAAGACTTGCGGCCGCTGGCCTCAAGGACGCAAACGGTCCCGGCTTGCTGAAAATCCCCGGGACAGACCATTCCGGTGTTGATGGCGGTCACGACCGCCGAATCAACGACAAGCGGACGGAATTCTTCCATCAAATCGAGGGCAAGAGCGGGCCGCCCGTGTCGGGGCTGGTGCAGAAAACCCCAGTACGGATCCAGACCAACGGCCAGGAGCGCGACCGTGCATTCTTTTGCCAGCAACGCGTAACCAAAAGAAAGCATAGCGTTCACTGGGTCGCGTGGCGGGCGGCGATTCCGTGCTTCGAAATCAAAGCCCATTCCGCTCAGATGAGCTTCGTCGCCAGAAGCCTTCGGAGGTCGAATCATCGAACTCAACTCACCGAAGTAGCAGGCTGCGATGGCGCCTTCTATCCCGAGGAGCGTCCCAATGTTATGTGCTTCCGCGACTCGTTCAGTCAAAACTGCCATTTCAGCGAGCGCACGGTCTGGGCTCGGAGAGGCATTGCGCCGCAACATGGTCCGCTGATTCTGGACCTTCGCCGATATGAACTCCTTTGCGAACGACAACGCGCGTGCGGGATCGGCGGCAGCAGCGAATTGCGCTGCACGGTCGAACGCATTCCGAAGTCCGCTCGCCGCAGTGATACCGTAGAACCAGTGGCCCAGCGAAAGGTGGACGACGGGAACTCCGGCCTCACACAAGAGATGAAGAGTCTGTGGTGTGATCGAGACGTTTCCACAGAGAACAAGCTGGCTGAGATCCTTGAGCCGGGCTTCGCCAATTCTCTGCTTGGCCAGCGTGACTCGGATAGACTCACCGCTTTTGCCGACGTAGGCACCTTGCTCCTGCACGTAAAAGGGTACTGCGTCGTCGCGTGCGGGGTATAGCCGCCTGATCTCACCGTCTGCTCCCGCAACCTCGGGGACCCGGGTCAACGCCAGGGTCTCGTCTGGCAAGCAGATACCAGAGAGAGAGCATCCGCGGCACTTGGGGCTGTCGTCGAGCGGTGCAGGAAGTGTCCCGCCTTGGGCATCCAATGCCTCGTGAATGCTAGCGACGATCTCGCGAGTTCTGGCTTCAAGCTCCGGCGTGAACGGAACTTCAACGCGGGTGCGCGTGCCAGCGTAGTAGACGATTCCATGATCTACAGCGTAGCCGTGCGCCCGAAGAACAAGGCCCTGTGCCATCAACTGAACTCGCTCAGGTTCCCAGCTACCCACGGTGTTGTCGGGGGCTGCGGCGCGCTTTGTCTCGACGGGCACAGCGGAGCGGAAACCAAAGTTATCTGCGATATTGGTCTCGACCAGATCGAGCTTCGCAAACAACCTGAGCACCTCATCGGCGAGGCTTACCGAACGGTTCACCTTGGGGGCCGCCTCGTCGGCAGCTTCGGCGGCCGAAGGCAGTACCTCGTCCTTTGCATCCACTCGTCGATGAAGCCAGCGCCCCTCGTCGGTGCTGGCGTTGTCCGCCCACCGGCCTTCCACGTAAGCAAGATGGAACCTTCGGGCGCAATAGGCATACTGCGCGACCATGTCCCCCGTCACCACACCGTCCGCGGCGGAAACACTCGCCTTTCGCTGGCTCTCGTGGGGAATCATGGCACCTCACTCATGCAGGCCGCGCCGCACGGAACCACTGCGATTTTCCGACCGTCACGTGGTCAGCGCGGTAGGCTTCCAGCACGCCAATAGCATTCAGATGGCGGCGGTCCGGGGTTGTGGCGGTCAACTCGGGATGAGCGACGAGGGACTTCACGACCGGAATTGGCAAGAACGATTTCCAGACCGGCCACGTGAAGACTTCCGCGTCTTCGAGTTTCACGGTCCCCGTGGTCGCGAGACCGCGTCCTCGCGGTACTGCGGGAAACAAGGTCAGTGCCTCGTAGGCCAAGAGGTTCGCTCCGTGCATCGTAACGGAACCAGCTGCAGGGTTCGCGGCCTGGTAGGCGTAGGGTCGAACATCCCGGGGGTCCCAACCGAGGCTGTATTTGTCGTCCTGATAGCGCCACGTCTCGAACAAGCTTTCCTCAATCTGGCGCGGCGATACCTGCACCATGAGTAGTCCAATGCCGCTGAGCATGTTCTTGCCGCTGTCGCCGTTCCGCTTGGAGAAGCGTGTCGGGGCGAGAATTCCATCCTTGTCGATGATGGCCTCGCATCCGACGGCGGCAAAGAAGTCGGATGCGCGCCGATCCATTGGGGTCGCCTCAAGCGCCGCCTGCCTGGCCAGTTTTGCGAGACTGGCCGGGCGGACCTTCAGGTTCGGCCCGAGCGCCGTGGTGAGGTCTGGGGTTGCACCTGCCTCCGCGGCGATGGCCCTTGCCTGCTGAGCTTCAGACAGCTTCGCCTCAGGAGGTGCCACCTCGGTCGCCAGAAACGCTGCGGCTTCAGGGCTGTTCCTCTTGAAGACCTTTGCCTTGGTACGAGTCCTGAATGTCAATTTGGCGTCTTTCAGTTCCTTCTTGGCCGCCGCCACCACCTTGTCGCGTGCCCGTAGCGCCTTCTCGTCAGCCACCTTTGGCGTGCGGTGTACCCCGGCGTGGAGCATCTCCAGAAATTCCTCGTGGGAAACTTCCCCGGGCACCTTCAACCGTGGCCGCCACGAGCCTTGCCGTTCGGACCAGGCAAGTTGAACCTGCCCACCTGGCCAGGCCCGGTCAGCAACTACAAGGGTTCCCAGTGCCGCCATGAACGCCAACGGGTTGTCTGCGGTCAAGCCGTCGAGATCGAAGGTCGTCATTCGCCCGCCTCCTGTTGTTCCTGCGCACTTACTCGCTGATCCGCTAGCCGCACGATCGCCTCTAGCAATGCCAGCCCCCACCAGCCATACCGGCGCATCAGCCGCCAGAATCTTTCGGGCACCCCCGCGTCCAGGCGCTCCAGGCCGGTGGCACTCGATGTTTGCGTCTTTTCGGACGCAAGCGTCACAACCACCGGCTTCTCGTCAAAGATAACTGGAGCGAATGGGCGGCAGCGCCCGTGGTGTGACCCGATCAGGTGAAGCACAAGCTCCCGGTCAGTGGCACCCGCCAACGCCTGCAATGCCGAATCGGCCAGTTGCACCGATACCAACTCATGGCGCGCCCCCTTGGGATAGGCAGCCTTCGACCTTGCCGCCTCGATAGCCCTCGGTGTGCGTGGAACCGACCCAGACTTGGCGAGCGGTGCCGCCGCGCGAGCCGCCGCCAGTCGGTCACCGTTGTGTAACCAGACTTGGAAGCGAGGGTCCAGCTTCCCAACATCGTGCAGCCGGGCGGCCAACGCGCAGTCGGAAATCACTTCGCTCGGAAGTCCCCCAAGTCCAGCGAATCGCGCGGCCAAAGCGCCAACCCGTTTGAGGTGGTCATCAAGGCCAACCTCGCGACTGGATGCGCTTGCGGTGGCGTCCTCGTCGGTGAAGTCCGACTCGCCGTCCGCCGGAAGTGGCACGGGTGTGGACACGACCAGCCCGGCGCCGCCGGGACGCGGCGAAACTCGCAACCTGCGCGAGTGTGCCAGGTGGCGAGCGGCCAGACGAAGCCATGGCTTCGCACCAGAATCGTCGGCGATTCGCGCAAGCAAGGCGCGAATCTGCCCGTCTTCGACCGAATCATCGCTTGGCGCCACCGTGGCCAGCACCATGATCTCGTTGGTCAGCGCCTCGTCGCTCAAGGCCCAGCCGGGTACGAGTGCGACGTGAATTCGGATGACTGCACGCCGGCGATTGGCCTGTACCTGGTCGCCCAAGTCGACCACTGCGTTTTCGATTCCGGGTGCCCACCCGAAAGCATCGCAGCCGCCGTAGGAAGCAGGAACCACCAGGGTGTCGCCTGGTCGAATCGTCTTCGGATCGGTCACTACTTCGGTGTCCTCGGAATCGGGGCCGCGCCAGCGCAGGCATGCGCGACCGCCACCACCCTGCTCCTCATCCTCGTCGGGCTCAGCCACCCCTTCGAGATCTGCTGTGATGGGCGCCGCTGCTTGATTCAGCCATGCTCGAACTGCATACAGCGGCACTGCGATCGCTTCCGCCGATGCCGGGCCACACGCGGCAACTGTCTCGATCCAAGACGCGCTGGATGCCTGGTCAAGGTCGGCTCGCCAAACGACCTGAACCTCCGGCGTCCCCATCTTCGGCCCGTGAAGGTAGATAGAAGGGTCTGGATCTGCGCTGGTGATTGGCGAAGTTTGTGCCCAGCAATCGCAGTGGCTCGGCAGCACTACCGGTCCCTCGGGCAGATCGCGCGATGTGCGACGGAGCACATCCGCTCTGGCATCAGGCCCACCGTCCAGCAAGCCTTCGACCGACGAGATGCCCAGATCCACTGTCCGGTCAACGCCCTCGCCGGTGGCGTGCTCGCCCAACCATTTCCACGTTTGCGCTAGGGCAGAACCGTAGATGGGATCGTCGTCGCTCGACTCTGCCTGATCGGAACGAACGATCACCACCCCAGGCGAGGAATCCGCTGCGCCTAGCCGGTTCAAGCGCCCGAAGCGTTGGCGAAGGGCATCGAGCGGGCAGCACTCGGTCACGAGAGCATCGAAGTCCACGTCGGCCCCAACTTCGAGGCACTGCGTGGCTACGACCACCATCGCTTGCACAGGTCGTACACGGCCTGGCTTCGCCATGATCCGTTCGGCGTGTGCCTCAAGCAGAATGTCGCGATCTGCCGGGCGCACTCGCCCAGTCAGTAGAATCACGTCGGCATCGAGCTTGTTCTTTCCCGAGTCCACCGTGCGCTGCCGGATCGCCTCGAATATCGCCCGCGCGGTGGCTACCCGGTTCACGAGTACGCCCACCAGCGCGCCATCCTTGGCCAACCACGCAGCGCCCTCCACGGCGGTCGCGACAAACCCTTCTTCCTTGGCCTTGGCAACCACAAGGCGTGTCGGCTTTGAGACAGCCAGGCGACGACCGAGGACCGGGTGCGCCAGATCTTCTGCCTGGGCTTTGAACACGTCGGTTTCGGCTGGTGGAGTGGCCGTCATGGTCACCACGCCGAAGGGCAAATTCAGCGGCTTCTCTGCCCACTGCGTGCCCCGATAGCGGGCGACCCAGCCGAGGGTCTGGGTAAACGGGCGGGAGCAGTGTGCCTCGTCCACGATGATCAGCGAGTCGTTTCCGATCAGCCCGGCATGGATTGGCCACGCCGACGGCGACAAGCCGTATCCGCGGTAGAGCAAGCGCGACCCGACCTGATCGACTGTGCCAACCACAACCGTTGGCTGCGATGGGCTCCTGCTCCAACGGTCGTCGCGGTAGATGCCGCCACGAAGGATCGCGGTAGCGAGTGGTACTTCGTCAGGGCCTGCCAGCGTGCGAAGCCGATCCGCAACCTGCACGAGCAGGCCGTCCTTTGCCTCGGCCAAGCTTGCCGCAATCCGCTTCGCCCTTGAATACGCCTCGTCCACGACGATGCGGCGGTCGATGACGAAGAAGATACGCCGGGCCTGTCGTCGTGGCCGGTCCGTCCCCACCTCGGCGGCAAGGGCGAAGATGGCGACATCGAGGCACGCTGTCTTGCCGCTGCCGGTGGGCATGGCGATGACAGACGGCCAGCCGGTTTCGAGGACCTGTATCGCCAACCGTGACTGCCACGGAAATGGATCGCAGCCGTGAAGAGCCCGGAAGAAATTCGGGAAGGCGTCTGCCGCAAGCGGGATCATTGCGAACCACCTGTGCTTCGTAGAGGTCGAAAGAAGCCATAACCGCGGAATCGGCCCGCTCCCAGGAGGACCGGACCAGCCACGTCGTCCGCGAAAACGATAGCAGCGTGCGCATGCCAGCGGCTGGGTGTTCCTTCCTTTGCTGGCAGGGAAGGAAACTCGCGCGCTGTGGGAACCCCTAGATGTAGTGACACAGGATGCACCGTTACCGCCACTGGACGAGGAAGCCCCACACGCTCGCACGCTCGCGCGACCGACTCTTCCGCATCACCGTCTTTCTTGGGAAATCGATCCAGGACAACGGGCGTGACCGAGGCCCAGCGTTGCGAAGGTGCGAGCCATGTCTGGGCATTCAAGGCGACCCGGCCTTCGCCGTCAGCCCCTTCGCCCTCTAGATCCCATGTCCCGATACGGCCCAGCGTCAGATGCTGGACCTGGGCAATCGCTCGAACGCACTCGTCAGATTCAGCCTGGGAAAGCCCGAGGGGCAGGACCGCCGCTATGCCCAGAAGATGTCCGTCGGCGTGCTCGTGCCCAACATCGGCCAGCGGAACATAGGCGACGTGTGCGCGGCGTGTGGGCTTTCCATCAGCCGTGTGGCCAGAAAGGATCTCGCACGGTGGTTGCGCCGCACTGGCCGTGGCTGCGCCCCGCATGGCCCCGGTCAACGCGAGCGTGGAAACAAGACCGAGGCGATTTCCCGAAACGCGGCGAAGAACCAAGAAGTCGCCAGCGAAGTCACCAGCCGGAACATCGCGCGCCGCCGTCAGCGGCGGCCCGTAGCCAAACCATGCACCCGGTCCAGGTCGGCGCGCGCTCGGCCGGCCTTCCGCGTCCGTAGCTTCGAAGTCCGCGATGAGTTGCTCAAGCCGACCAGCCTTGGCCACTCGCAACCTCATCGGTGCGTTGCCGTCGATGGGAACGAGGGTGGGCTGCGGCGCCTCGTCCGAAAGCCAGGCCTGGACCAGCGTCGAAGAATGGCCGAGGTAGGTGACATTTCGGCAGAGTTCGGCCAGCGCCGCCCGATGCTCGACGGGAATCTCGGCGTACCAGATGAAGTAGACAGTGTCCTCGTCTGGTACGACCGACGGGAAATGGCGTTCGGCCTTGTGCCGCGCATCGGGGTTGCCTTTTCCATCGTTGACCGGGACGAAGAAACTGACCGTTTCTTCCGCCTTTCCGAACCCGGACGCTCGAAGGGCCGGTGGTGGTAGGGTTTCGAGCCAAGCCAGCGCGTTCTTCTCACGCCCGTTCCGGCCCCGGAGTCCCCACGCAGCCACGAGTGCCATAAACATACGACCGGGGTGGGGAGGCCACTCGGCAGCCTCCCGCTTCGTCACCTGCGTCGCTACGGCCCGGCCAGTCAAGTAACGGACTGCCAGGGCGAACATCACGAGCCCTCAGAAACCGAGGCAGCGGCAAGCTCGCGGCTCTTCTTGACCAGAGCCACAACGTCGGCAATCGGCTTGAGGATGAGACCCTCTTTCTTCCAGGGCAACCCCGCGGCCTCGGCAGCCGCGACAGCCTGCTTGAGCAAAGCTACAGCTTCCTTGCCGGAGAGAGAGAACGTGGTGGGTGCGCTTCCGGGAGCACCGAGAAGTTCCCACTGTGCGACTTTGGTCGCGACCAGCAGGCATCGAGAGCGCAGGTCGAGCCCTCGGCCTTGGGCCAGGACAGCACCGCAAAGAGCGAGCGCAGCAAGAGCGGTGCGGGCCGCATCGTTCGTCTTCTCTTGTTCCAGCCCCGACTTGCCAGTCACGGGGAACCTGAGACGGCGTAGACCTGGAAGAGACAGCGTGGTGGTTTGAAGAGCCCGGGTGAGCGTCACGCCACCGCCATCCTCAGTGAGCGTGGGTGCGATGTTACCGTGGTTTGCTTCCGACGGCTTGCCCTCCTTGCCGAGCTTCACAGGCTTGCCGCTCTTGTCCTTCCCAGCCTTCGCCGGGTCAAGTGTCCACCCACCCCCCTGAGCCTCGTAGATTAGCCCCGAGTCCTTCTGGATCTGAAGTGGGTCGATACGACTCGATGTCTTGCTGCCGACTTCCACGTCGATCCCGACGATTTCGGAAACAGCCACACGCGGGAACTTCGCGCCACCACCGCCCTTCGGCCCGGTGGAATCCCACATGCCGAACACAAGCGCGGTTGGGCAGATTCCAAACAGCGAAGTGGCATTGGCGAGAGTGGCATCGGTGAAGCTCTTGCCATCGGGAGCATCGCGAAAGCGCGTCTTTCCGTCGGGCATAAGCGAGTCTCGCAGAATGGCGTCGGCGATGCGGTGGGGAGCTTCGAGGCTGGAAATCTTCTGGATGTCAGGGAAATGCTCGGTGAAGTCCACATCGATCACCGGCAGTTCAATCTCGGCGCGACG
>Ga0182027_10015630_pt1 | contig 10420 bp, 8 predicted proteins | sample 712E1DmetaG_FD_121300 | JGI IMG/M metagenome (GOLD analysis project Ga0182027, IMG submission 121300) | Permafrost microbial communities from Stordalen Mire, Sweden - 712E1D metaG (Illumina Assembly) | ecosystem: Environmental > Terrestrial > Soil > Wetlands > Permafrost | place: Sweden... | reverse complement strand
TGGCGTATCCATAACGATGCTGGGCGGGTGGAGCGCGTTGCTGGTGCTCACCGGCGGATTCCGGCAGCTCTTTACCTACGTGATGTTCGCCAGTTGGATCATCTACGGCATGACCACGGCCGCTGTCATCGTTCTGCGCAAGAAGCGTCCCGATCTGCCACGGCCGTACCGTACGCTCGGCTATCCGGTGGTCCCCATCCTGTTCGTGGCGGTGGCGTTTCTTCTGGTGCTTTCCACGCTGCACGACTCTCCGCGCGAATCCATCATGGGAATCGGAATGATCGCACTCGGGCTGCCATTCTATTTCTACTGGAAGCGCGGGGCCGACGATTGAGAGAACCGGCCGCCGTGAGTGGGCGGCCCGCTCCACGGCTACAGTTGTTGCGGCGCCTCGCCGAGGGTGACCTTCACTTCCACATTGTTGCCGTTGCGGTAGACCGTCAGCGTCAATAGTTGGCCGCTTTGCTTCTTGTTCATGGCGCGCCGCAGCGCGTCGGCGGTGTCCACGGTGTGGCCTTCCACGGCGACGATCAAGTCTCCGCCGATACCCAACTGGTAGGTGTTGCCCACCACCACCACGCGGCCCGGGCCGCGCAAACCGGCTTCCGCGGCCGGCGATCCGTTCTCGACCTCCTGGATCAGCAGGCCGCCCTTGGCAGGCAGATGGAGCATCTCGGCCAGATCCCCGGATACCCAAACCTCCTTGATGCCCAGCCAGGGCACCGCCACGCGGCCGTGCGCCTGGAAGTCGGTCAGCATGATCTTGGCGCGGTTGATGGGCATGGCGAAGCCGATCCCCACGTTGCCCTGCCCGTAGATGGCGGTGTTGATGCCGATGACGTTGCCGTGGGAATCCAGCAGCGGCCCGCCGCTGTTGCCGGGGTTGATGGCCGCGTCGGTCTGGATCATGCCCTCGAGGTTCTCGTCCTCGGTCTGGATGTCGCGGCCGAGCGAGCTGACGATGCCGGTGGTCAGCGTGCCGTCGAAGCCGAACGGATTGCCGATGGCTTCCACCTTCTGGCCCACCACCAGCACGTCGGAATCGCCCAGTCGAAGGGTGGGCAGCTTGCGCTCGGCTTCGATCTTGATCAGCGCCAGGTCGTGGCGGGTATCCGTGCCCAGCACTTTGGCTTTGTAGACTTTCTGGTCCATCAGCTTGACGGTCAATTGCGCGGCGCCCCGGACGACGTGATAGTTGGTGAGAATCTCGCCGTCGGCATTGATGATGAACCCCGAGCCGGTGCCCTTTTCCGGGTAGACCTGGAAGAACCAGTTCTGGCGGTATACCTGGGAGGTGATATTGACGGTGGCCTCGCGAGCGCCTTTGTAGATGTCGATGTTGTTCTGTTCCTCGGGCGAGTAACCGGAGGCGGCCGCGGCCGCGGCGGGCTCCGTCCAGACTCCCCTGGGGTCGTGATTGGGCAGGAGATGACCCACGTTGTAGCGTCCGATGATGTAGACGGCCGCCAGCAAAGTGGCCAACAGAAACAGTCGCAGAGCTCTCATGATGCAATTCTCCGTAAGGCAACGTGTACGGCCCGGGTTTGCCGCACGGTGTCTTCCTTCTCCCCGGATGTATCTATGACGAAATGCGCGAAGGTTCGTTTCTCGTCGAGCGGCAGTTGGCGGCGAATGCGCGCGAGCACATCCTGCTCGGTAGAGCCTTCGCGCCGCATGGCCCGTTCCACCTGCTGGTCTTCCCGGCAGGTCACCAGGACGATGCGGTCGAAGCGCTTGTAACTTCCGTTTTCGATCAGGATGGCGGCTTCCACCACGAAGATTCCGTGAGGCTCCCGCGCGGCGTATTCGGCGGCCAGGGCCTCTTCCCGGCGCATCACGGGCGGATGCACCAGGGCGTTCAGACGCGCCAGCCGCTCGGGCGAATTAAAGACACGGGCGGCGAGCAGGTTGCGGTCGATGTGCCCTCCGCCGTTCACAATGTCGATCCCGAATTCCCGAATCACCGCGTCGTAGGCTTCCCCGCCGGGAGCCAGCGCCTGATGCCCCAGCTCGTCGGCCTGGATGAGGAAACATCCCCACTCGGCGAGCCTGTCTCCCACGAAGCTCTTCCCGCAGGCCAGGCCGCCGGTCAGTCCTACCTTCAGCATATTCCCGCCCGCCGCGCGGCCGCATCGACGGTATTCGCCATGAGCATGGCGATGGTCAGCGGCCCGACGCCTCCAGGCACCGGGCTGTAGGCCGCGGCCTTCTCGACCACGTCGATCGGATCGACGTCGCCCACCAGCACGCTGCCCTTGGCGTCGAAGGCGGCCAGTTTCTCCGGCGAGTTGCGGAAGATGCGCGCCACGTCCTCGCGCTTGTCGAGCCGGTTCATCCCCACGTCGACCACGATGACGCCGGGCTTCAGAAAGTCGCCGGTAATCATGGCGGCGCGCCCGATGGCGGCCACCAGGATGTCGGCCTCGCGGCACACCGCCGGCAGGTCGCGGGTGCGCGAATGGCAGATGGTGACGGTGGCGTGCTCGTGCAGCAGCAGCATGGCCACGGGCTTGCCGACGATGTCGCTGCGGCCCACCACCACGGCGCGGCATCCCACAAGGGGGATGCGGTAACGCTTGAGCATTTCGAGGATGCCGGCGGGCGTGCACGCGCGCGGCCCGGGGAGCCCGGCGACCAGGTTGCCGACGTTGATGGGGTGGAAGCCGTCGACGTCCTTTTCCGGCGAGACCTCGAGCAGGATGCGCTTGGAATTCACCTGCGGCGGCAGCGGAAGCTGCACCAGGATGCCATCGATCTCCGGCCGCGCGTTCAACTGGCGGACTACTTCGAGCAACTCCTCGGTGGTGACGCTGTCGGGCGGGGTGATGGTCTCGGAGTAGATACCCAGGGCGGCGCAGGCCTTGACCTTGTTGCGAACGTAGATTTGGGAACCCGGGTCGTGGCCCGCCAGAACGACGGCCAGCCCCGGGGGACGGCTCTGGGCGGCCAACTGCTCGACGCGCGGTTTCAACTCCGCGAGGATCTCATCGCGAACGCGATTGCCATTGAGGATATCGGGCATCCATAGTCCATTCTAACGTGAACGATCGCACGTACCGATAGCCGTCGGTACCGGGCGGCGCTAACCTTTCTCCTGGTCCGGCGTATGCTGATTCATATGTTGTTCGACCTGCGCTATGCCCTAAGAACGCTGGCCCGCAATCGGGGATTCGCCGCGATCGCGGTGCTGACCTTGGCCTTGGGAATCGGGGCGACCACGGCGATCTTCAGCGTCTTCAACGCGGTGTTGCTCCGTCCGCTGCCATATGCGGAGCCCGGCCGGCTGGTGGCGATCGAGGAAGTGGTTCCCAGGTTCGCGCAGTACGGACCCAGCCTGCCGGTGACGGCGTGGCACTTCCGCGAATGGCGGAAACACAGCCGCGCCTTCGAGCAGTTCGCGCTGGTGGGCAGTATCGGCTACACTCTCACCGGCGGAGGCGATCCGCTGAGCCTCACCGGCGGCCGGGTTTCGGCGAGCCTGTTTCCGATGCTGGGCATCCAGGCGCAACTGGGCCGGACGTTCCGCGAGGACGAAGACCAGCCCGGCCGCGACCGCGTGGTGGTGATCAGCAACAGCCTCTGGACCAGCCGTTTCCACCGCGACCCGGCCACCGTGGGAAGCAAGATCTCGCTCAACGGCCGGCCGTTCGAGGTGATCGGCGTGTTGCCGGCGGGAATTCGAGTTCCGTCGGAAGGCGATCTCCAGGCCATTTGGCGGTTTCCAGCCGAGGCCGATTTCTGGAAACCGTTCGCCATCGCCGATCCCGACCTGGCGATCATGGCGGAGTACAACTTCGGCTGCGTTGCCCGGTTGAAGCCCGGCGTTTCGCGCGCCCAGGCGACCGCCGATCTCAACGCCATTCAGGCCGGCATCGTGAGAGACCTGCCGGAGAGGCCGGAGCTGAGCGTTCTGATCTCCGGGTTGCGGGACCAAATGACCGGGGGGGCGCGCGAAAGCCTCACGCTGCTGCTGGCCGCCGCCGGGTTGGTGCTGCTCATGGTGGTGGTGAACTTGGCCAATCTGCTGCTGGCACGAGCTTCGGCGCGGCGGCGGGAATTGGCCATCCGCGCCGCCATCGGGGCAGGCGTGGGCCGCATCGTGAGACAGATGCTGACGGAGAGCCTGTTGCTGGCGGTGGCGGCCGGCGCGTTGGGCGTGCTGCTGGCCCGATGGGCGCTGGCCGCGATCCTGGTCAAGGCTCCGCTCGAACTGCCGGGCCTCAAAGACGTGCGCCTCGATTCCACGGTGCTGGCGTTCGCCGCGCTGGCTGCCGTGGCCAGCGGTCTGCTGTTCGGCATTCTGCCGGCGTGGCGGATGGCCCGCACCGATCCGCAGGCGGCGCTGAAATCGGGCAGCCTGGCGATCACCGAGGGACGTCAGGGCGGAGGCCTGGGGCGCCTGCTGATTGCCGCCGAAGTGGCGCTGTGCTCGCTGTGCCTGGTGGTGGGCGGGCTGCTGCTCAACAGCTTCGTCCGCCTCACCAACGTGGACAAGGGATTCCAGGCCGATCACGCCATCACCCTGAACCTGAGCCTCCCCGCCTCGCGCTATCCCGGCAACGAAAAGCGAGCGGCCTTCGTCGAGACGCTGCTGGACCGCATCCAGGCCATGCCGTCCGTAGTGGCAGCGGGAGTTAGCAACTGCGGGCCGCTCTCGGGCGAGGGCAGCAACGCCGACATGGAGGTGGAAGGCGCGGCTGGCGCTGCCGCGGATCGGCCCTGGGTGGACTACCGCGGCGTCACTCCGGACTTTTTCCACGCCATGGGAGTCCCGCTGCGCCGCGGCCGCCTGTTCGGGCCATCCGACCGCAGCCGCGTGGTGGCCATGATTTCGACGCAGGTGGCGCGGCGCATGTGGCCCAATTTGGATCCCATCGGCATGCGATTCCACCTGGGTTCCGTGGAGGCCGAATGGATCGAAGTGGTGGGAGTGGTCGGCGACGTGCGCTCCAGCCTGCACAAGGCGCCGAATCCGACGGTGTACGTGCCCTACTGGCAACTCGCCCGGCGGGACGTCGCCCTGGTGGTGCGCACGGCGGCGCCGCCGCTTTCGATTGCCGGCGCGGTGCGCGGCGCGATTCGCGGCCTGGACCCCGAGTTGCCCGCGCCGCGGCTGCGCACCATTGACGAGGTAGTGGACGCCCTGCTGGCCGAGCGCCGCTTTCAGTTGACCCTGGTGCTGGTTTTCGCCGTGTCGGCTCTGCTGCTGGCGGCCATCGGCGTCTACGGCGTGGTTTCGCACGCGGTGGCGCGGCGGACCAACGAAATCGGCATCCGCATGGCGCTGGGCGCTTCGCGCGGGGATGTGCGGCTGATGGTGGCACGGCAGGGGCTGGCGCCGGTGGCGGCGGGACTGGCGACGGGACTGGCCGGCGCGGTCGCGGTGGCAAGGCTGGCCAGCGGTTTCCTCTTCGGCGTGAGCCCGGCCGATCCGCCGACCTTCGCCGCCGTGGCCGTGATGCTGCTGACCGCCGCTTTGGCGGCGTGCTACCTGCCGGCCCGCCGCGCCACGCGGGTGGATCCGCTGACGGCACTTCGGTACGAGTAGCCGCGAGTCTCCGCTACAATTCGGGATAGCACCGGCATGGAGCGCGACTTCCCCAATGGCTACCTGAGGATCGACTTTGCGGCGGAGGCGTTCGACTCGGCGCCGAAACTGCTGGCGCGCTCGGCGGCGCTGTACTTCGGGAACCTGCCGCGTGTGGCGGCGGTGACGCTGATGGTCTTCCTCCCGGCTAAACTAGCGCTCGAGTGGCTGTGCTGGGCGCTCGAAGTGGCGGAGGGCGGCGTAACGGCCTATGCGCTGAGCGCGGTTAGCGACCTGGTATTGGGCGCGCTGGCGGCGCCGGCGGTGGTGTATCTGCTCGTCGCCAGGCTACGGACAGGGCGGCCGGCGGGGATCGGCGAATCGCTGCGGTGGGGTTGGCGGCTATGGGGCAAGAGCCTGTGGAACAGCTTCAAGATGGAGGTGACGGTGGCGCTGTGGACGCTGCTGCTGGTCGTCCCGGGAGTCGTGGCGATGGTGAGGCTGGCGTTCACCGAGGTGGTGGTGGCCGTGGAGGGCAACCGCACGGGGGACGTTTTGGGCCGGAGCCGCGAGCTGAGCGCGGGGCGCGGCTGGCGGATCTTCTTCGTGGTGGCCGCGCTCGGACTGGTCGAATTGCTGGCGTGGGGCGGCGTGCTGCGGCTGCGGCTGGGCATGGCGCTGACCGACAGCCTGCTGGCGGTGGTGTCGCAGTGGAGCACGAGTGCCGCGCTGCTGATGTACCTGGGAATTACTCGGGCCAGCGCACGATCTTGAGATCGACGGCTGTGGCGCGGTTCGGTTCGACGCGCACGGAGGTGGCCCAGGCGGCGAGGCTGCGAATGAAGACCGGGTCGGTGAGCGCGTCGGCATCGCCGATGCGATCGAAGGCGAAGGCGTGGTACTCGCCGGGGCGGAGGTTGGCGATCTCGAAGCGGCCGCCAGCGCCAGCGGTGGTGGTCGAGATGAACAGGGTGTCGAGCAGAGCTTCATCGGCGGGCACGAGGGCGACGGTGGTTCCCTCGCCCTCGCTCACGGCGCCGCGCACCGAGCCTCCATCGGCCTTGAAGACCACGCGCAGCGGCGGGGCGCCGGGGGCGAGCGCGAACTCCTGCCCGAGGACATCGCGGCCGCCGAGGAACACGCTGGCCAGGTAGTGCCCGGCCGCAACGCCGCAGACCTCGACTTTGTAGCGGCCGGGGTAGACTTCGGGGATGCGCAGGGAGCCGTTCTCCTGGGCGTCGCCGGAGGCGTCGCGGGCGACGCCGGTGGAAATGAGCGAGACGCTGGTGGTTTCGCAGAGGTCATCGGCGGTGCGCGCCTTGGCTCCCTCGACCCTGCCGACGACGGTGAAGGGCTCGGTGAGGCGGACGGAGACGGGGGAAGCGTCGGCGTCCCTGACGAGGGCGGTGGCGAAGCCCATGAGAGACGCCTCGCCGCGTTCGACTTCGGCTGTGAGGTACCAGTCGCCGGGACGGACGCGCGGGAAATCGAAGGCGCCGCCTTCGGTCGAGAGTACCTCGGCTTCCTCGGGTTCCCACCAGTTGGCGGGCGGCGGAACGAGCTTGACGGCGAGGCCGCGGACGGGCACGCCGCGCGTGTCAAGGACCACGCCGCGGACGTGGAAGAGGGCGACGGATTGCAGGTGGACGTCGAAGCCGGAGAGGTCGGCGCCGGTGGACACGGCGATGGGCTGGGCGGCTTGCGGGCCGGCGGCAGCGGGGTAGTAGGTGGGCGCCCAGGCGCGGGGCGCGGACTCGGAAGAGGGCGGGGCGGGAGCGCTCAAGCCGCCTCGGCGGAGGCCGTCGGACTGGTAGGGATCGGCCAGCAGGCGGTACATGCCGGCCTCGGTGGCGAGGGTGAAAGCGCCGGAGTCATCCGTGGTGGCGACGGATCCGACGGTCCCACGGGCGGCGCGCAAGGGGACCAGGGTGACGCGGACGCGCGGGACGGGTTGGAGGTGCGAATCGAGGACCCGGCCGGCGATGCGCGTCCACGGGACCATCTCGGCGCGCAGGCGGATGGGGACGGCATCCGCGGCGATGTGCATTAGGCTGGACGAGGCATCGGCCACCGAGAGGCCGCGCTTTTCGTAAACCGGGAGGTAGTCGCCGGGGTCGACGTCGAGGATGCGGAAAGCGCCCGAGGAATCGGTGACGGCGCGGTAGGCCAGGCCGGCGGTGCCGCGGTCGAGGGTGACGGAGACACCGGAGATCCCCTGGTGGGTGACGCGGTTCAGGACCGTGCCTTCGACGGTAACACCGGTCTGGGAGAACAGGAGCGGGGCGAAGAGGAGCGTGGTAAGACGGAGGAGAGGCATGGCGTCATGGGCGATGCACGTACGGGGCCTTTGCGCGTGGGCAACCGGGCGTCGCGAAGAGTCGCGACGCGGCACCGACGGGTGCGTGCGCCACAAGTCACAGTGTAGCCGATCGGGCGCGGCCGCGGAGCCGCGCATAAAAGGGGTCTGACCCCTTTTTAGGTGCGCTCGAGGAGTTCGAGGAGTTTCTCCTGGACGGCTTCGGCGGTGGGGTTGTCGGGGGTGACGATCAGGATGGTGTCGTCTCCGGCGACGGTGCCGATGACTTCGGGCCAGCCCTGGTTGTCGAGGGCGACGGCGACGGAGTTGGCGTGGCCGGGGGACGTCTTGAGGATGACGAGGTTCTGGGCGCGGAGGACGTCCTTGAGGAACTCGGCGGCGAGCATGGAGAACTGCGGGCCGATTTCCTCGGGCGCCATCTCCTGGTAGCCTTCGCGGGTTTTGACGAGGCGCAGGTCGCGCAGGTCGCGCGAGAGGGTGACCTGGGTGGCGGCGATCCCGAGGTTCTTCAGTTCCTGCGCCAGCTCTTCCTGGGTGCCGATGCGCTTGCCGCGGATCAGCTTGAGGATCTGGCCCTGACGATAGGATTTGGTCATACGATCATTTCTCCGAGCCGCAGTTTGGCGGCGGCGACGGCCTGGGCGACAGCCAGGCGGCCGGTGCCGCCGGGCAATTCGCGCGATTTGAGGCCCTGTTCGGGACGGAGCAGAGCGGCGCACTCGCGCGTGAACTCGGGAGCGAAAGCCTGCATCTCTTCGGCGGTCCAATCGGCGGGCTTGCGGCCGGCGCGGACACTTTGTAGCACAAAGCGACCGACGATCTGGTGGGCCTGGTGGAAGGGCGTGCCGGCGCGCGCCAGGGCCTCGGCGAGATCGGTGGCCACGACCCAGCTCTCCTCGGCGGCGGCGGCGGGGCGGGCGGGATTCAAGCGGGCGGAATCGATGACGGCGCTCATCATGGCGAGGGAGCCGGCCAACTGGTCGCCAGCATCGAAGATGGGCATCTTATCTTCCTGCATGTCGCGGTTGTAGGTGAGCGGCAGGCCTTTCATGGTGACCAGGAGCGAAGTGAGGCAGCCGATGACGCGGCCGCTCTTGCCGCGGATCAACTCGAGCGAATCGGGATTCTTTTTCTGCGGCATGAGGCTGGAGCCGCTGGTGACATCGTCGCCGAGCGAGAGCCAGCCGAACTCCTCGCTGGAATAGAGGATCCAATCCTCGGCGAGGCGGCTGAGGTGGAGCATCGTGACGGAGCAGGCGTAGAGGAAATCGAGGGCGAAGTCGCGGTCGGCGGAGACGTCCATGCTGTTGCGGGTGATGCCGCCGAAGCCGAGATCGACGGCAATGGCTTCGCGGTCGAAGGGGAAGCCGCTGCCGGCGAGGGCGCCGGAGCCGAGGGGCGAAAGGTCGATGCGGCGGCGGGCGTCGCCGAAGCGTTCCCAATCGCGGGCGAACATTTCGAAGTAAGCCAGCAGGTAGTGCGGCCAGAGGACGGCCTGGGCGCGGCGCATGTGAGTGTAGCCGGGGATGAGCGCGGCGGGGTACATTTCGGCGAGGCCGAGGAGGCGGCCCATGACGCCGCAGAGGAGGGCGCGGAGGTCGTCGCACTCTTCGCGCAGCCAGAGGCGGAGGTCGAGCGAGACCTGCTCGTTGCGGCTGCGGCCGGTGTGGATCTTGTCGGCGACGGCGCCGGCCTCTTCCTTGAGCTTGCGGATGACCAGGGTGTGGACGTCTTCGTCGTGGGCACCTTCGTAGAAGGCGGGGGAACGGGAGTCGGCGAGGATGGCGTCGAAGGCATCGACGATTTGCGCGCGCTCGGCGGCGGTGAGAATGCCGACCTGTTCGAGAGCGCGGGCGAAGGCCTGGGAGCCGCGGACATCGGCGTCGAGCAGGCGACGGTCGAAATCGAGCGAGTTCGAAAAGCGCTCGAAGATTTCGGAAGGTCCGGATTCGAAACGGCCGCCCCAGAGTTTCATTGGGGGGCTCCGGGGAGGGTTGGGCGGACTGGAGGGCGAGACCAGCTCGCCGGGCCGCGCCCAGAGGGCACCCGCAATCGGCCGCTGGCTGCCAGCCCAATGCCACTTAAACAAGCCTTGCGTACCGTTCGGCAGAAATTGTGGGACAGCCAATCTTGGCTGCCGCCGGCTTTCAGCCGGCGTCCGGTTCGCTTGTAGGGCTTGCGAAGGCTCGAAAAAGCCGCCTGAAAGGCGGCTGCGGGCACGATTGCCCGCCCCGCAATTAATGCAGGGTGGTCCATTTGCCTATTTAAGTGGCATTGGGCTGCCAGCCTGCCCCACATGGCGGGGCGGGAGGCCCCGAGCCTTAGGGGCCGGTTGATCGCGTAGGCAGGCGAGACCAGCTCGCCGGGCCGATTGCGGGTGCCTTCTGGGCGGGGCCGCAGGTTAACAACCTGCCTCACAGAGCAGCAGAGCCGGAACCCAACCGCGCGGGATGTTCCGGGCTGCCGGGGGCCAGATCGTCTCGCGCGCAGGCGAGCTCCGCTCGCCGGGCCGCGCCCAGAGGGCACCCGCAATCGGCCGCAGGCTGCCAGCCTGCCCCACATAAGACCGTCGCGGC
>Ga0182027_10015629_pt1 | contig 10421 bp, 9 predicted proteins | sample 712E1DmetaG_FD_121300 | JGI IMG/M metagenome (GOLD analysis project Ga0182027, IMG submission 121300) | Permafrost microbial communities from Stordalen Mire, Sweden - 712E1D metaG (Illumina Assembly) | ecosystem: Environmental > Terrestrial > Soil > Wetlands > Permafrost | place: Sweden... | reverse complement strand
GTGCGCGACCGCGGAGGCGTGCTCGCGCGCGCTCCTGAATGGCGGCGCGAAGACTGTGTACGTGGCCGTCTACGCGCGCTGAGCGACCGGCGCCGATGCGCGGCGCCAGCTATCGCTCATAACCGCGCGTAGCGGTAGATCGTGCCTCGGCTGATTTTCAACATCTGAGCGGCCTGGCTGACGTTGCCATCGGACTTGGCCAGCGCCCACTTGACCACCGCGCGCCGGGCGACCTTCAACGGCTGAATGCGCCCCTGCGCGAGCTGGTTCACCATGTGTACGATTTCCTCGGGCACCGTCAGGCTCTCATTCATGCTCTCTCCTGCCTGCCAATCGAACCCCCTCTGTACATTTACTGCTGAACGTCAATGTGGAATGAGCAAAGCTCGTGCCGATGCTCCTGACGGGCCTCAACCGCATGCCGCACCGACGGCTTCTCCGGTGTGTTGTCAGACATAACGTGTTGACATTACGCAGGTTGTGTCCGCAGGTTTCCGGCGTTGCGATTGTGGATGTCTGACAAATCGTTGCCGCAGCTTGATACTGCGATGTGATTTGGGACACTCGCGGTCGGGCACCTGTCCAAATGTAGAATTACCATCTCCCGGCTAAACGGCAAGTTACGCCTACCGATAACCATAGGGAATTGGCCGCGCTGCCGCGAGCCGGCTTTCCAGGCGCGTCTGCCCGGGATTTTTTCCTTGACACTCGCCGATAGACACGCTATTCTGCCGGTGCAAAACGTGTCAGCAGTAGCTCCTGATGAACTGGCCGCGTTCGGACAGTTCATATTCACGCACGAGCCGCGCAGTCGTTCGCGCGGCTAATGTGCTCATGCGGATTTCGAGGGGGGCCTGCGAATTTACTCGATAAGTTCTTGCATGTTCGTCGCGGAGAAGGCGAGTTTCTGCGCAATCGAGCGCACGTCCTTTGCGGAGCTATAACCATGCCGGGAGAGCCGCCGAAACAAGGAGCAGCGAGCGGAGCGCCGGACCGTCTCGCGGGAATCCAGGCGAGAATTGACCAGTTGGCGACGCTGAACCAGCAGTATGAGCTGGCGCGAAACGCTGCGCGGCGGACGCGCACAGGCATCAGCATCGTCATCCTGCTGATCGCGCTGGGGTTCGCTTTCGTGCTGATGAGCACGGCGTACAGCTTCTGGCATTCCACAAAAGAGCGGGAAGAATTCCTGGGCCAGCTTCAGGCCCAGATGCTGAGCACGGAGAGCGGCACGCTCCACGAGGCCATCAACATGGTCCGCGAAGTGGCGCCGGTCTACGCCGACGAGGCCCGGAAACAATTCAGTCAGGATTGGCCCAACATCCGGGCCAAGCTCAAGAGCGAGGGCGACCTTTTCGTGTCCGACGTGACTGCGCAGGCCAAGGCGGCCATGCAGGCCCGGATGGAGAAGATTGCGAAAGAAGCGGAGACCCGGCTGAAGGCCGAGTTCACCGAGCTCAAGAACGACAAGGCGCTCGACACGGTCATGGACAACGTGCAGAAGGCTTTGCAGAGCGCGGTGATGGACGTCTTTGAAGCGCGCGTGGAGAAGGCCAAGGAGCGCGTGATGGCCGTGCAGGAAAAGGCCATTGAATTCGCTCCGGGGGCGAAAGGCGACGCTCTCATCGAGCGCGTAGGGAAAGCCTGGGATCAGTTCCTGATTTACGACGTCGGCATTGAGAAAAAGCCCCAGCCGTGACCGGCGGAGCCAGCCCCGGCTGAAACCACAATCAAGGAGGAACTGACCATGGCCGAAGAACTCGACGGGCGCCTGGACCAGATGGAGAAGTCGCTGGCGGCGCTCGAATCTCATGTGCGCGAACAGACGCTGCACACTCAGTCCAACACGCGGATCGTGCTGGTGGCCGGCGTCATTTTCATCGCGGCGCTTTTCTGCTGGCTCTCGTTCATCGCGTGGAAAATAAAGGACGAAATGAAACCGGACAAGGCGGCGGAGACTGTGGCCGCCCTGTTCAATAACCGCATTCCGGCCCTGAAGGACGCGCTGATCCAGCATGCGCCCGATGTCGTGGCGAACGCCCGGCAGATGGTCGTGAGCGACATCCCGGTCGCGCGCCAGTGGGCCGAAAAAAAGTCGCTGGCTCTCGTGGACACGTTCGGGCAGAAATTGGAGGACAGAGCCAACGACATGATCGGCAAAATTGTTGAGGTCCATCGCAAGGAACTTCAGCCGCTCATCGAGGCGGCCACAGCTCCCGGCAGCGCCTCCAAGCTTCAGGAGACCTTCAGAACGTCCATGGAGGATTTATTCGGCCGCCAGCTCGACGAAGTCCTGAAGGATTTCGACGCCTCGATGACCGGAATCGAGCACAGGCTCGATCGCTATAAACTGCCGGACTCGCAGTTGAACCCGGACGAGCAACTTGAGAAGACAGCCCTCATCGCGATGATGTCCCTGATCGAACAGGCCACGCAGGCGCCGGGCGCGACCGGCGAAACCTCCAAGCCGGCTCCGAAGCCCGCCCCGGCTCCTCAGACGCGGTGAGACATGCGCGTTGCCGTGAGCGCGTGGATTGTCGAGCACATTAGTTGCGCGAACGACTGCGCGGCTGGTGCGTGAATATGAACTGGCTGACTGCGGCCAGTTCGTCAGAAGCGGCCCGCTGAACCGGCGGGCCGTTTCTGTTCCCGCGTCCGGGATCGAATGGAGCGGAGGGCGCGCCTTGATTCAAGGCGGAAGACTCACGATCCGGCTGCCCATTCGCGCGCTGGTCATCTGCTGCGGCCCGGCAGGCGCGGGCAAGAGCACGTTTGCGCGGCGCCATTTCAGCGCGAATCAGATTGTTTCCTCCGACCGATGCCGGGCGCTGATCGCGGGCGACGAAGCCAACCAGGCCGTTTCCGGCCGCGCCTTCGATCTCTTTCACCGGATCATCGAGCACCGCCTGGCGCTGGGCCAACTGACTGTGGCCGACAGCACGGCGATTGCGCCGCGCGCCCGCAGCGAACTGCGCAGGCTGGCGCGCAGGCGTGGACGACCGGTCGTTCTGCTCGCGTTCGACCTCGGCCTTGCCGCGTGTTTCAGAAACAACCGCCGCCGGTCGCGGCGCGTGCCGACGGCCGTCATCCGGGAGCAGCGCCGCAGATTTCGCGAGCAGGGGGCGCGGTTCGAACGCGAGAGTTATTTCGCGGTGTATCGCCTCGGAACTCGGACCATCGGCGCGGCGCGGGTTCAGATTGTGGCCCCAGAATCGGACGTTGCCGTCGAGAGTCAGAAATGGAGTGCCGGCCGTGGCGTCGAAGCGAATTCTCATCGCGGATGATCATCCTCAATCGGTCGCTGCCGGGCGGGCGGCGCTGAACGCGGACGGATATGAAGTGATTGCCGCGAAGACCGTCCCGGAAGCCGCGCGCGCACTGGGTGAAATGCGCCCCGACCTGATCGTACTCGACGCTGCGTTGCCCGGCGGGGATACAGCCGCTTTCTGCGCCTCGCTCTCCCTCGGGCGAAACCTGAAGCGAGTTCCCGTCCTCATTGTCGTTCCTCCGCGTTGCCCCGAGAACCTTCTGGCGAGCCTGCGTCCTTTCGAGGCGGAATGCCTGTTCAAGCCGTTCCATGCGGACGACCTGCGGCGCCGCGTCAAGGCGCTGCTGGATGAACGGCCCGCTTCGGCTTCCTCGGGCAACTCAAATTCGGCTGAAGCGAAAAGCGCCTTCGCCTTGCGCGAGGAATCGCCCGCCTGGAACTCCGCCGGCCTCTCGGGCACGGAACTGGGAGGCTGCCGGCTTGAGCGGGCGCTCGGCCACGGCGCGACCAGCACGGTTTACCTGGGCCGGCATTTACTGCTGGACGTGCGGGTTGCCGTGAAAGTCTTCAATGCCTCGTCGGCGCAGTGGAGCGAGGAGAACTTGCGGCGGTTCATTCGCGGAGCGCGCGCCGCCGCCAAAGTGGAGCACCCGAATCTGGCCGGCCTGCTCACTGCGGGCCGCGAAGGAGAATTCTATTTTCTGGTCCAGCGCTATATCGAGGGCCAAACGTTGAAGTCCCGGATCGAGGCTGCGACCCGGCTGGACGAGGCGTCCGTCGTCCGGCTGCTGCGGCAGGTCGCCGCAGGACTCTCCGCCGTGCACGCGCTCGGGATCGTCCACAGGGACGTCAAGCCCGCCAATATTATTCTGGCCACGTCGGGCGAGGCCGTGTTGACCGATTTCGGCCTCGCGCGCGCCGCCGGATGGTCCGATATTTCAAGTCAGAGCGGGATGGTGGGAACGCCGTTCTACATGTCCCCCGAGCAGTGCACGGGCCAGGCGGTGGATGCGCGGGCTGACCTCTATTCGCTCGGAGCCACTGGCTATCACGCTGCAACCGGGCGACCGCCGTTCACCGGTGACACGCCGATGGACGTGGTCCGGGGGCACACGCAGGAAATTCCACCGTGGCCGCAGGACCTCGTTCCGGCGCTCTCCAGCGAACTGGCGCAGGCGCTCATGAAACTCTTGGCGAAATCGCCCGACGAGCGTTACTCGAGCGCTGAGGAGTTGATCGGCGCGCTGGACCGGATTTGAACGAAGGCTCAGGTCAGTCCGCTGTCGCCTTCGAGCTGTCCGCTTGCCGGCGGATCTGGCTGAGGCTGAGGTTCTCTTTCCAGAGGAAGATGAAACCGACGAGGACGACGAAGGGGATGTTGAGCATCCAACTGAGCCAGGAGTATCCGAACCAGGCGTCTTCGGACCCGCGGGCGATGAGCGCGGCGGCGCCGAGGATCGCGGCTTGATAGATTCCGATGTAGCCGGGCAGCGGCAAGCCGGCGACGCCGATGGCTGTGATCGCGAAGACCAGCAGCGCGCCCGGCACGGTCATCGCCATGTCCGGGAAACAGTACCCCGCCAGAAGGAAGAAGAGCACCTGGATTCCCCAGTGTACGAGCGACAGGAACAGGATTGCAGCCACCTGCCGCCCACTGCGCAAGGTGTCGAGCCCGGCCAGAAACGTGCTCAGAAAGCCTTCGACTTTTCTCCTGAATTTTTGCGGCAGCAGCCGCACGAACCACGCCAGAACGCCGGTCATCCAACGCGGGTACAGCCGCAGCAGCACCAGGAAGGCGATAGCGATACCGAGCATGATCCCAAACGGAAACCGCGCTCCGCGAAGCAAGTTCATCCAGTGACGGCCGGCCTCTCCGCGGACCGCTGAAGGCTCGAGCCACTGCAGCGCCAGCACCAGGAAAAGTATGACGGTGGCCATGTCGAAGACGCGCTCAAGGGCGATGCTGGCGATGGCCGAGGAGGTCCGCATCTCACCCTTGATGGACATCACCGCCGCGCGGATCAATTCGCCGAAACGCGAGACGATGCAGTTGGCCATGAACCCGATCATGATCGCCGAGAGCAGCGTGCGGTAACGCACGTTCTGGTCGGGACCCAGGATGATCCGCCAGCGGAGGGCCTTGACCGGGTAGACGAGCAGGCCGACGAGGACCGCCAGCGGGGCGAACACCCAGCGCGCCGTCTGCAAGGTCGCCTTCAGTTTTCCAACGTCGCACTTGTAGTAGAAAGTGACGGCAATCGCTCCCGCAACGATGAGCATCGTTGCGATCACGAAGACCACATGGCGGATATTCTTCATTTTCCGTTCGCTGTCCAGAGGTCAAACTCTTTCAGCATTTTCTCCAGCAGTTCCAGCGGCAATCCGACCACGTTGCTGTAACTGCCCTCGACGCGCTCGACGAAGCGGTCGCCGGTTTCCTGAATGGCGTAGGCGCCCGCTTTGCCCATCGCCTCGCCGCTGTCCACGTAGGCTTCGATCTCCACGTCGCTCATCTGCCGCATGGTCACGCGAGTCTGATCGGAAGCCACCCGGCGGCGGCCGGTTTGGGCGTCCAGGAAGCAGAGACCGGTCACGACGACGTGCGGCGCGCGCGCGAGCCGTTTCAAGATCGCGATGGCGTCCGCGCGGTCGTGGGGCTTGCCGATGATCCCGTCCTGCGCCGCGACGAGCGTATCCGCGCCCAAAACGATCCCATCGGTGAGGCGGGCGGCCACGGACTCCGCTTTTCGAACGGCGAGCATCTCGGCGACCTCGACGGCAGAAAGCCCCGGAGGAAAAGTTTCGTCGTCATTGGGGCTTACGACCTGGAAAGGCCGCCCCAGGCGCTTCAACAATTCGAGCCGCCGGGGAGAACTGGAGGCGAGGAACAATTCAGCCATGCCGCTGTGGCGTTGCGCTCCCTCTATGAGGCTGCCATAAAGGCGCTGGGGACTCTATAATTGTCGGCCGAAGGGAGCCCGGCCGACCCACATGATCCGCCGCCCTTGTCCAGCATCCTGCTTTGGCCGAAAGCTCGACCGATCCGCTACGGTTTCGGAGCGGCGGCGGGAACCGGCGCCGGCGCATTCGCGGGCGCCGGGATCAACGCGGCCTCCCGTTCTGCCTGCGGAATGGAGGCGAGCGCCAGAGCGTGAATCGCACCGGCCCGCAGCAGTTCGTCCGCGTCATTCGTCAGCGAGCGAAGCTGGGCTTGCTGCTGGGGGCTTATGCGCGCGTTCAGCACGAGCAGTTTCTGGAGCGTCGCGCCGGCTTCATGCCGCACCTCCGCCGGCTCGCCCGAGGCGACGAAGGTCTCGAAGACCATGTCCCGGAGTTCCGGCCGGGGCAGATTGCGAAGGGCTCGAAGCGCCAGGACCCGCATCTCGTCGGGCTGGTTCCTCAGATAACCGGCTGCCGCGACACTGAGGTCTATTGTCGGGTAGCGGGTGGCCGGCGGCAGGGCCGCCAGGGCGTGAAGAATGCGGCGCACCAGCACGATGTTCTCTTTCACGTCTTCGGTGGCAATCGCTCCGCGCGGGGCATCGGCGGCATTGGCGATCGCCAGCTTCATCTGCGCCGGATCGGCGTTCAGGGCCATTATGCCGGCGATGCGCCCCTTGCTATCGGCGCGAAGTTTTTCGACCTTGTCGGGCGTCGTGAGCAGGATAACCGGCAGCCGGGACGAACGGGCGTCGCCGTGCAGGGAATCAACCAGGGCGACGGTCTTGTCCGCTTCGACGCGCGCGTCAATCACCAGGACGCTGAGCGGCGAGGCGAGTTCCTTGGCCCGCCGCACGGCGTCGCTGGTCACCTTCTGCATTTCGAACACCAGGTCGGCGGCGCGCATCTCTTTGGCCAGACGCTGGAACAAATCTGTGTCGCCGGTGAGGAGGGCCACGCGAGGCCGCACGGGCGCGCCGAGTGCGCCCGCAATGACGCGGACGGTCTCATCGGCGCCGCCCATTTCGCCCATCGGGCTCAATCGCAGGAGAGCCAGCGCCGCTTCGGTTCTCACGAACTTGTCCGGATAAGTCATGGCGGCGATGAGCGTGTTCTCGCGCGGCGGACGCGGATCGCCGACGCTCATGATCGCCTCAACACACCGGCGCGCCAGCGGTTGGTTGCTGTCTTTGAGCCCGCGGCTCAGCGCCAGGTACAGGTATTCCACGCCGAGGCCTTCGTTGGCCGCCTTGACGGCCTGGGCGTCCGGGGCCTTGTCTTTCAAGGCGGCGGCTTCTTCGAGCATCATGTAGTTGTTGCTGACGTACAGCTCGATCAGTTGAGGCGAGGAGTGTTTCTGCTCCATTCCCGCCAGGATGATTTCGGCGGCCGTCAGACGCGCATAAGCCTCGGAGGAGACCGGCTCAAAAACCAGGCGTTCCGCGTAGTTCTTGCCCTCAGGTTTCCAACGCCAGATTCCTCGCGCGGCGTGGGAGGTCAGTTCGAGCAGCCGGGGATCGGCATAGTAATAACGCTGGGCCAGGCTGAAGTAAGCTTCGGCCGCGTCCAACTGCGCGGCGCCTGCAGGCCCGGAAACGACGGCGGCCAGCGCATCGGATGCGGCCTTTCTCACGCTTGCAGGCCGGGCGGGATTTCCCGCGATGGCGGCGAGCACGGGAACCGCGCGCGCGTCGGGGGTCTTCGCGGTCAGAATCGCAAGGGTGTCGGCGTCGGCGTCGCCGGCGTTGCGAAGCGCGACCACTAACGGAGGCGTGGCCGCCACGCCCATGGCCCGCAGGGCGGTGAACGCAGCGATCTTGCGGCTGCCGGTGATCATGCGCTCGTTGCTGAGGGCTTCATCCAGCAGTTGCGGGACAGCGAAAGCTCCGATGCCGGTCAACTGGCGAATGGCGCTCCAGCGCGCCTCGATGTCGTCGGAGGCCGTTTTCTCGATCAGGGCCTTGATCGTCGCCGGATCGTGGGGAAGATTGGCGGCCTCTTCCTCCGACTTGCGCAGGAGGATGCGGATCTTGGCGCCGACTTTCGGATCCTGGAGCATCTTGACGAGGAGGCCCATGTCCGTCTTCTGGCGCAAGTCCATCGCTTCGTGCGAAGTGGGATTCATCTGCAGAATCTTGTCCAGTTCTGCGGCGGCCTTGTCGTACTGGCCGTCGTTATAGAACTTGAGGGCGGAATCGAATTGCTGCTGCACCTCCGGCCGGCTGGCTTTTTCCTGGGCCGAGGCCGGCTTCCAGGATTGGATGCCGAACGACACTGCGATCAGGCAGCACACCATCAGGAGCCTTCGACTGCAGCGCATGCGTTCTTTCCTCCTTGTTTGAGGCGTGCCCTTCGGGCACAGGTTTCCGGGCTCCGTGCCGCGGGAGACTCACTCTCCGCGGATCAGGTCCCGATAACTCTCTCGTTTGCGAATCTGCTGCGTCTTCCCGCCGTTGACCAGCACCTCGGCCGCGCGCGGCCGGGAATTATAAGTGGAACTCATCGCCATGCCGTAGGCCCCGGCGCCGAAAATCGCAAGCAGGTCGCCGCTCTTCATGGGCGGCAGACGCCGATCCCGGGCAAAGCAGTCGCTAGTTTCGCATATCGGCCCGACAATGTCCATCGTTTCGAGGTTTGTTTCCGCAGCGGCCCGGCCGCGCGCGCCGAGCAGGGGAGTGACCGGCCCGCGGACCGGCCAGATGTGGTGATAGGATCCGTACAGCGCCGGGCGGATGAGGTCGTTCATCGCGGCGTCAATGATGACGAACTTCCGCCCCGCCCATCCTTCTTTAACATAGGTGACGCGGCTGAGCAGGACGGCCGAATTCCCGACGATGTACCGCCCCGGCTCGAGGAGCAACTGCAATCCCATTTCGCGGGCGAACGGCAGGATCACCGCGGCATAATCCGCCGGCTGGATGACCTTGCGCCCATCGTAGGAAATGCAGTATCCGCCGCCGACGTTGAGCGTGCGGGGCCTGGCGCCCAGTTCGCGCACTTCGCGGATGAACCGCCGGACCTTCAGGAGCGCGCGCCGGATCGGCGCGACGGAATAGAGCGGCGAACCGAGATGCACGTGGACTCCCGCAATCTCGACATGAGCATAGTGCGCCCGGTCCGCGAAGAGGTCGCGCGCCATCGGCAGGTCAATGCCGAACTTGTCCTCCTTGCGGCCCGTGGAGGTCTTGGTGTGGGTCCGCGCATCCACGTTGGGGTTCAGCCGCAGCGCCACGTTGGCTATGCGCCCGATTCGGGCCGCGGCCGCGTCAATGGCGGAGAGTTCCGCTTCGGATTCGACGTTGAACATGTGAATCCCGGCGCGCAAGGCCGCCGCGATTTCATCCGGCGTTTTCCCCACGCCGGCGAACACGATCTTCGAGGGCGCTCCGCCGGCTTTCAGGACGCGGAACAACTCGCCGCCGGAGACGATGTCGAAACCGGCATTCGCCTGCGCCAGCAAGCGGAGGATGGAGGAATTGCTGTTGGCCTTGACGGAGTAACAGATCAGGGGGCGCGCGGCGCGGAATGCCTGCCGCAGGTCTTCGAGCCGTTGGGTCAGCGCGGAGCGGCTGTAGACGTACAGCGGGGTTCCGAAGCGGGCGGCCAGGGACGCCGCGGGCACGTCCTCGCAGTGGAGTTCGTCGCGGCTGTACTGAAAACCATCCATGTTCACGCTGTTCTCGCGGATCGTCGTGAGCGACCGGGGCCTTACCTGGTCAGCAAGCCCGGAGCAGCGGGCCGCGTCGAACCCAATCGAGAGCAAGAGTATAAGGTGCTCTTTGAAGGGCTGTCAAGCGGAAAATTGGTTTCAGGCCTGCAGTGTCGGCCGCCGTGCGTCCGCGCCGCCCGAAAGTGATCTCCGCGCGTTGACAAGCCGGGCCTCTCCAACTATACTCGCCACACAGGTTGCTAATGTAAAAGAGAAGCCAATGGCCATCCGACCGGAAATTCCTGATCGCACTCCCATCGAGAACGTCGAGGTCGAGTACGAACGCGCCTCGGTGGCGTCGAAGTTGCGGAAGCCCGGCTTCACCCGCGTGCGGCTGCTGGCCATCCATCAGACGGAGATCGAGCTGGCGACGCGAGAGGCCATACCGATCGGCGAGAAACTCAACTTCAAGATGGACGTGAAGGGGGTGAAGAACTTCCTGAGCGCCGCGGGCGAAATCAAGAAGGACTCCCTTCGGATCACCGTCCTGAAGCAACCCGCGTT
>Ga0182027_10015628_pt1 | contig 10421 bp, 6 predicted proteins | sample 712E1DmetaG_FD_121300 | JGI IMG/M metagenome (GOLD analysis project Ga0182027, IMG submission 121300) | Permafrost microbial communities from Stordalen Mire, Sweden - 712E1D metaG (Illumina Assembly) | ecosystem: Environmental > Terrestrial > Soil > Wetlands > Permafrost | place: Sweden... | reverse complement strand
TCCCGGCCAGTCCGGGTCTGTACGGAGAGGCGAGCGACCGCCACACGTTGTGTGTGTCCACGCAAGTCGGCTGCGCTTACGGCTGCCGTTTTTGCGCCAGCGGACTGGAGGGCTGGAAGCGCAACCTGCGCCCCCATGAAATCGTGGAGCAAGTGCTTGCCGTCGAGCGCTGGCATGCCGCCCTGCCGCCGTCGCCCTCCGGCTCGCGCCCGGCCGCGCCCGGCCCGCGGCTCGTTAATAATTTGGTCATCATGGGCATGGGCGAGCCGCTGGCCAATTACGAAAACCTGCTGCGCGCTTTGCGCATCCTCAATGCGCCATGGGGCGGGGGGATCGGCGCGCGCAAAATCACCATCTCCACCAGCGGCCTGGTCCCGCAAATCCGGCGGCTGGCGGAGGAGCCGGCGCAATTTCGCCTGGCCATTTCCCTGCATGGCGCGACCGATGAAACCCGCGGACGCATCATGCCTATCAATAAGAAATATCCCCTGGCCGAACTGGCCGCCGCCGCCCGGTATTACCAGGAAAAGAAAGGCGGCTTGCTGACGCTGGAATACGTTCTTATCGCCGGGGTGAACGACGGCCCGGACCAGATCAAACCGCTGGCCGCGCTGGCCCGCCGGCTTGGCGCCAAGGTTAATCTCATTCCCTACAACCCGGTGGACGGGTTGCCGTGGGCGCGCCCGGAAGAGGCCGCGCAGGACCGGTTTCTGGCCGCCCTGGAGCGCGAAAAAGTCCCCGCCACCTTGCGCCGCGAGAAGGGCCGCGACATTGACGCAGCCTGCGGGCAGCTCCGGTTGAAAACCGGGCAGGAATTACGAGCCGGCGCCTCCTGACGGCGTTTCCCCGGGGTAAATTATCTCGTGGCCCATTTCTGGGGCGGGCTGGGCGTAGCGGCGCAGGTACTTGATGGCGACGGCGAGGTCTTTGGGCCAGGGGGCGGTGATTTTGATTTCGGCGCCGCTGGCGGGATGGGTGATGATGAGTTGTTCGGAGTGGAGGGCGACGTCGGAAATCAACGGACGCTCGGTTCGGCCGGGTTTAAGACGGTAGCCGGGCTTCAGACTGGAGAGGAGCAGGGGAGGGCCGCCATAGATGCTGTCGCCAACGATAGGAAGACGCAGGTGCTTTAGATGGACGCGGACTTGATGAGTGCGGGTGGAGAACGGGCGGCATTCCAGCAACAGGCAGCCGGCGGCGGTGAATCTCTCACGCACAGTGAACTCGGTGCGCGACGGTTTGCCGTTTCTCGTGTCCACGCGCATCACTCCGGTTTCCAGCGGATGGGGCGCCAGGCCGGCGTCGGTCGCGAAAGCATCTTCCGTTTTGGAGCCGCGCACCAGGGCGACGCAGGTTGAGTGCGGTTTGGCCGCGCCAAATTGATTGGCCAGGGCGACCAGCGCGGGCTTGTTCTTGGCCAGGAGGAGGACGCCGGTGGTGGCGAAATCCAGACGGTGGGTGTTCCTCAACCAGGCCAGACCGCGGCTTTTGGCCCACGGCGCGCCCCGCTCGATGCCGCGGTGCAGCAACCGCATCAGGTTGGGCCGGGCCGGTTCGTTACGGTCGGGGGAAACGAGCAGGCCGGCGGGTTTGTTCAACGCCAGCATCACATCGTCCTCCCAGAGGACGGGAATCTCCCAGAATTGCCCGGTTTCCGGCGAGGAAAGTTTGATAGAATCGCCCACGCTAACTTGAGGGTGGCGGGGCCTCTCCGGCAGCGGGCTTGGCGGCAGGCCGGACGACATGCATTTGCATTTCCCGGCCAATCCAGATGCTAAAGGCGGCGATTTGGCGCTGTTCCCGCTGAATGGCCAGGAAGGCCGGCAAATCACGCTGCACGATGGCATCGTCCACCTGGGTCCGAGCCTTGAGAAACATGAGAAAACCGCCCGCGAGGGTCTTCTCCAAAGTCGTGATTTGGCCCACGGGCATTTGATAGGCGGCGCGTTTGATGAGGTATTCGAACTCATTCTGATCTTCGATTTCAGGAATGGATTTTGTCTCAATATCAAAAGCCGTCAGGACTTGCGGCTTGATTTTCTGCTCCGCGCAAATGTCGTCGAAACCCAGGCCCTTGGCCAGGCCGGCCTGGGCGGCGGCTTCGAAATTGGTCCCGGCCTGGATGGCCAGTTCCAGGGCTTTGCTGTCACGGCAATCCTCGGCGACCTTGGCGCGCACGACTTCGAGCGGCTGGATTTCACTGGGCAATTTGCGCTCCAAGCCAAGAAGAAAAAAGCCGTTGGTGGCTGGAACCAGCTTGTATTGGTCTTCGGGATCGCTCGCGTCCAAATGGAAGATCATGTCCAGATACTGCGGGGGGAGTTGCAACTCCGTGGGCGGGTGCAGCTTGTCGAAGGGGGGCGTGGTGACGATGTTCAGCCCGTTGGTGGAGGCAAATTGCGTCAGTTCGTCCCGGGTGATGGGTTGATCCTTCTTGCGCCCGTCAAAGAACAGCTTGGTCAATTGCATGGCGTTGGTTTGGGCGGCCTGCGCGGAGACCTGAAGGCGGACATTTTCCTTCATCTTGACTTTGGCCGCATCGGCACTGAGCTGATTGCCGGCCTCGTCCTTCCAGGAGCCCGGGTCTTGGCTCAGGTATTTTTGGTCAATTTGCGCGTCCAGATTGGACATTCCCGCCATGATCTTGTCGGCGACGGGCAGGTAATTGGTCAGATTGAAATGGATGTAATTGATCTGCTCGCGTTCGGGCAGGCTGTAGTCGGCCTGCCGGTTGGTGTAGAAATCCCCGATTTCCTGCTCGGTGGGGGCGACTTGGGCGGTGTAATTGGTGAGGGGAAAGCGCGCCAGCTCGACGGACATCAGCTCATGGTCGCGGCGGAAGAAGAACTCCGCCTCCTTGGAAGTGATCAGATCCCCGTTCATCCCATAGAGCTTGATCAAAAGCTCCGCGCCGACTTGATCGCGCACCCAGTGGTAAAAGTCCTCCTCGTCCACCTTGCCTCCTTCGTTGAGCACCGTTTTCACAAACTCGTCAAATTTGTCCTTGGGAAATGCCTGGCCGACCGGGACGCCGAAGAGTTTCCGGGTGAACAGGGCGGTCGCCTCCACCGGCACGTCCAGGTTCAATTCCCTCATTTTGGCGGCGATGAGGAGTTGCTGGAAGGCGAGGTCGGGCAAGGCCTGCGAAGTTTCCTGCGAAGTGGGCCAGTGCCCCTGCCTCATACGGACGGCCACTTTGGCTTCCCGCAAGGCCACCTCGAATTGGGACTGCGTGACCGGATCGCCATCAATGGAACCGACGGGAGCGGACCGGATGGAGCCGCCGCCGCCGCCGGTGTTCCTGGCGTTGGGAGTCAGGTAATAGACAAAGGAAAGGATGGTCCCGACGATGATGATCCACATGATCGTCTTGTGATGCCGCCGAAATGTATTGGTCATACGTTGCTCTTTATTGCTTCAAAACTTCGCCAGATGTCAAAATAGCCGCCTCGCGGGCTGGCGGTCAAACGCAAAAATGCAACGAGGCATGATTTTTGAGTTCATTTTAGCGGCCAGCCGCCGTGGTTTTCGATGGCTTCATCAATCTGTGTCATCAGCTTGCGCGTCTCCGAAAGCGCGAAAACGATTCGCGCATACCCGGTGATGTCTTCGTAAGTGAGTTTCCGTTCCTTCCGATCCTTCAACCAGCGCTGCGCCGGCAGGTAACCGCCGATGGGAAACTTCCAGACGGTTTCTGGAACCCCTTCAAAGTATTGCCTGCCGTTGATCCAGACCCGCCCTGGTTCCTTGCCCTGCGGCGGCTGATAGCGCACGTCGCCAACCAGATTCTCGCCGGCCATTGGAAAGCTCGGCCCCTGGCCTTCGCCCTTGCCTCGAGCGTGCAAATCCACCAACTCGCCACCGAAACCGACAAGTCTGCGGAACAATTCAAAGTCGCTGGTGATGGGCAGACGCGGGAAATCCGCTCGCAGGAACTGCGCGTAACGCTTGCGATACGAGGGACTGTGGAACACGGCGTAGGCATAGTTGAAAATGCTCTCCGGCCCGACTTGGCGCTTGCCCGGACGTCCCAAACCGTCCGGCACGAACTTGACCTGCAAATTCTCACAAAAGTCTTTGATGAATCCGGTACTGAAGTTCGGGCGGCGACCGTTGCTGTGCTCAAACAAGTCTTCCTCCGGTAGTTTGCCATTCGGGTACAGGTAAAGAGGAAAGGCAGAATTGATGTCATAGGCAGCTACGGATTTATGGGCCATGAGCGTCTCCGCCGAAAAAGCGGACCAGTTGTCGCGGGTTTGCCTCGTGAGAATCATTGCAAGATTCTTTCCTGCAATCATGTGTGTCATTACTTCGGGTCGCGGCATACAAAGGAATCCGCGAGTCGTTCCTGTGAAATAGGTCCAACGCCGATCAAACGGGCGGTAGAGAATCGTCTTTATTTTCGAGGATTCAAAACCGGTGTTCCTTATATCTTCTTGCGCGAGGTGAACTTTCCAGTCTCTGGCGTCAGGGCCGAGGGCAAACTCCGCGCGGGCAGTTTCGACAGAAAGGGCAGCAAAACTTCTGACGCTCTGTTCCACTTGCCCCTTGTTCCAGCAAATGCTTAGAGAATCGCGCGCCGTAACTATTCCTGCGCTGTTCACCGGCATCATGTCCGTAACCTTCCAACCGCCTTCGTATTCTTTGCGCCGCCTTGTGTCCTGCGGGATGAAAAGATAATGCGGCGACGTCGGTTCGAGCTTCGTCCACCTGGAATTCTCCACATGATGCTGGGACAGCCAATCGTATTTCCTCTGCCGTTGCGCGCCCCAAAGATGGCAGTGGTGAACCGTCGCCGGCGCCTTCTCCTTCTTCTTCGCCCGCGCATCGGGCGGCAGTTTCACGAAGATGCCAATCGCCACGCCCTGCCGGATGTCGAAAACATTCTGGTCCGCTTCGCCAGTGTTGGGAACGGTTTCTTTCTTCTTGGAATTGCCGTGCAAATCGAGGAGGTAAATCTCATCGAAGGTTTGCATGAGGTTTTGCCTCATGCCGCGAAATGTCGGGTTGTCGAGGTAACCGTGGTTGGTGATGAAGGCGAGCACGCCCTGTCCGGTCTGTTCGATGCGCCATTGGCCCCAACGGAGGAACTTCACGTAGTCATCCTGCAACCATTTTGGATTCCGCTCGCCCAGCGGCTTGCCGTCGCAAAAGTAATAATCGCGGACGAGCTTGGAAATCCATTCGCCCTTGTTCGCGCTGTGACCGGAATAAGGCGGATTGCCCAGCACCACGAGGACGGGCTTGTGTTTCTTGATTTCGTAGGCGGAGTTGGCCTCGTTGCTCAAGGCGCGCAGCGGGCCAAGCTGCTCGGCGGTGTGTTCCAAGTCCTCCAGCGTGTTGGTGAGGAAAATGTTCACCCGCTCGTTGCCCTGCGGCTCGTAGCTCCATTGCTGGCGGAAAAGCGGCTCCTCATCCATCGCCGCCAGCGCCAGGCCGATCTTGAAATGGGCCACCGCGTAGGGCGCCATGAGCAGTTCAAAACCAAACAATCGCGGCAGAAGATGTTCGTGGACGTAGCCGCCCCATTGCCCGGCATTCTTCCGGGTCTTGAATTGCGAGCGGATGAAATCGAGCACGGTGTAAAGAAAAGTGGCCGTGCCGGTGGCAGGGTCAAGAATGAGCACGCGATGGACTTCTTCATTTTGGGGAGCACACGCGCCCCGCGTGTCGCGTTGCGCGCCTTCGCGCAACGCTGCTTCCTCCGTCCGTCCGGCGGTCTCGCTGGCCGGAGCAGCCGGGACGGCTGCGTTCGCCATCCTGATCTTCGAGTGATCGGCCAATCCGGCCTTGATGCCGAACTTGTCCTTGAGGAGGCGGTCAATGCTTTGGACGATGTAGTGGACCACCGGCTCGGGCGTGTAATAAACGCCCCGCAGTTCGCGCAGCTTGGGATCGTAGGCTTGCAGGAAAGTCTCGTAAAAGTGAATGACCGGATCGCGGTGGCGGCCGTGCTTTCCGAAGTCTTCCATCACCCGCGCCATGTCCGCGTGGTCAAGTGTCTGGATCACATCCTCCACGAACCCGGCAAACGGTTCGTCATCCAGCGCCGCGCCGGTGATCTGCTCGAAGAAGGCGCGGAGAAAGGGATTGGTGCGCGGAATGAGCTTTTGCGCTGTGTCGCGGGTGAACTTGCTGCTGCCGCTGCTGGCGCGGGCGCTAAACAAACCGTAGGCCAGCGTCTGCGCAAACATATCGGCGAACTCGCGTACGGCTTTCGCTTCCTTGCCGGCCTCGGCGTGCGGCGCGAGTTCGGGCAGAAGCGTGGCGGCAAAGGCATTGCGCCAGTCGCGGAGTTGCTGCGAAGCCTGCCCGATCAGGAACGCGCGGATGAGGATGTCGCGGATCAGGTGCGTGAGATTAGCCAAGCGGCGGGCCAAGTCCTGGGCGGAGGCAATGTCCGCCGGTTGTTGCGACGTAAAATCGAGAAGGAGAAGGCGGGCGCGTTCCAGTTCCTCCGCCGCCACCGGGACGAGCCTGCCGCCGGCGACGGCGTTGGCGAGGCGGAAGGTTTCACGCTTCTTGCCGTCCACAAACCAGCGGAATTCCAGATAGTCGGTGAGCAACAGATTGGGCAACGCGGGGAGGTAGCGTTCGAGCTGTTCGCCGCGCTCCCATGGAGCGAGGTCCGTGCCGATGTCCTTGGCCTCCATGTAGCCGATGGTCAGTTGGTCGCATCGGCGGGAAACAACATAATCCGGCGCGCCGCAGGCCGAACGTTTGGGTTCGTTGGTGCAGAGGACATTTTCGTCGAGGGCTTCGATCAGTTCCTTGAGCGCGGGGCGATGGGTGTGTTCGGTGGCGTCGCCCCGTTTGAGGGCGCGTTCCAGTTTGCACAGATATTCCATGAGCGGCGCGGGTTTGCCGCCGCCCCCGTAAGCGGGTGGCTCCTCGTGAAAGAAATCGGCGTCGGTCATCCAATCTTTTTGGGCATCGCGGTCCAGGCGCCTTTCTTTGCGCTGCTCTTGACGCACGTTTCGATGAAGGCGATGCCCATCCAGCCGTCCTCAATGTTCGCGTACTTGCTGCCGTCGCCGACAAATTTCCCGCCGGCCTTCCACCGGCGCACGTCGGCCTCGAAACAGCGATGCAGCCGCGCGAACGCGTCGTGGAACGCTTCCGGGTGCCCGCTCGGAAGCGTCGGCTCGGCCAATAGATCGGCGGGCATGTCTTTGGGCAAAAAGCCGTCCCCCGGCACCACGGCGCCGCGCCAATAGACGCGGTCGGGCTGGTTGGGCAGACAGATCGTCAGACACTCCGGGTCTTCCTGGCGCCAGCGAAGGGTGCCTTTGGTCCCGGCGATCAGGATGCCCAGGTCATTCTTGTGCCCGATGCAGACTTGCGAGGCCCGCACCAGCGCCCTGCCGCCGTTGCTCAGTTTGCAATAGATCGTGAAATGGTCGTCCAGTTGGCGGCCTTCGACGAATGTTTCCAGTTGGGCCGACACGGTCGTGACGTCCAAGCCGGTGACGTAGCGCAATTGCATCAGCGCGTGCGTGCCGATGTCGCCGCCGCAGCCGGAGCCTCCGGCGCGTTTGGGGTCCACGCGCCAGGAGGCCTGTTGCTGGCCGCTGGCTTCCAGCTTGGTCGCCAGCCAGCCTTGAATGTAATAGCTGTCCACCCACCGCACCTCGCCCAGCAGGCCGCTCCGAACAATGTAACGGCTCAAGCGGGTGGTCCAGTGGCCCAGGTAAGTGTGGGCCACGCCGAATGGAACGCCCAGTTTCCGCGCGGTCTTGACCAAGTCGTTTGCTTCCTTGAGGTTCAGGCAAAGGGGCTTTTCGCAAAAGACCGCGATGCCCGCCTTCATGGCCTTCATGGCGGGGTCGTAATGGACGAAGTTCGGCGTGACGATGAGGATGTAATCCAGCCTTTGATCTTCCGGCAAGGTCTGATTGGCCGCGATCATCTCATCGTACGAGCCGTAGCCCTTGATGGGGTAGGGCCAATTGGCGGCTTCTTCCAGCGCGATCTTTGGATCGGGAAACAACGCGCCCGCCACCACCCGGCGCGTGCCGTCAAAGTGAATTGCCTTCTGATGCGGGTGGACAATGAACGCGCCGCGTCCGCCGCCCACCAATCCGACGTTAAGAGGTTTGTTTGACATAATTCTTTTGGTATGGTTGCCTGATTATTAACATTTCGGCCTCTGAATCCAGCAAAAACTTGGTCTTGATTTCCGACTGGCCTCCCCTTTATACTGGAGGGCGAAGTTCGCGTCAACCCGCGACTGGCCGCCTTCTCCGCCCGACCGCCGGAGAATGGGCGGAAATGATCCAATTTTATGCTGGTGCAATTGTTGAAATCGAAAATTCATCGGGCTGAAATCACCGGGGGCGACCTCGACTACGAGGGCAGCCTGACCATTGACCGGACCTTGATGGACAAGGCCGGCCTGCGGCCCAACGAGAAGATCCTGGCCAGCAACCTGGCCAACGGCCACCGTTTTGAGACCTACGCCATTCCCGGGCCGGCGGGTTCCGGCGCCATCATCCTCAACGGCGCCACCACCTTCCTGGGCAAGCCCGGCGACCGCCTCACCATTATGAGCTTTGTCTGGCTGGACGAGGAGGAAGCCAAACAATGGCAACCTCGCGTCCTGGTTCTGGGCCAGCGGAACGCAATCCTCAGCGAACGCGGCCTGTGAACCTCCAACAAACACTTTCCATTCCTCTTTCATTCTAATGTTCACCGCCGCCCAACTTGCCCGGGAACTCCAGGGAGAAGTCCTGGGCGATGGCTCCATCTTCCTGACCGGTTTCGCCCCCGCCCTGACCGCCAGGGCCGGCGATCTGACCTTCGCCGAAAACGAAACTTTTTTCGCCAAGGCCGAACAAAGCGCGGCGTCCGCCATTCTGGTGGATGGCCCCTTCACCTCGGCCCGCAAAGTCCTCATTCGCGTTCCCAACGCCCGGATTGCCTTTGCCCGCGTGGTGCCTATGTTCTTCCCGGAAAGAACATTTCCAGCCGGCGTCCACCCGACCGCCATCCTCGACCCTTCGGCGCAAATTGACCCTGCCGCCCATGTCGGCCCCTTTTGTCACATCGGCGAAAAAGTCCAAATTGGCGCGCGCGCCGTGTTGCAGGGCGGCAACCATGTCGGCGACAATTCCGTCATCGGCGCGGACACCAATCTTTTTCCCGGCGTCGTTCTTTATCCCCTGACGCAAATCGGCCAGCGCGTCCGAATTCATGCCGGCGCCGTGATCGGCTCGGATGGATTCGGCTACGTGTTCGACGCGGGCATCCATCGCAAAGTCCCGCAAGTCGGCCTGGTCATCATCCAGGACGACGTGGAAATCGGCGCCAACGTCACCATTGACCGGGGCGCGCTCGGCCCGACCATCATCGGTCGCGGAACCAAGATAGACAATCTGGCGCAGATCGCCCACAACGTCACCATTGGGGAGCATTGCCTGGTCGTCGCCCAAGTGGGCATCGCCGGCAGCACCCACATCGGCCACCACACCATCCTGGCGGGGCAGGTGGGCATCGCCGGCCACCTGAGCATCGGCGACAAAGTCACGGTGGCCGCCCAATCCGGGGTCATGCATGACATTCCGGATGGCGGCAAATGGTTTGGCGCCCCGGCGCAACCCGACCGCCAAGCCAAGCGCCAGATCATCGCCCTCCAGCAACTTCCCGCCCTGATTCGCCGCGTTCATGAGTTGGAAAAGTGGATCGCGGAACTGAAGCAATAAAGTTCCCCCGCCAAAGGCGCGGGAGGGCAAGGCGGTTCTTATGCGCGTCGAACGCATCCAAACTCGAGGCGCTGGGTGATGTAGTCATTCAAATGGCATGGAAAAAAATATCTTGATTAGCCTTTACCAGCCTTGATCGCCTCCTCCGCCCCGCCAGGAGAGGCCAGGGACGGCAGGCTGGATTCGAGCCGCAGGCTCGATCCTACAACCATCGCCGCGCCAGCAGGCGCCACGGCGGGCAGGCCGGATTCGAGCCGCAGGCTCGACTCTACAACCATTGCCGCGCCGACAGGCGCGATGGCGGGCAGGCTGGATTCCGGGGCCAATGGGGCTGCATCCAATGGGCCTGCGGGAGCCGGATCTGGAGAGACTTTGTCCTCCGGCTGGGCGGATTCGGTTCGCGGGACGCCGCTCTCGGTTGCGTTGTAGTTTCGAGCCTGTGGCTCGACCGGTTTGGTTTCCTTGCAGGGCCGAGCCTGCGGCTCCACCTGTTTGGTTGCCTTGTAGCGTCGAGCCTGCGGCTCGACCGGTTTGCGGGCACGGCGGCACGCCGAGGAGCGCGGCGGGGCGGATGCAACCCGGCTTTTGCGTTTGGAGAGTTTCTCCAGGCCGTCGTCCATTTCTTGGAGCAAATCCAGCGCGGCCTGCATCGGGCTTCGCTTGACGGGCGGATTCTTCGCCAGGTCCGCCTCCATTTCCTGGCATTCGCGCACCCACTTC
>Ga0182027_10015627_pt1 | contig 10422 bp, 7 predicted proteins | sample 712E1DmetaG_FD_121300 | JGI IMG/M metagenome (GOLD analysis project Ga0182027, IMG submission 121300) | Permafrost microbial communities from Stordalen Mire, Sweden - 712E1D metaG (Illumina Assembly) | ecosystem: Environmental > Terrestrial > Soil > Wetlands > Permafrost | place: Sweden... | reverse complement strand
CTCCGTCCGCATGATCCTCGAAGTGATTCAACGCGCCCTGGGCATCGTGATAGAACTCGTGGTAAATAGGGCCGTGCGGACCGGTTTCACGCGGTACCCCAGGCGCTCTCTCGGTCGCGAAGAGGCTAGGCCTCGCGCCGTCCCCTGGCCCCTGGCCCCCGGCCCCTGGACCCGCGACCGTTACGTCGCGGCCGTAAGCCGGCGGCGTCGCGGGTGTCCGCGCCGCGGGCGCCGCGGATCCGGAGGGCGCAGGAATGGTAGGTGTAGCGGGCGAAGGGGCGCGAGCAGCCTGGTTTGCAAGTTCGGCTGGTAGTCGAACAGCATCCTTCCAGGCAAAACTGTGAGGATCAAGCCTAGATTGCTCTTGCTCTGCGGCTAGAAGACGCTGGTAGTCGGCCTCCGGGATGTCCACGTAACGAAGTTGCTGATTTCCTCCGTAGAATCCAGCAGTTGGCGGATCGGGAGTGAACCACCTCCCGTTATCGCTGTTGTCTGTCGCGGGGCGGTATTCTCCGACTTGCCCCCGATAAAGTCTACGGATTCCCTGTGGAGGCGCAGGCGCCCCTTCCCCCGGCCCCTGGCCCCCGGCCCCCGGCACCGCGACCGTTACGTCGCGGCCGTAAGCCGGCGCCGTCGCGGGCGGACGGGGGGCCTGAGCTTGGACCACTTCAGGGCGTACTGGCTCGCTCGCTTGAACAACTTGCGGGTGTGCTCCTCCAGAAGCGGCTCCATCATTTCCCCGAACTCCCGCCTGATTTTCATTGCCGCCCTTCCCCTGAAAATCCGTCTCCCCGTGCCGTGCGAGGTAAATCCCGTCGCGCTCGGGTTTCTCGACGGATTCGAGACCCCCGCTGGTCAGTCGGAAAAGTTGCCCCGGCTTAGACCATTCTCCGTCCTTCGTCATCTCGGCGGTATCGATGCTCTTGTCATCCTGCATCCCCGCCTTCGCCCACGCATCGATCAGCCGCAGGTTGCGCCCGTGCGTTACGTCGAGCACGCGCTCGCCCGGCTTGGCCTCGCGCATCTGCTGCATGACGGCGCCGAGTACGCGCTCGCGGAACTGGTTGAAGCTCTCGCCCTTCTCGCCTGAGTGCGCGCTGACGCCCGGCGTCGAGTCCGGGCGGTTGACTACCCGGTCGTTGATCGCCGCGCGCTCCGCGTCTGCCGGTTTGCCTTCGTGGTCGCCCAGCTTCCACGGTCCCAGCGCGTCCGACGTTCGCGCACCGGCGTCCACCATGCGCGCCGTTTCGAGCGAGCGGTCTTTCGGGCTGCTCAGCACCTGGCTGAACTTCCCCGCGACGCGTCCGGCCAGCTCGCGCGACTGTGCGCGCCCCGCGTCATTCAGCGGGATGTTGGCGCTGCCCGTTACTCGCCGAGTATTCGCGCCTTCACGTCCGGCATCAGGTTGAGGTTGACCACCAGCAGGTCCGCCTCCGCCCGCTCCTGGCAATCCAGATACCGGCTGCTGTCCGTTCCCTTCAGGTACAGGCGCCGGCTCCCCACGAACGCTTCCACCTCGTTGATCCGGCGCCACAGGTTGCGCCCCGTGATCTCCACCGTCACTGGCCGGCAAGGCATGGTCTACCCCTTGCACCCCGGCCGCTGCGGGCCTTGGTTCGGCTGCGCCCGGTTGAGGGCCTGTAGTAACGATCCCTCCGGCCGGCTCGGCGGCCGGCTGGGGCCTGGCTTGCTGCGGCGCGGCGGCGCCGGCTTTTTCTTCTGCATTGGGTTTCTCCTCTATGAAACTGTCGGGCGTCTGCGCCCGTTCGATGTATGCTTTCCGAACCTGGTTGCGGTATTCAGTGCCTGCGGCGTGGACCAGCGGCAGCAGCGTCCCGGCCACCTGGCCGGCCAACTGGCCGCCCGTCGCAGCCGAGGGGTCGGCCTTGAAACGGTCGTACGATTCCTTGGTCCCTTTCGCCATCTGGGTGCCGTAGTACGCCCCGATTGCGGCCTGGACTGCCGGACGCGCGCCTGGGACTGCGGCCGTGGCCGCGCCCGCCGGCGTGAACAGGAAATCGGCGATGCCCGGGACGATCTTGCTGGCGTGGTACAGAAACTCGGCCGTCTTGGCGGGTTGCGGCGCCCGCGTCCGCGTCTCTTCCCACGGCTCGCCGAGGAGGCTCTCGACCAGATCTTTGGCAGAGTGGCCGGCGCGCTCCCAGATTTCCGTCATGGTGGATCCGCCCAGCGCCTGCACCGCGTGAGTCGTAGCCACCTGGCCGGCCGTGCCGGCTAACGATTGCGCGTGATCGATAAGCGACGGTACCGGCCCTGCCACCGGCGCCGGCCGCGTCGCCGCTTCCGCCGCCGGCCGCGCTATTACCGTCGTAAGCCGGTCGGCGACGTCGGCGGGCAGCAGCGTGTCGGACACCTTCAAAAACGCTGGCCGCCGATCCTGCGGCTGGATGCTATGCCCGAGAGCCGCGGCCTCGGCCAGGTTACGCGGCGGTGCGTCGGGCTCCGGGTCAGCTATAAAGCTCTTTGGTGTCCCGTCGTCAGGAGCGAAGCTGGCAGGAGTGTCCACTACAGAAGAATTCGCCAGCCGGAGGGTGGCTTACGAGTCCTGCCAGAGGGAATCGACATCGCAATCGTGCCGCAAAAAATCCAGCACTAGGCCAAACGAGGAAAATAGCCAACCGTGCGCACTCCCAGTGCGAGTGAATCGAGGGGGAATGACCATGTACCAGATGAACTCAGAAGCGCGGGGTTCGACCCGCGCATACTCTGTCTCAACGGTGGCGCGCCGAAAAATGCGGATTTTTTCAAGGCTGGGCGACATGCCGCAATTATCACAGTTTCGTCATGCTCTTGGCGTCGAACTCGCCTGCGTCGACGGTTCCCGTGCGTCCATTCGACAGCTTTACGTGAATGCGCCCTGTGGCACCCTTGGCCGTCGCTGGCTTTGCGCTGGCAGCCGGCGCGGTGGCCGTCTTTGCGGGTGGCGCCGTCTCGCCCTGGCTCGCCGGGGGTGCTGCAGTTGCCGGCACGTCTTTTTCCCCCTCGAATTCTCCCCATCCGAAGCGCTTGCGGATGCCGGTCTGTTTTTCTTGCAGTCGTGTAACAGCTTTACCGGCATCGTCAATCGATCTCTGATAGGCTTCGCGGCGTGCCTTCGACATGACCACCTGATTGCCTGTCTTGGGGTCGATAACCGATTCGCCGTCTTTCGCACCCATGACCTGGCCCCAGGCGAGCCTCAGATCGTGCTGCTTTTGTTCGAGGTCCTGTAGCGCGTCATGCTGTTTTACCCCGGCGTCGACCTCTTTCTGGTCGAATCGGGCTTGCACGCCCTTCTGCCCCTCGGTCGGGCCTCCCGCCTTCGGCGCCGCGTCCGGGTCTTTCCGCTTCGGACCCACGCCCTTCTCTGTGTTCGACCATTTCTTCTCGCCGGTCTGCGCATCGTAGGCGTTGGTCGTTACGTTGCCGTCGTTATCCGTGCTGGTGACGATGTGCGGCAGCGCGCTTTTGCCCGCCAACCCCGATATAACCTCGCGCAACTGAGCTGGCGGCACTTTCAGCCCCTTCAGCGTTCCCTCCGGAAGATCGGCTTGCTTCTCCCATTTTGTAGTGACTGCATCGGGAAGGGTGGAGAGCTTCGCCCCTTCATCGGTTCCCGCCTCCCGTGCCTTCGCCGTCGCCTTGCGCTGGTCTTGTTCCTCCTGGGTCGGCATGTAAACGCCGTTCGTTCCGGGGATGGGCCGCACTTGCGATTCATCCGGCGGCGGCACGTGCACGCCGAACATGTTGGTATTCACCGGCGCCGGCCAGTTGCCTTGCGCGTCTCTCTCGGGCTGTGAATACCGCGGCGTGGTCGAATCCTGCCAGATGTTGCCTTGCGCGTTCAGCGGCTGGCCGCCCTTTTCGAGCGCTGCTGCCAGGTCGGTCGAGGTCTGCTGCGGCGTGGCTTCGGGCTTCGGCGCCGGAGGTGCCCACCGTCTGCCCCACGGGTCCGGGTCTGTAAGACCAGCGGGCATACTCTTTTTCAACACCGAATTAGGGTCTTCCTCGTCCGGGGCGATCACCGGCGGCTCCCAGGGCGTATAACCGCCCTTGCGCATTGTTTGATCGCTGGCCCATCTCTTGAGGGCATCCGCCTTGGCTTCCTGGGTTTTCTGCTCTTGGAGCTTCTGCTGCTGAGCTACCGCCGAACGCAGCGACTCCGCGAGGCGCATCGCCCCGCTCGCAGCGTTGGCCGACGCCTCCAACGCGGGGTTTTCCGACGACATCATCGAAGGAAATGGCATATCAGCCGCCCAGCCCCGGAATCTTGATGCCCGCGCCCGCGCTCACTCCCCACTGCGACCCGGTGCCCGACGTGCTTCCGTTGGCCGTGTTCCCCGGATTTGCGAACGCGAGCTGCAGCGCGTCCGACAGATAGGTGCTATCGAGGCCGAGTTGGTTTCCGGCGCCGGCCGCCAGGTTTGCTCCCTGCGCGCTTTGCCTTCCCAGCTCCGTTTTGAGCGCTGTCGTGCCCGTGGTTCCGCTTTGTCCGAACCCGCGCGCCGCCAGGAACTTGTTCATCCGGTCGCCCATCGCGGAGTAATTCTGGTTGATCTGGTCCGCGTTCGCCGTCGTCGTCGCCGCTACGTTCGGCGACATCGACCCGTTGCCCACCGAGGGCAGCAGCGTGGTCATCAGGCTGGAGAGCAGGCCCTGAACCTGAGACTGGCCCTGGCTGTACGTCGGCGTGGTGTTCGAGTTGGCCGTGCTCGAGCTGCTCGTCCCGCCCGTCGATCCGCCCAGTCCTAATCCCACCGTATTCCTCCTTGGTCAGTCCCACCGCCACCGCATCGACGGGCTGGCCATTCCGCAGCGTGTGATGCCGCAACACGCCTTCGATCTTCCCGTACCGCGCGGCCCCTCGAATCGCGAGCCGGTTGAACGCCGGAATCAGCGCCAGCACTTTGATCGTCGGGGTAGTCTCGAACAGGCGCCCGCAGGCGCGCAATACAGCTTCCGCCGTAGTTCGCCGCCCCCACAAGCGGCGTGCGAACAGCACATGGACCACGGCTACGACTGGCGAAGCCTGCTCGAATACGACTACCCCCCCGAGCTGCCCATCCCTGAGCACTCCGAACGTCCGGGCCTGCCCGAACGCCCTACTGTATGATTCGACAAATTCCAGGGCCGTCTTGGGTGTGAAGTCGTCGGCCACCTGGGCGCGCGCGGCGTCCAGCCAGGCCCACGCCAGGGGCCAGTACATCTCGGGAAAGGGCTCGATCAGCTCAATCATGGTGCACCAGATACCAGCCGACCACAAACCCGACCACAAACCCTATCGCGAAGGCCGAAAGGGCTGCGACGCACTGCCGAAACTGCGGATCGTTCATTGGGCGGTCTCCTTTAAGGGGAGATTCGCCCAATCCGCTACGGCGTGAACAGCACCGTGCTCTGCGCCTGCGCGATCACCGGCAGAATCGTCGCGCTCTGAAGCGCCGCCGGATAAGGCAGCGTCAGGCAGACCACGGTTTTACCCTCGATCACCTTGCCGTTCTCTGCGAGAGTCACCAGCTTGCCGCTCGGGTCGAGGTACGTCGCTGTCACCTCGATGACGTTGACGGCCGGATCGCTCGTCGATGCGAAGAACCACAGGTATTGCGTGGTGTTCAGCGCCTGGCACCAGTTGAAGAACGAAGGGCAGGCCGGGTACGGTCCGGCGACTTGCGCCGTGGTGGTGCCATTGGTGAAGGTCTGGTTGGGCGCGTACTGCGCGAGAGCGGGCCACGCCAGAAGCGCGGCCAGCAGAATCAAAATCGAAATCGTTTTCACTTTGTCGTCTCCTATGAAGTCGATGGGCTCGTGAATCCCGCCAGCGTGGCCGGCGGGGTTATCCCTGTGGGCGCAACGCCGCTGAGGATCACTCCCCCGCCTGGCACGGGCTGTACCAGGCCGCGCACTATCCCCCAAGTCTTGAAGAGCTGGGCCAGCGCGGGCCAGAAGGTCGCCTGGTTGCCGTTGAGCCCGGCGGTCCAGACAAGCTGTAGCAGCGATTGGCCCGAGTCCGTGATGGGCGCCTGGTCGCTGAGCACTCCCCCGCCATCCGTCAGGTACGCCCACATGGATGCCCAATCCGCGGCCGCCATGGTAAACGTCGAGAGCGGATGAACCTTGGCCAGCTCCGCGTTGAACGCATTGATGTGCGTCTGGGCCATTACGGCTTGCATCATCTGCGGCATACTGAGGCCCGTCGCTGCCAGGGCCTGAATCGCATCTGCGTGATCCGTGCTGATGCCCGGAATAAGGGCGCTGAGGATGGTTGCTGAAGTCTTCGTCATGAGATGCAAATCCCCCCCTTGAAGTTGTGGCCCGAGATGGTTGCGTCTACGCCCTGGTAGCCAACGTTGTTTCGCGTAACAGTGACAGCGGAACCTCCCGGGGAAGCGCTGAGACCTACCCCTTCGGAACCGGCCCCGGCAGGGTATAAGAGCGAAAGGATCGCGGCACCAGTTTGAACTTGGAGCTGGACTTGGCTACCATCCGACGCGATCAGTCTCATTATTTGCAGGCCATAGAACGATGCCGCTGTCGTCGAGGTGCTCGATACTTGCACCGCGCTTTGATCCCCGGAAAACAAGGCCGGCTGCATTGTCGCCGTCTGGCCGCTCCCCGACTGATTCACGACATGCTGCACCAGCACGGTGTCTACGTCCCAGTAGCCGCCCGAGGTTTCGGTGTTGATGACAATGCACTGAATGATCGCGTAGCAGGCCGTCGCTGGAACTGGCACGTAGCCCGCGAGCTTCGTCCAGCTTGCGATGTAGCCGCTCGTGCTGGCCGCCACGCCGGTGCTGACATAGGAACCAGAAGAGTTGTAGAAAAGCACCTGCAAGTAGAAGCCGTGCGGCGCGCCGACATTGTTCGACCGCATCATGCACGAGCAATTCAGGCTCTCGCCAGGCGTGCAGGTGATGCCCTGAAAGACTTGCGCCGAGGCGTTTGTCAGACGCATGTAGTAGGCGTCGTCGAATCCGCCATCGTTGCGCACGGTGACCGATCCGTAATACTGCCAGAAAATCACCCAGCCCGCGCTCGGCTCACCGAAGGGATTGCCCGTGTACGACCCCACGCACCAGAAGCTCGGGTCGTACAGCACGCTGGTCGAAATGTTGCCCGTGCCGATACTCAACACCGGCGTGCCTGTCGGATTGCCTACCGGAGGCACGACGGCCAGACCCTGCCCTAGCGAACTCTGCGCGATATTGCTCCCCACCAGCGCCCCGCGCGGTGGATTCCCCCCGGCCGCCACCATCACGTCCATGTACCCGATGCCGTTGAGCTGACTCTGCAAAGTCGAGGCCAGCGCGTTCGACCAGGCCGTCGTCGTCTGATCGACCCGGTTCGAGACGTAGACCTTCAGGCGCACATAGCCGAGGTTACCCGTGCGCGTGTAGCCGTACCCGACGTTTCCGTACGCGCCGATCAGGGGGCCAAAGGTCTGCGTTTGCCCCGCCTGGCTGACTTGTGTGCCGGCGAAGGCCTGCTCTGGCCCGATGGGGTTATGACTTGAATCCAGATCCGTCGCCGTGATCCGCACGAAGAACGCGTTCGGGTCGCCCGTGGCCCCCGTGTCGTTGTAAGTGATCGTCGGAATCGCGTAGTACTGCGCCCCGTCGCTGTTCTGTGTGTTGTAGGGGTTGGCGATCAGCCCCGACGTGCCGGCCGGCACGGTCAGCGTCGTGATGTCGGTAGGCTGCGGCAGCGTCAAGGGCTGCACCAGAAACGCCGGGCTTACCACCGCGCCCGCCGGCAGATTGGCCGCTGGCACGTAGACGGTCGGATCGCCGCCCACCGCGCCCGCCACCATGGCAATTACCCACCACTGCGCCACGATGGGCTTCACGCGCTGGAACTGGATCTCCTGCCCCACGTAAGTGAACGTGTTCCACCCAATCCACACAAACGTGGCGCCGTTGTCCTGGCTGAGCAGATAGGCCGCCACCTGGGGCGCCATGCTGCCGGAGGTCGGATCGTAGAGCAGGCCGGTGGTCGGATTGTAGAGTGTCACCTGGGGCGCCGCGCTGGAAAACGTGGGGGTCGCTCCAATCGTGGTCGAGATCAGGCGCGTGGTCGGATCGACCGTGATCGAGTTCGGCACCTCCCGTCCCGTCACCGCTGTGACCTTCGCCACCGTCGCCGTCACCGTGGCGGTCGGCGCGTTGGCTGTCACCTTCCCGTCGTCGTTGATCGCCCAGGCGGTCACCACGTACGTGTGCGATTGGTTCAGATCGCGCGGCAGCACCGGGAACTGGTAGGCCGTCGTCAGCAGCGTGAACGGCTGCGCCAGCGTCAGATCCGCGCACGCCGGCGCGCCGGTCGCCTGGTCGCTCAGTTGCAGCCGCACCTCCACCAGGTGCGCGTACTGCGGATCGTTCGAGGGTGGCGCGAATTGCCCGCCGATCACATACGTGGTCGATCCCAGCGTGGCTACGGCCGTCAGTCCGGTGACGTTGGGCGCCGCGGGCGTGGTTGCCCCGGTTGTCCCGGACGAGCCACCCCCAGGCTGTTTCGTGGGAGTGGTCGCCGGGCTTGTCGTTGCCGCGCTCGTTCCCGCCGCGGCCGCCACCGTGAGGTGCTCGATCCGCCGTATCCGGTCGTTGATGGCGTCGACCAGCTCGGCAGGGCTCAGCCCATTCGCGATAAACGGTATCTTCCGCCCGGTGGTGTTCATCGGCCTTGACTTCCTCGGCAATTTCGCCGATGCTGGATCCGATGGGTTACCCAGGCGGAAAATCCGGACCCGGCGTCTACCACCGCCTCATCAACCTGATGCCGCCCCACCAGACCTACATCGAGCCGTTCCTCGGCGGGGGCGCCGTCATGCGACTGAAGCTGCCGGCGCCTTACAGTATCGGCGTAGACCTCGACGCTGCAGTAATCCGCCAATGGCGATCGCGCGTCGGCGATCCTGGAGTTGTCGGCAGCCCGGCCGCGCCTCGAGGCCCGGTGAATCTGCCGAGCGGCGTCGACGGCCGGCGCGAACGCCGATTCAACCAGGTCATTCCTCGATCGATGATCGCCGTTTCCGCCGCCGTGGGCCCCAGCGGACAGCCGCGCTTCCGCTTCCTCCGCGGCGACGCCCTCACCTTCTTGCAATCCTACCCCTTCGCTCCCGACGACCTGATCTACTGCGATCCGCCTTACCTGCCCGAGACGCTCTCCAGCCGACCGCGCTATCGCCACAACTTCAGCGACGAGCAGCACGCTGAGCTGCTGTCGACCATCGGCGAATTGCCCTGCCGCGTGATGATCTCCGGCTATTGGTCCGAGTTCTACGCCTCGAGGCTGCATCGGTGGAACTCCATCCACTTCGAAGCCATGACCCGCGGCGGGATGGCCACCGAATGGCTCTGGTTCAACTTCGAGCCGCCAACGGTGTTGCATGACTACCGCTATCTCGGCGAGACCGCGCACAAGCGCCAAGACCTGAAGCGGCAGATTGCGAGCTGGACCGGCAAGCTGCAGCGTATGTCCCCGCTGAGAAAGCAGGCGCTCCTCGCGGCGATCGCTGGCGTCGGCGGAAATGACGCGAGGATCCGTCATCTCTGAAAGTCTCATCCCGTCACCTGAAACGGCACGTCCACCCAGGTCCACGTCTCGGGCGTATCTTCCACACTGAGTACCTTCGCCCAAAACCATTGCGGTTCGGTCGGATTCACCGGGAACGGCGCCCACTGCCACTCGGCCGGCGTCTCCGGTACCTTCAGATCCGCCCACGCGAACTGCCCCGGCGTTTCGGCCACCGGGAACGGCGCCCACTGCCAGTCGGGCGGCGTCGGCGGTACCGGCAAGTCCGACCAGGTGAACTCCGCCGGCGTCTCGGGCACCTTCAAATCCGTCCACGTGGGCAGGATGTCGCTCTCTTCGAGCGGGTAGTCTTCGTACTTCCATACCGCCTGCGCTTCGTTCATCGGCCGCGTCCAGACCCGCAGCTTGTAGATCCGCGCCGGCCCCCCGGTCATTACCAGCCGGAAGAGCTTGCCGCGTATCCCCGGCGGCAGATGGAGCACGATGGTTTTGCGCCCGCTGGGCGTTGTCAGGATGGTGTTATAGGCCAGGCCCAGCGCGCCATCGAACTGATTGGTGAACACCTGCAATTGCGCCGGCTGATCGGCCCGCAGGTCGATCTCGATTTTCTTGTAGAGCTTCGCGCGCTCGCTGCGGAAGTCGAACTCTAGCGTGTTCAGCGCATCGGCGATCCCATCCGCCCCCGCGGCGCACAGGTAACGCCCCACGCGCCCCGAGCGAACCTGCACCCGATAGATGCGGAATCCCGCCGCGCTCGCCACTACCAGCCGCACCGAACGCCCCTCGATGCCCGAGGGCAGCGCCGCCGTGGCCCAGTGTCGCGACGTGGCGGTCGCGGTTAGCGCGTATGTTCCCTTACTCGTGAACGTCTCGCCCGGCAAATCAGAATACAGG
>Ga0182027_10015626_pt1 | contig 10423 bp, 10 predicted proteins | sample 712E1DmetaG_FD_121300 | JGI IMG/M metagenome (GOLD analysis project Ga0182027, IMG submission 121300) | Permafrost microbial communities from Stordalen Mire, Sweden - 712E1D metaG (Illumina Assembly) | ecosystem: Environmental > Terrestrial > Soil > Wetlands > Permafrost | place: Sweden... | reverse complement strand
CCGATAACATATGAGGTTCCGGCGAGAGTTCCTGTTGTCCGCGAAGTCCAAGCGACGACGTCAACCCTTATCTTCGTCGGCGACATCATGCTCTCTCGGGCGATCGGTGCACACATGGCCAAGAATGGCGACTGGAGCTATCCATTCATGGCGGTAGAAGACAGTCTGAAGCAAGCCGACCTGACATTCGGCAATTTGGAAGGCCCGCTCTCGACGAGAGGAGAAAGGGTCGGCAGCATATATTCATTTGAGGCCGATCCGCAATCAGTCGAAGGGCTAGTGAATTCGGGCTTCGACGTACTGTCTATCGCCAACAATCATATCTGGGATTACGACGCGCCGGCATTCGAGGATACTTTGAAGACGCTTGCGGATAATGGCATCAGCCCGGTCGGCGGCGGTTATTCTTTTGAGATCGCTCATACGCCCGTCGTGAAAGATGTAAATGGGACAAGGGTCGCATTTCTGGCATATACGGACCTGCTGCCATCATTCCTGGGAAAAGACGTTCCTGGTCCGTCCGTTGCCTCTCCGGATGATGTAGTCAAAATGAGTTCGGATATACGCGACGCCGGATCGCTGGCGGACATCGTCGTGGTCTCATTCCACTGGGGCGAGGAGTATCAAACGGTGCACAACGCCGCTCAAGAAAAGCTCGCTCATGCTGCCATAGATGCCGGCGCTGATCTGATAGTGGGCCATCATCCGCACGTCGTCGAGGATATTGAACAATACAAAGGGAAGTATATCGCCTACAGCCTGGGGAATTTCGTGTTCGACCAGAATTTCGACGCGGACACGCGGCATGGGATGCTTTTGACCGTCACATTGCGCGACAAGAAGATCGTGAGCGTGACACCGCAAGAAGTCCGGTTCACGGAGACGTATCAGCCATATCTTGTGCAGTAATTTCCGTCAATATTGACGCCTTTTTGACGCGGGTATATGATTGAACCGTACCCATGAAGCAAAAGCTTTATTCAGCCACCCGGACGCAAGTCCGGCCAAGCCGAAAGTGGGTATAACACAGAGACTGTCACATCAATCCGTGACGGTCTTTTTGTTTGTCTTTTCCATAACGCTTAGGAATATGACATTTCCGCTGCCAGTTCTCATCAGAACGACTCTGACTTTCTTGGCAAAAAGGTTTTCCTGAAAAGCCCAATATTCTTTTGAACCTTCTCCATCTGAACGATGCTCATAGACACAGTTTGCAGATTTAATGATATTCGGAACGTGTGACAAAAATTGAAGTCTTTTGACCTGCTCCTCAATAGATCTCTCTTTTTTGTCGCTGCCATATCTTAGATGATAGAATCCCTTGGAATTGAATATCACATACGCTTTCAGGCACGGACAATATACCTTCCCTATGGTTTTGTACCAGGCGCGCTTTTCTTCAAGAAGGATATGATGATCTGATTTGTGCATCAGATAACCATATCAGGACAGGGTTCAAATCCGTTTCAAAAAAGATTCAAATTTTCGTGAATTTTTCCTCAAATTTTCATGAAGAAAAGTTCAAATCTGATTCAATAAGCTCTAGATCGTCAATATGACCGGAATGACCATCGGCCTCTTGGCGGTCTCCTGCATGAGGTACCTAGAGACGGCGTCGGTGACGTTGTCCTTCACGAAGTCCACATTGATCGGATTCTGGCCGCGGCAGGAATTCTCGATGGTGTCTTTGATGACCAAGCGCACACCGTGGAGCAATTCCTGCGATTCGCGGAGATAGACGAAGCCGCGGGAGATGATGTCCGGGGACTTCTTGAGCTTGCCGTTGTGCGCGTTCACGATGCCGAAGATGATGAATATGCCGTCCTGTGCCAACATCTGGCGGTCGCGGATGACCACGTCTTGGACGTCGCCCACGGAGAAGCCGTCAACGAGCACGAGACCCGAAGGCGCCTTCTCGCGGAGCTTGACGATCTTGGTACCGCCGGCTTGGATCTCGATGATCGAGCTGTTGTCCGGGATGACAATATCCTCGTCCTTGAGGCCGTTGGCCTCTTTGGCCACGTCGGCATGGACGCGGAGCATGTAGTGGTAGCCGTGGAGCGGCATGAAGAACTTCGGGTGGATCTGGCGGTGGATCCAAGCAGTTTCGTCGCGGTTGGCATGGCCGGAAGAGTGCACGTCGGCGATCTTGTAGTGGATGATCTTGGCGCCCTGGCGGGAGAGGTTGTCCTTGAGCTTCTGGACGGCGCGCTCGTTGCCGGGGACCACTGACGATGAAAGCAGAACAGTGTCGCGCGGGGTGATCTTGACCTTGGCATGCGTCTTGTTGGAGATGCGCATCAGAGCGGCGTATTCGTCGCCTTGAGCGCCGGTCGCCAGGATGATGATGCGCTCCGGCGGGAAGTTGTCGATGTCGTCGGTCGTGATCATCGTCTCTTTTTTGGTCTTCAGGAGGCCCAAGTGTTTGCAGACTTCGAGGTTCTGCTTCATGGAGCGGCCTTCGACGGCTACACGCTTGTTGTAGAGCTCGGCGAATTCGATGATCTTCATCAGGCGTTCGAGGAGGGAAGAGAAAGTCGCGATGATCAGGCGGCCCTGGGCATTCTTGATGATCTCTTCGATATTCTTGTGCACTTTCTTTTCCGGAATGGAGAAGCCGGGATTCTCGACGTTGGTCGAGTCGGCCATGAGCATCAGGACCTTCTCGTTCTTGAAGGCGCGCTCGTATTCGGCGACTTCCTCGTCGGTCGGGACGCCGTCCACGTGGTCGAGCTTGAGGTCGCCGGTGTGGACGATCGAGCCGTACGGAGTCTGGACGATCACGCCCATGGAATCAGGGATGGTGTGCGTGACCGCGAAGAATTTGATCTTGAAGCCGCCGCAGGTGATCGTGCTGTTCTTTTCGACGATCTGCATGTCGAGCTTGGGGACGGCCGGGAACTCCTCCTGGCGCTTCTGGATCAAGACCGAGGTCAAGAGCCGTGTATACATCGGAGGATTGCCGATACGAGGCATGATATATGGTATGCCGCCGACGTGGTCTAGGTGGCCGTGAGTGATGATGACCGCGCGGATCTTGGAGCGGCGCTCTTCGAGGTATTTGGTGTTCGGCAGGATGTAGTCGATGCCCGGCGTATTCTCGTCCTTGAATTGGAAGCCGATGTCGATGACGACGATGTCGTTGCCGAATTCTATGGCGGTGCAGTTGCGGCCGATCTCTTCGACGCCGCCCATAGGGATGATGCGGATCGAGTCTGGTGCGAGCGCAGGAATGATGTCGCCGTCCTTGCCGTTCAAAGAGGCGGTCATGTTCTTGGCCGGGCCCATCGGCCGGCCGCGCTTCATCGGACGGGACTCCTTGCGGATGATGGACATCCTGGCGCCGGCTACGTGATTCAGGCCGGCGATCTTGTGAGCGCCGCGGCCAAGGACGATGCGGTGGCCGTTCGGGGAGGTCGTGCTCGCAGGTCGGGCTGTTGCCGAAGATGGAGCTTGAGCTGTGGTCTTTGCGGGGAAATTCGCCGGAGCAGCATCATTCCGCAGGATGCGCGTCCTGTTCTGATTGCCGTGCGGGCCGTGCTGTTGTCCTTGCGGACCAGGAGCATTGAAAGGCGGCCGCTGGCCTTGCGCTTGCGGATGCATCGGCCTGCGGAATCCAAAATTCCGACGATCGCCTTGCGGACGGTTCGGTTGGCTCTGCGGATTCTTTTGCGGTCCTTGCTGCGGCGCGGCTCCCTGAGGTGGTTTCTGTTCGTTCATTTGATTAGTTTTTATTAGACCCGGCGAATACGTTCCAAACCTGTTCTGTAGTGAGATACCAGTCCGAGATCTCATTCCAGCGATCACTCGAAGCGGTCACGACTGACGGCTCCAATCCGTGTAGTGCTTTCGGGACGACATAGATGAAGTCCGGGGAATAGAGGAAGATCGCCGGCACATCGGTACGGATGGTCTTGTCGAGGTCCGCGAATAGGGCTGCTCGCTGTCCCTGGTCGGTGGTGGCGCGCAAGCTATCTAGGTCTTTGTCGGCTTTGCTGCTCGTGTACATGGAGATATTCAGGCCCGGCGCGTTCCTCTGCGAGGAATCCCAGAATGCGTAAAGGTCATCGTCCTTACCAAGGGCTTGCCCGAAGAGGAGCGCATCGTAGGCGCGGGTGCGGATGACGGTCTGGTACAAGTCCGACGGCTCAAAGACCTTCAGGTCGACACTGGCGCCGAGAGCTGTCCAAGACTTTTTGACCATGTCGGCGGCCTGTTTTAATTCGGGTGCATCTGCGGTATAGAGGGAGAGCGACAGGGTTTGCGTGGTCACGCTCTTGCCGGTGCCGGTCTTCTTTCCGTATATTCCGTCGGAACCCTTTATCCAACCGGATTTCTCTAGGAGAGCCTGCGCACCGGCGATATCAGCATGCGGGTTTTGTGTGGAGCTAGCGACGCTCGCAGCCGTGCTGGTGCTTTGCGCTACAGTAACACCCGGGGGCAACGGGCCGTATGCCGGCACGCCGTATCCGTTGAGCGCGGTATCGATGATCGCGGCACGATCAACGGCCATGTTAAGAGCGCGTCGCACCGTGACGTCTGCTAGCACTGGATCAGAATTCTGGTTCAGAAATACCCCGAAGATGCGCGACAGGGGAGCCGCGGTGACCGTGTAGGGCTCGCCTGTATTGGAAGCGAGCTTGGCGGCCTCGGCTGACGAAACGGCCGGCAAGCTGTCTATGGTCTGGCTCGTCAAGGCCGCTACGGCCTTGCTCTCATCCGAGAAGAACGAGAAGACGATATTCCCGACGTGTGGCCTGTTTCCGGCATATCCGTCCCAGGTGGAAAGACGATACGCGACAGGTATGCCGCCCTGGTCGCGGTCGACGCCGTCGACTTTGTATGGGCCGGCTCCGACCGGCGTGACGTTATATTCGCTGAAGATGAACTGATCGTCGGAAACATCCTGCCAGATATGCTTGGGGATGATCCCGATAGTGGTATTAGCCAGGAAAGAGCTGTAGGGCTGCTTCAAGATGAAGGTGACATTCGTGGGCGATGTGGAGGTAGCTATGACACCCGACCAGTCGGCAGCGCGCGGGCTCTTCAAGGCCAAGTCTTGGATCTTTTCGACGGTGAAGACCACGTCGGCCGCGGTCAAAGGCGACCCGTCCTGGAAAGCGAGACCGGCGCGCAACGTGAAGGAATACGTCAAGCCGTCCGGCGAGATTGTCCAGCCTTGCGCCAGATCCGGCGTTATGGCGCCATCATCATATTTCGTTAGGCCGGCATAGACCAGGGCGGAGATATCGCGGTCGACGTCGGTCACGGCGATGACCGGATTCACGGTGTGAGGCAGCCCTATCAGGCCCTCGCGCAAAGTGCCGCCGTAAGCCGGAACCTCTGTCTTGAACATGGAATTGACTCGGGTGGCCATGATGAGCGCGGTCAGGATCGCCGCCGCCGCGAATATGCCGAACACGGCCTTCTCGGTCGCGGAGAAGCGCTTCAAGTAATCCAATATGACGGAGCCGCCTTTGAGGCGAAGTTCTTTGGGTTTTTGGTCAGTCACGATGAAAATTAATGGTCGGTCGGAGACGCGCGTTATCGCGTTATAAGGAGAACGGGGTTAGATAAGGTTCAGGAGAGCAGTGACGGCGAACAGGATAGCGATCACGATAGTCGCAGTGAAAAGGGTCTTCTCCAAGCCGCGGCGGGTATGGAAGGCGGAGCTCATATTGTCGGAGCCGCCGAAAGCGCCGCCCACCTGGGCGCCGGTGCGCTGCAACATGATGACTGCGACGAGGAGCACAGACAGGATGATCTGCACGTAGGGGAGGAGAGACTTCATTGACAATGACTATAGCAAATACGGGTCTGTCGCGCAACTTCTTGGAGTATTTTCGCACCATGCGGATTTGAACTTTTCTTCACGAAAATTTGAACAAAAATTCACTAAAATTTGAACTTTTTTTGAAACGGATTTGAACCGTCGGCTGATATGATGATTCAATGCAGGAAGGATACTTCAAAGATTTCGACGCCTGGAATGAATATGCAAAGAAACTGAATAAGAATCAGTTTGATGGCTATTTTCGTAGTAGGGAGATTTGGTGGTGTGCTCTCGGCACAAATATCGGTTCAGAGCAAGATGGAAAGAATGAATATTTCGAACGCCCAGTGATTATTTTAAAGAAAATGAAGTCCGATTTAGCTTTAATAGCTCCGGTTACTAGCAAGATTAGTTACCATAAAGACAGAGTCAGTGCCATAATAATCGGTAAAAATTCACAGATATTGCTGTCACAAGTGAAAGTTGTGAATGAGAAAAGACTATTGCGTAGAATCGGTTATTTAAAGATTGATGTTTTTCAACAAACCTTGATGGATCTTGTGAGTTTGATCCTTGAAAAGGAACCGGATGGCGAAACCCCGCCGATGAGGCGGGGAATCTCGGAGCCCGAAGGCGACGTAAGTCAAGTATAGCTCTTGAATAAATCCCGTCAATCTTGACAGTCATTTTAAAATCAATCTACAAAAAATCCCGCGCGACGCCCTGTGGCGACTGCGCGGGAAATCAGGTAAATAACACTGACTCTAAAGTCTTTGACGAGCCTGTCTAGCACTCCCGGACTTTCGTAGGACAATGAACTCCTTGAGATATTCTCTGTCTTGCGCCCTTTGGGCAAGTTCATTGGTTACCAACACTGACCTCTTTGCAAGCCATCTTTTGAAGGTTGAGCTTGTTAACCAGTTATCATCCTCGATCTCAAGCGACGATCTTAGCTTGCGGATGGCCCCAGCTTCAATCTGTCTTATCCAAGACGTAGACACCTTCAATCTTTTTCCACATTCTTCCAGGGTCTTTTCCTCGAAAAATCTCATTCTCAAGATCTGTGCCTCTCTGTCTTCCAAGCCTCTTAAGGCCTCATCGAGCAGACGGAAATCATCCTCCAATAGCAATTGTTCACCTGGTGACAAAGGCAACTGATATATTTGGGAAGCATTAGAGATAAGGTTTGCCGGTATCTCCCTCGTCACTTCCACGCGTTTGTCGCACTTCAGGAACTCATCTGTGAAGATGTGAGAGGGGAAGATATCAGTTACCGACATTTCGGTTACACTCTCAAGTAGGATTTTGAGTTTCTTGCCTTTTCCACTGTTGAAATTGGGTATGTGCTTCATTGTAAGCATACTACCCAAAAGGTTGAGACTGATACCGAGATAGTTAGCCATTTCCTGTCGTGTCATTTCCAATCGTTGCATAGCTTCGCAAAGTATCCCATGGTACATGCGAGCTTTGATCGTAACTTTGAATTTCTGGGAATCCGGTGGATTTTGCACTAGAGGTTCTTTCTTTTGTGTTGGTTATAAAGGTTCAAGTGTTTAATTTAGCTCTTTACATTCTGCATAATTTTAGGAACTTGTCAAGTTGCTATGGCACTGATTCTGCCTATAATTGGTCATACTTTCAATAACAGAGCGATTATTAGTCGAAAAAACTAACACTTAATGCCTATGGCCACAAAAACTACAGCGAAAGCGCAAGATTTATCGAAGAAGCTGAAGCCTCTCGCGGACCGCGTGCTTATCAAAGAAGACGGCGAATCGGCAGAGAAGAAGACATCTGGAGGTATCCTCATTCCTGCTAGCGCGGACGAAGATAAGGGTTCGAAACGCGGCACAGTAGTGGCAGTCGGTCCCGGCCGGCATGAAGACGGCAAGCTTATCGCGACGACGGTCAAGGTTGGCGATAAGGTTTTGTTCCAGTGGGGAGACAAGGTCAAGATCGGCGAGGAAGAATATTATATCGTCCGCGAATCGGAAATTCTGGCCGTTATCAAATAAATAATTCAGCAAAACCATCATGGCAAAAAAGATCCTCTATAACGAAGCCGCCCGCAAGGCCCTCCAACGCGGCGTAGACACGGTCGCCGACGCGGTCAAGATCACTCTCGGTCCGCGCGGACGCAACGTCGTCCTCGACAAGGGCTACGGCTCCCCGACCATCACCAACGACGGCGTCTCCATCGCCCGCGAGATCACCCTCAAGGATAAATTCGAGAACATGGGCGCCGAGATCGCCAAGGAAGTCGCGTCAAAGACCAATGACGTGGCCGGCGACGGGACCACGACCGCGACCATTCTGGTGCAAGCCATCTTCTCCGAGGGCTTGAAGCAGACCACCATGGGCATGAATGCCATGGGCATCCGTCAGGGCATCGAGTCCGCCTCGAAGGATGTCGTGGCCGCCTTGAAGCGCATCGCCACGCCTATCAAGAGCGACGAAGAGATCAACCAGATCGCCACCATCTCCGCGGAATCGCCAGAGCTCGGCGGCATCATCGCCGACACAATCAAGAAGGTGGGCAAAGACGGCGTCGTGACCGTCGAGGAGTCCCAGTCGACCGAGCTCGAGTCCGAGATCGTCGAGGGCATCCAGTTCGACAAGGGCTATTGCTCCGCCTACATGATCACCAATCCGGAGCGCATGGAGGCAGAGCTCCGCGATCCGGCTATTCTCGTCACCGACAAGAAGATCTCGTCCGTGAAGGAGATCCTGCCCTTGCTCGAACAGCTCGCTCAATCCGGCAAGAAGGACCTCGTCATCATCGCCGAAGACGTGGATGGAGAGGCGCTGGCCACATTCATCCTGAACAAGCTGCGCGGCACCTTCAACGTGCTCGCGGTCAAAGCGCCGGGCTACGGCGACAGGAAGAAGGACATGCTCCAGGACATCGCCGTCACAATCGGCGCGACCGTCATCACCGAGGAGGCCGGCCTCAAATTCGAGAAAGCTACTCTGGACATGCTCGGCAAGGCCCGCAAAGTCATCGCCACCAAGGATTCCACGATCGTGGTCGGCGGCAAGGGCAAGAAAGCCGATATCGAGAAGCGCCTAGCCCAGCTCAAGAAACAGCGCGAGAACCTGACTTCGAAATACGACAAGGAGAACATCGACCAGCGCATTGCCAAGCTTTCCGGCGGCGTGGCTGTGATCCGCGTCGGCGCGGCCACCGAGACCGAGATGAAGTATTTGAAGCTCAAGATCGAAGACGCGGTGAACGCCACCAAGGCCGCCATCGAGGAAGGCTTGGTCGCCGGCGGAGGCGTCGCGCACGTGCGTGCCGCGCATGAAGTCGGAAAGTCGCTCGCCAAAAAGACTCTGACCAAAGAGCAGGCGCTCGGCTACGAGATCGTCTTGAAAGCCCTCGAAGCGCCGGCCCGGCAGATCGCCGTGAATGCCGGCAAGGATGACGGCTCGGTCATCGTGGACAAGATCAAGCACGGCAAGGGCAACGTCGGCTATGACGCCCTTACGGATGTATTCGTGCCGGACATGATCGCCGCCGGCATCGTGGATCCGGTCAAAGTCACGCGCCTCGGCGTCGAGAACGCCTGCTCGGCCGCTGCCATCCTCCTCACCACCGAAGCCGCCGTCGCCGACGAGCCGGAAGAAGAAAAGAAGGAGAGCCACAGCCACGGGGCACCGGAAATGGGCTATTAGTAGTATATTCGCTCCGCTCATATACCGTCTGCGCTCGGATTATGTGTAAGCAAGCTTCCACAAATCCTCGCTTGACGCTATAATCAGCTCATGACATCTCGTCCGTTAGTCATCCTGGGAGTCATCATCATCCTGATCGCGGTCATCGCCGCGGCCGGGTATATGATCAATAGCCGGGGGAATGCTCCTATCGGCGATAATACAGTCGCAACCTCGACAGACACATCCTCCACTTCGTCTACTACCGACACAACGACTACCGGCTCCACGGCTACCACGACACTCATCACACCGTTCGCTTCTTCGACCTTGAGCATCCCTTTGCCGACCGCGAATGCCATGGATACTTCGTCTTGGCAGATCTATGTCGACAATAGCAGTAGCTACTCCATGGAATATCCGCCGAATCTGGTTGAGAATGCCACGGGCGGCGTGCTTTCGCTCGCATTCCCGAAGGATGGCTACTTCCACTGGCCGCTCCTCGACGATGCCAAGGTCACGGTTTCCGTGGCCACGACCTGTCCCCAGATCGTCTCTTATCAGCAAGCTCAAACTCAAAAATTCACCCTGAATGGCCTGCCATTCACGCGCACGGTCGGTTTCGACGTCGGTGCCGGTAACCGCTACCTGGAGATCGCCTACGACACCATATCCGCCGGCAAATGCTACCATTTCTACTTCATCGATCACGGCACGAACGGCGCGGGCTTCTATGTCAACGACTCCTCGCTTATCAAGAAATACGACTCCCAGCACGACAAGGACCTTTCCGCCGTGCTTTCGGCCGTGAATGGCATGGCCGCGAATCTCCATATCCTTGCCCATTAGCCGGGAAAGTAGTAAAATGCGCCTATAGTCATTAGCTTTACGGCCGCGCTTTTAGTAGTCGGCGCGCCGCCTAATATCATCAATTAATCGTATGAACAAGAATAGCAGGAATGTCATCATAGCCATTATCGCCGTGGTCGTTATTGT
>Ga0182027_10015625_pt1 | contig 10423 bp, 6 predicted proteins | sample 712E1DmetaG_FD_121300 | JGI IMG/M metagenome (GOLD analysis project Ga0182027, IMG submission 121300) | Permafrost microbial communities from Stordalen Mire, Sweden - 712E1D metaG (Illumina Assembly) | ecosystem: Environmental > Terrestrial > Soil > Wetlands > Permafrost | place: Sweden... | reverse complement strand
TAATGGAGAATAATCCTTCCGAAGCAATCCTGACGAATGTTAACGGAACCCGCATACTTGCTGATCTTGCGATAAAATACCTGGCGAAGAAATTTATTATGATTTCGACAGATAAGGCTGTCAATCCGACAAGTGTCATGGGTGCCTCCAAAAGAATCGCAGAGATCTATATTCAATCATTAAATAAAAATGGTCAACCAAAGTTTATAACTACCCGGTTCGGGAATGTTCTGGGTTCAAATGGATCCGTAATACCTCTGTTCCGGGCTCAAATTGAAAAAGGTGGACCGGTCACCGTCACCCATCCGGAGATCACCAGGTATTTCATGACCATACCAGAAGCGTGTGCCTTGGTACTGGAAGCTGGCAGCATGGGGAATGGCGGTGAGATCTTCATTTTTGACATGGGCAAATCTGTCCGGATTGTCGACCTGGCGAAAAGAATGATCAGTCTTTCAGGGTTGACCTTGGGGAAAGATATCCATGTTAAGTTCACAGGTTTACGACCGGGTGAAAAGTTGTATGAAGAACTTCTGAATAGCAAAGAAAACAACATTCACACACATCATCCCCGTATCCTGATCGCCAAGGTCAGGGAATACAATATAGAACAAGTTTCTTTCGGGATCGATGAACTGATAGAACTCTCAGTATCAGGTAAAGAGAGAGAAGTCGTTCAAAAAATGAAATCAATTGTGCCTGAATTCAAGAGCCAGAATTCAATATTTGAAGAATTGGACAATAATTAAGAGATGATCACAATATTAGGACCGACCGCAAGTGGTAAAACCAAATTTGCTGCTCAGCTTGCTTATGTACTTGATGGCGAGGTGATTTCAGCAGATTCCAGACAGGCCTATCGGGGTATGTCAATCGGAACAGGCAAGGATCTCTCGGAATATATTGTGAAAGGCAAAAACATTCCTTATCATCTTATAGATATTGTCGATGCAGGATATGAGTATAATATCTTTGAATACCAAAGGGATTTCTTGAATGCCTTTTCAGATATTGTTTCTAGGGGGAAACTCCCGATAATGTGCGGTGGTTCTGGCTTATATCTCGAAACGATTCTGAAAAAGTACCATTTAAAAAAAATGGCAACTCTTCCTGAGACAATTGAAATGCTCTCACAAAAAACAGATAATGAATTGAGAGACATACTGCTTTCAATGAAACCACAGCATAATACAACGGATATCCTCGATCGTGAAAGGATGATCCGTGCTATCCTGATTGAATTGTCTCCTTCTGATAAGGAGGAAGATAAAGAATTCTTAAATGAGAGCAATTCTTTAATTTTTGGAATTCGTTGGGAAAGAAATTTGCTGCGCTACCGGATTACCAGCCGTCTTAAAACCCGGTTGGAGCAAGGAATGATTGAGGAAGTTGAAGCATTACTCAAAGTGGGACTGACTTTTGAACAGTTAAAGTTTTATGGGCTGGAATACAGGTATATCGCGCTCTATCTTGAAAATAAACTTGTTTATGATGAGATGTTCAGGCTTCTTAACATCGCTATTCACCAGTTCGCAAAACGACAGATGACTTGGTTCAGGAAGATGGAAAGAGCAGGATTTCTGATCCATTGGCTTAATGGTGAGAATGATACGGAGGATAATATCCGTGAAGTAATTGAGTCTGGAACTTTAAAAAATCAATAAAAACTAATTATTTTCGTTAATATGCTTGACTATTTTTCAATGTTTATATTATATTTGTAACGAAATATCGTATTTACTCATTTTAAATTGATTTATTATGAAAAAACTAACCACATTATTTGCAGTTGGAGTTATTTTGTTAAGCACAGTAATTATTTTTTCAGGATGTAAGAAGAAAAGCTCTCCTATTACGCCCTCATTCACTGTAACCGCGACAAATGTTACATTCCAGGATGGGAGTGCCGGACTTCAGTTTTATGCAAAATGTACAAATACTGATTGTAAAATGACAAAAGTCACCATTAATGATCCGATAGGGGCCAGTACTACTACTTTTGATCTGAATGGCGAATATGAAGTTTCGGGCGAAATCTTTGGCCTTCAAGCTACTAATACCGGTTATACTAAAGAACTTGGCACTTGGACATTTAATTTTGTAGGGAATCTGACTTCTGATGGTTCATCATTTTCAGCGGGTGGTTCTCTATTAGTTTCAGGCAAATAAACGCTTGACTAAAACATAAAAAATATGCCGCTCCAAAAGGGGCGGCTATTTTTTTATTCAACAAAAGGTACGTCATTTCCTTTTTAGAGACAAGTGCAGACCTTAACACATCGTTTTCAGATGTCTGCTGACTTTTATAGTCTTAAATATAATATATAATCACTTGAGAATGAGCAACTAGATTCGGGAATATTTCTTGGCTATTGATTTACTTAGTGTTTTCATGTAAATAATGCGCTGGTTTTCAATCATTTTCATAGTCTGCCTGCGTCGTGTCTGCGTCCTCCCTGCGTCCGTCCTTCGCTCATCCTTCGCTCATCCTTCGTCCATCCTTCGCTCATCCTTCGTTCGTCCTTCGTTCGTCTTTCGTTCGTCCGTTGCCCGTTTTTCTTTCTTTCTTCGCTCTGGGTATACTTCTGATATATCCAATAAACATTATAATTAATGTCTATAATAAAAAAGAGGGTGTCCGGAATATGGAACACCCTCTTTTGATTCTCAATTTTTACTTTGTTTTATCTGGGAATGGAGGCGGCGGAGGCAATTCCGTAGGCCAGGATTTAAGTTCTTCCTGCATTTCCTGAATTGCCCTGTTAAGTTGCTGGTCTTCACCGGCATATTCTTTAGCTGGGTCATTATCGACCACAATATCCGGATCTACGCCATGTCCTTCAATAATCCACGTCTTGCCATCATTGGAGTAAGGAGCGAATTCAGGTCTCATCAGCATACCTCCGTCAACAAATGGAAGTGAACCCCTGATTCCGACTACGCCTCCCCAGGTCCTCAGACCAATTGCTTTTCCTATCTTCAGCTTTTTAAACTGATATGGAAACAAGTCACCATCAGATGCTGAATATTGATCGATAAGGATGCATTTCGGGCCCCATTCCATATCCAGTCTGCCAGGATGCGATACCGTATTTCTGCTCATCTCGATCATTGTCATTTCACGTGCAAGTCGTTCGATGATCATGGGTGAAACATTACCTCCGCCATTTCCACGATCGTCAATAATCAAGGCACGTTTGCTCAATTGCGGATAAAAATGCTTGACAAATTCATTCAGCCCTTCTACACCCATATCCGGAATATGGATATAACCAACCTCTCCATTTGTCGCATCACTGACCTTTTTAATGTTGTTCTGAACCCATTTATAATAATAGAGACCGGCCTCATTATCCGTTGGGATTACAAGGGTTTTATGAGCACCGGTTTCTGACGGTGAACCATTTACGGTTAATTCAACCTGAACATCCGCCTTGTTTACAAGCGCTTCAAAGATATTGTTCAAACCTTTAACAGATTGACCGTCAATGGCTATTATATAATCGCCCTCCTTGACATTTACCCCCAGTTCCGTTAGAGGAGAACGTGCTTCCCTTGTCCAGTTCTCACCTTTCAGTATCTCATCAATTTTATAGTATCCTGAGGCATCCCTGGATATCTTTGCACCAAGCAATCCCATCTTGATTCTTTTCGGATCCGGTTTATCTCCGCCCCCAACATAAGAATGCCCGATGCTTATCTCTGCAACCATTTCACCCAGGATATAAGTCAGATCGTTTCGGTTGTTTACATAGGGTAACAGGGGTTCATATTTCTTCTGAATTGCTTCCCAATCTACACCTTGCATATTGGGTGCATAGAGGAAATATTTCATCTGACGCCAGGCTTCATGATAAATCTGATTCCATTCAGCTTTCAGGTCTACCATCACCTTCATATTTGAAAGATCTATCCAGTCTTTGACATCAATTTTGCCTTTAGGAAGATCAATAACTGCATATCTCCCGGGGGCAAAAACCAGCATTTTTTTAGTATCAAATGAGATCTCATAATTTCTGAAATCACCCAGATCCGTCTCCTTTTTATCTTTCATATTAAACAGCTTCAGTGAAGGATGTTCTTCTCCCCTTCTCCCGCCTTTTATATAATAAACATCATTTCCAACAGCCGTCACATTATAAAAGGATCCGGCTTCGCCTGGCAAAGCAACAATCCTGTCAATGATCCCGTCAATATCTACTTTAACATCTACAACAGCTTTATCAGGGCTTTCCTTCTTCTCTTCTTTCTTGACATCCTTCTTTTCCTGCTTGTCTTCTGCATTAGCCTTTTCTTCTTTCTTTATACCGACCTCATCATCTTCCGGCGCAAAAGGATTGGGGGTGCTCTTTGCAAGGGTAACAAAATAGATCTTCATCATATCTGTGTATGCATGATTCCACTCAGTCCAGCTGTAGATAGGTGTAAAATCACGATTAGAGGTAAAGAACAGATACTTTCCGTCAGTACTAAACTTGGGATCAGATGATTCGTACCAGCCATCAGTTACAGGATACTTGTTCTTTGAAGCAACTTCATAAATATAAACCTTCCCTTCCGAATTTCTTTCAGGACGGGCATAGGTTATCCATTTGCTGTCAGGAGACCAGTCATATTGGCTGAATTCCCAATCCTTGTCCTGATCAACAAGTGTCACATCCTTTGAATCGATATCAACATATTGTAAACGAAGTAGTTTGTCAGCCCATAGTAATTTTTTACTATCTGGCGACCAGGCCATATCATATTTGTATGTGTCGGCATTCTTCGTGATCTGAACAGGATCAGCACTGCCATCCTGTTTCTGTATGTATATCTCGTCTTCCCCTGTCTTATCTGAGACATAAGCAATGTATTGACCATCGGGTGACCAGTTTACATTGCGTTCATGTACTCCTGAAGTGTGCGTCAGGTTTTTTGTGATCCCGGTCTTGGCAGGAACTGTCCATACATCACCACGTGCATCAAAGGCAACTCTTTTCCCATCCGGAGAAAGTGAGGAGGAATTAATGAATCTGCTTGCATCCTTCAGGGAATTTCTTGCATTGATAAAATCATCATTAATGCGGATCGTTATTTTATTGGTTTTTTGTGTTGCCAGGTCAAAAACATAGAGAAAGCCTCCATTCTCAAAGACAATGGCATCATCTCCCAGGGATGGGAATTTACAATCGTATTGCGTGAAGTCTGTGACTTTCTTCGTCTCTTTTGTCTTCAGGTCATAGCAGTAAAGGTTTGTAGGACGTTCCCTTTCAGACATAAAGTAGATCTTATCTCCTGTCCACATCGGAAAAATATCCTGTGCAGGATTATTGGTAATATCTTCTATTTGTTTTGTTTTGAAATCATAGATCCAGATGTCATCTGCCATTCCTCCTTTGTAATATTTCCAGGTACGGAATTCACGAAAGACCCTGTTGTATGCCAGTTGGGACTTATCGGGTGAATAGCTGCAGAATCCTCCGACTGGTAATGGAAGTTCTTCAGGAAGACCACCATTAACATTAATCAGGAATAACTGTCCTTTAAAATCATTAAAACTCTGTTTCCTCGACCGGAAAAGGATGTTATCATTGTCTTTCCAGGTCATTACGATATTATTGGGGCCCATCCTGTCAGAAATATCGTCTCGTCCAAGTGTTGCTGTGTAAGTGAGACGCTTGGGAACTCCTCCCTGAGATGGGATCAGGTACACTTCCGTATTCCCGTCATATTGTCCGGTAAATGCAATATATTTCCCATTCGGTGAAAAGCGGGCAAACATCTCATAGCCATTCTCATCTGTGGTAAGTTTTCGGGCCGTACCGCCGTTACGGTCAACCGTATACAAGTCTCCTGCGCAAGTGAACACTACCTGGTTCCCATGTATTGCCGGAAATCTCAACAATCGGGCTTCATCCTGGGCCATCGTCAGATAACAGAAAAATAAAGCCGGAATCATCAGAAAGATCTTTTTCATAAATTAAATGTTTTAAATGGAAAATGCATTATTAGACAAACAAATTTATTTAGAATCTGCGAAGTACAAGACAAAAATCGGCGAAATTTATCAAATTCTTCTTGAAATTGGCTTTTTACCACATTGCTTTATCAGTCTGCTGCGAATTAATTTTCTAACTTTGCTGCGTCTCAAAGAAATTATCCTTCATAAAATTCCTCAATATTCAACCAACAACCCTCACAAGATAGAGCTCATTCAATAAAAAGACATTTAAAATTGCTACTCATGATTAATAAAAAATCCGGATTTAATTCCAAACTCGTTCATGGCATAGGGATAACCGATCCTCTTGGAAGCGTGATAACACCTATTTATCAGACCTCAACATTTGCATTCGAATCTGCTGAAGAAGGGGCAAGATGTTTTTCCGGCGAAAGTGACGGATACATCTATACCCGCATCGGGAACCCGACGATTGCTGATCTTGAAAAAACAATCGCTCTTCTTGAAGATGGTTTTGGTGGAATTGGTACATCCTCAGGAATGGGAGCAGTCAATGTTGTTTATATGGCTTTACTCAGTGCCGGAGGGCATCTGGTAAGTCATAATGCTGTTTATGGCCCGGCAAGAGGGATTATTGAAAGCGTCTGGTCACGATTTGGGGTAGAATCTACTTACATCGACACCTCAGACCTGGATCAGGTCAAAAAAGCAATCCGGCCGAATACCAAGCTCATATACCTTGAAACGCCGGCTAATCCGACCATCGGCATCTCTGATATTCCCGCCATTTGTGAGATTGCACACAAATATAATATTCCTGTCTGCGTTGATAACACTTTTTGTAGTCCGTACCTTCAGAAACCACTTGATCTGGGAGCCGATATAGTTTTGCACTCAATGACCAAATTCATAAATGGCCATGCAGACATTGTCGGTGGAATGGTAGTCGCTAAAAAAGAGGAAGACTATAAGAAACTCCGGTCAATAATGATAATGCTGGGATGCAACATGGATCCCCACCAGGCTTTTTTAACCCGCAGAGGGCTAAAAACGATGGGTATCCGGATGGACCGTGCCCAGGAAAATGCAATGAAGGTCGCTGAATTCCTGGAAAACCATCCAAAAGTAAGTTGGATCATTTATCCCGGATTAAAATCTCATCCGCAATATGAATTGGGGAGAAAATTGATGAAAGGCCCTGGGGCAATGCTGAGTTTTGGATTAAAGGGAGGTCTCGAAGCAGGTAGAACACTGATGAACAGCGTTAAATTCTGTGTACTGGCAGTATCACTTGGGGGGATTGAAACCCTGATTCAGCATCCAGCCTCGATGACCCATTCCAAATTGTCCGCCGAAGCAAAACAACAGGGAGGTATTTCAGATGACCTCGTCAGGCTAAGTGTTGGCATTGAGGAATCAGAAGATATTATCAACGACCTTGCCCAGGCACTGGACATAGTAGATAGCTAACAGGTATATTATCTATTTCCATCCTTTTTTCGTAAGTTTGACCTCTTTTTTGTCAATCTTACCAGAATGCTCCGCAAGATTACTATAATTTTTTATCTCATTCTAATTAGCCTGTCGCCATCCCTCAGGGCACAGAAAGTTGCTTTGGTCCTTAGTGGAGGAGGATCACGGGGAGCAGCACACATCGGGGTACTCCGGGCTTTGGAAGAAAATAAAATTCCTGTAAATTATATCGTAGGAACATCTATTGGCGCCATAGTAGGGTGCCTTTATGCCAGTGGTTATACGCCTGATGAAATAGAGAAACTAATGGAATCTGATTCTTTTCAAAACTGGGCCGCAGGAGTCGTGAATGACAAGTACATTTATTATTACAGGAAAGAAGACCCCAATGGTTCATGGGTTTCACTCGATTTTGACTTCAGAAAAAAGATCACTTCCCAACTTCCTACAAACCTCATTTCACCTTTTGAAATGGATTTTGCATTTCTTCAGATTTTTACAGCCGCATCAGCCGCCTGCAAAAATGACTTTAATAATCTGATGATTCCATTCCGGTGTGTGGTATCTGATGTTGACTCTTCGCAAAAAATCGTACAGAAAAGAGGTGACCTGAGCAGTGCTGTCAGAGGTTCTATGACAATCCCATTTGTTTATAAGCCTTTAACCATAGATGGCAAACTTGTCTTTGACGGAGGGATGTACGATAATTTTCCATCCGACGTCGCCATGAATGAATTTCGGCCTGATGTGATCATCGGTAGCCGGGTCGCAGAACGTTACAGTAGCCCCGATCCCAATGATGTTGTTTCCCAGTTGCTGAGTATGTTGATGATGAGGCAGAGTGATAGCATTCCTTACCCGAATTCAGTACTGATTGCACCCAATATTCAACAAATAAATATCATATCTTTCTCTAAAACACATACCCTTTCAGATAGTGGCTATTTTGCTGCTGAAAGAAAGATCAAAGAAATAAGGAAACTTGTAAAAGACTCCCTGGACCCGGCAGCTCTGGCAAAAAGACGGGCGGATTTCAAATTGAAAGAACCTCCGGTCATTTTTGATTCAATCCATATAACAGGATTGAATGCTGTTCAGCAACGTTATGTCATACAGATCCTGAAACATGGTAAAAGACTGGTCACGCTTGAAGATTTGAAAGAACAGTATTTCCGCTTTATCAATGAAGGATTGATAAAAGGGATTCATCCGGTTGCAAAATTTAACCCTGCCTCAGGATATTATGATCTTTATCTTGATATTCAGCAATCAGAGAATTTCAACCTACAGTTTGGAGGCGACATCAGTATTAGCGCAAACAGCCAGGCGTTTCTGGAACTTCAGTATAAATACTTATGGACAAAGGCCCTTCGTTTTATGGTAAATGGCTATCTCGGCAGGTTTTATAATTCAGTCCGCGCCAATGGCAGGATCGATTTTAATTCAAAAGTCCCCTGGTACATTGAAACCGGATATACCTATAATCATTATGATTATTTCGCGACGACGACCTACTTTTTCGATGATAAAACCCCTTCCTATATAAGGCAGCGTGAATATTACGGAGATGTTCGCATCGGCATGGCGGTAACAAACAAAGGGAAATTGAGTTTCAGCACAACCTATGCCTTTAACAATAGCAGTTACTACCAGAACAATATGTTTACACGGCTTGATACTACGGATCAAACCAGCTTTAATTTTGTCAATCCGGAGTTTTGTTTTGAGTTAAATAATCTCAACAGGAAGCAATATGCCAGCGCAGGAGCATATCTGAAGTTAGCCACCGGTTATGTGAACGGTAATGAGGATTATCTACCTGGAACGTTGTCCTTAGATAAGAAAGAAATAAAAGCCAATCATTACTGGTTTTATTTTGACCTTCTCTATGATAATTATTTTGGAAAATTGGGCCCCTTTAAATTCGGGCTATACACTGAAGCACATCTCTCGAATCAACCGTTAATGAGTAACTACACATCAACAATAATTAATACTCCTGATTTCCACCCTGTACCAGAAATGCAGACTTTAATGATTCCAGCTTACAGGGCAAACAATTTTGCTGGAATCGGATTAAAAATAGTTACCAGACTTTATAAAAAAATTGATTTCCGTTTAGAAGGGTACTATTTTCAACCTTACCAGGAAATTTCTGAAAATAATGATGACCAAACAGCAGTTCTGGAACCGGTTCTTTCAGATCGTGCATTTGTTGGAACAGCAGACCTTGTTTATAACTCTTTAATCGGACCGATCAGTTTTAGCGTAAATTATTATGATAAAAAAGCAGAGCATGTAACAATTAATTTAAATATCGGCTACATTTTGTTTAATAGAAAAGCTCTACCTTAATTTATAATTTTATTGAACATTAAATTTTGAAGTCGTTATTTAGCGAATACTGCTAATGAATTTCAATTGTATGATTGTCAATTGTCAATTTTGAATTAAAAAATGGTACATTTGCATTTAAATCTATCAATTAACCGGCCATGGTCGGACGCTGAATATAGTAATATGTTTAATTTGTTGAAACCCATTAATGGAAAATTTAGACAACACCCATCAGATTCCTGAATCTGATAATAACCAGTTTCAGGAAGAGAATTCTTCACCTGTTCAAGAAACAGAAATCGTAACAAAAATGACAACATCAACTGAATCCGGTCAAACAGAAACAGAGCCTGCTGATGAGTTCCACGAAACACAATCTGAGCCAAAAGTGGAACCTGTCGAAGATACCGCGGAGGAAGAAATCATTCCCGGGGAACAAAATCCGGATATTCATTCTGAATTAAAGGAAGAACATACGGATGAAGATCTTGCAGAAGAGTTAGCCGAACATGACGAAACTGAACTGGAAGAAGATTTAACCACCCTATCCCGGGAACAACTTGTCAACGAACTGGAAAAAGCTATTCACGAGCCTGACATGAATCTGGTCAAGACAAGAATAGCTTTGATCAAAGTTGCTTTCCTGAAGAAAAAGAAAGAAGAAAACAT
>Ga0182027_10015623_pt1 | contig 10424 bp, 10 predicted proteins | sample 712E1DmetaG_FD_121300 | JGI IMG/M metagenome (GOLD analysis project Ga0182027, IMG submission 121300) | Permafrost microbial communities from Stordalen Mire, Sweden - 712E1D metaG (Illumina Assembly) | ecosystem: Environmental > Terrestrial > Soil > Wetlands > Permafrost | place: Sweden... | reverse complement strand
GATGTCGCTCGGAGTGAAGGCCATCCAGTCGACCACGACGTCGAAGCGGTGACCGGCCAGAGCCGCCGCCGCGGCCGCCTCATCGTGGACGTCGGCGATCAGCGTGGTTGCACCCGCGGCGCGATCGGGGGTGTTGCCACGATTTAGCAGGAACAGATCCACTCCGCGCTCGACAGCCAGCGCCGTGCACGCCCCGCTGATCAGACCGGTGCCACCGATGAACAGGACCTTCATCCGCGGGCTCCTTGATGGCTGTCGTAGCCGACCAACTCCGGGGCGCCCACGGAGTCGTCGGGGTGCTTGGAGCAGCATACCCGTCATGCCCGCCCGGGGCCGGTCCGAGGGGACCTTGTGCCGGGTGGCATGATTGCGTCGATGCGGCTGACCGAAGGCATCTACAGCGTGGACGGCGTTCGAGCCGCCAACTCCTACGTCGTCGACACGGTCGACGGCGTGATGGTCGTCGACACCGGGATGCCGGGCAACGCGGACCGGATCCTGGCCTGCGCGGAGAGATTCGGCCGGGCGGGCGGAATCCGATACATCGTCCTGACCCACTCCGACATGGATCACGTCGGCAGCGCTGCCCGACTCAAGGAGCTGACCGGGGCCGCGGTCGCGATCCACTGGCTCGACGCCCCGGTCCTGGCCGGAACGGAGAAGTCGGCCAAAGGCGGGCGATTGATGGGCGCTCTCCGCCGGCTGGTGCGGGTCAGTCCGGTCGCGCCCGACATGCTGCTGACCAACGGCGAGAGGATCGGCGGCTTCACGGTCATGCACGCGCCCGGACATACGCCCGGCAGCATCGTCCTGTTCCGCGCCGACGGCGTGGTCTTCACCGGCGACGCACTCCTCAGCGACAAGCGCGGCAACGTGCTGCCGCCCAGTCCCCGGCTATCGCTGGATCGGGTCCAGGCCGACGTATCGGCGGGGCGGATCAAGGCACTGCCGACGAGCCTGCTTCTGCCGGGCCACGGAGCGCCGGTCCGGGGCTAGCTCAGCGGCTCATCGCCGGGCGCGTCTTCGGGCTTGGCCGCCTCCGCTGGCTGACCGTAACCACCGACCTTCCCGGCAGCGGCGAGGTCGGCGAGCGTCGCCAGGTCGGGGAGATCGCCGAGTCAGACCTGGGCGGCCGAGAGTGCCATGAGCTGAGCCAGACCCGGAACAATCGCGTCCGCCTCGCCGAGCTTGTCGGGCTTGCCTATCCCGACGACGCCCATGCCACCTCGATGGGCCGCCTGGATTCCGGCCACGGCATCCTCAAACACGACGCAATCCTGCGGATCGATGCCGAGAGACTGGGCCGCGAGGGCGAAGACCTCCGGATCCGGCTTGGCCTTTCGGGTCCTGGTGCCGTCGATGACCACGTCGAACAGCCCGGCGATGCCGAGGCGTTCGAGGATCATGGCAGTGTTCTTGCTGGCAGAGCCGATCGCAGTCATCACGCCCCGCGACCGCAAGTGGCGGACGTAGTCGGCGGCGCCTGGCAGGAGCTCACTTTCGTCGAGTCTGGAGATGTACTCCACGTACCAGGCGTTCTTCTGCGCGGCCATGGCCTCTTGCGTCGCCTCGTCTACGTTCAGGCCGCCGATCTCGAGCAGTATCTCGAGCGATCTCATCCGGCTGACGCCCTTGAGGCGTTCGTTGTCGGCCTCCGTAAAGTCGAAGCCATATTCGTTGGCCAGCCGCTTCCACGCCAGGTAGTGGTACTTGGCCGTGTCGACGAGGACGCCGTCGAGATCGAAGATGGCGAGCTTCATCTTGCCGATCACGCTTCCTGCGTCTCCCTTTGGGGTGAGAAGTCGAGCGTGCCGATGCCGGGCAGGGGCCGCGTAACGCCCCACGCACATACCGAAAGCCCGCCCAGCACCGGATCGGTCACCCTAACCACGATGCGGGCGTTGGAAATCTCGAGCAAGAGGCGCCCACGTCCGAGAGCGAGCGGCAGCCTGACACTCTTCCAATGAGCGGGGAGCCGTGGGTCGATCTTCAGGATGTCGCCGTCGCACTGCACGCCGCACAAGCCGAAGACTGCGGACATCCAGGCTCCCCCACTGGCGGCCGGATGCGTGCCGCCGATGTAGAGCGTGCCAACGAACTGCTTGGACTCGCCGTTCAGGTCGATGGTGGCGGCTCTCATGAAGTAGTCGTAGGCCCAATCGATCTTGCCGATCTCGGCCGCCACCAGGCTGTAGGAGCATGCCGACAGGCTCGAGCCTCCTTCGGTGCGGGGCTCGTAGAACTCCCAATTGATTCGCTTGATCTCGGTCGAGTACAGGTTCGGGAACAGGACCAGCGCCAGGACCACATCTGCTTGCTTGAGGGTCTGGGTCGTGGTGGCGATGCCGTTGCCTCCGCCCAGGTATTCGTGCGGATGGAGCTTGCGGGCCAATAGCTCCTCGAGCGAAATAGCCTCGAGCCCGAAATAGCCGTCGAACTGCGGGACGACACGGGTCTCCGGGTCGGGCGCCGGACGGTAGAGCAGGCGCGACATTTCCCGGATGGTCTCGAGATCGCGGCAGAAGTCCAGCTCGTCCATGAGCTCGCCGGCCCTGGCGGGCTCGTGTTCGGCCATCCAGTCGGCGACCGCTACGCATACGTCGAACGTGTGCGCGACCATCCAGTTGGTGTAGGCGTTGTTGTTTACTCGCTCGTGGTATTCGTCCGGACCCGTCGCGTCCAGGATCTCGTAGCGGTTCTTGTCGTGGTTGAAGTAGGCCAGGGTCAAGAAGAAGCGGGCGCACTCGAAGACGACCTCGGCGGCGCCGGCGGCCCAGATGGAGTCGTCGCGGGTGACACTGTAGTAGTCCCACATGGCGTAGACCACGTCCGCGCTGATGTGGTACTGCTTGTCGCGGAAGTAGGTCCGCATCGGTCGATTGGTGAAGACGTCGGTGATGTTGAACAGCGTGCAGGCATCGGTGCCGTCGTCTTGACTCTCCCAGGCGTAGAAGGCACCTCGGAACCCGTACTCGGCAGCCTTGCGGCGGGCGCCGTCCAGGGTGTGGTAGCGGTACATCAGCAGGTTCCGGGCCATCGCCGGGAAGGCATGGCTGAAGAACGGAACCATGAAGATCTCGGTGTCCCAGAAGATGCCGCCCTTGTAGACCTGGCCCGACAGGCCGCGGGCCGGGATCGACACGTTGTCGGCGTGCGTCGGAGCGATGGCCAGCAAGTGGTACATGGAGAAGCGCAGCGCCTGCTCGGCCTCGGGGTCGCCCTCGATGGCGATGTCGCATGCGTCCCAGCGATCCCGCCACGCCCCGGAGTGGGCGGTCAGGAGGGCAGCGAAGCCCGCCTTCACGCCTTCGGCCACGGACATCAGGGCCGCCGCAGCTGGATCTGGGGCGTCCAAGCCGGAATGGTGGGCCACGATCTTGACGATGGTCCTGGGCTCACCGGCCGTCAGCGAGAGCTGGAACTCGCGAACGATGCGGCGGTCGTGGCCCAGGATCGAGCTCTCGTCGTGCGCGGCGGCAAACGGCGCGCCGTCGACGAGGATGGCTTCGGCGACGGCGATGGGGACCTTCTTCTCGTGACTCCGAGCCGCCAGGACGATCACGCCGGACGCGGCGGTGGACAGGTCGAAGTCTTCGAGATGCGGGCCGTTGATGTCCCACACGCGCCCATCGATGCCATCTATGACGTCGAGCGTGCAATCGCGATTAGCCTCGACCGAACACTCGAAGCAGATGAGGTGGAGCGCCGTCAGGCTGACGAAGCGCCGGCTCTTGACCGTGACGCGGGTGCCGTCCGCGAGTCCGAAGACCGTTTCACGCTCGTGGATCCCGTGCTCGAGGTCGAGCGCCTGGTGGTGGTGGGCCGGGCTCGTCTCGAGGGCATGGAGCGGCGTTCCGCCCAGTGACAGGCGCAGGAAACCGCCGTTCGGCATGTTTACCGGCTCGCGCCACAGATCGCCCACCTTGTCATACAGGCCGGAGATGATCGTGGCAGGCCTCTGGGAGGCGTCGTATTCCTCGAGCGTGCCGCGATAGCCGAGGTAGCCGTTTCCGATCAGGAACTTGCTGCCCAGCTGGTCGACCGCCGCAGAGTCAAGCCGATCGACCTCGCTGATCGTCCAGGCCGTCATAGCACCGGCTCCGGCCGATTATCGATCGGCGGTCGCGGAGGTGACGAGACGGCCGGCACGTTCACTCGTACGCGCAGACCCTGGTCGGTTATCTGCGAGGGCTCGCCGTTTACCAGCGCAGCGACAGGTTCGCCGCTGAGGACCTCCAGGACGGCTTCGTCTTTGTTGACGGTCATGCGAATGACCGAGCCGCGATAGACGAGGCGGAAGCTGTAGGAGTTCCACCTGGCCGGGATGGTGGGGTTGAGGACGAGCTCGTCGCCGTCCGAACGCATGCCTCCGAAGCCATAGACGATGGTCATCCACGCGGCCGCGATCGAGGTCATGTGGATGCCCTCGCGGACGTTGCGGTTGTAGTCGTCGAGGTCTATTCGAGTCGCGAAGCGGAAGAAGTCGAAGGCTTCGTCGTACCGGCCAAGCTCGGAGGCGAGTATGGAGTGGACCGACGGCGACAGCGACGACTCGTGGATGCAGCGCGGCTCGTAGTACTCGTAGTTGGCCTTCTTCTGCGCCAACGTGAACGAGCCGCTGTAGAGCAACATGAACATCAGCACGTCGGGCTGCTTGATCATGTCGTTCCGGTAGATCCGGTCGTACGACCAGTGGTGGTAGAGCGGAAAGTCCGCCACGGGGATCGCATCGACATCGATATGGGGCAGCTCGAAGAAGCCTTCGTGCTGCTCGAAGAGCAACGTCTGCGGGTCGTACGGGATGAACATGCCGTCGGCCATCGCCTTCCAGTCGGCCAATTCCGACTCGGCCAGCGACGTTCGAGCGACGAAAGCGGCGTATTGATCCGGAACCTGCGCTCTCATGTACGCCAGGGCGGCAAGGGCGTACTGGAAGCTCCGCTGCGCCATGTAGTTCGTGTAGCAGTTGTTGTTGACCATCATCTGGAACTCGTCGGGCCCCATGACGGCGTAGTAGCCGAACTTATGGCGGCGCGGCGACCACTCCCCTCGAGTTGCCAGGAACCGGCAGATCTCTATCAGAAGCTCGGCCCCTTCCCGATAGAGGAACTGGGCATCCCCGGTGACGTGGACGTAGTGCTTGATGCCGTATGCGACGGCCGTGGTGGGCTGGAACTGCAGGCTCGCGTGTTGCCAGAGGGTGCAGCTCTCCGTACCGTCGCATGTCGCGATCGGAAAGCAGGCGCCCTTGCAATCTAGATCGCGCGCGCGATCCTCAGCCTGGGGCAGCGTCCTGTAGCGGAAGTCGAGCAGGGAACGCGCCGCCGGCGGATTGCTGAACATATAGAACGGCAGGCAATACGTCTCGGAGTCCCAGAAGGCGTTGCCGTTGTAGGCCTCACCGGACAGGCCCTTGGCGCCTATGTTCGAACCGGGGACCACGCCGCGATAGGTCTGCTCGAGCTGGAAGAGGCAGTAGCGAATCCCTTGCTGCGTCTCGTCGTCGCCCTCGATGGTGATGTCCGATTTGGCCCAGAAGTCACGCCAGTGTTCTGTGTTGGCGGCAAGGGCGGCATCGTAGGCTTCGCCCTCATTCGCGGCCAGCGTGCTCTCGCCGATGGCCCACACCGAGTCTGCCGAATCGAGCGGGTTGCGGGTCGTGACCAGGACTGAGAGTTTGTCGACGTTCGCCGTCTCGCCCTGGGTCACCGCCAGGTTGAACTCCGCGCCAACAAACTTGTCCGACTCGACGTATGTGGCGGCCACACCGTTCGGGGAGAGAACCTTGAACCCGGCGTAGAGGTTGTGCCCGATGTTCTTGGTGATGCCCAGGACCGCACAGCGACTTTCGTCGGCGGACTTGCGTGGGCAGTTCCAGAAGTTCTCTTTGTAGCTCTCGTGTACCGGCGAGAAGTCCAGACCGACCGTGACGGCGACAGACCCTGAGTAGTTCAGCGGCCTGATCGAGATACGCTGGAACGCCAGTTCCTTTGTCCGCATCGACAGGAAACGGCCGAAGGCGACCGACGTCTCTTTGCCCGACGCGCTCTGCCAGACGAACTCGCGGCGGAGCTCGCCCGTCCGAAAATCGAGGCACCGGCGGAACCCCGATATTCGAGAGGTTGCGAGGTCGAGGGTTTCGCCGTCCAGTGCCAGCCGCGTGTACAGCCAATCGACGGTGTTGACCGTGAAGCAGATCCGATTCGAGACGCCCTTGTAGGTCACAGGCTCGGCGAGGAAGTGTTCCTCGTTGATGCCGTTCAGGTAACAGCCGGTCAGGCTGTCGCCGCCGTAGCCCTCGTCGAAGTAGCCGCGCACTCCCATGTGCTCGTTCGCCAGCGAGAAGAGCGACTCCGAGGGCCGGCTGCGCTCAGCGTGGAAGCCATCCTCGGCAATCTGCCAGGGATCTACCACCAGATACTGATCAGCGACTTTGCCCATCTAGTGCACTCTGCTCCCGTGCAGGCTCCGTGCGTTTTCCACGGAACTGGCCGCCCGCGAAGACTACACGACCAGACAGGTTGGTGCAAGATCCTGACATTCCATGTCCTAGAGTAGCCCTAACTGTTGCAACAATCTAACGACTGGCGCCAAAGCCGGAGCCGGGACGCCGGGCCCTTTCGTGCCTCAGACTCGCAGGCCGCTACTGGCCCGGACAGCCGGGTAGTCGAGCCCGGCTGTCCTCGTGGGTTCGGCCACGCCGGGCTTGCCGATGAGTCACCGACTCGTCTGCGGCCGCTGCAAGTCGCTTCGACGCACTGCAAGCTCTACGAAAAAACGCACGTGCTCTTGCAAGCCAGTTGTCAAGCAACGGAGGAAGCGTCTGGTCCCTCAGCCGACCGGCGGCTCGGACATCCCGACCAGCTTGGCCATCACATCGGCTTCGATGCCGAGTCTGATCCGGCCTGGGTCCAGGAGGGCCTGCATCGCCAGGCCGGTTCCCAGCGCCTCGATCACGATGGCCATCTCGCGCGGCTCCAGCCGCGGTTCGGGCACTCTAGTCTCGTAACCCGAGTCGACCAGGAACTTGCCGACGAACGTCCTGGCTACCTCGTATTGCTCCGCGATCAGGACACGGGCGCGTTCGTCCCGCATGGCGTGCAGCCAGAACTCGACGGCCAGAATGACGAACTGCCTCTCCGATTCGGCCAGCTCGTCCACGGACTTGAGCATCTCGCGCGCGATCCCGTCCGAGTCCCGTCCCGCGAAGCGCTGCGCATATTGAGCCGACTGGACCTCCATGCGGCGCTGAATGAGCGCGATGACGAGGTCCGTCTTGCTCGCAAAGTTCGAGTAGACCGCGCCCTTGGTGTAGCCGGCGGCGGCGGCCACTTCGTCGATTGAGGCCGCCTCAAATCCCCGCTGAGCAAAGACCTGGGCGGCCGCGTCGAGCAAGCGCTCGCGAGTCTGGGACTTGCGCTCCTGGCGGCTGAGTCGTTCGTGCATGTGCAGAAGATACCATTCGGTGTCGCAATACTCAATGGTATTGACATACCTGCCGGTATTGGCATACTGACAGGTATCGCCGCCCGAAGAGGCCGCCGCAGAGCTAGGAGACGAAGTGCTACTGGAAGTCAGGGAAGTCACGAAACGGTACGATCGGCGCGCCGCGCCCGCCAACGACGGCATAAGCCTGAGCGTCGAGGCCGGCCAGGTGTACGGCTTGCTCGGTCACAACGGCGCCGGCAAGACCACGCTGGTGAATCAGATAGTTGGCTTGCGCAAGCCCGACTCTGGCGCGATCCACATCGACGGCCACGACGCGGTCGCGTCTCCCGGATTCGCACGCCGCATGTGCTCGATCCAGCCACAGGCGCAGGTGCCGATCAATGGCCTCAGCCCGCGCCAGGCGATCGAGACACTGGGCGGGCTGCGCGGCGGCGAGTCCGCGTCCGTGCGAAGACGCACCGCGGAACTGCTCGGCGCACTCGAGCTGGGCGAGTGGTCCGAGATGGACGGCGCCCGTCTCTCCGGCGGCGTCAAGCGGCTCGTCTCCTTCTGCATGGCCGCGGTTGTCCCCGGACGACTGGTGATCCTCGACGAACCGACCAACGACGTCGATCCCGTCCGACGGAGAGTCCTCTGGGCGCAGGTCCGAGCACTCGCGGACGATGGCTCAGCGGTCCTGCTCGTAACCCATAACGTCATCGAAGCCGAGCGGTCGGTCGACCGGCTGGCCATTCTCGAGCACGGGCGAGTGCTGACCGAAGGCACGCCCGCCGACCTGAAGGCCGGCGTCGCCGACGATCTACGCCTCGAACTCGTCCTGGAGCCCGGCGCCGAGGCGCCCGAGCCGCCCCTCTTCGGCAGCTCGTTTGTGGCAACAGCGAATCGCGTGGTGGCCACCGTTCCGGCAGCACTCGGCGGAGAGGCCGCGATGTGGGCTCAGAACCTACGGCGCAACGGCCGGGTCGAGGAGTACTCGCTCGCGCCCGCAACTCTCGAAGACGCATATGTGGCCCTGGTCGGGGCCGCGACCCAAACCGACATCTCGGAAGAGGAGACCAATGTCCGCGCTGCGTAGCTATCGACTTCTCGTCACCTGGCAGGCCCGCCGGATGAAGATGTTCCTGCCCCTCGGGATCGTGGTTCAAGCACTCTTCTCGTTCGGCATCGTGGCCGGATATCCGTTGCTCTTCCCGGCCATGGACCGCACCACGATCCTCTACCTGGCTTCTGGTGGGCCGGCGGTCAGCCTGATCACCGTCGGACTGGTCGCGGTGCCGCAACTTGTCTCGCAAGCCAGAACGGAGGGCACGCTCGACTACATGCGCACGCTGCCCATCCTTAGGGTCGTCTACCTGCTGGCCGACATGACGGTCTGGCTGGTAGTGGTCGTGCCGGGGGTGGCCTTCGCGGTCGTCGTCGCGGCCATCCGTTTCGGGCTGGATCTGCACGTCAGTCCGCTCGTGGTTCCGGCCGTGCTGCTCGTGGTTTTGACCGCGACGTCGGTGGGCTACGCGATGGCGTCTCTACTGCCGCCGCTGGTGGCCCAGATGGCAAGCCAGATCCTCGTGGTCTTCATCCTCATGTTCTCGCCGCTGAACTTCCCGGCCGACCGGCTGCCGGACTGGCTGGCCGCGATCCACCGCGTCCTGCCGATCCAGGCCATGGGCGAGGTAATGCGAGGCACCCTGGCGCCCGACGCGTTTCCCCTGACCTTGGGTGCCGTCGCGCTCCTGGCGGCATGGTGCGTCGCGACCTTCGCGGCGAGCAGCCTGGTCCTTACGAGGCGCGCGTAGGACCCGCCGGGCATAACCCAGGAAGCGTCAACGATCGGGCGGCCTCAGCGGGTCGCCCGATCGGCATTCCGCGGTCAGCTGACCTCACGCATCATCTTGTCGATGGAGTCGACCCGCTCGCGCATTGCGGCCAGGTCGGCCTGCATCGCCGACGTGGAGTCACGCATCTCCTTGGCGAGCTCTTCGTAGGTGGCTGCCAACGTGCGGTACTGCTCGCCGTTGCGGCCCTTAGCCTCTTCGATGGCCACTGCGGATTTACTCGACATGTACGCCATCCCGGCACTGCCGACCATGATCAACAGGATGATCACGATTAGTGCCACAGGCCAAATGATGTCCATCTCTCCACCTTCCCTTCAGGAACTCGACTTGTCCGTCAACGTCTGCACCGCAGCGGCTATTCGTTCGGGCGTGAGCTCCTCGCTGAACGCCGCCACCTGGAAATACCGAAGCGCCTTGCCGTCGGCCGACACCTCGTGCCGCCCGACAACGAGCCCCGCTCTTTCAAGTTGCTTCAGGTGCATGTGCAGGAGCGGCCGGCTCATCTCCAGCTCGCGGGCGAGCTCGCTGACGTAGACCTGCCGCTCGCTCAACGCCGCGAGAATTCGCAGTCGATGAGGGTTCGCAAGCGCGCTCAGCATCGTCAGAAACTGGTCGCCCGTCCGTTGGGTAGTCATGCTTCTCCTGCACGTGTCAGTAAGACCTTACACGTAACAGAAGGACGTGTCAAGTGGCGGCCGAAGGCGGCCGATGACCTCTCGATCTCGCGCTTCCCGCAGCACTGAGCGCCGGCGGCGCCACGCCTTGCGTGGTGGGACACGATCCCGAGCCGGACTGCCAATGGCGAGCCCGAACTCCCGTCACGAGCACACAACGTGTTCACGGAGGTTCCCTTGGCTCTGAACGCAGTGGTGTTCCCGATCCTGCCCGGAAAGACGGCCGAGTGGCACGAGTTCATGGCTCAGCTCAATGGCGCGCGGCATGCGGAGTTCGTCGAAGCTCGAAGGCGAGCCGGCGTGCAAGAGCGCACGTTCCTTCAGTCCACCCCGATGGGCGACGTGGTGATCGTGACCATGGAAGGCGAGGACCCCGCGCGATCATTCGGGCAGATCGTGAGCGCCAAGGACGCCTTCACGAACTAGTTCCTGGAGCGGGTCAAGGCCCTGCACGGCGTCGACCTGT
>Ga0182027_10015622_pt1 | contig 10425 bp, 5 predicted proteins | sample 712E1DmetaG_FD_121300 | JGI IMG/M metagenome (GOLD analysis project Ga0182027, IMG submission 121300) | Permafrost microbial communities from Stordalen Mire, Sweden - 712E1D metaG (Illumina Assembly) | ecosystem: Environmental > Terrestrial > Soil > Wetlands > Permafrost | place: Sweden... | reverse complement strand
CCCGCTGGTCCCCTGCCAGTGCCGGTCAAGAAACTGATTCGGACAACTTCGCCCGCACATAGATATATATCGGCCATCAGTGCGTTCGAAATCGGTGTAAAATTTGCCAAGGGGCGCCTCGCGCTCCCCCTTGCTCCACAGGCGTGGCTCGACGCCACGTACGCGCAGCGCGGCATATCCTGTGTGCCCGTGACTGACCGAATTGCGTGCCTGGCGGCATCCTTGCCGCCGTTGCATAAAGATCCCGCCGATCGCATCATCGTAGCGACTGCGCTGATAAACGATCTCATCGTTCTGACGCCGGATGAAAATATCCGGTCCTATCCCGGAGTGAAGAGTTGTTGGTCACACTGATGTGGCAGCGTTCCCTGATGGCACGCCTTGCGCCCCTGTGGTAAAGACCCTCAAGCGTTTGTCCAAAGGCACCTCGAGTGAGCGGCTTCATTTTACTCCACCCATTTTTGCTCACAGGCCTGCTTGCGGCGGCGCTGCCCATTGTCATTCATCTGATTGGCCGCCAGCGTGCCCCCAAGATCTTCTTTGCGGCGTTCGATTTTCTGGCGGCTGTCAACCGGCGCCTGGCGATGTGGGAACGGCTGCGGCAAATCTGGCTTCTGGTTTTGCGCACGCTCGCGATCATCGCCGTCGTCGTAGCGGTCTCGCGCCCGACCCGCCCGCAGGCCGTGGCCGCAACCCGAGCGCGAAGCGCCGTCGCGATCGTCATCGACACTTCGGCCTCGATGGCCTATCGCCTGCACGGCAAGTCGCTCCTGCATCACGCTCAGGAGCAGGCCCGCGACTATCTGTCACATCTGGCGAGCGGGGATGTCGCCACGGCCGTTGTTGCCGGCGCCGAAACGCGCGCCCTGCTGCCGGCCCCCACCGCCGACACCAACGCGGTCCGCCTGGCCATCGATTCCCTGGGCACGCCGGCGGGCACTGCCGACATGGGGGCCGCCATCGAGCTGGCGTCCAGCCAATTGAACGGCAAGGGCATGGTCGCCGTTTTCAGCGATCTCGCTCACAACAGCTTTGCCCACCTGCGGCCGATCCGACAGAGTCCTGCCCCGGGGGTCGAGTTTATCGACGCTGCCGAGCGGTCCCATCTGACCCCGCTGGCCAATCTGAGTCTCGAGCAGGTAAGCGTCGAAGCCGGCGGGCAGTCTCCACTGGAGAGGCGCTTTGTGGTTACCGCCCACAACTACTCGGCCGAGCCGGCGCGCGCCCGCGAGGTCGTATTGAAGGTGGGCGGCGAAGTGACCCAGCGCGTTTTTCTCGACGTTCCGGCTCGCCAGAGCGCCAAGAAGACCCTGACGTACGCCTTTGCGCATGCGGGTTTTTTTGCGGTCGAGCTGGCCCTGGCGCAAGCCGACGGCTTTGACGGCGACGACAGGCTGTTCGTGATTGCCGAGGTGAGCCCGGGTAGCCACGTCCTTTTGGTCGACGGGGACCCGCGCACTACTCCCTATGAGGACGAGGTCTTCTTTCTCGAGCACGCGCTGTCGATCCAGCCCGCCGGAGAAGCCGCCATCGAGGTTTCGACCGTCAGCATTCTGGACCTGCCACACGAAGACACCAGAAAGCTGCTGGCAAACGTGGATGTAGTCGTGCTGGCCAACGTAGGCGATCTCGGGGATACGACCGTCCATGCCCTCGAGGAGCTCATTGCCCGAGACAAAGGCCTGCTGGTGACGCTCGGAGATCGCGTGCAGTTCGAGCGGGCCAACGCCGTGCTCCGACCGCTCTTGCCACACGCGTTGCGCGATTTGCACCGCGCCGCGGACACCGCGGCCGGCACGCCGGCTCTCGGCATCGGGGAGATGGATTTTTCGCATCCGGTGTTGCGCGGCCTGGGCACCGCCGGCGAAGAGGCCCTGCGCGCCTCGCGCACGAGCAGCTATTTCAACCTGGAGGCGGGTTCGGGAGTAGCCACGCGCGTCCTCGCGCGCTTTGACAACGGCGCGCCCGCCCTCATCGAGCGCCGCTCCGGCCACGGCGGTCGAGTGATGATGCTGACCACTTCCGTCGATGCCGATTTGACGGACCTGCCGATTCGCAGCGTCTATCCGGCGTTGATGCAACGCCTGGTGCGCTATCTGGGCAACACGATGGGCGATCGGCCCAGCCAGGGGGCTCGCGTCTCAGACACGGTCGAGATGCCCTGGCCGCCGGGGACACAGGTGTTGCGCCTGACCAGACCCGATGGCACTTCGGTACAGGTTCGCGCACCGGTTGGCGAGGCGAGCAAGGTCCCCTTGACCGGCCTCGACCGGCCGGGAATCTATCGCGTGGATGCCCAGACCACGGCGTGGGTCCACCAGGACGCGTTGGACTTTGCCGTCAACAGCTCGTTGGCGGAATCGGACTTCGCCCCGGTGGCCTTGGACGAGGTGTCCCAGGCCCTGACGGGTACCGACGCTGAGCGCAGCGTGGCCGTGTCCCTGGCAACCCAGGGCACTCCGGACGCGTTTGCCGCCCGGGGGCTAGCCTCCCAACTGCTTTTTGCGCTATGCGTCATTCTGGTGCTGGAAGGCTTGTTGGCGTCGCGGGGGTAATGGGCCGTCAAGGGCCCCACAAGGCGGTGAAGAGCCGCGACGGAGTCCCGCTCGATGGAAAAGTTGAAATCGATTTGGTTGAACGGCGAAATCATCCCGTGGGACAAGGCCCAGGTGCACGTGATGACGCACTCTCTTCATTACGGGTACGCCGCGTTCGAGGGCATTCGATGCTATGCCCAGACCGGCGGCGGCGCTGCGATTTATCGCCTGAATGACCATCTGGATCGCCTGTTCGACACGGCCCACATCCTGCAGCTGGAGATCCCGTATCAAAGCGAGGCACTGGTCAAGGCCTGCTGCCAGCTGGTGCGCGACAACGATCTGCTGGATGGCTGTTATCTGCGCCCCCTGGTCTACATGGGCGAGGGCGAGATGGGCATTGCCGCCATCGACAATCGCATCGAGGTCGGCATCATGGCCTGGCGCTGGGGCGCATACCTCGGTGAGGAGGGCCAGAGCAAAGGCATCCGCACCATGGTCTCGAGCTACAGGCGCAGCCGCAGTGATTCGCTACCGGCCAAGGGCAAGATCACGGGCCAATATGTCGGCTCCATCCTGGCCAAGCGTGAAGCGATGCGCAACGGCTTTCAGGAGGCCATACTCCTGGATGCCCAGGGCTATGCCGCCGAGGGCACCGGCGAAAACCTCTTCATGGTGAAAGACGGCCGGGTGCGCACTCCGGGCATCGGCCAGGCCATTCTGGCCGGCATCACCCGCGACACGGCCATTCGCCTGCTCAAAGACGACGGCATCACGGTGGAAGAGAGTCAGATCAGCCGGGATGAGCTCTACTGCGCGGACGAGATATTCTTGACCGGCACGGCTGCGGAAATCACGCCGGTGCGAGAGCTGGACCATCGCACCATCGGCGCCGGCAGCTGCGGCGACATCACCGCTAAGCTGCAGGCCACGTTCCGCAAAGAGACCAGGGGCGAGCTGCCCCGATCCCGCGAGCTGCTCACGCCCGTGTAGCTCGAGGCATCCAGAAGCGGACAACCACGTAACCGAGCACGCAGGCGACAGCGGCCGCGGCATACAGGCCGCTTGCCCCCAGCGGTTTCGCGAATATTCCGGCCAGAGCCAAGCCGCCCCCCACTCCAAGCCCATAGGCACAAGCAGACAGAATCGACTGTCCCAGGGCCCTACGGCTGGGCGGCATCAACGAGTCGACCCACTGTACCGCGGCCAGATGGTACAGTGCGTAACTGGCGGCATGCAGAATCTGTCCCAGTCCGATCAGCACCAGGGAGCCGGTCGAGGCAAAAAGGGCCCAGCGCAGCGCCGACAAGATCATCGCCCAACGGATCGCGGTGATGTGTCCGACGCGCGCAAAAAGCCGTGGTGAATAGGCCATCAGCGCCGTTTCGGCGATCACGCCGATTGCCCAGAGCGCACCGGTAGTGACCGAAGAAACTCCGCGCTCGAGCAGCTGGAGCGAGAAAAAGGCGTAATACGGCCCGTGACTGGCCTGGCCCAAAACACTGGCAATGAGAATGGGTGCCAGAGCGCGCCAGGGCAGAGAACGCAACGGCACATACTCGTGTGAGGAGACCGGCTCGGCCGGAAGCCTGACGCGCCAGGCCACCAGGCCAAAGGCGACCAGAGGCAACCCGGCCAAAAGGGCGACACTGCTCACGCCGAGTCGGGAGACGACCACTCCCGTAGTCACAGAGGTGACGATGAAGCCGATCGAGCCCCACAGGCGCACGCGGCCGTAGAGTCCGCGGGCCTGGCCCAGCGCGCCGAGCGTCGCCGCTTCGAGCAATGGCACGACCGGCGTGAGAAAAAAGCCGTGTACCAGCAGGATCAAGATCAAGAGCACGGGACTGACGAACCAGGACAGAGCTACCAGCGCCGCACCGGCAATGGCTGCCGTGCCCGCGAGCAGGGCGCGCTTGTGCCGGGTGTGATCCGCCAACACACCCCAGGCCGGAGGAAAGACGACGCGACAGGTCGAGACGACGGCGAGAGCCACGCCGATCGCGCCGGGCGACAGGCCCTTTTCGGCCAGGTAAGGCGGCAACCACGGGGCATAAACGCCCAGCATACCGAAGGCCAGAAAATAGAGCGCAGCCAGCAGCGTCACGGCGTGAGGCTGTAATACATCGTCCCGACGGGAGCAAGCCGGACTAGCTGCGACCGCGCTTGTCCGTCAAGCCGTGCGTAATCGGCGGCCATACACAGTACGGCACGACGGAGCGATCTTTGCCTTTGAACTTGAGCGCCTCGAATGGCGTCGCGACGATTGTCGCGGGCAACTGCTGCGCCGTCGGCTCGCTGACCCAGACCTCGCCGCCGCGAGCGTGCCCCGTCATACGAGAGGCCAGGTTCACGGTATCGCCGATGACGGTGTACTCCATCCGGCTCTTGGTACCGATATTGCCGCACAGCATCGGTCCGGTGGCAACGCCGATGCCGATCTCGAGCTGGCCGACCTCCGCAAAATAGCCCTGCGCGCTGAGCTCGACAACGAGCTGCTGCAAGGCTATCGCGCACGCGGCGGCGCGACCGGCGTGATCCGGCTGGTCGATCGGACCGTTGAAAACCACGACCACGGCGTCGCCGACGAATTTGTTGAGGAAGCCCTCGAACTTGTCGACGACCGGCACGACTTGATCGAGGTAGCGGTTCAAGAGGTCCACGACGATGGGCGGCGGCAGTTTCTCCGAAATCGCGGTAAAGCCGCGGATGTCGGCAAAGAACACCGAGGCCGTGCGCAACTCGGCCGGTAGCTGCACGCCACCGCGCTGAGCGCGGATCCGATCGAGCACCTGGTTACTGACGTACTGGCCGAAGGCGTGCTCGATGCGCTCTGCCAGATAGAGCTTGTCCACCATTTCGTTGAAGCTCATGGCGAGCGAAAGAAACTGCTGGTTGCCGGCCTCTTCCAGGTGCACGGAACGGTCGCCGGTTGCGACCCTGTCGAACGCGGTCAAAAGCGGCGTAATCCGTTCGGTCACGCTCTCGGCGAGCTTCGAGCAGACCGACAACACGGCAGGAAAGGTCAGGACGGCCACAGCAACAAAAGAGCCCAGGCCAAACCAATGGGGCTCATTGAGCAGGGTCCTGACGAACGGCAGATCCTCCAACGAGATGCCGAAGATGCCGGGCAAGGCGGCCAGAGGCTTGGCACTGCGTGCCTCTGTCAGCAGTGAAATCTCGCGCACGCCGACATAACCGCTCAGCGCGAAGGAGAGCGTCAGAAGAAAAAGCACGGCGAACACGATGCGCAGGCGCAGATCTTTCACCATGGCGCGCAACAGACCGTCGATGAGAACAATGACCGCACTGCCGAAGGCCGCACTGGAAAGCCACAAGACAAAAAACAGAAGCAGCGCAGCCAGGCGCATGGCTTCCCCCACGATGTGGCGCAAGTTCCCGACAAAGAAGCTGCTGAAAAGAAAGCCTGCGATCACGATCACGGCACACACGAGCAGCCGAGCAAAGGCGTTGGTGTCACGCAGCGCCTCAAACAGGCGCTCTTCGAGTCTCGAGGCGAGCAGAGCCGCACCCAATGCGCCCAGGCCAAGGCAGATCCATTCCAAAGTCGCCCAGATTTCGGCGCTCAGTTGGCCGCGAATCACCGCCAAGACAACCAGCAGGCCGACCGGCACCAGGGTCCACCACGGAATCCGAGTTTCCCGTGGGACCGGCCGGACCGTGTCGATGATCCGTTCGCTCGGGGCCTTGAATACGTCTTCGAGTGTGAGTCTGCTCAATGGGACTTCCTATACTTCCCCTCACTGCTTCGCAGGTGGATACGCAGGCAGATCCGGCGGCCGAGCCGGCAGCTTCTTGGGATGCGTTTCGATCTCTAAGAGGACCAACTCGACGGCCTTCTCCAACTGTGGGTCGGCGCCTTTTACAACGAGATCGGTGCGATTGTCGACTACGACGTCGGGCTCGACGCCGTGGTTCTCGATGAGCCATTTGCTGTCCAGGCCGTAGAGTGAAAACTCCGGGCGCGTCATATAGCCGCCGTCCATCAACGGTATGTATCCGCGGATGCCGCGCACCCCTCCCCAGGTGCGCATGCCGACGACCGGGCCGAGCTTGTACTGTTTGAAGAAGTGCGTGAACATGTCGCCGTCGGACGCTGCATACTCGTTGGTGACGCACGCCATGTGTCCGTAGAACACGTTGTCGGGATAGGTGTTGCTCTCCCACAGACGCGCCGAGCCCATGCCGGCGAGGATCCGCCGCAGCCGCGCGAAGATGAGCTGATCGACAAAACCGCCGCCGTTGTAACGGACGTCGAATATGAGGCCCTGCTTGCGGAGCTGAGGAAAGTACTGCTTGACGAGCTCGTTTAACCCCGCCCCGCCCATGTCGGGCAGGTACACGTAGCCGATCTTGCCGCCCGAGAGCTGGTCGACCTTCTTGCGATTGGTCTCGATCCAATCCAGCTCGCGCAAAGGCAGCTCGCTGCCGATCGGCCGGATGGTGACGGTGGCCGCACCTTTGTCGCGGGGCTTGTCATTGAGCGTGAGCGTGACGTTCTTGCCGTTGGTGTTCACGAACGGCTCATAGGGGTTCTGCGGCGGCCGCACCGGCCGGCCGTTGACCGCCAGCAGATATTGACCTTCGTGGGCGTTGACGCCCGGCTCGGTCAGGGGCGAGCGCAACACGTCGTTCCAGTTTTCGCCGTGATAGATCTTCTTGATGCGGTACATGCCCGCAGCTGAATCGAGCTCGAAGTCGACGCCCAGCACACCGACGTTGACGGTCTTGAGGTCAGGGCCATCCCCGCCGCCGACGTACGTATGAGAGTTGGCGAGCTCGCCAACCATTTCGCCCAACACGTACGTCAGGTCGTAACGGCTGGCCGCGGCAGCCGCGAGCGGCTCATAGCGCTTCTTCTCCGCCACCCAGTCGACCCCGTTCATCGCGGCCTCGAAAAAGAAATCACGCTGCTGTCGCCAGGTCTCGTTGAACATCTGCATCCACTCGGCTCGCGGATCGACCTCCATCATCAAATCTTCCAACTTGAGCGCCCCATCGCCGACCTTGGCTGCATCTTTGTCGGGGATCTTGGCGTCGATCAGGCCGAAGATCCGATCGCTCGGGCCTTCCTGCTCTTCGGCTCCGCCGCCGTCCCCATGCTTGGGCGCACAATAGAGGATCCTGGTGCCCTCGAACGACAAAACAAACGAGGTCGGCCCCGCGGCGACCACGCTGTCTTTGCGCTCTTTGAAATCGAAGCCGTGGATGGCGGGGCTCTCGCCGGCCACCGGGCCCGACAAGCCCTGGATCGGCTGCGACAGATAGAACACCAGGCCCTTTCCCGCGGCGAGCTGGCTGAGGTTTCCCGCGGGGATCGGCAGTGCCACGACGCGATTGCCGATGCCGTCGAGATCGACTTTGACCTCCGGCACGGGCTTTTTCTTGTCCTTGTCTTTGTCTTCTGGCTTGGACTTGTCTTCGGGCTTGGCCCCAGCCTCGTCGCTGCGAGGCGCAAACGGCGAGGGCGTATCGGCGCGCAGGGTCACCACGTAAACGCGCGTGGCCTTGGGGTTGGCGAACTCCATGTCGTAGACGCCGATCACCTCGTTGTAGCTCCGGTTCGACAGGAAATAGAGATACTTGCCTTCGGGGTCGAAGATGGGATTCCAGCTATCGTTGAAGCTCGTCGTCACCGGCGAGATTTTGTGCTCGGCCAGAGAATAGAGCGACACCGTCTGGTAGCGGTTCTCTTCGGGCTTGGCGTACGCGACAAACCGGCTGTCGGGGGACCAGACGTAGTAGGTCAAATCGCCGTAGCGCGTCTGATCGATCGCAACCGGTTTCTTGCCGTGGATGTCGACGTACCAGAGATGCGCGGCGTAATCGGCGTAGAGCAGCTTCGTATTGTCCGGTGACCAGACGGGTTGGAACAGAAAGCCTTTGTGCCCGACGGTTACAGCGCGGGGCTCGCCCGTGCCGTCTGGAGCGACGACATAGAGCTCGTCCTCACCGCTTTGATCCGAGACATACGCAATGAGCTTGCCATCGGGCGACCAGGTGCCGGCCTTGTCTCTGGCGCCGGGCGACCGGGTCAGGTTGCGGATGCTGCCGTATTTGGCGGGCACGGTGAAGACGTCCCCGCGGGCAGACAGCACCGCGCGCTGGCCGTCCGGCGCGATATCGAAATCGGTCGTCAGGCCCGCGACATTTGTCCAGTGCTTGCGCACCTGGTCGTTGTCCCCAGGCAGAGAGACGGTGAGCTTGTGGGCCGCCTGAGACTCGAGATCGAGCAGGTGCAGAAAGCCGCCTTTTTCGAAGATGATGGAATCGGGGCCCAGGCTCGGCCAGCTGACGTCGAAATCGGTGTACGAAGTGACCTGTCGCGTCGTCTTGGTTTTGAGATCGTAGGCGTAGATATTCATGCGCTGGCCGGCTCCACGATCGGAGGTGAAATAGATGGTGTCGCCGTGCCACATGGGAAACGTGTCGGTGCCCTCGTAATCGGTCATCTGCTCGAGGTGGTTGGCCTTGAAGTCGTAGATCCAGATGTCCTGCGCCAGGCCGCCCTTGTAGCGTTTCCAGGTGCGGAAGTTGCGGAAGATCCGGTTGAAGGCGATTTGCTCGCCGGTGGGCGAGAACGAAGTCAGCCCGCCTTTGTCGATCGGCAACTGTTCGGGCAGGCCGCCGTCGATGGATACGGAAAAGAGCCGGCCGAACCAGCTGTTGAACGTGTTGCGGCGCGACAAAAATACGATGCGCTTGCTGTCGTTGGTCCAGGTGATGACCTGATTGTTCGGGCCGAAGCGCTCCGGGGCCCGCTCGACATCGGGCAGAAACGTCAGTTGCTTGGGCTGGCCGCCGGTGGACGGCATGACGTAGACGTTGAAGTTGCCATCGTACTGACCGGTAAAGGCGATCCACTTGCCGTCCGGAGAAAACTTGGGGAAGAGCTCGAGGCCGGGGTGGCTGGTGACGCGGTTGGCAGCGCCGCCCTCGGTGGAGACGAGCCAGAGATCGCCGCCGTAGCTGAAAACGACTCTGTCTTTGTAGATGTCGGGAAAACGCATCAAGCGGCCTTCGGTCGAAGACTGAGCCGACGCGACGCTGGCAGCAAAAAAGCTCAAGAGTCCGATCAGTCGGGCGCGACGACAAGACATGATTCCTCCACGAGAATGATCCCGGGCGATCTCCAGCGACCGCCGCAGCGTATTATTACTACGGCGGCGTTCAGGCAGAAAGAGGTTCTTCTGTCGGCCCATTGCACTCGCCAACTGATGTTCGCGCGGTGTATTGAAATTCGTGGGCGCCCGGCAATGACAGTTCCTATTGCTATTCGCGCTCGCCAACTTGAGCCTGGGCGGTATAAGGAGACTGGCAGTGCCCGAAACCTACGACCTGGCAGTCGTCTTCGACGATCTGCCTGCAGATTTCGATGCGGCTTGCGACGAGCTGAGCCGATTGCACAAGCGCCTGGCAGCCGTTCTGCGCCAGATGGACCTGGCCTACCTGCCGCCCACAACACTGATCTGTCGGCTGGCATTTGACCCGAGCTTTGTGGGTGCTGGCCGCATCGCCGATCGCCTGTCGGTGGCGCAAACGCGACATTTTCGCGTCCTCGATCTCATGGCCTCGACCGGTGGGCCGTCGGTCAGCGTATTCGAGCGCCAAGCCGCAGCGGCCGCCTGGTGCCGCGTGCCGGTGACCGATTTGGCAGCGGATTTACAGGACCTGCGCCGGATGCTCGGGGCGCGCCTGGACGGAGCCGAGCGGAGCCTCGAGGAGCGCGCCATGCTCGTCATGCCGGTCCGGTTTACCGGCGGACCGGAAGTGGGGCTGGGCCTCGCCAGAAACCTGTCCCCCGGCGGCATGTACGTCGAAAGCGATGTGTTGCCGCCGGTCGGTTGCCGGGTGAGCCTGGAACTGG
>Ga0182027_10015621_pt1 | contig 10425 bp, 11 predicted proteins | sample 712E1DmetaG_FD_121300 | JGI IMG/M metagenome (GOLD analysis project Ga0182027, IMG submission 121300) | Permafrost microbial communities from Stordalen Mire, Sweden - 712E1D metaG (Illumina Assembly) | ecosystem: Environmental > Terrestrial > Soil > Wetlands > Permafrost | place: Sweden... | reverse complement strand
GCTCTTTTTATATTATATGCTATATTTACTTATGAGATCTTGGATTAAGGTGCCGACTTTTCTGTAAAATCTGAGACCTGTGTATTTATCCAAATGGTTGCGGTGCAAAAATTTCAGAATACACATGTAGATATGTGACTAAAGCTTTGATATCGATCTGAATATCTAGATTACGTTTTTTTAAAAAACAGATCAGATATTTCAAGGGTTTTGAAAGAAAACTACTTAATTCAATAAGCATATTTTTTCCCAAAACATCTGCATCATTCCCTTAGCTTGACCCAATTTAACAAAAATTCCACAAAAATTCCCTAGAAATACATAGATTTAATCATAAAAACTGTGCATCAGTTAAAATAAGAAAGACAGAAATTTTGTCAACATAAACATCGACTTAAATTCTGTTATCTTTTACAGAACTTTTGATGCATTACCATTAAGATTGCAGTAGTCAACTTAACACTAACGGCTTACTTAATTACTTACAAATGAATATTATTTATACATTATAAGATCAATGTTAATTATTTATTATTACATATATCTCTCATTGATATAACAAAAGTAGGGTAGTGTTATCTAATGTGTCAAAAGAATTTTTAAAAAGTCTGACTCAAATAGATTAATGGCAATGAGTTTTTTGTGTATATATTCTCAAACTTGAAGGGGAGTTGAATGAATGAAAACCTGAGAAATTTCGGGCGAAAGAAAGCTAACGAAGTAGTTTCTCGAGACATAGAGGATTGGAAACATACCTTTGATGCAGTGCCAGACCTGATTGCCATATTAGACACTGAATTTCGAATTGTTCGTGCAAACCGCTCCATGGCAGTAAGTTTGGGGATGACATCAAAAGAGTGTATTGGATTGACTTGCTATCGGCTTGTCCATGGAACGGATGAGCCTCCCTTTTTTTGCCCAGTAAGGCAGTTGCTTAGTGATGGTATTGAGCATACTGTGGAGATTTGTGAGGGATCTCTGGGTGGTTATTTTATAGTAAGCGTTTCGCCACTGCATGATTCAAAGGGAAAACTCACTGGGTGCATTCATGTTGCCCGTAATATTAACGAGCGAAGAGAAGCAGAGGAAACTTTAAAAAAAGCAAATGATAATTTAGATAAGTTAGTTAAAGAACGAACAAACCAGCTTCTGAAAGCTTATAACTCGCTAAAAGAAAGTGAAAAAAGGCTTGCTGAAGCTCAAAAAATGTCTCATATTGGGAATTGGGAATTTGATCTTATAACTGATAAAGCATATTGGTCTGATGAATTGTATCGTATTTTTAACAAGTCTTCAAGAGAATTAGTCCCATCTTACAATGAATATTTAAGTTATGTGAACCCCAAAGATCGAGACAATGTGGATAACGCCTTTAAGAAATCTATAAATGGGAACCCTTGTAGTGTTAATCATAGAATCATCTTAGCTAATGGGGAAGAACGCACAGTCCATTTACAATCCGAAGTTATTTTTGATGAAAAAAAGATCCCTATTAGATTGAAGGGAATAGTTCAGGATATTACTGAACGTAAAAAAGCTGAAGAGAAAATTCAGAGCTTAGCGAATGTTGTAGAATCATCAAATGATGCCATTCTTACTATATCTCTTGATGGTATTATTACCAGCTGGAATAAGGGTGCAGAGCAGATTTATGGTTATTCATCGAAAGAAATTATAGGGGAAGATGTATCTATACTTGCACCAGAAAATCTCAAAGATGAAACAAAAAAGTTAATTGAAAAGGTTAAGCTAGGAAAAAAGATTCAGCACTACAGAACTTCAAGGTTAAGAAAAGGTGGTAAGTTAATATATGTTTCAATAGCTCTTTCTCCGGTCTTTGATGCATCTAGAGAGCGTGTGGCTATCTCAGCTATTGTTAGAGATATTACACTGCACATTGAGAGCGAAAATTCCCAAGTGAAAGCTGAAAAAGCTAAAAAGAAAGAAATCCATCATAGAATCAAAAACAATTTGCAAGTGATATCTTCTCTACTTGATCTTCAGGCTGAGAAGTTTAAAAATAGAGAGTTTGTTAAGTATTCGGAAATTCTGGAAGCTTTCAGAGAAAGCCAAGACAGAGTGATATCTATGGCTCTTATTCACGAAGAATTATACAAAGGTGAAGGATTCGAAACTCTAGATTTTTCGACATACATTCGAGAATTGGTTGAAAATCTTTTCCAGACTTATATACTAAATAGCAAAAATATACATCTGCACATAGATATGGAAGAAAATATATTCTTAGATATGGATAATGCTATTCCTTTGGGAATAATTGTCAATGAACTAGTTTCAAACTCTCTTAAACATGCATTTATAGGGAAGGATAATGGGAGAATTCATATCAAATTACGTAGAGAAGAAAATGGAGAACGTATAAATAGCATGGAAGAAAGCAAATATGAAGGCTGTAGAAGTACTAGTCTTATTTTGAGAGTTTCAGATGATGGGATAGGTATACCCAAAAGTATCGATTTAGAAAATCCCCACAGTCTTGGCATACAGTTGGTAACCACTCTAGTAGATCAGTTAGGTGGAGAACTTGAGCTGAAAAGGGGTAATGAGACGGAATTCACTATTAGGTTCACAGTAACAGAAAAAAGAAGCACCAACTAGTATAGACACATAGTTTTTGGCACAAAAACTATGTATTATTGAGAATTAGATCAAGTGTATGGTCATAAAATGAATCTATTAAGGTTTTTCAAAAAGAGCAGGATGCTTTTCTTTTAATTATGAGTATAACTTTTCGTATAATTTTACATTATAAAGTGGTTGTGCCCCACAAAATAGAAAAATAGCTGGTAAATTCTGTATAATAGTATGCTCATATATAATAATGAATATATAAATATCATTAATTCTGGGTAATATATATCTTATTTTTTTATTTAATATTATATTAGTCTTATTTTCGGAAGAACATCTCTAAAAGGGGGTAAATAAATGGTAAATAAACCTAAATTTTATAAAATAGCTTTAGTTGCAACAGCTATTGTTTTAATGTTAGTAAGTACCGTAGGCGCATTTCCATTCTGTGGATGTGGTTATGGATGTGGGGATCATTCCTGGGCTCACACCTACCCTGATAAGTCGGGTGATGAGCCATCTGATAAGTGTATAATTTGTCCAGCAGGACCACAGGGAGCTACAGGACCACAAGGCTCAGCGGGACCTAAGGGTGATACGGGTGCAACAGGACCACAGGGTGCAACTGGAGCTACAGGACCAGCAGGTTCAACGGTATGTGCGTTTACAGGGGATGTACCACTAGGCACAACCTTTGTTGCGATACCATCTACTTGCACAATCGACAAATGCAGTATAGTGTTAGGGTCTCCCACTGCAGCCGGCTCATATGTAAGTATAGATAGTAAAAATCGTTGCATAGGAAACGGAAATGGTAATGGAAACGGGAACACAGGAAATGGAAACGGTAATGGAAATGGGAATGTAAGAAACTGAAACGGTAATGGCTACTGATCGAAAAGTTGAATTCCCAAAATAGATTAGCTAAAATTAATGGATAAATAATGTCACTTTTAGCTGGGTTTTACTTTATTAGCAAATCAACTCTTATTTTAAATGGAATTTAGGGAATTCATAGTTTTTAAGACAAAAACTGTGCATCATTGGGAAGAATGAAAAGGAATATTATTTATCGAGCTTTCTTATGTTCGTAGGTCTTGATAACATATAATCTGCTTTCTTGGGCTTATAAAGAATGTATTCCAGCTTGCCCTTGTATCCCTTAATGTACTTCTTCACCGTCGCCCTGAATTCCACAAGATCACCGAGTTTCAAATTGGCCTGCTCAAAACCTTTGGTCATATTGAACCACTGATGATCAGTAACTATCTGCCCTGTCTCATCTGTTATGTCTTTCAATAAGACTGTATGAACACCGCTTATATAACCTGGTTTGCAACCTGTTCTAACAAATTCCCCGGTATAAAGACCTCTCATCCCTTCATTGGCTCCTAATGCTTTACGAGCATGAGATGGCATAGTTTAAGCTCTCCTTCATAAATTACTATTGTTATTTCCTTATTTTTCACAATAATATATAACTGTACAATTATGATGTATAATTCAAAACTGAACAATTTCATCAAAAATTTCATTACATTTTTAAGTAATACTGTGTAACACGTAGTATGACTAACGAAACACGGGTACATATTAGTATTAAAATCCCTGAGCATCTACATGATTTAATCTTACAAAGGGTCACGGAAGGTAAATACAAAGATAAGACTGCATGTGTTACCGTAGCACTGGAGAACGAGTTAAGTAACACGCATCAAAAGAGTTTATGTAACACAGAAACGTCATACTATAGTGTTACAGAAATCCAAAATTTGGAATCCGTATTACAAGAAAAATACGCTGATATTGAAAGGCTAAAGGTCGAATTATCAAAAGCTGCTGATCCGATAGAATTGACACATTTGCGCACAAGATCTGAAGAATTAGAAAGGCATAATGAGACATTGAAGAAAGAACTAGAAATTAGCCAGGAAACACATAGAAACTATATGATGCAGATGCAAACTCTAATCACCCAAAAACAGATTGAAGCACCTGGAGCAAAAAAACCGTGGTGGAGATTTTGGTAAGTCACAATACAATTATACAAAGTGATAAAAATGAGTAATAAGATATTTTGTATCAAAAATAGATTAAGTCAGGATTAAAAATCTCAACTAGTTAAAGACTCATTACTTTCTCTAACCCGATCAAACTTCGATAGAATTTGTTTTCTAATTCCATCTGCAACATTGATAGTTAACTCGACGTTCTGATTCAGGTTTTCTGATACAACATTTGTTTTTCTATATACTCTTCTGCCGAAATCTTCGTGGAACCTTCTGGACAAAATCCACATGGAAACCGTGCAGTTCCCGGCCTTTGCTGCTTCGTTTAGTTTCTCAAGACAATTCTTTGCCGCATCAGCGTTGCACTTTTGAATAAATTTATAGAAATCAAAGTATTCTCCAGATTTTGAATTTTTGCCTTTCTGGTGCCATTCGTTGAACGTCTGATATGTAATTCCTGCAGCTTCGGCTGTGAGAGAGTACGGAAGTCCTAAAGCAATGTTTTCACCGATTCGTTTAGTAATATCAGGAGACAGTTTCGTTGGACGAGCCATAAATTCACCGTTTTTTACTTCTTATAATTAATATAAGTGAATCCTGTATTTATTATTTATTTAGTTTCCTTTGATACAAAGACGGGGTTATACGCGTCAAATCCTAAATAAGCCATTCTCCGGCCCTGTGGGTGATTGGTTTGGGTAGGGTAATGATATTCAGAACTTTCAATAAAAGTCTCCCTAGTAACCCCCCGGGTAGTCTTTTTTTTGACCAATTTAATTCCCCATTTTTTGCCTGGAACTGCACGATAAGTACCTTCAAAAAATTTTTCATAACTTTTATTATTTTAAAATTATATAAACAAAGTATGCGACTCGTTCCTTAACTTTTAGATCTGGTGCTCTTCTGGAAAGGATTCATACAGTTTTCTTCTTTCCAAAGGCATGGATTTTAGATACTCTTTTGCTTCTTTAGGAGATACGACTCTACGTGTTCCATCCACTTCCTGTATGACAACTCCGCTTTCTATGAGCATCTTGTATCTTGCTTTTCGAACTTTTTTGTCAGGATGACAGACTAATTGGCAATAAGCACAGGTATATTCCATCTTGGATCCTGGTATTATGGGTACAAAAAATCCACCCTTGAACTTTGGCCTTCCTAGATACGCTTGTATGGCAGCAGGTATTGCAGCAATGAAATCTTCATCTTTTTCTGGGATTTTAAAGCGTCCAGGAGCCCAGGTAGACCATTTCCCTGTGGCGTTCAAGCCTGTAAGTCCGCCGCAGACAAAGAAACAGCGGCTATTACTTCTTCGTTTTCCGTAACTAAACTCCTTTCCACCAAGGGTTACAGTAACTTTCTTAATTGGATCCACATAACCCGATGAACATACTGAAAGGCAAAGCTTGCCTTCGTCACAGTAGTTTTTTTCTTCTGGCAAGGGATTAGTTGGGATAAGTGCTGCGTCCGTAACTACTGAGACCAGATCAATAGCCGATCCGTATTCCTTTGTAATAATATTCCCTGCATATCCAAAATGCCCGATCCCGGAGCGTACTGCCAGATACCTGTGGGAAACAGGAGGATGCATATCGAGCAGCCAATTTTCTGTATCCCTTCGGTAAAAGAAATTTGCATACTGAGGGATAGCTTTGTATCCTAACTGCTTCAAGAAATCTGCCATCTCATGGGCTATCCTTTTGGCAAGGGCAGTGGTTTGTACCTTATTAGTTTCAAGGGATTTTCGATCTTCTTTTCTAAAATAGGGATCTATAAAGTTCTGGTCAAAAGCCAGGGCAAAAACAACTGCCGATTTTGCTTCTGGTAGCATATAAGTCAGATCTGCAGACGGAGGACCGCCTAAAAGGGATTCAGTAGTAGCAATACCTACTTTGAAGGCTCCCAGGGCCAAAGCCATTTGTTTTAGGGCTTCTGTCAGTTCTACCAATTTCGATTCTTTGGTTGATTCTTCCATTTTGGATTCCTTGAGCGAATTATATTAGCATATTAGATTTCAAGGTAATTTATACAAGGTAATTGATATTTTTCTAACCTGCATTAAAATATACTATTTCGGATATATGTAACAGGGATCCCTTTCGCCTGTAGCTCATACCATTCTCAACTGGATCACCTAACCTAAGACAAAAGAAGAAAGTTGATCTCAAGCAAGACCAGTGTTGTATTTAAAAGCCAATAAGTTATCATAGAATTTAATGATGTATATATAAATTAAATTTGAAAGACAATTGTCATTCTGTTAGCAGTTTTATTTATAGTTTCATTGACAGCTATAGAAGTTTGTGTTAGCCCTAGCAATGGTAAAAGTAGCGCCAGTGACAGTGGTATGCGATTGTAGTAATGCAGGTCCTGGCGCCAGCTTTTAAATTTTAGAACACTATTTCAAATCCGTTATTCAATTTCTTACAACCAACCTTCTAAACTAACTGGCCGAATACCCCAGCCAATAATTTTTTTACCAAACCATGCTTTTTTGGTAATTCTTTTCATATTTTTATACGTCCATTTACTATCTTATGCCAAGTAACTTCATTTCCCCAAATAATCATGCTTGAAATAGGGGGGAAAGGATACAATTGAGGACTTCAAATGAGAACGATTGATTATAAGAAAATAATGATCGCAACAGACGGCTCTGACTGCTCCAACCTAGCTATTGAGAAAGGAATGGAGCTTGCTCGATTAAGTGGGGGAACGGTTTATGCAGTCTATGTGATGTCAACAGTCTACTTATTTGATATGGATGGTGGTGCCTATTCTTCTGTGGGTACAAATCCTTATTGGGAATCTATACGTGAAGCCTTTAAAAATCAAGGACAGCAGGCTGTAGATGATGTAAAAGGTTTAGGAGAAGAGAAAGGAATAAAAGTAAAAGCTATCCTGCTTGAAGGCAATCCTTCGAATGAGTTGATCCGGTATGCAGATGAAGAAAAAATGGATATTGTCATTATGGGCACTCTCGGAAAGACAGGATTAGACAGGATACTTCTGGGCAGCGTTGCAGGAAATTTAGTCCGCCACTCGAAAGTTCCTGTCATGGTTGTAGGGAAAAAAGCATGTGCTTTAGGACTGACTTAAAGTAAACTATAGAATATTTAGATTAATCTCTGCGTTTGATAATTTAGTTGGATAATATATAGAAGGCTGTGTGAATTCTGAAGACTATAAGAAATAATAACAAATCATTGTTAATAGTTATTTGTTTTTTGGTTACGAAAAATCTTATACGGGATTATTTTTTGTTTAGAAGCAAATTTTCATAGAATTAATTTAAAATAGCTATGCAGATAAACGTATAGTGTAGTGTATACCTCAGTAAACACCACAACTAAAAAGGATTGAGAAATAACCGGTAGTTGTTATAGATATATACGGAGATTTTTAAATATGTGTGAAGAACATTCCATGGCGGGAAAGGGGCCAATAATTGAAACGGTAATGGAAGAGACATGGGAACTTCTGACTGAAGAACAAAAAAAGAAAGTTGCAGTAATGAGAATTGAAAAGATAATGAAAATTTTAGAAATGAAAATAAGCGGTATGGAAAAGATGATCGCGATAAAAAAAGAAGCTATAGCTAATATGCAAAAAATTAAAGAAATGCTCAAGTAATAAAAATAAGTTCAACAGAAGAAAGACAATGGAATTTAGACTCTGTACAAATTATCTGATATAGCGCGGTTTCATAACTATAGAAGTAGCCTTTCAAAGGCTAAAATTTTACTTTTTTTGGGAAAGATGTCATATCAAGTAAATCCATCTATTATAGGCTAAAGAATTATATGTACAATTTAGAATGCTAAATATGTCTATTTTCTATCCATTCCACTTTATTTTTTACAAACTCAATACCAGATTTGTTGCTATTTAAGTGACATCTGAAAAAAGCATTCTTATTAAGAAATACTTTATCGAAAAAACAAAATCGGAAAACCCAAATGGAGATGAGTATTGTGCGTCAGTTTTTCTGGACTCTATGTTTGACTTCTTTAATTGCTAATGTAGCTTTAAGTTCAATTGGTATAGCACAAGAAAATTCATCAACACTAGTCGAAACACAAGAACAGGCTTTTAAATTTGGACCAACAGTTACTTTTCAATCTCTTAATTCTGAAATTAATCAAACGCGAAATGGAACTATTGAACTATTTCTGAAAAATCCGAGCCTTAATAATGTAACATTGGAAGCTAATATGAATGTCAGTGCCCCATCTAACTTCCGAATCTATTCAGAAGATGGTAGTATATCAGGTGCCATAGGTACTGTAAACAAACATTTTTCCGTGCTACCTGGATCATCAAAAACAGTCACTTTGCATATTATAGGAGAGAGACCCGGCACATTCTCTGTACATTCCGGCGTAAATTATTGGCCAGGTAAAAATAAAAATGACATAAGTACAATCAGTCAAGACAGTTCATTTGATATTATACGAGCAACAAATAGCACACAATCAACACCAGAGCATAGTCATAATACACCTGGATTTGGAGTAACAAGCTCAATACTAATATTAATGATGCTCTTCATCTTAAGGAGAAAGTAATATCGTACCCATGAGTTCGTATAGTATTTCTGAAAATTGCCGGTTTATTGAAATTCTTACCTATCTATAATTTTAAAAAAATATTTTTAAAATAACACAATTTTATGCACAGTTTTGTAATAAAATATTTGTATTTTTGGCATTTTTGCCCCAAATTGAAAGCGTTTTTGGCTTAAATTAGTGTAAAAAACATAAATTTTATAATTACCTGTGTATACTGACAGTTAAAACGGCACTATCAGATTGACTTGATGGTCCAGCTAGATAACAGGAAACGAGTATCTAGTAATGGAATATAAATCAAAAAAAAATAAGTGGCATAGGGCAAGTTTTACACGAAATTATGCACGTGCCTGCCACTCCAAACGAAATGATTGTATAGCTATCGTTTTACTGCGTATGCTTCTTGATTTCTAAAGGTTACATAGTAGGTTTTGTTGCCGTTGCTGGCATCAAGGCTGCCGATGTAGCCGGAAGGGGGTAACTTTACATCGGTCTAATCTCACCATAGACTGTGCCGAAGCGGTGTCCACCAATTCCGCCGACTGCGGATTCTCCATAAGCGTCTCCGCCAGCTCCGCTGCCGAATACATGGCCGGTTCCGCCTTGTCCGCCACGTGCACTAGTTACAACTGCTGAAGTTGTAGTCATGCCGAAGCCGCCGTGGCCGCGTTGGGCTTCAACTGCTACTGCTGTCAACGATACTACAAAAAGGATTGCCAGCAAAATAGCCAGTACCTTTTTAATTTTACTTTCTTCCATATCTAATTCAGCTCCCTTTTCATTCAGTTTAGTTATATCTTGATCAGTTTAAGATTTACACAGTTAAGCTGCGAACAAATAATATTGACTAAATTGAAATTGTTCTTTCAAATCCCGTTTAATTCTCTCCCTGATCTATATTAGGACAGTTGTATGTGATTCTCAGTTTGACAATGGTGGTTATGGGGGTGCTGTAGTCCCTATACCGATGATGTATAGTAGCCCTATGAGCAACCCTATGTATAGCAAGTCCGATGTATGGCAGTGAACCCAATGAGTATGGCGGTGAACTTTATAGCACAACTGAAACACAAAATTCAGAATCCTATGGCCACAAAGCTAAAACTCATTTGAGCAAACATAAACACCATACAACCAAACATCATAAAACAGGAAAAATCGCTCAGAAAAGAGAATTATTAGATGATTTAGAAAATGAAAGAAAGAGAATCTTGGAAGAGTTGTATCAACTGTAAGCACAAATACAGTTACTT
>Ga0182027_10015619_pt1 | contig 10426 bp, 8 predicted proteins | sample 712E1DmetaG_FD_121300 | JGI IMG/M metagenome (GOLD analysis project Ga0182027, IMG submission 121300) | Permafrost microbial communities from Stordalen Mire, Sweden - 712E1D metaG (Illumina Assembly) | ecosystem: Environmental > Terrestrial > Soil > Wetlands > Permafrost | place: Sweden... | reverse complement strand
CGCGCCAACGTGAATCGGAAAAGCGGGCGCGATAGCGTGCGCTCTCCGCCGCCACTTCGCTGACGTCGCGAAGTTGGGCCGTCGTGAGGTCACGTATCTGGTTGCGCGGGTTGTGGTAGCGCAGGCCGCCTTCCTGGTCGGCGGCCAGCGTGGCGCCGTATAGATTGGTGTGGCCCAGTTCGTGCGCGTACTTGGTTCCCAGGTAGTAGTGGTAGAAGTCCCACTCGTTGAGATAGGTGCCGTAGCGAAACACGCCGAAGTCCACGTAGGTGGCTATCGCCAGCACGGCTGACAGGCCCAGCACGACGAGCAGCACCCGCCGTCCCAGCCGCCGGGCCGCCCCCGACAGTCGACGGGTCAGCCAGGGACGTTCGAGCGCGAGGAAGCCCGCAACTACAAGAATCGCGACGACCGCCAGCACGCGCGCCAACGCCCAACCGTGGGTCGGTGCCCAGGAATCGGGTAGCTCGCTCGGTCTCCACGATGTCAGCAGATTCAAGTCATCGCTCCTGCGCTTCGTCTTTCAAACGCACTTCCCAAGCATCACCCATCGAGCTGGGTGTGGGCTAGCGTTTTCCGGCGCCATCGCTCGCGGCCACCTGTAGACTGTCCATCCCAAGGAGATCCCGCGTGCTTTCACCCAAGCTTCTCAAGCAACTGGCCGAGCAGCATGGAACCCCGCTTTTCGTGGTCGACCATCACGAGCTACGGCGCAACTACGCCACGTTCAGGAAGTACCTGCCGCGCGTGCAAGCCTACTACGCGGTCAAGGCCAACCCCGATCCCGGCCTCGTGCGCACATTGTTCAAGGCGGGCGCCAGCTTCGACGTGGCTTCCATGCCCGAATTCATGATCGTGCACGAGAACATCCAGTCGATGCCCGCCAAGAAACGACAGAATTGGATCTGGGACAAGATCATCTACGCCAACCCGGTCAAGGACAACCGCACCTTGGCCGAGCTGGACCCGTACAAGCCTCTCGTCACCTACGACAGCCTGGCCGAGGTGGGCAAGGTGAAGCGCCACGCTCCGCACGCGGGTCTCATCCTGCGCATCAACGTGCCCAACACCGGCTCGGTGGTGGAGCTGTCGTCCAAGTTCGGCGCCTCGCCGGGCGAGGCCGTGGATCTCATCGAGGCTGCTTTCAACGCCGGGCTGGTGGTCGAGGGCCTGTCCTTTCACGTGGGCAGTCAGTGCACGAATTTCCAGAACTACGTGCAGGCCCTGGGCATCGCTGACAGCATCTTCAAGGAGGCGTGGGACCGCGGCTACCACAAGGTCAACATTCTAGACATCGGCGGTGGCTTTCCCGCGCCCTATGACCAGCATGTGCGGCCCTTTTCCGAGCTGGCCAAGACGCTAAATGCCGAATTCGAGCGACTGTTCCCACCGGAGATGGAGATATTGGCCGAGCCGGGCCGTTTCCTGGTCGCCACCACAGCCACGCTGGTGGTGGAGATCATCGGCAAAGCCGTGCGTAACGGGAAGCAGTGCTACACCATCAATGACGGCGTGTACGGCACATACTCGGGCGTGCTCTTCGACCATTGCCAGTATCACTTCAAGGCCTTCAAGAGCGGGCCCACCCAGATCTCGGCGGTGTTCGGGCCCACCTGCGACGCGCTCGACGTGGTGTCCGTCGCCGAGGAATTGCCGGTCAACCTGGATCTCGGCGATTTGCTGACGAGCGAAAACATCGGCGCCTACACCACAGCCAGTGCCACGAATTTCAACGGCATGCCACAGCCCAAAGTGGTGGCGGTTGGCGACGGAGCAGAGACCGACCGCTGAGCAAGCGCGGGGTCAGTGCTGAAGTTGTGGGCGAGAGATCGCAGCGTCGGGAAGCATCGCTTTGCCGGTCGGCGCTCCGGGCTCGATGACCCTGCCCCGAAGCAAGAGAGCCCCGGCGGCCAGCAGCACCAGCGTCGCCAGCACGAGCATGATCCACAGATTGCGTCGCGATCGCCGGATGGCGGCCACGCCTCCTCGCATGGTCGGGTTGAACGAAGGCGCAGGCCAAGGCAGGTTGATGGGCTTCGCCGCGGTAGCGAGGGGAGGCGTCGCGGGACCTGGCAGATCCGCCTTGTTCACGCCACCGGCAAGGGCGGCGCCTGCAGCGGGCCATCCGGCAGCGGAGGGAGCCGGGACTTCCTGCTTGCGCTCGGCGGATCGCGCGTCCACCGCCCTATCGCTGCTGGCTGCGGCCTGCCGAGCCGTGCGAGGACGTGACAGCTCAACCGCCGTCGGCGTCTCGACCTTGGCGTCGCTCTCGACAGCGACGGCCGACGCCTCCTGACCCTCAAGATCGGACGCGCGACCGGCCGGACGATCCGTCTGCGCACGTTGCGGGTCACCGTCGTCGCGAAGCCAGAGGTCGGGGTTGGGGCCGAGCAACTCGCGTAGCTCGGCCGCCAGTTGCGGAGCGGAGTAGAGCAGGCCGTGCCGATGCGCCGCCTCGCGCACGGAATCGGCAAACGACTCTGCATCCTGGTAGCGCTGATCGCGATCGAGAGCCAGCGCCTTGTCAAACACCGCCTGGAATTCGGGCGGCAAGCCCGGGCATTTCGTCGCCAGCGGCGGTACGGGCTGCGCGTAGATCTGGTCAGCCGGGGTATTCAGGTCGCCCGCGTACACCCGCTCGCCAATCAAGGTCTCGTAGGTACTCACGCCCAGCGAAAACAGGTCGCTGCGCGCGTCGATCGGCTGATTGTGCGCCATCTCGGGCGACATGTAGCCCACCTTGCCGCGCACCCGGTAGAAAGCCGAGGAGTAGGTCACGGCCTTGGCGATGCCGAAGTCGGACAGCTTCACTTCGCCTTCGGCCGAGCACAGGATGTTGGAAGGCGACAGATCGCGGTGGATGATGCCCAAGGGCTCGCCCGACGGCGAACGACGACGATGGGCGTAGGCCAGACCGGCCAAAATCTCCAAGGCAACGTGCAGAATGGCTTGGGCCGAAAGCGGGCGCTTGCGCCGCGCGCGCCAAGAAATCGAGCGCAGATCGGCGCCCCGCACATACTCCATGACGATGAACAGCCGGTCCTCCGACGTAACCAGGTCGAAGGTTCGCACGATATTCTGGTGGTCGAGGGTGGCCGAGATCTTGGCCTCGCGGAAGAAGAGATCGCGGAACTCGGGCCGGCTGGTGAATTCCGGCAGCAGCTGCTTGAGCACGACTTCCTTCTCGAAGCCGCCCGCGCCGATCTTTTTGCCGACGTAGATGGCGCCCATGCCTCCCTCGGCCAGATACCGCTCGATGCGGTATTTTCTCGCGGAGACCTGTGCCACCATTGCCCAGACAGTAAGCTCACCCGTCGCCGGACGCAACGTCACCCTAGCATCCATGGCATCCAACCTGGCTGTCTTGCTGAGCCTGCGCCGCGGCGCAGAGGAGGAGGCACGCAAAGCCCTGGGAGAGGCCGCAGCAACCCGCCTGCGTGCCGAGGCGGAGCAGCAGCGCCTGGATTCCGCAGCCGAACAAGCGCGTCGTGCGTTGCGAGAGCAGACGAAACGTCGCGCGGCCGCGCTTGCGCCGAAATTTGTCGCCGATGGCCTTCACCACGAACGCTATCGGCAGCGGCTGAGCGCGGTTCTGGCGCGGGCTGTGAAAAGCGCGGCCCTCCATCGGAAAGGCCCGCTCGACCAGGCCCAGACCGCCGAAAGTGCGGCTGCCGCCCATTTCCGCCAAGCCAGACAGGAGTGCCTGGCCCTCGAGAAGCTGAAAGCACGCCAAGAAGCCGATCAACACAAGCAGGCCGAGCGCCGCGCCGAAGACGCGGCCGGGGACTGGGTTCACGCTTCACACGGACCGCGTAAGCCACGCGCGTAAGAGCGGACGGAAAGCTAGCTCTTTTCACCACAGAGGGCACAGAGAACACAGAGGTCGGGAAGGAAGGGTTCGGACGGGACCGTCCCCCCTTTCTTCTTTCCGATCCGGCTCTAGAGGCCTCTGTGCTATCTGCGGTGAAACAGCTCGCTACTTCTCGCCGACGTTGATCAGCCGGAACTCAGTACGACGGTTGGTGGCCCGTCCCGACTGGGTCTTGTTGTTCGCGATGGGCCGCGTGTGGCCGTAGCCGATGGCTTGCAAGCGCTGCGATGCAATCCCGCGCGTGACGAAGTAGGTCTTCACCGCGTCAGCCCGACGCTGGGACAGGTCGCGGTTGTAGTCCGCCTTGCCCCGATTGTCCGTGTGCCCGGAGATCTCCAGTTTCACGTCGGGGTAGTCCTGCAGGACCTTGGCCGCTCGGTCGAGGAGGACATATGAGCCAGCCAAGATGTCCGCCGAGCCGGTCTTGAAGTTGATGCCCTCAATCACGCCAGTGAACTTTTTCACCTCTGCGGGAATCTCGTCGGGACAACCGTCTTCGTCCTGGTAGTTGTTGAAGGTCTCAGGCTGGTTGGGGCACTTGTCGATGACGTCAGGGATGCCATCGCCGTCGTTGTCGGGATCCGGGCAGCCGTCCTCGTCCTGGAAGCCGTCCTTGTCCTCCGGATCATTGGGACACTTGTCCAAAGTATCGGGGATGCCGTCGCCGTCGTTGTCGAGATCCGGGCAGCCGTCCTCGTCCTGGAAGCCGTCCTTGTCTTCAGGCTCGTTGGGGCACTTGTCGATGGCGTCGGGAATACCGTCGCCGTCGTTGTCGAGATCCGGACAGCCATCCTCGTCCTGGAAGCCGTCCTTGTCCTCGGGTTGGTCGGGGCACTTGTCGACGTCGTCGGGGATGCCGTCGCCGTCCCGATCATTGCTGGTTGGCTTGATCTCTTTGATCGTTTCCTTGACCGAGAAAATATGCACCTTCTCGATCTCACCGAAGTTGACGAAGAGCGAGCCCAGGACCTCAAAGTCAGGCCCGCTGTAGCCTATGCGATTGCCTTGCGGGATGACCGGCGCCAACGCGGTCCACGGGGCCATGATCCGGCCATCGATGCGCAGCCCGGTCCATGGGGTGAACCCGACCTTGAAGCCAAGCCCGGCGTGCATGAATCCCCAGGTGGAACCGGGCACGACGCTTGCGTCGCTGACCAGCGAGGTCAGGCCGCCGTAGCCGGCCAGGATGAAGGGCTGGAACACGTAGCTATCGGTCAGGTTCACGACCAGGCTGCCGCGAAACCCAAAAACCCACATCGAAGTCGACTGCCCGGTGTCTGGGCGGCTGCCGCGCGTCTTGGTGGGCGTGCCGTCGACCTCTGCCTCCAGCCCGATCCAGCGGTTGAAGTGCAGGCCCAGCCGGCCACCAAAAACACCTCCCGACTTGGGCGAAACCTCCGCCGGGGTCTCCACAGTACCCGCCGCCGGATCGCCCGGGGCGCGGCCCAGCGAATGGTTGCTGTCGAAAAAGTGACCGCCGCCAAACAGGCCGAAGTCGAAGCGGAACTCCGGTGGTTCCTCTTTGCTTGGCGAAGCTTGTTTGGATTCGGCGGCAGCGCTCTGCCCGCCCAGCAGCAGGATGAGAGCGCTCAGTGTGAGCACGCCACTACGAAGCCATCGTTGCGGGCAAATTTTCATCGAGACAACCTCCGGTCGAGATCGAAGGGACCAACTACCCGGACGCCCATCCCCGAGCGGGACGAACCCAGCATAGAGGAATTGCCGGCCTTGAGCCACAGAACAACGCAGAGGTCCGGCTCTCTTTCGCCGGCGCCTGTGCGGCGAACGATCTCGCGTTACGCTGCCCTGTTCACCGGGAGATAGATAGAGAAGCGGCTGCCCTGGCGAGCGGCGCTCTGCACGTCGATCCAGCCGCCGTGCTCCCGCACGGTCCCGTAGGCCACCGATAGGCCCAATCCCGTGCCTTCGCCCACGCCCTTGGTGGTGAAGAAGGGCTCGAAGATGCGCGGCAAGATCTCGGGCGGGATACCCACGCCCTGATCCGCCACCGACAGGCACAGGTATTCGCCCCTAGCGCCGCCCAGGTCCGCAGGCGCCGTGGTGTCCGCGACGGAGATGTCGACCATCACCTTGCCTGGGTGGTCGCTGGCGTGGATGCTGTTGACCACGAGATTGAGCAACACCTGCTGGATCTGCCCCTCGTCAATGGATGACTTGGGCAGGCCGGGCGCGGCCTGGAGGTCAAGCGTGAGCTGCCGCTTGTCGGCCAGCGGCTTGACCAGCGACAGTGTCTTCTCAACCAGGCTGGCGATGTCGACCGGCTCGCGGCGCGCGCCTTGCCCGGGCGGCCGCACCGACTGCCCGCGCGCAAAGTCGAGAAGCTGGCGGATGATGCGAGCGATGCGTTCCACCTGATCGCCGATGATTCGCGCCCCCTCGCGGGCCTCCTCACCACCGACCCTGCCCGAGGAGATCATGTTGGCTCGCACCAGGGCCACGCCCAGCGGCGTTCCCACCTCGTGTGCAATGCCCGAAGCCAGCTTGCCCACGGTGGCCAGACGGTCTGCGTGGCGCAGCTGCTCGACCGCTCGCACGCGCGCCTCGGTTTCGCCGGCCAGCGACACACGCGCACGCGCCAGGCCGTCACACATGGCATCGATCTCGCGGGCCAGCTCGCCAATCTCATCCCGCTGTCTGAGATTGAGCGTTCCAGAAAGATCGCCCGCGCCGATGCTGCGGGCCTTGTGCGCCAGGCTTGCCAGGGGCCGCCCGACCATGTACAGGCCGAGCGCTGTCGCCAGCAGGCCAGCCACCAGGACAGCCGCCAGGGTCGCCCACGCCGCGCGAACCAAGGTGTCGTGTACGTACGCCCGCTCGTAGGCGAGGGACTCGGACAACTCGACGAAGCCCACGGCCCGCCCGTGCACATAAATTGGGACGTCTGTGTAGTGGCGCTCTCGCGAAACCGCTGGTGCCGGTGGCGGCTCGCCGTCGACCCAGCGGACGCGAAACCGCCCATCAGGAGTGCTCACGTTCTCAAGCAGGCCCAGCGCTTCCTCGCGCCCCTTTTCCGCCCACACGCGAGGGATCGCGTTGGCCAAGGTTCGAGCCAGCACCGCGTGGTCCATGATCATGTCACGCTCGAACAGCTCTAGTTCCCGCGTGATGCGGAAATAGGCACTGACAGCCAACACCAAGGCCATCGCTGCCAGGGTGGACAGGATGAGTTTTCGAGCCAGCCTCATGCTGCGCTAGCGAAGGTCCGTCGCGGTCAGGATGGCAAGAGCGACCGCGCGAGCGACAACAGCTCCTCGGGGCGGAAAGGCTTGGAAAGCAGGCTGGCCGAGCCCAGCCGCTCCACTTGCGCGCGCAGGTGATCATCCCCGAAGGCGGTGACCACGATAATTGGCATGGTCAAGCCAGCGTTGCGCGCGGCCAGCGAAACCTGGAACCCGGTCATCCAGGGCATGCGCACGTCCGTGATGAGCAGGTCCACCGGCTTCTCGTCGGTCAGGAGCATGATCAAGTCTCCACCGCTGGCGGCCTCCACGACTTCCGCGCCCAAGCTCTCGATCAACTCACGAATCGCCGCACGCATATCGTCGTTGTCCTCCGCAACGACCACGCGGCGGCTTCTGGGCTCTTGACTCATGAACGATCGTCCTCCGGATTCAATTTGCACCCCGCTCACCACCTTTCGGTTGTAAGCCTACAACACAGAGGCGCCGTGTCCACGGAGTTTCGCCTTCACAAGAGGCGCTCGAATCCCAGGTCGCGCAAGAATCGCACTCCTTGGCAGCATGTGGACACCGAACTTCATGGCATTATCGCGCTCCGTTCATGGCGCGAAAGGTAAGAAACGGTCGAGCCACGAGCCGCGTCCAGACTGCGCGACCGACCGGCACGTCCAGGAGCGCGCGCGGCCCCGAGGCGGAACTACCACAGGCGGATGCCAGCGAGGCTCACGCTTGGCGCGCTCCCCTCGGCGCTTTCGTCACGTTGCTGGCTCTCTACGTGTTTACCCTGGCGCCGACTGTCGTCGGCGGTGACAGCGGCGAGCTGATAGCCGCAGCGGTCACCGGGGGCGTGCCACATCCGCCGGGCTATCCTGTCTTCGCCCTGCTAGCTCGGCTGTTCGCGGTCCTGCCCTTCGGCCCCTCCATCGCCTGGCGCGTGAACCTGCTGTCCGCCGTGTCCGCTGCGGCGGCGGCCGGACTGCTCTGTGCGACCGTGCAACTATGGACCAGAAGAGCCGCAGCGGGCCTGCTGGCAGCAGGGCTGTTTGGCACCAACCCACTTGTTTGGCACTACGCCGTCACGACAGAGGTGTTCGGGCTGAACGCGATGTTTGGAGCCGTGGCCCTCTACCTATGGCTGCGCATCGAGCGTGCGCCGGCGCGACCCCAGGTTTTCGCTCTGGCTCTTGCCTGCGGCCTGGGCATGGGTAACCACCACACCTTCGTGTTCGTTGGGGCGCCTGTTCTGCTGCGCTCGCTTTGGGTTGCGCGACGCGAGCTGCAGGCTGCCGGAGTGGCGCTGGCCGTTCTCTGCGGTGCGCTTGGTCTCTTGCCGTACGCCTACCTCGTTATAGCGTCCAAGTCGACAGCGGCGGTTTCTTGGGGCGACCAGAGCACACTTGACGGCCTGCTTGGCCACTTCCTGCGCCGCAACTATGGGACGTTCAGCCTGGGAAAAGCCAGTAGCAAGGGAGATGTATTCGTCGAGGGCGGCACGTTCTTCCAGACCCTCTATTTGATGTTGGGCGGCTCGCTGCGACGGCTGCTCGTATTGGGGCCGCTGCTGGCTGTGGCCGCCTACACCCTGGCTCCGCGCAAGCGCCCCGACCGCGTCCGGTCCCGGATTTTGCTCGCACTTCTGCTTGGCTACGCCTTCTTCTTCTGTGCCATGTCCAACATGTCCACGGCCAAGCCGCTCTACCGTACCGTGCTTTCCCGCTTCTTCGTCCAATCTGACCTCCTCATGGCGCTGGCTGCGGGAATCGGCTGGGCCTGGCTGGTCCAGCGACTCCAGGCGCGCGCGGCCTCTCCCGCTCGTATCTCGCGCCTGTCTCTGGCCGGCGCATGTCTGGTCTTTCTGGCCGGCGCGGTCGTCAACGCCGGCGCCAGTCAGCGACACAATACCGTGTTTCGCGACTTCGTTTCGGCGGCATTCGCCTCGCTGCCCAAGAACGCCATCGTGGTCACCATGGGCGATCACTTGACCGGCGCTGTCTTCTACTTCCACGAAGTCGAGAAACTGCGACCCGACGTGATCCACCTCGACGAGCAGTTGCTGGGCATTCGCTGGTACTGCGAGCGCGCGCTACGCCGCCACCCTGATTTGGTCATTCCAGCCGGCGTGTACTTGCCAGGCGGTTTCACCATCAAGCAACTAATGGACGCCAACCGCAATCGCCCCTTGGTGGTGCTTGACCGACTGGAAACCTGGGACCAGAGCTGGAAAGACGGCTACAAGCTGGCCACCACAGGCCTCACCCATCCCTTGGTCCCTGCCGACCGTTTTCCCAGCTTCGAGCAGTGGGCCGAGCGCGACCGTCAAGCTATGGCCAACTACGATTCCCTGCCGGCGCTGCTATATCCCGTCGGCTCGTGGGAGCAGATTCTGGGCGAGTTGGTGCTGAACGTGCAGGCCGGGCGAGCCCACCTGGCGCTCGTCTACAGTCACGATGCGGGCAACGCCGAGGCACCTGCGCGCTTGGCGGTGAATCTGCTCGAACAGATCGTGCGCCGGGCGGGCGGCTTGCCCGCGCTCGGCATCCCCGCCGATCCAGGCGTCCCGAGCATCGAGATTCACGCCAGCATCCTGAAGAACCTCGGCATTGGCTACGAGATCCTGTCGCACACCGATCCGAGCTTCGCGCCCCGCATCGGCAAGGCGTGGGAGATCTTCGTGGCCAAGGCTCCGCCGACAGATCCAGACCTGCCCGCAGCGCGCGCGTACCTGAAAGAGCCTCGCGCGAGCATGCAGCGCTAGAAGCTGCTACGCCATCCACGTGGCCGATCCTGGCACACCGCATAAAGTTCTTGCTTCCCACTTGCTCCCGAGAGACGCGGCAGCACTTGACCGTGAGCGATACGCCGCCATATCCTAGAATCTGGTTTTCGACAACCGTTGGGGGGCTTTCGTGCCCCGAAACTAGCGCTACGCAAACAAGGAGAACAAGCGACCGATGAAAAAGTCCGATCTGGTGGATCTCGTGGCTCAGCGGCAGAGTTTGCCCCGGCCTCAGGTTGAAGTGACGATTGATTGTTTGTTGGATGCTGTGGCCGAAGGCCTGGCCAAGGGAGAGCGAGTAGACTTCCGGGGGTTCGGCGCCTTCGCTGTTCGTGAGTCAGCGGCGCGCAGTGGGCGCAATCCACGCACCGGAGAAACCATCCAGATTGCGGCCCGTCGGACGCCAACCTTCAAGGTGGGGAAGGAACTGCGTGACCGTGTGAACGGTGAACGCCCAGCCGCGCAGTAGGACGGAGATTTCGAGGAACGCAGTTCAATGGGAACGCGCCTTTTCGTAGGCAACCTCTCCTACAACGTCACCGAGCTGGAGCTGAAGGACGCCTTCACCAGCGAGGGTAT
>Ga0182027_10015618_pt1 | contig 10426 bp, 8 predicted proteins | sample 712E1DmetaG_FD_121300 | JGI IMG/M metagenome (GOLD analysis project Ga0182027, IMG submission 121300) | Permafrost microbial communities from Stordalen Mire, Sweden - 712E1D metaG (Illumina Assembly) | ecosystem: Environmental > Terrestrial > Soil > Wetlands > Permafrost | place: Sweden... | reverse complement strand
GCTATTTAGCGCCGTTTTTGAAAGTTTGGGCGTTTTGCAGCAGGTCGTGCGCCGAACGGATGGTCCCTTCGGTGACTGCGCCGAGCATTTGAGCCAGCTCGAGCGTGCGCGGCTCCCCGTTCAGCCGGGTCAGACGGGTGAGCGTGCGGCCTTTCTCGATGATCTTTTGCACCTGGAAGTGCTGGTCACCGAAGGCGGCCAGTTGCGGCAGGTGGGTAATGACCATCACCTGGTGAGCCCGGCCCAGGTTCCACAGCTTTTCCCCCACCACCCCCCCGACCCGGCCACCAATGCCCTGGTCAATTTCGTCGAAGATCAGTGTGGGAATCTGGTCGGCGCGCGCCAGCACATTCTTCAAGGCCAGCATCAGGCGCGAAGTTTCGCCCCCGGAGGCGGTTTTTGCCAGTGGCTTCAGTCCTTCGCCCGGGTTCGGTTCCACCAGGAACTCCACTTTATCCAGCCCGTTGCCGTCAAAGGCGATGCGAGTGCCATCCGGCAGGGGTACGCCTAGCGGATCAGGCCTGGTCTGGAAATCCACCCCAAACCGGGCAGACGCCATATGCAGGTCGTCCAGTTCCACCTCGATGGCCTGGCTCATTTTCCCGGCTGCTTCCTTGCGCTTTTTCGAAAGAGCCAGGCCATGTTCGGAAAGTTTTGCCAGTGCGGCCGCCTCGGCGGTTTCCAGCTCGGCGATGCGCGTCGAAGCGGTGGAGATGGTCTCCAGTTGTTTGCGCGCATCCGCTGCAAAGGCCAGCGCCGACTCAATGCTGCCGCCGTACTTGCGCTCCAGCCGGTGGATCAGGTCGAGGCGCTCCTCGGCTTCCTCCAGCCGCTTGGGATTGAATTCGATCGCCTCCAGGTAGTTTCGCAGGCTGCGGGCCAGCTCGGTAAGAGTCTCTTCCATCGTGATGGATTGTTCCGACAGGCCATGCTGGGCCGTGTCGATCTGGGCCAGTTTCCCCAGCGACTGGACTGCCCGCCCGATCAGGTCGGTGGCGGCCGGGGATTCCGAGGTGCCATCATCCAGTACGGTCAGGGCATCCTGGGCCAGCGTAGCCAGCGTTTCGGCGTTGGCCAGGCGGTCGCGCTCCTGTTTTAATTCCGTATCCTCAGTATGCTGCAACCGGGCCGCTTCGATCTCATCGGCCTGAAAGGTCAGCATTTCGGTGCGCCGCTCGGCATCCTGTTGGGCGGCGCGCAGGTCGTGCAGTTCACGGCGCAACCCGAGCAACTGCTGGTAAGATTTATGGTAAACCGCAAGGTTGGATTCGATCCCGGCGTAACGGTCAAGCAGGCCCAGGTGGGCGCGCACGTTTAGCAGCGAGAGGTGTTCGGATTGGCCGTGGATATCCACCAGGAGTACGCCCAGTTCTTTCAGCAGCGGCAGGCCGACGACCCGGCCATTGATGCGCGCCACGCTGCGACCTTCCCGGCGCACTTCTCGCATCATGGTGACGTAATCGGGGTCATCCAGCAGTTCTTCCCGTTTGAGGATTTCGAGGGCAGCCGGGCGTTCGGGGCCGGAGAGCTTGAAGGTGCCTTCGACGCGCGCCAGTTCGGCCTCGGACCGGATAACGCTGACATCCGCGCGGCTGCCCATCAGCACGTCCAGGGCGTCCATGATGATGGATTTGCCTGCGCCGGTTTCCCCGGTCAGGATGACCAAGCCCGGCCCGAATTCCAGGGCGAGCTGGTCGATAATGGCGAAGTTTTGGATGTGCAGTTCAGTCAGCATATGCATCCATGGTGGTAACGACTTAAGTCGTTACTACGAAATCAATCATCTGCCTATCTGAATACCCGAGAGCCGGGTGTAAACGACCGGCACGGCAATAAACAGGTAAATACCCTGGAAGATCAAGCTGAAGATATTCATGGTAACCAAGTGGATCAGGATCACCGGTAGCGCGCCCAGTACCATGGCCACCGCAATGGTAATGAAAAGCGCCCGCGAGCGGCGTTTTTTGATCACCAGGCGCACCCCTTCAGCGATCACCACTCCGGCAGTCGGTGCGCCGATAATGATCAGGATCCAGCCGATAAAGCTCAGGTTGCTGACAAAACTGGCTAGCAGGCTGGCCAGGAAGCCCAGGAAGCCGGCCGTGATGAAACCAAGCACATAGTCGTACCATATTGCCGTATCGAAAATCTTGAGTTGTCCGCGTACACATTCCTTGCAGCGGTAGCCTGTGGGCATACGAACGGCACACTTGGCGCATATGGGTTTCCCACACTTGTTGCAGCGCAGGCTCGTCTCTACATTTGGATGGTTTGCACAATAAGTTGGAGCGTTATAGTTGATCATCGGGGAAATCCTACCAATGGGTTCTGGTTCATGTGCGCGGTCAGGTTGCGGTAGAAATAGCCGCGATCACCGAAGCGCACGAATTGGGCGACATACTGCCCGGCGCGCACATCGACGGTATCGCCTTCGGCCAGACCGACCGGAATCTGCCCGTCAACACTCAGCACGGCATCGCCGCCGCGCAGGGTGATGCAGACGGAGGAGCCCTCCGAAAGGACCACCGCCCGGTCAACCGAGAGGTGGGGAGCGATCGGAACCAGCAGGATGTTGCGTAGTTCCGGCGGCAGGATCGGTCCGCCGGCGGCCAAGGCATAAGCTGTCGAGCCGGTGGGAGTGGCGGCGACCAGGCCATCCGCCACATAGTTGGACAGTTGCATACCATCCACGCTGGCGGAAAGGCGTACCGGCCGGACGGCCGCAGTGCGGCAGACCACCGCTTCATTAAGCGCGTGCCAGTTCCCAAGCGTTTCCCCCGCCCGCCCATGCTCGGCGCGGATCATCATGCGGTTTTCCAGCCAGTATTCGCCTTTTAGCAATTGCTCCAGGGCGGAATGCCATTGTTCACGCCCAAACTGCATCAGAAAGCCCAGCCTGCCCATGTTGATTCCCAGGATGGGCACGTTGCAGGGTGCGCACAGATGGCTGGCCCGCAGCATGGTGCCGTCCCCACCAACGGCCACCAACAGGCTAAACTCGCCGTCTTTGACACGCTTCCGCAGGGAACCATCATCCACGGTCCCGTATGTGGATTCCAGGCCGTGCTCTTCCAAATAAGCATTGATTGCGGCGGCTTCCGTCAACGCGTCCGGAATTTTAGGATATGCAGCCACGATAACGTGGTGAAGAAGCGCAGAAGGGGCGAGCATTGCAATATTATACCGTAGGGTGCCCTGCCGGATCACCTGGGCACGAACCTTTTTATTATGAAACGTTAATGCTTTCGGCATTTATTTAACTTGACAAATTATTAAGTCGAAGATATATTTCACTCCTATTAACTAATTAAGGATGTTAATTATGTCACCTACTAAAGAATTAACGGAAGTTATCCATGCATGGTCTGAAGTTCTTATGCGCCGCTCGGGGCGTGACTTCAAACGCTTTATGGATGAGACGGGGCTGTCTTTCTCCCATCTTAACGTCTTGATGCGCCTGTACCATGGCGGTAACAGCGGCGTCTCCGGGATTGGCGAGCAAATGGGTGTTACCAACGCGGCGGCCAGCCAGGCCATTGACCGGCTGGTGACGCAGGGCTTGATCGAAAGGACAGAGGACCCAAGCGACCGGCGCGCCAAACGGCTGGCATTGACATCCAAAGGCCGCACGTTAATGGAACATGGCATCGAAGCCCGTAGCCGATGGATCGAGGACCTCACAGATGCCCTCACCCCCGAACAACAAAGCCTGACCATTTCAGCGCTGACCCTGCTGACCGAAGCAGCCCGTGCGACCAAGGAATAGCAAGGAAAGAAACGAGAAGCATAAATCCTATTTTTTCCTCTGCGTGCACAGTTTGTCCCAAATATGTTCATATTCAGTTCACGATCTATCAATAAACTACACTTTGGGGCTGTGCGGCCCTTCGCCTGAACCTGCGTTACCGGCGCAAGTAATTAAATGAGTAAAGATTTTTTTTATAAAGGAGTACATGCAACATGCTACGATTGACCAAATATCTAAAACCATATCTTCTCTTGATCCTGATCGCAGTCGTCCTGCTGTTTGTGCAGGCGTTTGCAGACTTGGCTCTCCCGGATTACATGTCGAATATTGTCGACTATGGTATCCAGCAGGGCGGCGTGGTCAATGCCGTGCCGATGGCCATCCGTCAGAGTGAAATGAACCGGCTGGTCACGTTCATGACTGCGGATAATAAAAATGCGGTATTGGCAGATTACACCCTGGTGAGCCAGAACTCACCCGAGTACGCCAATGATGTAAAACTGTATCCCGATCTTGCAAAAGAGCCAATCTATGTGCTCAAAAGTGTTAACCAGACCGAGATCACGAAACTGAACCCGATTATGGGCAAAGCGCTGTTGGTGGTCTCAGGCATCGAACAGACCCTGGCCAATCCGGCTGCTGCGCAGGCCATGGGCAAGAGTTTCGGTTTCGATCTTTCCAAGATCCCGCCGGGAACGGACGTTTTTGCCCTGATGGCGAAACTGCCGGCTGCAACCTTGACCCAGATAACTGCAACGATCGACCAGAAATTTGCCACGCTGGGCACCAGCATGATCGTCCAGATGTCGGTGGGCGCAGTCAAAACCGAGTATGCCGCCTTGGGGATGAATACCAACCAGACCCAGACGAACTACATTATCCATACCGGCATGCTGATGCTGCTGGTCACCTTGGTTTCCGTGCTTTGTACGATCGCGGTCGGCTTCCTTTCGGCTCGCACGGCCGCTGGCCTGGCGCGAGACCTGCGCCGGAATGTCTTCCAGAAGGTCGAGAGCTTTGCCAGCACCGAATTCGATAAATTCTCAACCGCCTCTTTGATCACCCGCTCCACCAACGACGTCACCCAGATCCAGATGGTGGTCATCATGATGATGCGCATGGTCATTTACGCGCCCATCATTGGCGTGGGCGGCATCATCCGGGCCTTGGCGAAATCCACTTCCATGTGGTGGATCATTGCCTTGGCGGTGGTCGTCCTGCTGGGCCTGGTCATGACCGTATTCTCGATCGCCCTGCCCAAGTTCAAGATCATCCAGAGCCTGATTGACCGGCTCAACCTGGTCACGCGCGAGAATCTCTCGGGCATGATGGTCATCCGGGCCTTCAGCATGCAAAAGTTCGAAGAGAAACGCTTCGACAAGGCCAACCAGGATGTCACCAGTGTCAACCTGTTTGTCAACCGCGTAATGGTTGTGATGATGCCGGTAATGATGTTGATCATGAACGGCGTGACCGTCCTCATCATTTGGGTGGGTGCCCACCAGGTGGCCCAAAGCCAGATGCAGGCGGGCGATATGATCGCCTTCATGCAATATGCCATCCAGATCGTCTTTTCCTTCCTGATGCTTTCGATGATGTTCATCATCATCCCACGCGCGGCCGTATCGGCTGACCGTATTGCGGATGTGCTGGAAACGGAACCCCTTATCAAGGATCCGGAAACTCCCAAGCATTTCCCGGCTTCCTTCAAAGGCGAGATCGAGTTCCGCAATGTGAACTTCCGCTACCCGGGCGCCGATGAAGATGTGCTGCACGATATCACCTTTACTTCTAAACCGGGCCAGACGACCGCTTTTATCGGTACCACCGGCTCCGGAAAATCCACCATAGTCAACCTGATCCCCCGCTTCTACGAGGTGACCGGCGGAGCCATAACCCTGGATGGGGTGGATATACGGGAAGTGACCCAGCACGAGTTGCGCGAAAAGATCGGGTTCGTTCCTCAAAAGAGCAACCTGTTCTCAGGCACGATTGAAACCAATTTGCTGTATGCCAATGAGAACGCCACGGACGAAGAATTGAAACTGGCGGCCGATATTTCGCAATCCACGGAATTCATCTCTGAAAAACCGGAAGGGATGCAGACCGAGATTGCCCAGGGTGGTATGAACGTCTCGGGTGGGCAGAAACAACGCCTCTCGATTGCGCGCGCCCCGGTCAAAAAAGCCCCGATCTATATTTTCGATGACAGCTTTTCGGCCCTGGACTTTAAAACCGACGCGACCCTGCGCAAAGCCCTCAAGGAAAATACCGGATCTAGTACGCTATTGATCGTCACACAGCGCATCGCCACTGTCATAAATGCCGAACAGATCATCGTTCTGGATGAAGGGAAAGTGGTGGGCAAAGGTAATCACGAAGAATTAATGGAATCCTGCGAAGTTTATCAAGGTATTGCCTTATCGCAGCTCAGCAAGGAGGAACTGGCATGACAGTGCAAAGCTCAAACACTCCCGCACCTGCAGTTGGTGGACCCGCGGCTGGCGGACGGTCTGGTCGAATGGGCGGAATGATGGGACGCGGTGGCGGCCCGATGGCCATGATGCGGGGCGAAAAGCCGCGCGATTTTAAAGGTACGATGAAGAAATTGATCGAATACCTGGGCTCCTACAAGGTGGCCATCCTGGTGGTGATGTTCTTTGCCATCGCCTCGACCATCTTTACCATTCTGGGCCCCAAGCAATTGGGAAATGCGACCACCACCTTGTTTACAGGCGTGATGGCCCAGATTGCCGGAACCGGCACGATCGATTTTGTTTCCATCGGTCACGTTATCCTGCTCGTTCTGTTCCTGTACCTGTTGTCTGCCCTGTTTGCTTATATCCAGGGCTGGGTGATGTCGGGTATCTCCATGAATATCACCTATCGCTTCCGCAAGGATATTTCCGAGAAGATCAACCGCATGCCATTGCGCTACTTCGACGGAACCAACCATGGCGAAGTGCTCTCGCGTGTGACCAACGATGTGGATACAGTCAGCCAGACCCTCAACCAGAGTCTTTCGCAGATCGTCACCTCGGTCACCACCGTGTTGGGCGTGCTGATCATGATGTTTACGATCAGCTGGCAGATGACCCTGGTGGCGCTGGTAATGGTACCGGTTTCATTTGGGATCATTGCCCTGGTGGTCAACCGGTCCCAGAAATACTATAAGCAGCAGCAGGATTATCTTGGTCACTTAAACGGCCATATCGAAGAAATGTACGGTGGCCACGTGGTCATGAAAGCCTTCAACGGCGAACAAAAGTCGGTCGAGCAGTTCGACAACATCAATACCACGCTGTTCGGCTCGGCTTGGAAATCCCAATTCCTTTCCGGCCTGTTGTTCCCGGTGACGAACTTCGTCGGCAACCTGGGCTACGTTGCCATTTGTATTTTGGGCGGCTATCTGGCCATCAAAGGCACCATAACCATCGGTGACATCCAGGCGTTCATTCAGTACGTCCGCTCGTTCACCCAGCCGATCACGCAGATCGCCAACATCTCCAACATCTTCCAGCAGACGGCCGCCTCGGCCGAGCGCGTCTTCCAGTTCCTGGCCGAACCGGAAGAAGAGCCCGATACCGCCTCACCGGTCCATCCTGGCGAAGGCGCCGGCCGCGTGGACTTCAAGGATGTTCACTTCGGTTACAGCCCGGATAAAATCATTATCAACGATTTCTCCTTCTATGCCGAACCCGGCCAGAAGATCGCCATCGTTGGTCCAACCGGAGCCGGCAAGACCACCATGGTTAAACTGTTGATGCGCTTCTACGATGTCAACAGCGGCGCCATCCTGGTAGATGGTCACAACATCAAGGAATATACCCGCAGCGACCTGCGTTGCATGTTCGGAATGGTTTTGCAGGATACCTGGCTCTACAACGGCACGATCATGGAGAACATCCGCTACGGCCGCTCGAACGCCACCGATAAGGAAGTCATCGAGGCCGCCAAGGCCGCCCGCGTGGACCACTTTGTCCACACCCTGCCGGACGGTTACAACATGGTTCTCAACGAGGAAACCACCAACATTTCCCAGGGCCAGATGCAGTTGATGACGATCGCCCGGGTGATCCTGGCCGACCCGCGTATCCTGATCCTGGATGAGGCCACCAGTTCGGTGGATACCCATACCGAGGTCTTAATTCAAAAAGCCATGGATGAGCTGATGAAAGGCCGTACCAGCTTTGTGATCGCCCATCGCCTGTCCACCATCCGCGAGGCGGATTGGATCCTGGTGATGAAGGATGGCGATATCGTGGAGCAGGGCAAGCACGAAAAGTTGTTGGCCAAGAAAGGTTTCTACGCCGAGCTCTATAACAGCCAGTTCGAAGGCAAAGAGATTTAAATAATGTTGTAAGTGAGTGTGTGCGGTCGCGTAGCGACTCGTCCCTGTAAGGGATACCCGAAGGGTGCGAATCCGCACACACTCATTTTACGAATTCATCATGAATTTTCGGAGGAACGTTGCAATGGAAACCAATGGAAATATTCAACTGAGACACCTGGGAAAGACTGACATCCTGGTTACGCCGATCGGCTTGGGCGTGATGGAAATGGCCGGTGGGGGTGGGCTGATCGGGCGTATGTTCCCGGTCATCTCCCAGGAAGACAAGAACGCCATCATCAAAGCCGCCCTGGATGGCGGCATCAACTGGTTCGATACGGCGGAAATGTACGGTGCCGGCGTCTCCGAGCGCTCCCTGGCGACCGGCCTGAAAGCTGCCGGGAAGACCGACAAGGATGTCATCGTGGCAACAAAATGGCAGCCATTCTTGCGGACGGCTCGCAATATCCCGATCAGCATCGCAGACCGCCTGCGCTTCCTGGATGGGTTCAGCATCGCCAACTATATGGTCCACCAACCCTATAGTTTCTCCTCCCCGGAAGCCGAAATGAATGCCATGGCCGATCTGGTGGAAGCCGGCAAGATCCGCTCGGTGGGCGTGAGCAACTTCAACGCCGCCCGCATGCGCCGGGCGCACGCTGCCCTGGCAAAGCGGGGCCTGCCGCTGGCCGTCAACCAGATGCGCTATAGCCTGTTGAGCCGTGAGATCGAGACCAACGGGGTGCTGGAAACAGCCAAAGAACTGGGCGTGACGATCACCGCTTACACCCCCCTCGGACGCGGCCTGCTGAGTGGAAAATACCACAAGAATCCGGAATTGCTCAGCCGCATGAAGGGGTTTCGTAAGGCTGACATGCAGCGCAACCTGGAGCGTACACGCCCGCTCATCAATGCCATGAACGATCTGGCGGCCAAGTATGAAGTCACTGTTGCCCAGGTGGCTTTGAATTGGGTCATCAACTTCAACGGGGAAACCGTTGTTACCATCCCAGGCGCAACCAAGGTGCGCCAGGCCGAGGAAAGCGCCGGCGCAATGAAGTTCCAGCTAACCAAAGATGAAATGGCCCGCCTGGCTGAGCTGTCGCACAAACTGTAAGAACCTATCCCTAAATTCAGAAGGAGTGCGCATTTTTAGAGTGTGCGGCGAATCTGCACACTCTAAAAATGCGGTTCTTCTATAATTCAGCCCCGCCAGAGACTGTCTTTATCGTGTCACCTTGACCCGCATCACGAATCGGTCCACCCCACCGAATCGGTACTTATATTCTTCATCCCCGCGCATAAAATCGAATTCCGTTCGTTTATTTTCATTCGCCCATTGCAACAGGTACCCCAACAGAACCCAGCCGGCCGAAAGGTCCATGAAGCGCCGGTTAATTCCAGAGTTGTATACCCAGATGCGGTTCAGGTAATCAAAATTAAGATACCCGGCCGCTTTTTGTCCATCCGCCTCCAGGAAGGCCAGTTGCAGCCAGCCGCATTCAAATGCGGCCCGGCTAGTCAGGTGCATCTGTTTGCGCATTGCCGGGGTCAGGAAGGCTGCCTTTTCCGGGTCTTGCGCCATCAGTTCCAGGAACGCCTCCATTTCCGCGTCCAGCGTAGATGCGTCCTTGACGATATACCAGCGCACGGCTTGCCCACTTTCCTGGGCGCGACGCATCTTGCGGCGGATCTCATGGCGTTGCTTTTTATCGATCCCCGCCAGGTAGGTCTCGAAGTCGCCGGTCAATGGGATCGAAGGAACATGATAGGTGCGTTCCTGGCGGAAAGCCCAGCCACGCTTTTTGGCTTCGGCCTGCAGAACCGGCAGGGTTGGCGAAGCCTCGGGCAGGTTGTGCCAGTCGAGCAGTTGCCAGTCCGGGGTTGCGGGCGGGGGGAGGAATTCCAGCAGTCCGCCCAGGAAACCTGATAAATCTTGTGGGCGGACAATGATATCCAGGTAATCTGAAATCTCGATACTGCCGAGCAGCAGGAGCGCTGCCTGGCTTTCCAGGTTGCAGGCGGAGAACAGTGGCGCAATCCCAACCAGGCATCCATCTTGGTAAGCCGTCACTACGGCCAACTCAGACTCGGGCCATTCCCCTCCACCGCGCGTTTCCCACCAGGCAGAAAGGTACTCATACCGCAAAAAAGGGATATGAGTTACGCTTTCGGCCAGGAGGCTGTTCCAATCCTCGGCCAGCGCGGCCAGTTCAGTAAAATCTTTGTGAAGAGAAAATTCCATGCGGCGATTTTACCAGTTATAATGGGGGTGTGGCTGCCGAGTTGGATCTCAATCTGTTCCCTTTCCATCGTATCCAGGGCCAGGAATTGCCTCAATTGCCCGG
>Ga0182027_10015616_pt1 | contig 10427 bp, 8 predicted proteins | sample 712E1DmetaG_FD_121300 | JGI IMG/M metagenome (GOLD analysis project Ga0182027, IMG submission 121300) | Permafrost microbial communities from Stordalen Mire, Sweden - 712E1D metaG (Illumina Assembly) | ecosystem: Environmental > Terrestrial > Soil > Wetlands > Permafrost | place: Sweden... | reverse complement strand
TGATCCCGCGCGAAATCCTTAAGAAAATCCGCCAGATCGAGCTGCGCACCACCCGCCTGGTCACCGAGACCCTCGGCGGCCAGTACCACAGCGTCTTCAAGGGCCAGGGCATGAATTTCGAGGAGGTCCGCGAATACCAGCCGGGCGACGACGTCCGCTCCATTGACTGGAACGTCACCGCGCGGATGAACCATCCGTTTATCAAGAAATTCGTGGAGGAACGCGAGTTGACCCTCATGCTCCTGGTGGACTTGAGCGGATCGGGCATCTTCGGTTCGGGCGCGCAAACCAAACGCGAACTGGCCGCCGAGATCGCCTCCGTCCTCGCTTTCTCCGCCATCCGCAACAACGACAAGGTGGGCCTGATTCTTTTCACCGAGGAGGTGGAGAAATATATCCCGCCCAAGAAAGGACGCCGCCATGTGCTGCGGGTCATCCGGGAAATCCTGCTCTTTCAACCGGCCAAAAGCGGGACTCGTTTCAGCGAAGCCCTGGATGTTTTGAACCGCCTGGCCCGCCGCCACGCCATTGTAGTCGTCATCTCGGATTTCCTTTTCGAGCAACGCCCGGCTGCCGCCCAAGGCAACCGCCGGCAGCCGGCGGGCGATTTGCCTTCCCCGGCGCTGGGCGCAGGCTCGCTGCCGGCGTTGCGCCAGACCAACCGCCGCCACGACGTCATCGCCATCCAGGTCGTGGACCGTTTTGAAATGGAATTGCCGCCGCTGGGCCGGCTCCTCTTGACAGACGCCGAAACGGGCGAAATGGTGGAAATCAACACCCTCGACGCCCGCAAACGCCGCGCCTTCGCCGCGCGGCGCGCCCGCCATCAAGTCGAGATGCTCCGCCTGCTGCGCTCCGCCAATATAGACGCGATTGAAGTGCGCACCGGCCAGCCCTATGCCGCCGCCCTGGGCCGCTTCTTTGAAACACGCGAAAAACGCCGCCTCCGCGGATAAGGACACTCATGCTGGTCACCAATTCATCGGCCTTGATTGTTCCCGCCCAGCCGCCCGCCACCAACGGCGCGGCGGCGGCGCCGGTTTTTCACGAGGCGCCCAAGCCGCTGATTTACATCCCCGACCACTGGGCCTGGTTTCTCTGGACGGTGGTGATTCTGTCGCTGCTGGCCGCCCTTTATTTTGGCTGGCGCTGGTGGCGCAAGAAGCCCGTCCTCCTCACCCCGCCGGTTCCCGCGCACGTCCGCGCCCGGCGCAAATTGGAGCAGGCCCTGGCGATGATCAGCGAACCCAAGCTGTTTTCCATCCTGGTTTCCGGGGCGATTCGCGAGTACTTGGAGGAGCGGTTCGACTTCCGCGCCCCGGAGCGGACCACCGATGAGTTTCTCTGCGAGTTGCAGGGCAGCCTCCTGCTCACCCGCGACCAAAAGAGCAGCCTGGCGCAATTCCTGGCCAGTTGCGACCTGATTAAATTCGCCAAATACGAGCCGGCGGAAATGGAACTGCGCGGTCTTTACGAGTCGGCGCTCCGGCTGGTCAACGAAACCGAGCCGCGCCTGGCGCCGGCCGGCCTTCCGCCACCCGTGCCCAAACCCCAAATGGCGATTGCAAATAGAGAAAAGTGAACCATGACCTTCGCCCACCCATGCGTGTTGCTCTGGCTGCTGCTCCTGCCGGCGCTGGCCTGGCTCAAAGCCAGGTGGGGGCAAAGCGCCTCCTTCCTTTACTCCTCGGTGGATTTGGTCCGTCCGGTTTCCGGCCCCAAGAAATCCTGGGCGGGCCGGATTCTGCGCGCCTTGCGCTGGCTGGCCCTGGCCGTGTTTATCGTGGCGCTGGCCCAGCCGCGCCTGGTCAAGGGCGAGACGCAAATCAAAGCCAGCGGCATTGATATTGTGGTGGCCCTGGATCTTTCCGGCAGCATGGCGTCCCTGGATTTTGAGGAAGCAGGCCAGCGCGTCAACCGGATTGACATGGCCCGCAAAGTCCTTTCCAAGTTCATAGACGGCCGACCCAACGACCGCATCGGGCTGGTCGTCTTCGCCGCCCAGGCCTTCATTGCCGCGCCGTTGACCCTGGACCACGATTTCTTGCAGGCCAACCTGGCCCGCCTCAAGCTGGGGGTGATCAATGAGGACCAAACGGCCATCGGCTCCGCCCTCATGGCGGCGTTGAACCGCCTGCGCGACATCCCATCCAAAAGCAAAATCGTCATCCTCATGACCGACGGCCAGAACAACGCCGGCAAAGTTTCCCCATTGACGGCGGCCGATGTTGCCCAGACATTGAATGTGAAGGTCTATACCATCGGCATCGGCCTGCGCGGCATGGCCCCGATGCCCGTCGGCAAGGATCCCTTCACCGGCCAAATGATTACCAGAATGATGCCGGCGGACGTGGACGAGGACACGCTGCAAAAAATCGCCGGCAAAACCGGCGGCAAATACTACCGCGCCGACAGCGCGGACACGATGCGGCGCATTTACGCGGAGATTGACAGCTTTGAGAAAACCGAGGTGGAAGTGAAAAAATTCGAGCATTTCGACGAATTATACAGGCCCGTCGCGCTGGGCGGTTTGGGCCTGCTCCTGCTCGAATTGACTCTCAGCCAGACCGTCTGGAGGAAATTGCCGTGAAAGAACTGGCCAATTATTTCGCCAGGCCGGAATTCCTTTGGATTCTGCTGGCGGCCCTGCCGCTGACGGCCGGGTTGTTTTACTGGTCGTGGCGCGTCAAGCAAAAACTCATCGCCCAGTTCGTGCAGGCCCGCCTCCTCCCCACCCTGACGGCCGGCCTGTCGCCCGCCTGCCAGAAGTTCCGCCTCGCCCTGCTCCTGGCCGCGCTGGCCGGCGTCCTCGCCGCCCTGGCCGGACCCCGCTGGGGATTCTCCTGGGAAGAAGCCCGCCAGCGCGGCCTGGACATCGTGGTGGCGGTGGACACCTCGCGCAGCATGCTCGCCAGGGACGTGCCGCCCAACCGCCTCGAAAAGGCCAGGCTGGCCGCGTTTGACTTGATGCGCCAGGCCAGGGAAGACCGCCTCGGCCTGGTCGCCTTCGCCGGCACCGCTTTCCTCCAATGTCCTCTCACCCTCGACGACGAAGCTTTCCGCCAAAGTGTGCAGGCGCTCAACGTCGGCGTCATCCCCCAGGGCGGCACCGCCCTTTCCGAGGCCATCCGCGCAGCCCTCGCCGCCTTTCCCCAGGGCAACGCCAATCACAAGGCCCTCATCCTGTTCACCGACGGCGAAGACCACGACGAGGACGCCGAAACGATGGGCGCGGCGCAGCAGGCGGCGGATGCCGGACTGCGCATCTTCACCGTCGGGGTCGGCACGGCGGCGGGGGAATTATTGCAGGTCACAGACGACCGCGGCGAAACATCCTTCATCAAGGACGAGGACGGCAACGTTGTCAAATCGCACTTGAACGAAGAATTGCTGCGCAAGATCGCCACCGCCACCGGCGGCTTTTATCTCCCCCTGGTCGGGGCCAACCCGATGGAAATTCTCTACGCCCAGGGCCTGGCCCCGCTTCCAAAATCCGAGGCAACCGTCAAGCTGACGCGCGTCTATCGCGAGCGGTATCATTGGTTCCTGGGGTTTGCCGTCCTCTGCCTCGCGGCCGAAATGTTGTTCCCGGAAGGCCCGCGTCCGCCGCGCGCCCAAACCGCCGCCGGCCCGTCCGCCGCCCGCTTGCGAAAGGCCGCCCTGGTCTCTTGCGTCCTGCTCGTTCCGGCCTCCGCCCCGGCTTCCGGGCCGGGCGCCTTCAACAAATACCAATCTGGCGATTACCAGGCCGCCTTCGAGGAATACAACCGGCTGGCCGCCGCCAAAACCAACGATTACCGGCTGCATTACGACGCCGGCACTTCCGCCTACCGCGCCAAGGAACTGGACGCGGCGGAGAAGCAACTGGGCCAGGCGCTCAACTCCCCGGACATCGTTTCCGACCTCGACGCCCAGGAGCGCGCCTATTACAACCTGGGCAACACCCTCTACCACTTGGGCGAGCCGGCCGCCGATCCCAAGCAAAAGCAGGAGCGCTGGGAGCAATCCATCGCCAATTACTCCCGCGCCCTGCGCCTCAACACCAACGACCTCGACGCGAAGAACAACCTGGCCTTTGTCAAAAAGAAACTGGAGGAACTCAAGCAACAGCAACAACAGCAACAGCAAAAAGACCAAAAAAACGACGACAAAAACCAGGACCAGAAGAATCAGCAGAACCAGCAAAACCAGCAAAACCAACAAAACCAGGACCAGAAGAACCAGCAGGACCAGCAACAGACATCACCAGATCAAAACAAAGACCAGCAAAACCAGGCCCAGCCGCAACAGAACAAAGACGACAAGTCCGAACAGGCCCAAGCCGCCCAGGCTGGCCAGCGGGGCAAGGAACCGGATCAAAACCAGCAAGCCGCTTCCGCCGCCTCCGCGCCCATGTCCCTGCAACAGGCCCGCCAGATGCTCGACGCCCAAAAAGACGACGAGAAAGCCCTCATCTTTTCCCCGGAAAACCAGCCCGCCAAGCCCCTTGCCAGCAAGATCAAGGACTGGTAATTCCCCCGCCGGCAGGACCCTCATTTTAAGGATTGCGGAGGCGGAAAAACAGAGTTCCGGCGGGCGGCGTGATGGTGATGCTGTTCGTCCCGTTGCTGGTGGTGACGGGATAGCCGCTCGCCGTCCAACCGCCGGGCGCGGCAAGATTGTTGTTTTGCTGCAAGGCATAGCCGCCCGTATTCGGCCAGGAGACGATGACGCTGTTGCCGGAATGGCTGATGGTCAACAAAGGCCCCGCCACGGAAACCAAACTCCAGAAACCGCCGGTCAGGGAATAATTGCCGCCGCTCATTGCGCCGCCGGCATCCGGCTGGCCGATGGTGCCGGTGACTTGATAAGTCCCTCCGGTGCTGGTGCCGCCGCCGCCGGCGATTTTATACCAGTCAATCGAGTAGCTTTGCCCCAACGCCCGAAGGCTGAAGGCTAAAGGCAGAAGGCTGAAACAGAACAGCAGCGCAATCCGCCAGGTTTTGGACTGCGCCAACCCTCTGGCGCTTTGCAAGGCAGAATCTCTGCTGCGGTTCGAAAGCGGCGGAGGGCCGCCGCACTCCAAGACGCTTCGCGCCAGCCGTCCGCCAGCTTCGATATTCCATGCTCGTGTTTTCATAGTTGCCTCATTTCTTTTCAACGATGTCCTTCGGCATTGGTTAACGCTCACGAATTCATAAGGGTAAAAGGGCAAAAACTAAAACCCTCTCACGCAACGAAACCCGCGGCCGAAGTAGACATCCGACGGATCGTCGGAGGCGCGCCCGGCGCAACGCGCCCCCGTTGCGTAGAAGCCCCAATTGCCGCCGCGCATAACACGGCCACTGCCGTTGTCGGATGCCGGTCCGCGTGGATCACTGCCTCCTGCATACGGCGTCCCATACCAATCCCAGCACCACTCATCTACATTCCCAGCCATGTCGTAAAGTCCATATCCGTTAGGCGCAAAATAGCCCACCGGACTCGTGTAGGGTTGCGGTCCGGTTTCAAAAGTTCCGTTGATACCGTTCGGTCCCAAATCGTAGCTAAATCCCGGAACTCCATATGTAGACGACCCGGCGGTATCTCCCAGGTAGTTGGCCAGACTTTCGCTGATGACGTTGCCCCACGGAAACCGCTGGCCGCTCAAACCACCCCGCGCCGCCTTCTCCCACTCGGCTTCCGTCGGCAGCCGATAGCCACTGGCCGTCCAGTTCGCATAGACGGCATCCACATCTCCATTCGTATAAACCTGCGTCAAGTTCGTATCCGTATAATAAACCGGCGTCAAACCTGCTTGTTGCGACCGCGCATTGCACCACTTCACCGCGTCATACCAATTCACCGTCGGCACCGGATAATTTACCGGTTTGCCAGAATTGGCATCGTCGAGGCCATACCCGATGTTCGTCGCCCAATAATACACCGAGAGCCATTGGCTATAGCTCACCAAGTTCACGTCCATGTAAAACGCCGACACCGTCACGCTAACGGTGGGGATGGCATCGGTCTCGCCATCCAGACTGTCCCCCATTGTGAACGCACCCGCCGGAATGAGTGCCATGCCGGGAGGGATGGCCAGCGTGGCAGCCGTGACTCCGGTCAGCCCCGCGCCGTTGCCGGTGAACGCGCCGTTCAAACTGGTCGCCGTGATGGTCCCCGCCGAAATATTTCCCGAAGCATCGCGCTTCACAATGGTGTTCGGCGTATTCGCGCTGGTCGCGGCATTGGCGGCATTGGCGCCGCTCGCCACATTCGCCGCCGTCTGGCCGCCAACCGTTGAAACCACCGTCGCACTTTGCGTTCCGCTCACGTCGCCCGCCAGCGAACCGGAGAAGTTATTGGCCGTCGTCGCCGTTGCCGCGCTGCCCGCCGTTGTTGCCGAAGTAGCGCTCGTCGCCGTCGAAGCATTGCCGCTGATGTTGATGCCCGCCGTGCCCGCACTTAAATTCGCCGGGTTCAAACTTGTCAGCCCCGAACCGTTGCCGTTGATGACTCCGGCAATGAAGGTCTGGGACTGGCTCGATCCGATGCGGATGATGCTGTCGTCGCCCGCTGCGCCCCCATTACCGATGTCAATATTGTTATTGCCCGTCGTGAGGTTGATACCCGCATCCGAACCCAACGCGATGTTGAAGCCTCCGCTCGTGTTGTAAAGAAGCGCCTCCTGGCCAATGGCCGTGTTGTAGACGCCGTTCGTGTTTAACATAAGCGCGGCCATGCCAATGGCCGTGTTTAACTCGCCTCTCGTGTTGTTATAAAGCGCCAATTGGCCAATGGCCGTGTTGTTGTTGCCGCTCGTGTTGTAAAAAAGCGCTACCGTGCCAATGGCCGTGTTGGCGAAGCCGTTCGTGTTGTTAAAAAGCGCTTCATAGCCAACAGCCGTGTTGGCGAAGCCGGTGGTCGTCGAATTACCCGACGGTCCGACAAAGAAGTTTTGAGAACCCCCGCTGGTGTTTCCGATACTGGTCAATTGCGACGCGTTCAAATTAATCAACCCGCCGCCATCGCCCGCGAAAACCGAGTTGGTGAGGAAGGCGTTGGTGATGGCGATGCCGGAAACGACGTTTGTCGCCAAGGCTGCGTTGCCGCCGTTCAAGTTCGTAGCCTGCTGCCATGTTGCCGCCGCCAGTTGACTGGCCGTGATACCGCTTAATTGCGCCAGTGGAATTGTGCCGCTCAATTGTGTGGCAGGCAGCGTGCCGGTGATATTGGCGGCATTGCCGCTGATATTAATGTTCGCCGTGCCCGCGCTTATATTCGCCGGGTTCAAACCCGTCAAACCCGAACCGTTGCCCGCGAAAATCGAGTTGGTGATAAAGGCGTTGGTGATGGCGATGCCGGCCACAACGTTGGTCGCCAGAGCCGCGTTGCCGCCATTCAAGTTCGTCGCCTGTTGCCACGCCGCCGCCGCCAGTTGCGCGCTCGTGATGCCGCTTAATTGCGCCAGCGGCACGGTGCCGCCGGCAAGATTGTTGGCGTTCAGTGAAGTCAAGTTCGCCCCGCTGCCGGAAAAAGCACTGGCCGTGACCGTTCCCGAAAAATTCGGGCTGGCGGGCAGCGCGCCGTTCGCAACGATGCCGCTCAATTGCGCCGCCGGAAGATTTCCGAGCAGGTTGCTGGCGCTGCTGGCCATGATGGCATAGGGCGTGGGCATCAGTTCCTGCAACGGACTCAGCGCGGTGAAGCTGCCGGCGCCGTTGGTGCGCACGCTGACCGCCAGCCAGGTGGCGTTGCCGGTGAAAACCGGGCCGAAGTCAAGCGTGACGGTGAACAGGCCGTTGGTCACGCCCACGCCGAGATTGGTGACGGCGCTGCCAACCTGGCTGCCCCCGCTCGGCGCATTGGACAACGAGAACCGGAAGTCGTAAAACCCGTTGGCCGGGCTGCCGCCGTTCTGAAGCTGGCCTTCATAGGTGAATGCCGTGCCCTGGGCCTGCGCGGTGGAGAGCGCGGAGTTGAGGGTGGATAGCGCCAGCAAGGCCAGCACGTGGAACAGGGGATGGATTCTTGTTTTCATAATGGATTTAAGAACAACATTTAATCGCCTGGACATTGAATCTGCTTACATGAGTAATAGTGATTACAACCCGCCCCGTTCAAAGGCAACACCAAAATCGGGCAAACGCCGGCGACTGAGTTGTTGAGCGGAGTTTCCTAAAGCAGCCGGGACTGGCTGCCGCCGCCCGGCTTGACGCCCAGTTTTTTGTAGCTCAATTCCGTGGCCAACCGGCCTTGCGGGGTGCGGTTGAGGTAGCCTTCCATAATCAGAAACGGCTCATAGACTTCTTCCAGCGTGTCCGGCTCCTCGCCCACCGCCACGGCCAGGGAACCCAGGCCCACCGGACCGCCGGCGAATTTGTGGACGATGGTTTCCAGAATGCGCTTGTCCATTTCGTCCAGGCCGTTTTGATCTATCGCCAGCATGGCCAGCGCCTGATCGGCGATGGGCACGGTGATCCGGCCGTCGCCGCGCACCTGGGCGTAATCGCGCACGCGGCGGAGCAGGTTGTTGGAGATGCGCGGGGTGCCGCGGCTGCGGCGGGCAATCTCCATCGCCCCTTGCGGATCAATCGCCACCTCCAGCAGGTTGGCCGAGCGCGCCACGATTTGCTGGAGCTGCCCGGCCTGGTAGTAATCGAGCCGCTCGCGGATGGGAAACCGGGTCAGCAACGGCGCGGTCAGCAGCCCGCTGCGCGTCGTCGCGCCGATGAGGGTGAAGCGCGGCAAATTCAGGCGCACGCTGCGCGCGTTCGGGCCGCTGTCAATTATGATGTCCAGCTTGAAATCCTCCATCGCCGGATAGAGGTATTCCTCGATGGTTTTTTGCAGGCGGTGGATTTCGTCAATAAAAAGGACATCGCCCGCCTCCAGGTTGGTGAGCAGCCCGGCGAGGTCGCCGGCTTTTTCGATGGTGGGGCCGCTGGTGCATTTGATATTCGAGCCCATGCTCCTGGCGATGATGTGGGCCAGGGTGGTTTTGCCCAGGCCGGGCGGCCCGCTGAAGAGGAGGTGGTCGAGCGCCTCGCCTCGTTTCTTGGCGGCCTGGACGGCGATTTCCAGGCGTTCCTTGATGTTGGCCTGGCCGGTGAATTCGGAAAACAGGGAGGGGCGCAGCGTCATTTCCAACGCGGCGTCCGGCTTGGCCAGCACATCCGAAATCATTCGATCCGCCATGCCCCCAGCATGGGCAAGCGGCGCGGGGGCGACAAGGGAAAAGAAGTGGAATTGTGAATGGAGAATGTGGAATTGTGAATGAAACGAGGAGGGAGACAGGTGGAAAATGCAGGACGGAAGGCAGGGATATGATAGTCAGAGGGATAAGCCCAAAATGCTTCTTCCCATTCCCTTGACAGTCATTCCCCTGCCTTCAGTTCCGCACCCAGGGCTGCCTCGCAAGAGGAATCGGCGGTTTTACGACTTGATTTTGAGCGATTCGGGGGACATAAGTTCCGGCGAAAGCTGTCAAAAGTGAATCGTTAGGCCCAATTATGGATTTCAACATTTACCCGAATTATCGCCGCAGCATTTTACCTCTTGCGTTTTCCGCTCGACGCCGCCGCCATCGCGCTTTGCGTGTTGCTGTTTCGGCGCCGCCGCAGCCTCGGCTGGTTGTTGCTTGGCATGATGTTCGTTCAGCCGTTTTACCAGTTCGTCCTGCGTCTGATTAAAGGTTACCCCCTCCTCCCGGATATGACGATAAGCGGGCCGACGACGGTTGGAGCGCCAGCAAACGTAAATATCAGATTTGATTTTCCGTTGTTTTTGGTGTGCGCTGTGGCGGGCCTTTATCTTTTATACCGTAAAGGGAAGCAGGACCCTGAAGTTTAATTCCCGGCTGGGTGCAAGAGGAGGCGCTCCAGGAGTCAAACATGTTTGCGGCTGACAATGTGGTCCACTTCGCAGCCCGCCAGCAGCAAGGTTTCAAGGATCCGACAGTATTCGCAGCGCCCGCCGGCCCGCGCCCGAATCTCGCGCCGCAATTGCTGGCTGAACGCGTCAGCCATGTTGGGCGGCCAAGGCCTTGGTTTTCGCCAGGACCACCAGGTGTTCGAGTTTCAGATAATCATCCAGCTCCACCTTTTCCTCCGTGAGAAGGCCGGTTTCCTTTTCTTTGGCGATCAAAGTCCAGACTCGTTGGCGAGCTGCCTCTGAGGCTTTGAAGTTCGCCAGCGATTGCGCCGGAATCTGTTCGACCAGAAAATCCAGAATCTCGTCACTCACATTCACAATCACATTCAAGCCGGAAAGGATGAAAAGGCAAGACGAACGTGCTCCTATTAAGTTTGTAGCGGCGGCCAGTGACCGCCGCCGCAGGCGGATCAGCGCCGCAGGAATTTGGCCACGGCCTCGGTGCGGGTGCGGACTTGCAGCTTCTCGTATATGCGCCGGATGTAGGTGTGGACCGTCTCGTAGCTGATGCCCAATTTGTCCGCGATTTCCTTGTA